>Ga0194119_10005815_pt1 | contig 18228 bp, 20 predicted proteins | sample TA2MahC100mmetaG_FD_148620 | JGI IMG/M metagenome (GOLD analysis project Ga0194119, IMG submission 148620) | Freshwater microbial communities from Lake Tanganyika, Tanzania - TA2015018 Mahale Deep Cast 100m | ecosystem: Environmental > Aquatic > Freshwater > Lake | place: Tanzania: Lake...
ATCTGATAGACGTAATCCCAACGATTGCCGTGAAAACTGTCCTGCACCAAAGGTGTCCCCATGATAAAGCGCACCTGCGACTTGGTCATACCAGGACGCAACTGCAACAACATCTTCGACGTGACCACGTTGCCTTGCTGCACATCCATTTTATAAGGCTTGATGGTTGGCACTGCCGTGCCACATGCTGAACAAAACAGCACAAACAAAATGACGAAATGACGAAGAGCAGAAAAGTAATGCATACCATGACTTTAATTTAAATTGGCGTTAATATACCACGTAGCGGGACAACCCAAAACCACCCTCTTGATTATATAGTGAACAAACCATCCACCATGCAAGACCAAAAAGATTTAAAAAATGCGGGACTTAAAGCTACCTTGCCAAGACTCAAGGTGCTCAGCCTATTTGAGAATAGCAAAGAGCGCCATATGTCGGCAGAAGACATTTATAAAATCATACTCAACGCTGGCGAAGATGTCGGCTTAGCTACGGTCTATCGCGTACTAACTCAATTTGAGCAAGCCGGCTTGCTGATCCGCCATCACTTTGAAGGTGGAAAAGCTGTATTCGAACTCAGTTCGGGAGGCCATCATGACCATATCGTCTGCGTGAAATGCGGGCGAGTGGAAGAATTCTACGATGCTGAGATTGAGAAAAGACAAGAAGCAGCGGCTGCACGCTTAGGCTTCACCGTGACGGAACATGCCCTTACGATATACGGTATCTGCGCGCAACAGCCGTGTATAAAAAAATAGCCTACGGACTCTGGCTGATTACTTCGCCAGCATCTCCTGTGCATGCTGGCGCGTGGTGTCCGTGATCTCAATTCCACCCAGCATACGCGCGACCTCTTCAACACGCTCAGCTTTATCCAGCCTCGCAATCGTACTCAAAGTTTGACCACTTATTTGTGATTTGCTGACGCATAAATGGTGTACACCCAAAGCTGCGACTTGCGGTAAATGTGTAATCACCAAAACCTGCCGCTGCTCACCCAGTTGCGCCAGCAAATTACCCACCACCTCAGCAACACCGCCACCGATCCCCACGTCCACCTCATCAAAGATCATGGTCGGCACACTCCCCTGCCGAGCAGTAACTACTCGAATTGCCAGACTGATCCGTGACAATTCCCCTCCAGAAACAACCTTGTTCAAGGGGCGGGGCGACACCCCAGCATGTCCAGACACTAAAAACTCCACTTGTTCCAAACCATTGACCGTGCCCGCCTGAGGCGTAAGTTCTACCTTGAATAGCCCACCACGGAGCGATAGGACTTGCATCTGAGATGTGATGCGCTCGTCCAAACGTGTGGCGGCTTTCTTTCTACCGTCACTTAAAGTTTGCGCCAACTCTATATATTGCTTTAATGCTTGCTGCTCTTGCTCAGCCAGCGCGCCATCATCTTCAACAGCAGCCAGTTCAGACACGCGCTCATGCCACACCGAGAGTAAACTGGGCAGCTGTTCAGCGCGGGTTCTGAATTTCCGCGCCGCGGAATGGATCGCTTGCATCCTTGCCTCTACTTCACCCAACCGGACAGGATCGAGATCGACTCGCTGTACATAACGATTAAGAAAACGACCAGTTTCCTGCAATTGGATCATGCCAGAATCTAGCGATTCTAAAGCCTCACCTAAGCTGGCATCGTAGGTGTGCATATCAGATAGCTGATGTTGCACTTTTGCCAGCAAACTCAGGGCTGAGTGCTCTCCTTCATTTAGCCACCCGACACAAGCCTCTCCACCTGCAATCAAACTGGCGCCATTTGAGAGCTTGACATGCTCCTGCTGTAACACATCCCATTCATCTTGCGTAAAGGCTAATTGTTCCAACTCACGCACACGGTCGCGCAACTCCGCCAATTCATCTGCATAGGCAGCCGCGTTTTGCTCTAACTCCACACGCAACTCGTGCAGATGACGCCATACCTTATATTTTTCCGCCACTTCAGACGCCAAACCACCTAGACCGCCAAATGTATCCAGAATCTGGCGCTGGGTTGCCACTTTGAGTAATGAATGATGTGCATTCTGGCTGTAGATATCCACCAAGCACTCCCCCAGCTCTTTTAATTGCTGCATTGTTGCTGGCATGCCATTAATAAAAGCACGAGTGCGGCCATCTGCATAAATGACCCGACGTAACAGTAATTCCTCATCCTCATGCGAGATCTCCTGCGCCTCTAGCCAAGCCATCGCTTCGGCATTGTTTCTCAGATCAAAATGCGCATGAATCTCTGCTTTATCTGTGCCCGCACGTGTCACGCCGCCTTCGCCACGCGCGCCAAGCGCCAATGACAGCGCATCAACCAGGATCGACTTGCCTGCACCAGTTTCACCCGTGAGGACCGTAAAGCCGGACTGAAAATCCAAGTCAAGCTTATCGACAATAACAAAATCGCGGATGGATAGACTTTGTAACATAATTTTGAAGGTGATTTAGAAGCGTTAGCCCCAATTGAGCTTTTTACGCAACATGTCGAAATAGCAGTAATCACTTGGATGCAACAATGAGATGGTTTTGCCAGCACGTCGCACCAGGATCCGGTCACCCACTTCTAACTTCACCCTAAACTGCCCATCAAAACTCAGCTGCGCTTCGTCAATCTGCACCAGCATCACTTCAATCTTGCTGGAGCTAGTTACAGCGATAGGTCGATTGCTCAAAGTATGAGGACAGATAGGAACCAGTGAGATTGCTTCCAAATTGACATGCAGAATCGGACCGCCAGCTGACAATGCATACGCTGTAGTGCCGGTAGGCGTACTCAAAATCAAGCCATCACTGCGCTGTTTGTAAACAAACTTATCATCGATACTCACTTCCAGCTCTATCAGGCGCAGCCCGCTTTTTATCACCACATCATTTAATGCATAACTGGCATAGATTACCTCACCGCCGCGCATCACTTGGGTGGATAATAGCATGCGCGTATCTTTGGTGAAGTCACCCGCGAGAATGCGATCAATCTCCTCCAGCATATGTTCGGCACGCAAATCCGTTAAAAAACCGAAGCGGCCTCGGTTAATACCGACCAGAGGCACATCGGCATCAATCAGGCTACGAGCAACGCTTAGGATCGTACCATCCCCCCCCATTACAATCGCCAAGTCTGCGATTTTGCCGACCTCATCGAGCGGGAGTATTTTGTATTGCGTCAGCTGCGCGTGGTAGGCAGTGTTGGATTCAATCCAAACATCGAGATTTTTCGCAGACAAATATTGCGCCAGATTAGCCAAGTCGCCCTGCATAAGCTGCAAGGCCGATTGATTCATATATTTGCCGATGAGCGCTATTTTTTTGAATTGAGTATGCACGGCAGAATTAAAACATAGTCGGCAAATCTTGGCAAAAAGACTTACTGATTTGAAAGATCATTCGAATATAAAAGATGCCAAATTCATGCAAAGAATGTGACAAAACTCTGCATCAGTTGCGTTATAATCCGTCGCTTAAGCAGCGCATTTATTTAAAAATAAATAAAATTAATCAATGTATTAGAATAATATCTCTTAAGAAATGTCCGGTTGGCATCATTATTGCTCGCCTGCACAACTTAAAATCATCCACAACGGCAAACCCAAGCACAAATGATTCCCGCACAGCAAAAAAATATACTAAAGACCTACTTCTTCATTACTTACATTGTCGTATTGTGGCTAGTATCAGACTCTATTCCCTTCATTGACATCTATAAAGAAGGTTTTTTTGTCTTTGGCTCTTTGACAATCACCTTTCTATTGTATGGTCTGTATTACTTGTTACCGGCACTTACAATTACTAGCCTTACGCGATCGCTCAGTCAGCGCTTTTGTGCTCATAGTGTTTGGTCAACCTACTTGGCGGCGATTGTCACCGGCGGGATTACTACGCTCTTGCTTTATGCCAACGCCAAAATATTTTCACTTTATGGCATGTTCTTTAATGGATTTATTCTCAATTTGATCACTACGCCAGGAGGCATAGAGTCTCTGGGGGGCAGCAGTGCATCTGACGTTGGATTTGCACTGATTGCACTGGGGTTTATGTCTATGCAAGCCTTGATTCTATGGCTTACTAATCGTTATTACGCAAAGCGCAATCAGATTCCACTATCTTTTAAATATCTTCCGATCACTTCGATTTTGCTCACTGTGGTAGTTCACATGGGCTTTGCTCTGGACGCCTTCACGACCAATCAGTTGAACATAGTGGCGCAATCCATCCCGTTTTATCAAACCGTTTCAGCACGTGGCTTTTATGAGTCGCTAGGTTTTACAACTCCGCGTGATACCAAACTCAAAATCAAAGGAAAACTCAATTACCCTCTTAAGCCTCTTGAAATCACGCCGCCGAGCAAACCCTACAACATTATTTGGCTGACTTCCGAATCTTGGCGCGCCGACAGCTTGGAAGAAAAGATCATGCCAAAAAGCTGGGAATTTGCAAAAAATGCGGCCCGCTTCACCCGCAACTACAGCACAGGCAATGGCACTCGCATGGGAGTGTTCGGCATGTTCACCGGTCTTCCTGGCAATTATTGGTTCCCTTTTCTGGAAGAACGACGTGGTGCGACTTTCATTGATGTTTTGCAACAACAAGATTACCAAATGAGCCTTTATACCAGTGCTAAGTTTTCTTATCCAGAATTTGATAAGACGCTTTTCTCAAAAGTACCGGCAGAGCTTATGCACGACAAAAACAAACATGGCACTGGCTGGGAGAATGACCGTGACAATGTATCAAGCTTACTTTCTTTCATTGACAAACGCGACACCTCAAAACCATTCTTTACTTTCATGTTTTTTGAGTCCCCACATGCGCGCTATTACTTTCCGCCTGAAAGCGTGATTGCCACGCCATACCGCGATGACATCAACTATGCAACGATCAGCAAAAAGAAATTCAAGGAGGACATTGCCCCCATCAAGAACCGCTATATCAACTCCGTTCATCATTTAGACATGCAATTTGGTCGCATCTTTGATTACCTCAAGGAGCACCAGTTGTTAGATAACACCATCGTCATTCTCGTTGGCGACCATGGAGAAGAGTTCATGGAGCATGGTTTCTGGGGGCACAACTCTACTTTTGTGGATCAGCAAATCCGCACACCGCTGGTTATTTATGTCCCAGGTATGAAGCCCACCGTCAGCAATGACATGACAAGCCACATGGACGTCATGCCAACTATCATGCCATTGCTAGGCGTTAAAAACCCAAGTGCGGACTATGCAATCGGCTACAACTTGTTGGCAGGAGAGAAACGTAGTTATACCTACAGCTCAGACTGGGACAAAGTGACCTATATAGATAACGATGCAAAAATCACGCAACCAGTCAACAGCCATGGCTTCTTAATGATGAAAGCGAGCAAAGGCAATGATGATGCACTCAGTAAGGAAGTGTAATCCCCCCATATTTAGCCACGGTTAAAAGTAGGGTTTAATGACGTTCAATCAATTGCCTTGGTGGGACACCGCCAATGGCTGAATGAGGTCGTTCGTTATTGTAAGTCCAAAGCCACTTTGTGGCTAATTCTTGTGCATGCTCGACTGATTCAAATAAATGTAGATCCAGCCACTCCTGTCTAGCCGTACGGTTAAATCTTTCGATATACGCATTCTGTGTCGGTTTGCCTGGCTGCGTATACATCAACGTTATATGATGCTCATTAGCCCAGTCAATCAGCTTTTGACTAATGTATTCAGGTCCGTTATCACACCGTAAAGTAGCAGGCTTGCCACGCCATTCAATAATGCGCTCCAGGGTGCGAATCACACGTAAGCTTGGCATGGATAAATCAACTTCAATACCTAAGCCCTCTCGGTTATAGTCATCTACAACATTGAAGGTGCGTAGGCTACGACCATCATTCAAGGTATCACTCATAAAATCCATCGACCATACTTGATTCTGTCGGGTAGGCACTTGTAATGCATCCGGCTTGTCGCGTTTGATTCGACGCTTAGGCTTGATCCGCAGACTCAGTTCCAGTTGCCGATAAATGCGGTAAACACGCTTGTGGTTCCAGCTAAATTGTTTGACGTTACGTAAATACATAAAACAAAGACCGAAACCCCAGCGCCGGTGCGTAGCGGTAAGCCGCAATAACCAATCCGCAATGATCGCATTCTCCGGCACATGAATGCCCTGATAACGATAAGTACTGATGCTGATATGGAATACCGTACAGGCCATGCGTAGGCTGATCGGGTATTTCTTTAAGGTTTGATCCACCATCTTGCGTTTGCAAGATGGTGCTATAACTTTCCCTCGAGTGCCTCTAAACGTATTTCAGCCTTAAGGCGCTCTTCTGCGTACATCTTCTTTAAGCGGCGGTTCTCATCCTCAAGCTCTTTCATGCGTTTCATGAGAGAGGTATCCATGCCGCCATATTTGGCACGCCATTTGTAAAAGGTGGCGTCACTCATGCCGTGTTCACGGCATAGCTCTGGTACCGATACTCCGTGCTCATTTTGTTTAAGAATGCTTAATATTTGTGTGTCTGTGTATTTCGAGGTCTTCATAGAAATTCTCCTGTGAGTAGTTTACGAGAAATTTCTACTTTTAAATGTGACTATTTTTAGGGGGGATTACACCCTCATCTTCACAAGAGGGTTTTCTTACTGGTATCCACCAACGCAGTATTACTATCATTGAGTTTGTCTATTGTATTAATTCGCCTAATGATTCAGGCAATGGGCTGCAAAAAAACCGATTGCTGCCATCAGTAAACATCCAAACACATGCATTGAGCTATGGAGAAGCGCCCAAACATATTGATGTTTATGCAAAAGGATTAAACTCTCTCCTGTAAAGGCTGAGAAGGTTGTCAGCCCACCTAAGAACCCTGTCATGATCAGCAAGCGAAGATTAGGATTGCCTATACCACCTGCCTCAATCAATCCCAGCATCAGCCCCATTAAGAAGCCGCCACCTAAATTTGCGGCCAAGGTTCCCAAAGGCAAATGAGGTAACACTGTATTGAACGCCGCCCCCAAGCCCCAACGTGCCAACGCCCCAACCGCTGCACCAAGACTCACATACAAGGCACCCAAGAAATTTATCGTAGAATTCATCTGGTTAGACCCCTCGTATCCAGTTATTGATATAGTAGAATAAGTCCTGTGGACGCAAGCCACGTTGATTTAGTAACAGCACTTTAGCGAGAAAATCATGCCTTTGAAAGTATTATTTGCCAGCTCTGAAGTTTTCCCCCTCATCAAAACGGGGGGCTTAGCTGATGTCAGTGGCTCACTACCAACCGCTCTCAAGAATCTAGGAGTAGACATTCGCATCTTGATGCCAGGCTATAGCCAAGCGCTCGCTAAACTGCAAAATTTGCACTATATCACCACACTGGATTATCTGTCCCATATCGGTAGCGCAGAGATTCTGCTAGGTGATATGCCTGAAACCGGAGTCCAAGTCTACGTAATTAAAGCGCCTCAGCTATATGAGCGTGATGGCGGTCCCTATGCCGATGTAAACGGGCAGGAGTGGCAGGACAATCCCATTCGCTTTGGCGTGCTTTCAAAAGTTGCTGCCATATTATCTAGCAATAACAGCCCAATTAAAGACTGGCAGCCAGACATCGTACATTGCAATGATTGGCAGACAGGTCTTGCCCCTGCCTATATGCGGCTTACCGAGAATAGCAAAGCAAAATCACTGATTAGCTTACACAACATGGCGTTCCAGGGGTGCTATGCTCCTCATTGGGTCACTTCACTTGGCTTACCTAACGCCGGATATAGCATAGAAGGGTTTGAGTACCATGGACAGCTGTCATTTCTCAAAGCCGCCGTGTTCTATGCCGATGCGATTTCAACAGTCAGTCCACGCTATGCCAAAGAAATACAGACCTCAACTTTTGGTTTTGGCCTAGAGGGGATACTCACCAAGCGCAGCCATGAAATCCGAGGCATTTTGAATGGCATTGAAACTAACGAGTGGAATCCTCAATGCGACTCTCATTTAGTAGAAACATACTGCGCGAACAATCTCGCTGGCAAAGCAATCGTCAAAAAAACGCTTCAGGAGAAGGTTGGGCTCCATCTTGATGCAGATGCACCATTATTAGGCGTAGTGAGCCGCCTCACTTACCAAAAAGGTTTAGATATGCTACTGCCTATCTTACAAAAATTAGTAGAAGGTGGCTGCCAGCTTGTATTGCTAGGCGGTGGCGAGCATGGCTTAGAATCAGCATTTCAGAACATAGCGCAGCAAAATCCTGGGCGTGTCAGTGTGAACATTGGCTACAATGAACCACTCTCTCACCAGATCATGGCTGGAGCGGATATGTTTATCATGCCATCTCGCTTTGAGCCATGCGGTCTCAATCAACTGTATGGTTTGGCCTACGGCACACCACCTATCGTGAACGCCACAGGGGGCCTTGCAGACTCAGTGATTGACAGTAACGATGCGAATTTTGCCAATGGTACCGCCAATGGATTTGTTATGGTTGAAGCAAGTTCAGAAGGACTATTAGCCTGCATTTGGCGTGCAGTACATATGTTCAGACATGATAAAAACCGCTGGGATAAAATTCTGCACAATGGCATGTCACAGAATCTTGGCTGGGACAAAAGCGCCAACGAATATCTGGCACTTTATGAACACATGGTGCGTTAACGAGAAAAAGGGGGTGGCACACTTAATGCTTGTAAATAACTGAGCATTAGTGTTTATCCAAAGCTCCTCCCCCTTCGGGCATCTGCAAACGATGCCCCTTTTTTTATCTGTAAATAACCGCTTTACTTAACAATGAAATGCTCGCGGTAATATTTAAGTTCATCAATCGATTCATAGATGTCCGCCAGCGCTTCATGACGACTCGCCTTCTTGAACCCTGAGTAGATTTCTGGTTTCCAACGACGAGCCAACTCCTTAAACACACTGACATCAAGATTCCTGTAATGGAAATAACTTTCCAATTCCGGCATATAACGTGCCATAAAACGTCGGTCTTGACAGATAGAATTGCCGCACATGGGCGATTTATTGGCCGGAACATATTGCTTGAGAAATTCGATCATCTGTGCCGATGCATCTGTCTCACTCAACATGGATGCTTTTACCTTATTAATCAAGCCAGAGCGACCATGTGCACCCTTATTCCATGCATCCATGCCATCTAAAACCTCATCGCTTTGATGCACCACCAACACTGGTGATTCAGCCAGCACGTTTAGTTCAGAATCAGTCACAACAGCCGCTAGCTCCAAAATGCGGTCGGTATCTGGAAACAAACCACTCATTTCCATATCTAGCCAAATTAAATTATTCTGATTTGTGGTGTCGTCTGAAGCGGTCATCATGATTTCCATTAAAATAAGTACTGTTGAACAAACATCATGAACCATTCCGCAAGAAATGCTTCACAATTCACATATTAACTTAATTAACGACCTTTCAGACAAATGGCATCTACCCTAACCTCGACTTTCGTCACATTACTGATTCTGACCTCTCTGATCCGCATCTGGCTAGGGATGCGTCATGTTGCGCATGTACAAAAAAAACGCAATCAGGTGCCAACTGCATTTCAAGGCACTATCACGCTAGCGGATCATCAAAAAGCGGCTGACTATTCCAGCGCAAAAACAAAGCTGGCAATCACAGATATGCTCGCTCAGACGATGCTCTTGGCATTACTAACAGTGGGGGGGGGATTACAATTGGTGGATGATGTTTGGCGAGGCATTCTGCCCGACCAGGAGATGATTCGTGGTGCTTTGGTTATCTGTTCGACCATGGTGATCAGTGCGATGATTGACCTGCCATTCGATTACTATCACAGCTTCGTCATCGATGAAAAATTCGGCTTCAACAAAATGACATACAAGATGTTCTTTAGCGACATAGTGAAACACGGCATCGTCGGGTTTGCTTTGGGCGCCCCCATTCTGTTTGCCGCGCTTTGGCTGATGCAGAGTGCTGGTGACTATTGGTGGCTATATTTATGGCTAGTGTGGAGCGGGTTCAATCTTATGATGCTGGCTGTGTACCCAACCTTCATCGCGCCGCTGTTCAACAAATTCACCCCCTTACAAGATGAGAGCCTGAAGCAACGCATCGAGGCATTGCTCAGCAAATGCGGGTTTAAATCACAAGGGATTTTCGTGATGGATGGCTCTACTCGTAGTAGTCATGGCAATGCTTACTTTACCGGCTTCGGCTCTTCCAAACGCGTCGTGTTCTTTGATACATTGCTGGAACGCTTGAATGCTGACGAAATCGAAGCCGTACTTGCGCACGAGCTGGGGCACTTCAAACATCATCATGTCATTAAACGTATCATTTTGATGTTCTCTGTTAGCTTTTTGGGGCTTGCACTATTAGGCTGGCTCATCAACCAGCCATGGTTTTATGCCGGACTTGGCGTGACTCAGCCAAGCCATTATATGGCGCTGATACTTTTTTTAATGGTCTCACCGGTATTTTTATTCATCATGCGGCCCATCATGGCAAACTATTCTCGCAAGAATGAGTTCGAAGCAGACCATTATGTAGCACAGCACTCTGACGCTAAATACCTGATAGAGGCATTAGTCAAACTGTACCGTGACAATGCGTCCACCTTAACCCCTGACCCGTTGCACTCTGCTTTTTATGACTCTCACCCCCCGGCAAGCATCCGTATTTCCAAATTAGCGAGATATACTGGCTAAAGCAATCGGTTGGAGAATATCATGAAATCACTATTATTGATTCTTGCGCTACTTTTCAGCGGTTACGCCCCTGCAGAACCCTTTGCAGAAGGTAATATCAAGACGGGAAAAACACTGGTAGACAAGCATTGTATCCAATGCCATGCTTCGAGTTTCGGTGATGATGGCTCAAGTATCTACACACGCGAACTGCGTAAGGTCACCAACAGTAAAAAACTCCTTTCACAAATTCGCACCTGCAACACCATGTTAGGGCTAAAATGGTTCGAAGATGAAGAATTGAACGTAGCCAAATATCTGAATCAGACTTATTACAAATTCTCTGAATAGCTTGAGGGCACCTATAAATACATTCTTTGAGCGCATTACTGCATTGCGCGGTTTTTTGGCTAAGACATCACCTAAAGGTTGGGGACGCCCCGTGCGGGAGTGAGTCTTTGGTGTGTGAATAATGCGCTTCAGCGCATATATTCCACGGACATGCCCTGTACGGGGAATACTGCATCTCAAACTCTGCATTTATAGAAAATGCCCATGACTAAACCTGAAAAAAAACAAGATCCGCTACAAGGTACTGTCGTTGCCTCTTATGGCAAGCGCTACCAAGTGGAGTTGGCTCAAGACCATCAACGGATCAGCTGTGTCACCCGAGGAAAAAAAACGGATCTGGCCTGCGGTGACATTGTCACCTTAACACTGACTGCAAAGGATGAAGGGGTTGTCGAAACCACCACACCACGCCAGACCCTGCTCTACCGTAGTAACGCTTTTAAGAGCAAGCTACTGGCAGCCAATGTCACCCAAGTCATTATTGTATTAGCCACACAACCCAGTTTTTATGAGGCGCTGCTTAACCGTTGCCTGATTGCTGCAGAAGCTGCCGGCATCAAGGCACTCATTTTACTGAACAAATGTGACCTAGCCGATCATGACCACGCCAAAGACAAACTGGCGCAATACAGCGCGCTGGGCTATCCCGTACTGCAACTATCAGCCAAGCAGGATATTTCCGCCCTACGCCCGCATCTAAAAAATGAAGCCAGCATCTTGGTAGGTCAATCTGGCATGGGTAAATCCACCATGATTAATGCACTGCTACCACATGAGTCTGTACGCACACAGGAAGTGAGCACTGTGCTGGATAGCGGCAAGCACACCACGACAGCAGCTCACTTATATCACCTTGATGACAGCAGTATCCTGATTGACTCACCCGGCCTGCAGGAATTTGGTCTGCATCATCTAAGCATTAGCGAACTAGAGCACGCCTTCGTTGAATTCAGGCCTTTTCTAGGCAAGTGCCGATTCAACAATTGCAAGCATCTGCAGGAACCAGACTGCGCTATCAGCGTAGCCGCGTCTAGCGGAGAAATCTCCGCAGAACGCCTTGCCATCTACAAAACACTGCGTACTGAACTAGAGGCTTAAAACTAAAGTCTTTAACATATGCGTACCGCCTACATCTCACATCCGGATACTTTATTGCATGTGATGGACGGCAACCATCCCGAATCCCCAGCACGCATCACCGCTATAAAAAATGCGCTGATAAAAGCTAATCTCCATCAAAAACTCGTACACTATGAAGCGCCCGCGGCCACCGATAGGGAACTACAGCGCGTACACAGCACAGAATATATACATAAAATTCACGCACTGTCACCTAAAGCCGGCTTGGTGAGGCTGGATGCAGATACCACCATGGGACCTATGAGTTTAAGCGCAGCGCTACATGCCAGCGGCGCAGCAATTTTTGCCACCGATTTGGTCATGCGCGGCTTGGCGGACAATGCGTTCTGCTGCATACGGCCGCCTGGCCATCATGCCGGAATCGCCAATAGCGCAGGCTTCTGCATTTTCAATCACGTGGCGGTCGCCGTCGCACACGCATTTGAAAAATATGGTATCAAGCGTGCGGCGATTATCGATTTTGATGTGCATCATGGCGATGGCACCGAAGATATATTCAAAAGCGATCCACGCGTGATGCTATGTTCAACTTTTCAGCATCCACTTTATCCACACCGAGGCGCAGATAGTCGAAGTGATCGCATGCTCAACGTGCCACTCCAGGCAAAATCAGGGCGCAAGGAATTTCAGCAAACTTTTGAACAGGTTTTTCTGCCGGCATTAAATGCGTTTAAACCTGAAATCATTTACATCTCAGCTGGGTTTGATGCGCATATTGAAGATCCACTGGCCGATTTAGTGCTAGAAAACATTGATTATGGCTGGATGACGCAATTCATCAAAAAAATAGCCCAACAGCATGCCAAAGGTCGCATTATTTCATCACTGGAAGGCGGCTACCATTTGCCAGCACTGGGTGAGGCTGTGTGCAGCCATATAGAGGCGCTGCTCGAATAACATTTGCCCGATGATGTGAAATTAAACACTCGGCGTATAATGCACACATTCTAGATTTGTATTAAAAGTGAGCAGCATGCAAATTACCACCCGACTGGAATTCGATTCCGGTCACCGCATCCCCAACCACAAAAGCCAATGCAGAAACCTACATGGTCATCGCTACGTGTTAGAAATCACGCTTTCTGGTGACATCATCACACAGGAAAACGCCTCGGAAAATGGCATGGTAATGGATTTCTCTGATGTTAAATCCATCGCTAAAGAATCTGTGGTCAACGTTTGGGATCATGCATTTCTGGTCTATCAGCACGACACCGAGGTGCTTAATTTCTTAAACTCTTTGCCCAATCATAAAACTGTGGTGTTCCCTACCGTGCCCACTGCAGAAAATATGGCGCTGGAAGCGTTCAGAATTCTCAAATCCAAATATCATGATACTTACGGCAATCACTTGAAGCTTGAAAAAGTGCGCCTGTATGAAACACCTAACAGTTGGGCAGACGCGCTCGGCTAACCTAACTTTAAAAAAGTTAATTTTTAAGCTGTTAATTGTTGCAACTCCATCACTAGCGCCTCCCGCCACTCGGGCAGTCGTATCGAAAAATCGCTCGCTAACTTACTGCAATCCAAACGCGAGTTGGCAGGCCGCACTGCTGGTGTTGGATACTCCGCTGTCGTAATTTGCTGAATGGAAGCAGGCGTCACTTTCAACATTCCCCAACCCTGTTCAGCCTGCAACTTACTATACTCTTCCACAATGGCCGTCGCGAAACCATGCCATGACGTTTCTCCAGCGTTCACCAAATGATAGACGCCACTCTTACTCTCAACGTTCTTGTCTGTAATTTGAACTAGCACCTGCAAAATAGCATCTGCAATACTCTGACTACTGGTCGGAGCACCGACCTGATCAGCGACTATACGCAACGAATCACGCTCCTTAGCCAGCCTTAAAATAGTTTTGAGAAAATTGTTGCCATACACACCATAAACCCACGAAGTGCGAAAGATCAGGTGCGATGCGCCTGACGTCAGGATTGCCTCTTCACCCGCAAGTTTGCTTTTGCCGTAAATACTCAACGGTGCGGTTTCGTCTTCTTCCGTATAGGGTGATTGTTTAGTGCCCGCATAAACATAATCGGTCGAGAAATGAATCAATCTCGCCCCCACCTTCACCGCCTCTTCAGCTAAAACCCTAGGGGCATCAGCATTAATCGCGTACGCCAACTCCGATTCTGATTCTGCTTTATCTACCGCCGTATAGGCCGCAGGATTGATGATGACATCCGGCTTAAAGTGCTTTATAGCCTGACGCAATTGATCATGATTAGTGAGATCCAATCTTGACCTGTCCAGGGCAATCAGTCCTAGAGAAAACATGGCTGCTTTAGCAAGACGCTGGTTCAAGGCATGCCCGACCTGCCCATTGATGCCTGTCAGTAATATTCTTTGATGCACGGATGTCGCCTCGTTTATCTATTCAAACACTTCCGCACTCGCCAAGTCCAACCCAACCTTATCCTTAGCCGATAGCAACGGCTGCAACGTGCTTGGCCATTCAATGCCGATTGCAGGATCATCCCAGCGCACACAGCGCTCATGTTGTGGAGCGTAATAATCAGTCGTTTTGTACAAAAGCTCAGTACCGTCTTTCAGCACTAAAAAACCGTGCGCGAAGCCTGGCGGTACCCATAACTGACGCTTGTTGTCTGCTGACAGCACTACCCCAATCCATTGACCGAAAGTACTGGATTTTCTACGCAAATCGACTGCCACATCGAATACTTCACCAGTCACGACCCGCACTAACTTACCCTGCGGTTGCTGAATCTGATAATGCAAACCACGCAACACATTCACTGCAGATTTAGAGTGATTATCCTGTACAAAATTTGCTGTGACACCGGTCAAGTTTTCAAAAGTCTGCTGATTAAAACTCTCAAAGAAAAAGCCTCGATCATCACCAAATACTTTAGGTTCCAGTATCAGCACTTCTGGTATAGCTGTTTGAATCACTTGCATTAAAACACCCGCTCATTCAATATCATTTTCAGATATTGACCGTAACCGTTTTTAATATATTCATCGGCCAATGCGTCCAACGCAGCGGCATCAATATACTTCATGCGGTATGCCACTTCTTCTGGTGAGGCAACCTTAAGCCCCTGACGCTTCTCAATGGTCTCAATAAACATTGAGGCTTCCAGCAATGATTCGTGCGTTCCAGTGTCCAGCCATGCCACACCGCGCCCCATTACTTCCACCCGCAAATCGCCACTCTCCAAATAGACTCGGTTTACATCGGTGATTTCAAGCTCACCTCTAGGAGAAGGCTTGAGTTGAGCCGCAATATCTACCACACGGTTGTCATAGAAGTACAGTCCTGTAACCGCGTATCTGGATTTAGGTTGCTTTGGCTTCTCTTCTAGGTTGATTGCCTGCCCATCAGCATTAAATTCGACCACGCCATAACGCTCCGGATCGCTCACCGGATAGGCAAACACCGTTGCCCCAACGCTGAACTTAGCCGCCTCTTGAGTTTTATCAGCTAACTCATGCCCATAGAATATATTGTCGCCCAGCACCAAGGCACAACTATCATGACCAATAAACTCTTTACCGATGATGAATGCCTGCGCCAAGCCATCTGGAGAGGGCTGTACCGCGAACTGGATGCTGATTCCCCATTGACTACCATCGCCCAGTAACTGCTTAAAACGCGGCGTGTCCTCAGGGGTGGAAATCACCAAAATCTCACGAATCCCCGCCAACATCAGGGTGGTCAATGGGTAATAGATCATCGGCTTGTCATAGACTGGTAATAACTGCTTCGACACAACCTGTGTGACAGGATGCAAACGCGTGCCTGACCCACCCGCTAGAATAATGCCTTTCATGCCAACTCCTCACCACGCTCTGAGTAATGCGTCTGCACCCAATTACGATATTCGCCGCTGGTAATATTAGTCACCCAATCTTGATTTTCCAGATACCAGTTTACGGTCTTTTCAATGCCTGTTTCAAATGTCTCAGCGGGCTTCCAGCCAAGTTCATTGGCAATCTTAGTCGCGTCGATTGCATAACGTTGATCATGCCCAGGTCTATCCTTGACAAAAGTAATTTGATCCGCATAGGACTTGCCGTCAGCACGAGGGGATTTCTGATCCAGTTTTCGACAAAGGGTGCGTACCACCTCAATATTCGGCTGCTCATTCCAACCACCTACATTGTAGACCTCACCGACTTTGCCAACTTCCAAGACACGACGAATGGCAGCACAATGATCTTCCACATAAAGCCAGTCACGAATCTGTTGACCATTACCATAAATCGGCAGCGATTTGCCAGTGAGTGCATTGTGGATTACCAACGGAATCAATTTCTCGGGGAAATGATAAGGACCGTAATTATTTGAACAATTAGTGGTCAGTGTAGGCAAACCATAAGTATGGTGATAGGCGCGCACCAAATGGTCTGAGGCCGCCTTAGAAGCCGAATATGGACTATTGGGGGCGTACGACGTTGTTTCTGTGAATGGCGCGTCCTCTTTACCTAACGAGCCATAAACTTCATCAGTCGATACATGCAAAAAACGGAATGCTTTTTGTTCTTTTGAATCTAGTTGACTCCAATAGGCGCGCACAGACTCTAAAAGATGGAAGGTGCCTACCATGTTAGTTTGAATAAAATCCTCAGGACCATGGATAGAGCGGTCTACATGACTTTCAGCCGCAAGATTCACTACTGCACATGGCTTGTGCACCGAAAGTAACTTGGACACCAGTGATTGATCACCAATATCACCATGCACGAATACATGATGAGAATCATGCTGCACTGAAGCCAGATTTTCAAGATTGCCTGCATAGGTCAGCTTGTCCAGATTCACCACCGTACCCAAACCCTGCTTAATCCATGCCAGCACAAAATTCGATCCAATAAAACCAGCACCACCGGTCACTATGATTGTTTTATTCATTCGATACTTTCTTTCAATTTTTAAGCGCATGCCACACACAACGACCCGATTTAGCCAACTCTGCTAGATACTCCTCATGTGCAGTCAATTCGTCCGAACTGGCTTGCTTTACAACGACATCGCTCACTTTGCGAGTAAGAGACTCCGAACTTTTTGAGGCAGGACTGTCCAGCTCCATCATCAAGCTGTTCTGTCCTCGCGTCATGGCCATGTAAACATCCGCCAACAGCTCCGCATCCAACAGTGCTCCGTGCAAGGTACGCTTAGAATTATCGATACCATAGTGCTTACATAAAGCATCTAAGTTGTTACGCTGCCCTGGTCGCATCTCTTTTGCAATCTTTAAGGTATCCGTTACACTGGCCACGATAGACTTCAACGACGGCAAATTAATTAACCCTAACTCGTTATTCAGAAAACCGACATCAAAAGGCGCGTTATGCATAATTAACTCAGCATCCGCGATAAAAGCAATCAAATCATCTGCGATCTCGGCAAAACGCGGCTTATCCTGCAAAAACTCCAAAGAGATGCCATGAACCTCCTGCGCGCCGGCATCAATCTCCCGATCCGGATTCAGATAATAATGGAAATGATTTCTAGTTAAGCGCCGGTTAATCACTTCAACGGCAGCAATTTCGATGACTCGGTGACCTTGGGCATGATACAGCCCCGTTGTTTCGGTATCCAAAAAAATCTGTCGCACTATCTCCGTCCTTCTTGTAACACTTGCTCAACCCCTTTATTGGCCAGCAAATCGGCGCGCTCATTTCCGCTATGACCTGCATGCCCCTTCACCCACACCCAATCAATAGTGTGTTGCTGCGCTAAAGCGTCTAAAACACGCCATAAATCTTCATTTTTAACTGGTTTTTTGTCAGAAGTGCACCAGCCACGTGCTTTCCAGCCTGCTATCCATTCAGTCATCCCTTTTTGCACATAGACAGAATCAGTGATTACCCGTGCAGAGCAGGAACGGTTTAAAGCCTCAAGCGCACGAATGACGGCCATCAGCTCCATGCGATTATTGGTTGTTTGGAGCTCACCACCAAACAATTCCTTCTCATGCCCATCATAACTTATCCAAGCACCCCAGCCACCAGGCCCCGGGTTGCCTCTACATGCCCCATCTGCATGAATCTCCACGATTTTATGATTGGTCATTTAAGCACTGAACTCACTATCATCTATGTATCCGATTATAATCCAAGG
>Ga0194119_10005816_pt1 | contig 18224 bp, 14 predicted proteins | sample TA2MahC100mmetaG_FD_148620 | JGI IMG/M metagenome (GOLD analysis project Ga0194119, IMG submission 148620) | Freshwater microbial communities from Lake Tanganyika, Tanzania - TA2015018 Mahale Deep Cast 100m | ecosystem: Environmental > Aquatic > Freshwater > Lake | place: Tanzania: Lake...
TGAAGCTTTTGGTGATAAAAACTCTTGACAAGCACCGGCGGTCGTGTTATGATGAGCCTGACGGACAAAAGACTAAAGACGACGGACAAAGGACAAACGTGGATAATCTCCTCTTCGGCACGGGGGGTGTGCCGATCAGCTCGCCCAAGCCCAGCACGGAGGCCGGCCTGGCCCGCCTGCGGGAGCTGGGGCTGGACTGCATGGAGTTGGAGTGGGTGCAGAAGGTGAGCATGGGCCCGGAGACGGCGCAGGTAGTCCGCCGCACCGCCGAGCAGCAGCGCATCCACCTCACCGTGCACGCCCCGTACTACATCAACCTCAACTCCAAAGAGCCGGACAAGCTCCAGGCCAGCAAGCAACGCCTGCTGGCCGCCGCCCGCGTGGGCGCTTTGTGCGGGGCGCACAGCGTGGCCTTCCACCCCGCCTTCTACCATGGCGACCCGCCAGCGCAGGTGTACGCCACGGTCAAGCACCACCTGGCGGAGATCATGGACACCCTGCACGCCGAGGGCCTCACCATCCAGGTGCGCCCGGAGACCACGGGCAAGGAAAGCCAGTTCGGCAGTGTGGAGGAGATCCTGCGCCTGAGCCAGGAGATTGCTGGTGTCTTCCCCTGCCTTGACTTCTCGCACCTGCACGCCCGCCACATGGGCCAGGTGAACACCTATGCCGATTTTGCCGCCATCCTGGCCGACGTGCGCTCGGCGCTGGGCAGCCAGGCCTTAGGCGATATGCACATCCACCTCTCCGGCATCGCCTACGGCCCCAAGGGAGAACGCGAGCACCTCATCCTGGCCGAGGCCGACCTGAACTACGCCGCCGTGCTCCAGGCCCTCAAGGATGCCGATGCCCGCGGCGTCGTCATCTGCGAGAGCCCCAACCTGGAAGAGGATGCCCTGATTATGCAGAAGACCTATAAGTGGTTGTGAATTTCTGGAGGAGGTAGAATGATGAGTTCCCGCAAACTACTTGTTCGCTTGTTGGCCTTGTGGCTGCTGGCTTCTACATTAGTCGCTACCTACGCATTGATAATCGTTGCACAGACGAATATATCAACTTGGATTGGTGTATTTATCAGCAGTAGCGTGATAGATGTAGTGTTCGGCATAGTGACTATAATGATGTTGATGCGTTTGACAACGCAGCCTCCTATCTGGCTAACTAGTAGGCTTTTAGCCCGCTTAGTTAGCTGGGCTTGCTTAGCCTTAGCTGTCCTGACGGGAATACTATGGCTCTCTCCACCATTTGTAGGCCAATCTCATTTCTTTCGGCATAATCTGATTTACTCATTGATACAGCAACTTGGCAACATTACCTTACGATCAGTGTGGCAACTCCGCCAAACCTACCAGACTGGGGCCGAACTACCAATGACAACTCTTGCGCAGTTGGCTCTTGCCTGCTTAGCCTGGGGGATGGCTGCGTTAACCACCGCGCTCGCCGGACGTGTCGCCTGGAAATCGCTACAACCTATTATCAGCTCCCAGTTAGATGCTCTGCACGTCAGATTCCCACGCCTGCCGATTCGCTCTGGACGCTGGTTGGCCTGGCTACACTGGTTATCCGTGGCTGGACTCTTTTTGGGTCTCATTGGTTCTGGGCTAGCAATTGCCGACAACACCACCATACCGCAATCACGCTGGCAATCCATGACTACTGGGCCAGATGTGCCCCCAACAGTGAGAGCGCTAGTGCTGAACAGGCAGGACGGTGCCCTGTATGCTGGCACCGATGATGGCGTTGTGTTTCGCTCCGCCGATGGTGGGGTGAGTTGGCGGGCAGCCAGTGAAGTGCTGACCAATGCAACTGTATGGGCGCTGGCTCTGGACGAGCGAAGTGGCACCCTGTACGCTGGCATTGATGGTGGAGTGTTTCGTTCTGCTGATAGCGGGACAAGCTGGCAGGCAGCCAGTGCAGGGCTGACCAATACCTCCGTGCGGGCGCTGACTCTGGACGAGCGAAGTGGCACCCTGTACTCTGGCACTTCTGGTGCTGGTGTGTTTCGCTCTACCGATGGTGGGGTGAGTTGGCAGGCAGCCAGTGCAGGCCTGACCAATATCTATTTGCAGAAGCTGGAGCTGGACAGACGAAATGGTACCCTGTACGCTGGCACTGATGGTGGAGTGTTTCGTTCCACTGATGGTGGAGTAAGTTGGCAGGCAGCCAGTACAGGGCTGACCAATATCTCTGTGCGAGCGCTGGCCCTGGACGAGCGAAATGGCACCCTGTACGCTGGCACTTCTGGTGCTGGTGTGTTTCGCTCTACTGATGGTGGGGTGAGTTGGCAGGCAGCCAGTGCAGGCTTGACCAATACCTCCGTGTGGGCGCTGGCTCTGGACGAGCGAAGTGACACACTGTATGCTGGCGCCTGGGGTGGAGTGTTTCGTTCCACTGATGGTGGGGTGAGCTGGCAGGCAGCCAGTGCAGGCTTGACCAATACCTCCGTGTGGGCGCTGGCTCTGGACGAGCGAAGTGGCACCCTGTACTCTGGCACTTTTGGTGCTGGTGTGTTTCGCTCTACTGATGGTGGGGTAAGCTGGCAGGCAGCCAGTGCAGGGCTGACCAATACCTCCGTGTGGGCGCTGGCTCTGGACGAGCAAAGTGGCACCCTATACGCGGGCACTAATGGTGGAGTGTTTCGTTCCACTGATAGTGGGGTGAGTTGGCAGGCAGCCAGTGCAGGGCTGACCAATACCTCCGTGTGGGCGCTGGCTCTGGACGAGCGAAGTGGCACCCTGTACGTTGGCACCTGGGGTGGTGGAGTGTTTCGTTCCACTGATGGTGGGGTGAGCTGGCAGGCAGCCAGTGCAGGGCTGACCAATACCTCCATGCGGGCGCTGGCTCTGGACGAGCGAAGTGGCACCCTGTACACGGGCATTGATGGTGGTGTGTTTAGTTCCATTGATGGTGGGGTGAGTTGGCAGGCAGCCAATGCAGGGCTGACTAATACCTCCGTGTGGGCTCTGGCTCTGGACGCGCAAAGTGGCACCCTGTACGCTGGCACTAACGGTGGAGTGTTTCGTTCCACTGATGGTGGGACAAGCTGGCAGGCAGCCAGTGCAGGGCTGACCAATACCTCCGTGCGGGCGCTGGCTCTGGACGCGCGAAGTAGCACCCTGTACACTGGCACTAATGGTGGAGTGTTTCGTTCCACTGATAGTGGGACAAGCTGGCAGGCAGCCAGTGCAGGGCTGACCAATACCTATTTGCGGGCGCTGGCTCTGGATGAGCGAAGTAGCACCCTGTACGCTGGCACCTGGGGTGGTGGAGTGTTCCGTTCCGCTGATGGTGGGGTGAGCTGGCAGGCGGCCAGTGCAGGCCTGACCAATACCTCCGTGTGGGCTCTGGCTCTGGACGAGCGAAGTGGCACCCTGTACGTTGGCACCTGGGGTGGAGGTGTGTTTCGTTCCATTGATGGTGGGGTAAGTTGGCAGGCGGCCAGTGCAGGCCTGACTGATACCTATTTGCAGGCGCTGGCTCTGGACGAGCGAAGTGGCACCCTGTATGCTGGTGCCTGGGGTGGAGTGTTTCGTTCCACTGATGGTGGGACAAGCTGGCAGGCAGCCAGTGCAGGGCTGACCGCTAACTCCGTGCTAGCGCTAGCTCTGGACAGACGAGACGGTATACTGTACGCAAGTACCGATGTTGATGTATTCCGTTCTACTGATGGCGGGTCGAGTTGGCAAATAATTCCGGTAGCCTTGTCGGTATACCCGTTGCCCGACTTCATTTTTGCCCAACACAGCTACGGCGTAGTCAGCCGTGTGCCAGACGGCGCGCCCGTGTGGGCTACATACGGTGGCGGCGCTTTCTGGGCTAGTTTGGCAGCGGGCCTGGGCTTGCACCAGGCAGCCATCCAGCCGCTGTCTGAAGGAAATGCTTATGTTCTTGCGGCCTGGGGAGCTACACTGGCCAGAACTGAACTGGAGCCAGGATATCGCCGAATCCCATTAGCTTGGCTGGCACTGCGCGCATTGGTCTGGAGAATAACAACTTGGTCCATAGTCAATTCTCGCTTGCTGGCAGTAGCACTGGCGCTGGCGGCTGTGCTGGCATTGACATTCACCTACGCCAATCTGGCTCGTCCCTTTGGAATTCCACTATGGGCTACTGTACTGGCTCGCCGTCGGCTGGATGCCTACGCTCGTCCAGCCGCTCTGGATAATGCCTGGCCCGATTGGGAACAGGCAGTACGCAGTGAATTGCTGCGTTATGGTGACGCCACTGCTGATGACTTACGTCGCGTCCCAGGCCCTTTCCGCCGCTATGCCCTCAGGCGCTATGGCAAGACATATGACCAAATCCAGACGTTAGAAGCTTCTCCTGGTCGCTTAAGACTTCTTGCTGGTGACCGACTGCTCCGCTGGCATGCTGCATGGTATGTTTCTGGCAAAGAACTTGGCATGCAACCAGGACTTAGGGTGTCTGGGTGGGCGGCTGTGGATGTCCTGGCAAAAGTTCTAGCTGAGGCGCTAGGATTGACCATTGACCCACCGCGTGATTTTGAGGCTGTGCGTGCATATCGTGCTGAAGCACCTGCATTGCGATTGAAAATCCCCCCGCGCTTTCCCCTCGTCTTCGTTGCTGACTCAGAACCGGGTGCGCGCACGGTGCAGATGCTTGTGGACGCCGTAGACGTATTGAAGGAGACCGGATACTTTGCCCTGGTCGTACCACTGGAGCCACTTGTCCGCAAGTTGGACATTGCGGCTGGATTGCGCCAAGCCGTGACTCAATCACCGCACGTACAGGATTTCATTGTGCTTAGCCAGGATGATGTTCTAGACATCATGATCGCTCGCCATCCGACCCAGGCCCTGGTGCAGCACATTCTGGCTCAGGTGGATCTGACAGTTGTCTCCCCCTTCGTCGTTAGCGGCCCGGTACCGGAGACAATGTTCTTCGGCCGTGAAGCCGAAGTCAGGACTTTGGTAGAGAACGCGACCATCGCTGACTTCGCCGTAGTTGGCAATCGCAAAATTGGCAAGACTTCACTGTTGCAACGGGCACGGGCGCGGCTGGCTGCTGGCAGGCGTGTCAGGCCGTTACTGGTGGACTGCCAGACCGTGCGCGACAAGGCAGGATTTTTGGCCACTTTCCAGGCGCAGACTGGGCTTGAATTGCCGACTGCTACGCCGGAAGGATTAGCAACAATTCTAACCAAATTGCGCCGGGACGGGCTGCCGCTAGTATTGCTGCTGGATGAGGTGGACGCACTGTTGGCCGACGAGAAGGCACATGGTGAGCCACTGGCAGCTACGTGGCGGGCGCTGGCCCAGGCCGGTGTATGTCGTTTCGTCTTCTGTGGCAGCACTGGCCTGGCCCGCCGACTAGACGATCCTCACTCAGTCTTCTTCAACTTCCCACAGCTACTATCTTTGGGGTATCTACCGCCAGAGACTGCCCGATTGGTGCTCACTCAGCCACTAGAGACGTTAGGCATAGTGTTGGAGAATACTGAGGCTCTCTTGGACGATGTGCTAGCCTTGACCTCCGGCCACCCTAATCTCATCCAGTACCTGGGTCAGGGACTGGTGCAAGCAGCTAACCAACGTGGAGAACGACGCATTCCGCTAGCCGACTTGGCTGCGCTGCGTACCTCTACTGGCTTCACCGAATACTATCTCAAGACCGTATGGGGTGAGGCCGGGCCGCTGGAGAAACTTATTACTCTGATTGCCCCGCCCAGTGGCTTCCAGTTGGGGGAGTTGGAAGCGGCCTTGGTTGCGCATGACGTGCGAGTAAGCGAAGAAGCGCTGGACACAGCGCTCAAGCTGCTGCGAATATACGCCATTCTGGAGAAACAGGAGCGAACGTATACATTTGTGCCACGCGCCTTCCCAGAGATTTTGCACCGCACGCAGGAAGTCGAGCGGCTGATCACTCAAGAAAAACGCCGTCTGGCAACGGGAGGTGTTTAATGGGTGTATTTGCCTACCACGGACCATTAGGGCCAGATGATCCACTGTTTCGTGGCCGGACGGCCCAACTGGCGTCACTGATCCAGTTATGCCAGGGAGAAGTGCGGGCTTACGCCATCATCTATGGCGGGCGTCAGACAGGCAAAACCAGTCTGTTACTGCGGCTGGCAGACAGACTGCCAGAACCCATTCGGACTTGCCGCGTGGACTTCCAAGGAGTGCCAAGAGCTAGAACAGCGCAAGTCTACGCCCACCTGGCGCGCTGTGTAACTCGTTGCCTACCTCATCCGGTAGCAGCACCTGAAGTGAACGATGCGCCGAGCCTGACCGAGTTTTTATGCCAGGCCGTCAGCCAGCCAGAGGTAGGCCGGTTAGTCCTTTTCTTGGAGGAGTTGGGTGCGTTACCCCAGGACTCGCGAGAGGACCTGGCCCATTTGTTGCGTTATATCTTCACCAACCGCTTCGACATCCCCTGCCGTCCGCTGGCCAGGTTGATGGTCGTTCTTGCCGGGGGCATTGAACTGTATGAATTGGCAGCCACGCAGGTGTCCCCACTGCAAAACATCTGTGAACCAATTTACCTGCCCGATTTGAGCGAGGCGGAGGCCATCGGCCTGGTAGCCGATGGGCTGACCAGTCTAGGAATGCTCCGCACAGAAGCGGAGGAACTCGGTCGGGTCATCTACGCTCACCTTGGCGGGCACCCGTACTTGACACAACGCTTGGGCGGGTTACTGGAGGAAGGTTTAGCGGCTGGTGAGTCGCCAACGCCGGCTCACGTGGATAGTGCGGTGGAACGTTTGCTAAGTGGCGATCTGCTGCTTTTTCACCTTCGGAGGGCACTGGATGAGCAGCACTTGTTGGCTGCCGGCAAGGCGCTATTGGATGGACATTTGCGCTTCAGCCGGCTGGTCGAGGATATGGCCCGGCTAGAGTTGTTAGGTCTATCCAGCGAGGCCAATGGCTACTGGAAAGTACGTAATCAACTATTAGCCAGGGCATTAGAGGATTGGCTTGCCGCGTGGCCCCAGCCTGGCCTGTTGCGGCTCCAACATCTGGCCGACAACATCAGCCAGGACCTGGCTCTACTCAAGGACTACGAAGACGCCTTACGCTATGAAGACGACCCCCGCCGTCGGGCGAAGTATCGTCGGGAAATCGAGCAACTGCGTGGGTCAGCAGTCCATTACCAGCGAGAGTATGCTGAACTGCAGGCGAAGGTGACCGGCGAGCCATCGGTGGCGATGCAAGATATCGCCACTCAGTTGCAGCAGATGAATGCCAGACTGGATGCGCTACAGGCAACTATAAGAAACGACCTAAGCGAGTTACGCCGAACCATGATCGCTCGTTTTGACGCTAGTGAGCAGACGATCATCACTGCCGTAGTGGAGCGGCTGGATCAGAGCCAACTGGGCACAGTGCAGGCCGTAATGGATGCTGTCGAAGCTAGGCGCATCTCAGAGGCCGAGTTGCAGGAGACTATGACTGAACTGCAACATGCGCTGACTGAGCTTCGACAGAAAGGGGCTGCTTTTCCTGATCCAACGATGATCAGTAAAATCGAGCGAATGTCAGAGCTCGTTGAGGCACCAACGCTGGATGTGAAGCATAAACTGAAAGTTGCAATACCTCTTATTCCCTGGATTCTGTCATATGAGGGAGAAATCGAGCTACAGGACGTGCTGAACCTTAAAACAGCCTGGCAACTACTGGTAGATAAGGTGCGCGGTAGATGATGATCTACTGATTCCCCCAAGGAGAGAAATTTGCATAGGAGCCGCGTTGAGATCCTGAACATCCTCAAGCGCCGGGACGAGGCCACTTTGGAGGAGCTGGCGGCGGAGTTGAAGCTGGCGACCATCACCGTGCGCAGCCACGTGGCCGTGCTGCTGCGGGATGGCCTGGTGGCCGTGAACGAGGTGCGGGGCCGGGTGGGTCGGCCGCACTACGTCTTCACCCTCACCGAGCAGGCCCAGGAGCTTTTCCCCAAAAGCTACGACGTCCTGGCTAATCGCCTCCTGGAGGCTGTGGAGGCCGCCGAGGGAATGGAAGGCGTGGCCCGCCTCCTCGCCCGCGTGGCCGAGCGCTGGGCCGCCGAGTGTGCCCCTCAGGTGGCCGCCCGCAGCCTGGCCGACCGCGTGGCGGCAGTGGCTCGCCTGCGCGATGAAGAAGGCGCGATGGCCCGCTGGGAACCATTCGACGACGGCTATCTGCTCTACCAGGGAAATTGCCCCACCTACCGGGTGGCTCGCCGCTACCCGCAGGTCTGCCGCGCCGAATTGACCTACCTGACCCGCCTCCTGGCCGCCGAGGTCGTGCGCCTGGAATGCCAGCTTGACGGCCGCGGCCAGTGCACCTACCTCATCAGGGAATCAGGGAATCGGTGAGCAGGCAATCAGGAATTGAGACAGCCTGATTACCGTTTTCCCGATTCCCCCGTCCTCCAGCTATATCTTGTATTCCAGCTAAGCCATACATACAACATATAGACAACATAAATTACCACAACGCTTATACCGAAATTTCAACAGGAAACGTGCACAACACTTGACAACAGCTACAAAGTGTGGTATAATATACTCAAATAGCGGTTTAGCTGTCTTTAGGGCTGAGAACGTCTAAGGCGCAACTGCTTCCCTTCCTCCTTAAATATGGCACCAGCACTACAGATACCAGCCATCCCAGCCACCTAGAGTCTGGACTTTGGACAAATCCAGAAGAATGGCCAGAAACCAGGTTTTTGAGAGCCTTTGTACCCAAAGTGTGCACGTTTGCGGGCACTTCTGACACTCTAGGAAGCATTGCGGAACAGGAAAAACCTGGTTTCTCAACTTTGTCCAAACTCCAATAGAGTGGCAGTCACTTTTTGCTCAGTACCGGTTAGCCCAAAAAACTTGGAGAGGAGGAACCAGATGAACCGGTTAAGCCTTTTGGTCCGTGGGGGCCTGATCCTGGCGCTGCTGGGCCTGGCGCTCATTGCTCCGGCCAATGTCGCCACTGCCAGCCAGAGCCAGGAGGGTGTCGCCGCACCCGCCGCCAGCACGAGCCTCGCCCCCTGCTGCCCCAAGGTGTACTACCGCTGGGTGTGCGCCTACAAGGGTCTGCACCTGCGCGCTGGCCCTGGGTTGGGGTACCACATCTGTGCCAGTATGCCCTACAGCAGCCGGGTCGCTGTGATCGGCGGGCCAGTGTCTGCCAACGGCTACAAGTGGTACAAGGTCATCTATTGTGGCCGGATCATCGGCTGGGCGGCTGGCAGTTGGCTGTGCGGGTGATGCTGCGCCCCCTAGTGCTGTAGCCAGGCAGCACTTACGTCCAAAAGCAATCATGGCCTGAACGTCCTCGCCAGAGAACGACGAAAGGCAGGGGAGAGCTTTGTCTTCCCTGCCTTTCGTCGCGTCTGGCCACTTTCGCTGGCCATCGCTCCCGCGGGCATACCGCTGAGAAAACTGGCAATTTCAGATTTGCGGAGCGACACATTAAGGTCCCAAATCGACAATCGGCAATCGGAAATCGCCAATACCCTCGTCTAGCCGCTGCGCTTCAGCTTCCCCGTGCGCTTGGCGTAACGCTCGCCCCAGTTGAAGATGGCCATGCCGATGGGCAGGCTCACCAGCCCGATAATCAGGAGAATCAGCAGATAGCGCACGAGTTGGTCTAAGCCCAGTCCCTTCAGCAGGCTGTCCCGCATGCCCTCCAGGACGTAGGTGGCCGGAGAGAGGCGGGTGATCGGCTGCAGCCAACTGGGCAGCACATCCACCGGGTAGTAGACACCGGAGATCAGCAGCAGCACGGCCTGGATGATGTAGGTCATCTGCGAGCCCCGCTCCGTGAAGAGCAGGGGCAGCACGCTGGCCATGATCCCCAGCCCAACAAAGGACAGGCTGCCGGCCAGGAGCACCAGCAGGCCGCTCAGCAGGTCGGCGCGGCCCAGGTCCAGGCGGAAGAACAGGGCGACGACGATCAGAATGACCACCGTGTGCGCCAGGCCATAGACGATGGCAAACAGGCATGTGCCCAGCATCTGGGTGAAGCGCCGCACCGGGGCCATGAAGGTGTACTCGATGGTGCCCTCCCAGCGTTCCCACGAGATCATGGAAGAGACAGTCTCAAAGACTACCGAGAGGTAGTGCCACACCAGCGTCCCCACGGCCAGGTAGAGGATCAGGTATTTGGTGTCCAGCTTGACGCCGCTGATCTTCTCCATGCCCGCCCCGATGTAGGTAATCGCCAGGGCATTGACAATGGAGTAGACGATCCACACCAGCTCCCAGCCCCAGTAACGCCGGACCAGGTTGAAGTTGCGTTCCACAAAAGCATACGAGGCGCGCGCCTCGTGTCGCAGTGAAGCCATAGTTGTTCTCCTTTACCAAGTTTACATAATGCCTTGCCCTCAATTTGCCTTGACTTTTGCTAGCCTATCCGATATAATGGATTTGCCTGGGCCATGAACCGTCTGCGCCATTGTACTCGATTTGTGGCCAAATTTCAAGCGCAGCCAAAGTTCGTTCGTAATGTGCCAGTGAGGCAGGAGGTATTCCTATGAAAACTCGGATACAAAAATGGGGCAGCAGCCTGGCCTTGCGCATCCCCAAATCATTTGCCGACAAAGCAGGGTTAGAGTATGACGCACCAGTCGAGATGTCTTTGGTGGGCAGAAACCTTGTTGTCGTACCTATCATTGAGCCAGTGTTGACTCTCGATTATCTCTTGGCTCAGGTGACCGAAGATAACTTGCACCGCGAGGTTGATACTGGTCAGGCGATGGGGAAAGAAGCATGGTAGATACCATGGCGTATGTCCCTGAGCGCGGTGATGTTATCTGGATCAGCCTGAGTCCCCAGGCCGGGCATGAGCAGGCAGGACGTCGCCCAGCCGTGGTTCTATCGCCTGCAGCATATAATGGTAAGGTTGGGCTTGCCATCCTGTGCCCTATCACGGGTCAAATCAAGGGTTATCCGTTTGAAGTTATTATTCCACCTGGCCTGGCCGTCAGTGGTGCAATCTTGTCTGACCAAGTCAAGAGCTTGGATTGGCAAACACGACAGGCGGAGTTTATCTGTGCTCTACCAGTGGTGACGGTTGCTGAGGTATTGCGCAAACTCGGCTTGTTATTGTCGTGATGAGCCAGGGGGCAACACGCGCCTCCAAAAGCCATTGACAAACCTCCCCATCTTGGCTATAATTACCTTGTGCACGTCACCTGGACGTAATACCCCGGCTAAAGCCGCAATCGTCGGACTGACAATGGCGTCCTCCGATTCACCGGCGTCCCCCTGGGAGCGGTGAACGATACGGTGTGGGGAGCAATCCCCACGCCCGCCAGTGCGCAAAGGAGGCAGCCCAGTTTTGGGTTGCCTTTTTGTGTTTTTATCGTGGTGAGCAAGCTATGACCTTGGAAGTGTGTCTTTACGGCTCGCTGGCCCAATACGGCAGCGAGTCCGCCCAGAGCTTTTACGCTCAACTCCGCCCTACCGTCCCGCCGGGCACAACCATGCGCGACCTGCTGGCCAGCCTCGGCATCCCCCTGGAAGAGAAGGGCATTACCTTCGTCAACGCCGTGCTTACGGACATGCCAGGCTTGCAGGCCGACCTGGATTTGGTGCTCCAGGACGGCGATCACATCGGCCTCTTCTCGCCAACGTACATGTGGCCGTACCAGTATCGCTTCGGCGTTCGCATGAGCCCCAAACTGGAGGAGGCGTTGCAACAGCACCCGGACGGCGGCCTGCATCACTCCTATGCCGAAGGCGAGTAGGCCACTCAGCAAAAACACAAGGAGGTGGTGCCGCAGCGAAGCTGTAGAACTCCCGTTAGCGAGATTCACACCATAACCATAAAGGAGGACAAACCGATGGCCAAAATCCTGCGCGTGAACATGACCGATCTGACGGCCAAATACGAGGACCCGCCGGAGAAATATGCTCTGTGGGGCGGGCGAGGCTTCACCACCGCCGTCACCTACCACGAGGTACTCCCTACCTGCCATCCCCTGGGGCCATTGAACAAGCTGGTCATCGCCCCGGGCTGGGTCAGCGGCACGGCGGCACCCACCAGTGGCCGCACCTCCTTCGGCGGCAAATCGCCCCTCACCGGCACGATCAAGGAGTCCAACGCCGGTGGCCTCGCCTCGCAGAAAATCGCCCGCCTGGGCCTCAAGGGCATCATCGTGGAGGGGCTGCCCAAGGAGCCGGGCAAGTGGTGGACGCTGAAAATCACCAAGGACGGCGCCACCTTCCTCCCCGCCGACGACATCGCCGGCAAGGGCATGTACGAGGTGTGCAAAATCCTCGCCGAGAGGCACGGCAAGGTGGCCATCATCGGCATTGGCCCGGCAGGGGAAATGAAGCTGACCAACGCCGGCATCTGCGTCAACGACACGGAGAACACGGCGGGACGTTACGCCGGACGTGGCGGCCTGGGGGCCGTCATGGGCTCCAAGGGCCTCAAGGCCATCGTCATTGACGATACGGGCGGCCCGGGCGTGCCCATCGCCAACAAGGAACTCTTCGATCAGGGCCGCAAGAAGATGGCCGATTCCTCCCGCGAGCATGCCATCACCAAGAAAGACGGCGCCCTGAACTCCTACGGCACTGCCGTGCTGGTGAACATCCTGAATGAGGCCGGTGGCTTCCCCACCCGTAACTTCTCCAGCGGTCGCTTTGAGCTGGCGGCCCAGATCTCCGGCGAGGCCATCAACGCCGGGGTCAAGGAGCGCGGCGGCGAGGGCCGGGTGGGACACCCCTGCCACCCGGGCTGCATCATCCAGTGCTCCAACATCTGGCCCAAGCCGGACGGTAGCTTCCACGTCTCCGTCCAGGAGTACGAATCCGTCTGGTCTCTGGGCGCCGATTGCGGCATCGGCAATCTGGACGATACCGGCGAACTGATCTGGCTGTGCAACGACATCGGCCTGGACACCATCGAGGCCGGCAACACCATCGCCATCGCCATGGAGGGCGGGCTACTCAAGTTCGGCGATGCCGAAGGGGCCAAGAAGCTCCTGGCCGAGGTGCGCACCGGCTCGCCACTGGGCCGCATCATCGGCAATGGCGGCGTCTTCACTGCCCGCGCCCTGGGCGTGACCCGGGTGCCCGCCGTGAAGGGCCAGTGCATGCCCGCCTACGAGCCGCGGGTAGTCAAAGGCATTGGCATCACCTATGCTACCAGCACCATGGGCGCCGATCATACCTCCGGCTACACCATCGCCCCGGAGATTCTGGCCGTGGGTGGCAAGGTTGATCCCTTCGCCGTGAGCAAGGCCGACCTCTCGCAGGCCTTCCAGGCCACCACCGCCTTCATTGACGCCAGTGGGTACTGCCTCTTCAACGCCTTCCACATCCTGGACATCCCATCGGGCATGGAGGGCATGGTGGAATCGGTGGCTGGCGCACTGGGCACCGACTGGAAGGTGGAGCACATCGCCAAGGTGGGCATGGAGATCCTGAAGATGGAGCGGGCGTTCAACGAAGCGGCCGGCTTCACCAAAGCCGACGACCGGCTGCCGGACTTCATGACCTACGAGAAGCTGCCGCCACACAACACCGTCTTTGACGTGTCCAACGAGGAACTGGACAAGGTGTACGGCTAGAGGCTGATCTAAAAAGCAGGCTCAGTAGACCACAAATCTGGCTCGTAGTGGGCGCTTGCCCCGATACATCACCAAGTGAAGCAATGTATCGGGGCTTGAGCGCCTGCCCCGCTACATCACACTGTGAAGTAATGTGGCGGGGCCGGAAAGCGCACTACAAGTGCGCACTACGAACCCAAACTGTGATCTAGTGAGACTTTCGAAGGCGCGGAGACTTCATGGGTCTTGACCCAGCGGATTAGAGGGCTCGGTCGGTGAGGCCATCGGCCGAGCCTTCACTATAGCTAGTAGTAGGGACTAATGCGCCTATTCTGGGGAATGCCTCGCCCCTACTTCCAAGGGAGTAATCATGATCACCGTGCAAGTCCGACTCTACGCCACCCTGCGCCGCTATCGGCCGGAGGTAAAGCTGGGCGAGTCGCTGCCTATGGAATTGCCGGAAAGCAGCACCGTCGGCCAGCTCATCGCCCGGCTGGGCATTCCAACCAGGGTGGTCAAGAACATATTTGTCAATCACCGGCAGCAGGGCCCAGAGTACGTCCTGCAGAACGGCGATGAGGTGGCCATCTTCCCACCCGTCGCCGGTGGCTAAGGAGGGACCATGAGCACAAGTCGCGACCTGGCCGCACGACTGCGCCCCGCCGCAACCTCAGCAATAGGCCCTGACGGGCAAGAGCGACGTCTGGTCACGCTGGCCGCGGTGCAGCGCATCGCTCAACAGACTGGCGCCTCGCGGCGAGAGGTGGAGATCGCCGCCCTGCGGGAGCACATCCTGCCCGCCCGCTACGAGCGCAGCCTGGGTACGGTGGGCTGGGAGGGGCAGATCAAGCTACTGGAGTCTACGGTGGCCGTAGTGGGGGCCGGGGGGCTGGGGGGCTGGGTCATCGAGGGGCTGGCGCGCATGGGCGTGGGGCGGCTCATCGTCATTGACGGCGACGTGTTTGTGGAGAACAACCTCAATCGCCAGGCCCTGTGCACCGAGGGCGCCTTAGGCCGTCCCAAGGCCGAGGTCGCCACGGAGCGGGTAGCCGCCGTCAACGCCGCTGTCGAGGTGACAGTTTACGTCCGCCTGGCCACCGCCGAGAACATGGCCCATCTACTGCAGGGCGCTCAGGTGGTGGTGGACGCCCTGGACAGCCTGCCCACACGCCTGATGCTGCAAGACACCTGCCGGGCGTTGGGCGTGCCGCTGGTGCACGGCGCCATCGCCGGCTACCTGGGGCAGGTGACGACGATTTTTCCCGGCGATGCCGGGCTGCGGGCGTTGTACGGGGACGTAGTGCCAGAGCACGGCATCGAGCGCCAACTGGGCAATCCGGCGGGGACGCCGCTGATGGTTGCCGCCTGGCAGGTGCAGGAGACGATCAAATTGCTCCTGGGCAGCGGCGAGCCGCTGCGTGGCCGCCTGCTGCTCCTGGACGCCGAGGCAGGCACGGCCGAGATCGTGAAGCTGGGGTAAGGCAATTTCGAAATTCGAAATTCGGATTTCGAAATTTTTATTTGTGGTGGTTGCGGGAACGCCAGACCAGAAGCCCGATCACCCCCAGGATCGCCCCCCACAAGACCAAGGGTTCTGCTATGGCGAAGACCTGGGCAGCCAGGCGCCAGCTTGCCCCCAGAATCCGCCCTACAAGCACGAAGGCGAAGCACCAGGCAAAACAACCCAGGAAGGTGGAAACGATAAAATGCAGCCAGGCCAGGTGGCTCAGGCCAGCGGGGATAGAGACGTAAATGCGGGTGCCCGGCATCAGCCGCCCCAGCAGAGTGGCCATTCCCCCGTGCTCTTGGAACCATTTTTGAAAGGCCGCCAGCCTGGTCTCGCTCAAGGCCAGGTAGCGCCCGTAGCGCTGGATAAACTGTGGCCCACCGCGGGCGGAGAAGGTATACAACGCCAGCGCCCCCAGCGTAGAACCACTGGCGGCCACCAGACCGGTCACGACCAGATTCGGCACGCCCTGCGCGGCATCGCTGCCGGCCACAATCAGCAGGATAGGTCCGGGGAACGGTAACGGAATGCCTGCGGCCTCCACAGCCATCAGCAGAAAGACGCCGGGATAGCCCAGGGACGATAAGGCCGCCAGCAGATCACTGGAGAACTGCCGCAAAAAATCTGGCAACTCATCGCTCCTCTGGCGATGGAGCCTGATCGTCCGTAGACTGTGTGTTATCCATTGCCTCGTCCTCGGCGGGCGCGTCGAAGGCGCCGCCCACACGGCGATAGCGTCGGTGCGGCGACGGCGATTCGGCCGAACGGGCCTGCTGGCGGCGCGCCGCCTCGATCTCCCGCAGCCGCTGGTCGCTCAGCCCAAAGTAGTGGCCGATCTCGTGCATGACCGTGTCTCGCACCGTCTGCACGATCTCCTCGCCACTGCGGCAGCAGGCTTCGATGGGCCCCTGGTAGATGGTGATGCGGTCCGGCAGGACGTTGCCGTACCAGACCCCGCGCGCCGTGCGCGGCACACCGCTGTACAGGCCCAAAAGCGTGCCCGACGGGCCAATGCCGGCCCGCGCCAGGTCGTGCCGGGAGGGCCAGCCTTCGATGACAATCTCCACGTTCTCCAGCTTCTCCCGGAACGCCGGTGGCAGCTCTTCCAGAGCAGCCAGCACCAGCTCCTCAAAGACTTCGCGGCGCATAGTTCCTATTCTTTGTGTCACCCTGAGCAAGCCTTGAGTCGAGCAAAGCGAAGGCTCAAGGCGCTGCGAAGGGTCTCAAGGCCAGCGCGGAGACCCTTCGCTCCGCCCTCCGCTAACGCTCCGCGCTCCGCTCAGGGTGACAGATGAGTACCAAAGGATTTGCCGGATGAACCACTAAACCAGCTCAACGCTCATGGCCACGGCCCCGCCGCCACCCAGGCACAGCGTGGCCAGGCCGGTCTTGCCCCCGTGCTGCCGCAGGGCGTAGATCAGGGTCGTCAGGACACGGGCGCCGCTGGCCCCGATGGGATGCCCCAGGGCCACTGCCCCGCCGTGCACGTTGACGCGTCTCCAATCCCAGCCCAGTTCGCCCAGCTCTTTGCCGTCGGCCAGGACCTGGGCGGAGAAGGCCTCGTTGATTTCAATCAGGTCAAAATCGCCCAACTGGTAGCCCGTGCGCGCCAGCAGTTGGCGCACGCCGAGCACCGGGGCGTAGAACACCCACCTGGGTTCCGTGGCCGCACTGGAGTAGCCGGTGATGCGCGCCAGGGGCTTGATTCCCAGGCGATCAGCGGCGGACTCGGCCATGACCACCACGGCAGCCGCGCCATCGGTGATGCCGGGGGCGTTGCCGGCGGTCACCGTGCCGCCCTCTTGGAAGGCCGGCCGCAGCTTGGCCAGCGCCTCCAGGCTCGTGTCTGCCCGCGGGCACTCATCCGTGGCGAATAGCAGCGGCGGGCCCTTACGCTGCGCCACCTCCACGGAGACGATCTCGTCCTTGAACCAGCCTTCGGCGATGGCTTTGAGGGCCTTCTGGTGGCTGTTATAGGCGAACTCGTCCTGCATCTGGCGGGTGATGCCAAAACGCTCGGCGATGGCCTCGGCGGACAGGCCCATGTGCTTGTTCTCAAAGGCGCACCACAGCCCATCGTGCACGGTGGCGTCAATGAGCTCGCCGTTACCCAGGCGATAGCCCGTGCGCGCCTGCTTGAGCATGTACGGCCCCAGGTCCATGCTCTCCATGCCCCCGGCGACGATGATCGCCGCGTCGCCGGACTGGATGGCCTGAGCGGCCAGCATGACCGCCTTGAGGCCGGAGCCACACACCTTGTTCACCGTGGTGGCAGGCACCTCCGGGGGGATGCCGGCGTAGATGGCCGCCTGCCGGGCCGGCGCCTGCCCAATACCGGCGGAGACCACGTTGCCCATGAGCACCTCGTCCACGTGCTCAGGCGGCAGGCCAGCGCGTTCGATGGCCGCCTTGATGGCCACTGCCCCCAGTTGCGGGGCAGGGATAGTGGAGATCGCCCCTTGAAATCGGCCGATGGCCGTGCGGGCCGCGCTGGCAATGACGATCCCCTGCTTCTTGCTCCCCATCAACCTTCCTCCTTGAAGATGTGGCGAGTTACGAGTGACGAGGTACGAGGGACGAGTTATGAGGAACGAGTTACGAGGGTAGTCCCTCATACCTCATACCTCGTACCTCATCCCTCGTCTACAATGTACTCCCCACCGCATACCCCGCCTTCACGGCCTCGAAGACCTGACCGGCGGCAAAGGCATCGCCGATTTTGTGCACCTCCGGCGCGGCCTGGGCGCGCACGCAGGCATCGTACAGGCTATCGTCCGGGGCGACGCCGGTGGCCAGCACGACCAGATCGGCGGGCAGTGTCATTTCCTGCTCCTGCACCTTGATTGGCCGGGCCAGGGGATTCTTGACGTTCTCCGGCAGCAGCGGCGCCCAGGTGACGTAAGGATCGGGCACGGTGCGGGAGACGTTGCGCACCACGGTCACTGCCCCCTCCTGGATGCTGGCCAGCCGGGTGCAGTTCAGCAGCGGCACGCCCTTCTGCTCCAGGTAGTGGATCAGGTAGCCGCGGTTGGCCGTGCACACGCCTTTCATGAAAGCCGGCAGCATCTCAATGACCGTGACCTGCTTGCCCAGTTCGTAGGCCAGGAAGTAGGCCGTCTCGCAGCCGACCGTACCGCCGCCCACGACGAGCACCTTCTGGGCCTTGTCGGCGAGAGACGGATTGCGCAGCAGGTCTATCGCCTGCACCACGTGGGGCAGGTCT
>Ga0194119_10005817_pt1 | contig 18224 bp, 19 predicted proteins | sample TA2MahC100mmetaG_FD_148620 | JGI IMG/M metagenome (GOLD analysis project Ga0194119, IMG submission 148620) | Freshwater microbial communities from Lake Tanganyika, Tanzania - TA2015018 Mahale Deep Cast 100m | ecosystem: Environmental > Aquatic > Freshwater > Lake | place: Tanzania: Lake...
AATTATATTTAAAAAAAAAAAAACTAAAATCATATTATGCATATATATACATATATATATCATCTTCTTCTTTTTTATCTTTTTTTATTTTTTAAACAAAATTATAGAATTGCTTTGCTTAACTGTAATTTTATAATTATTTATTTGATTCTATCTTATACAAAATATTTATTTTTTATAATTTGTAAATGTGAAAAGATTTAAAAATATACTAATATATATTTATTATTATATTTATTTTATGAGTAATATATCTACCCAAACTGATAACCATTCTATCGTTTCTAATCATTTCTGGTTTCCTATTCAATCTATTATTGATAAATTAATTTTTATCTGCAATATCTCTAATTTTCATAATATTATTTTTTAAAATAAATTAAAACAATATATATACATATATCATCTTCTTTATTTTTTTATTAATTATTTTTTAAAACTAAAAATCTTTATATAAAAATTGAAATAATAATATAATAAAATCTATTAAGTATTAAATTAACGATACTATTATGATATCTCAATATATTTATTTATTACAAGAAAGAGAATTTGTAAATTCTAGGGAAAAAATTTATAAAATTGGAAGGACTACAAAAGAAAATCACATACGATTTAATCAATATCCAAAAGGTTCAATTCTTTTATTCCAAATTATTTGCAACAATTGCAAAAATATTGAAAAACATATTATTAAATTATTAAAAGAAAACTTTAAACATAGAAGAGATATAGGTAATGAATATTTTGAAGGTGAATATAAAAATATGATTGATATAATTTATTTAACTATAAAAGATGAATTAAATATTAACATAGAAATCATTAATGAGAACGAAGAAATCATTAATGAGAACGAAGAAATCATTAATGAGAACGAAGAAATCATTAATGAGAACGAAGAAATCATTAATGAGAACGAAGAAATCATTAATAATGAAGAACAACAAGAAGAGGAGGAAAATTATGATGATAAAGAAAATAAAATAAAATTTAATTTATTATGTGAAAAAATATGTAAAATATTCCCTGATTATATAAATGACGAAAGCTTTGGAGGAAATAAAAAATATATAAAAATTAGTATAATTGATAATGAATATGTTGTATATTATATAAATCCTGAATTAATGGATTATCTACATAATTATTCTGAATATGAAACAAAATTTGACGACTATATTATTAATCAATATGAAATAAATAAATATGTAGCTGACCAATTACAATATTTTTATCATTTAATTAATGAAAAAATAGTATATCTCGATAAAACATATGATATAAATTCAAGCAATTTTATAACTAAAATCAATAAAACTAAATTTTATATAAAAATTGAAAATTACTATGATTTCCAAATCAATCTATCAAATATTAAATTATATTGTAAAATAACTGAAAAAATTAGGCGATTATTTCACTGCAATACTATTATTAATACTTGTTATTATTCTACTATGGTAAAAGAAAACGAAACATATGATATCTTTAATGAATTTAAAAATCTTAAAAATTATGATAATTTTAGAATAGATGTAGGAATACAATCTTATCATTATATAATCCTATATAAAATAAATTCAAAATATTATGATTACAAAACATTCTTAAGAAAATATATACCTTATATAATCCGTTGGGATATTAATAATAATTATTATATTGTTAATCGTGATTATGAATATATTGGATTATATAATATATCTATTGATTATAAGATAATAAATCAAGCATATTTGTTTAATGATGGAAATATACCTTGGGATAATAAGAAATTTCACATTATATTTCATAATGAATACAATAAAATAATTAACCAAAATTCATTAAAAGATTGTTTAAATATGCATAATTTAACTACTAAATTTTTAAAATTATTAGATTAATTCAAAAGTTTAAATGTCTTTTCTAATATATTTTCTGTTTTATATAAATTGAAAATCTTTATTGCATATTAGTTAATATAATATAAATATATTATATTTTAAATATAAAATGTGTTCTAAATATCTTATTTTTTATAAATATTCCTTTCCATAACAACTTCTTCCATTTTTTATATTCTAGACATACCTTAGAAGATATTCAAAACCTCTAATCAAATTCTATTACTACCCTCCTCTTTACCTCTACTATATCTATCTTCTTTTTATCACACTCTAATTTATGATTCTTATAATCTTTATACTTTTTTATCTTACATCCACACCTTTCACACTCCTTATATCCTATTTTACATAACGGTATCATCTCTTCATGCCTTATATAACTTATCCTATCTATATATATTTTATTACATATCTCACACTTATACTCCTCTTTTTTTTTATCACTTATATAATACTCATCTACTACCTTTTTACATGTTACCCTTTTATGACGATTTAATGAACTAACCGTCTTAAATATTTTATAACAATCTTTACAATATATTTCCATTTTTATATTATCTATTATATAAAAATTTTTATATATTTTCTTCAATATCATTTATTATCAATATATGATATTTATCTATTTTTATTATAAATCTGTATATTTTTTTTATTAATTATTATACCTGTATTTTCTTATATTTATTAACCTTCATAACCGGCTTTATTTCTACTGGCTTAATTAATTCTTCTTCATCCTCATCAAATGAATTTGAAAAAAATCTACTTGGTGATACACCATCATATTCCGGTATAACTAAACGATCTCTATCAATCTTCTTCTTATCATTATCTTCATTTATTTTCTTTCTTGTTTCTGTTTCTAATGATCTCTTATTTGAAAAATTTCGCTGATTCTTCAATGATTTCGTTGATTGATATTTATCCTTCTCTGATATTTCTGATTTTTTAATAACTGACTTCTTTATTAATATCCCAAAACACTCACATACTCGTTCATATACTTCTGTATCCTCATTACGTATGTTTGCTGTATCTTTTTCAATACTAATATCTTTTGTTGTTATATTTATTACAATAGCTGTAACTCTCGGTAATGATAATACTTCTTTTAAATACATATCATTCCCTAATTTCTGTTTCAAATTTATCATATTATCTTCCTTGTGATTCACACAATACTTTGGAATATCATTATCTGATTCATTACTATATAATGCCTCTCTATTACATCTACATTTCGTTTCTTTATTCACATACAAACAATTATTCTGTATCTTAAATATATTCATTATATCTCTATAACTTAACATACTATCTAAACGAAATATCTCTGTCTTTGATTCCTTCGGTCCTTTGTCCCTAAACATCCCCGCAATCTTATGCAATCTTTTTGGCTCTATCTCTGAACTTAATCGAACCTTCTCTAAATCATTCTTTAATGCTTCTACATCCTCTACTAATCCTAAAACTCCATATATCTCTCTCTCTAATGATATATATATAAATATATTTACTTTATAGAATACATCATCTTTTTTATTGGATAATGGTTTCTTTTCGACTATATTCAATCTCCCAGCAGTATTACTATTCATATATACTACTAAATTACCTTCTTCATCTATATTCGGTGATAATCTAGCCTTCGGAGTTACCTTCTGTTTTATATCCTTCGATTCTGTTTTCACATTCGTCTTTTTTTCATATTTCTCTACCTTCTGTATTCTTGTATCTATACCATTCTCATGATGAATCTCTTCTTCTACTTGAACACTTATTACAGGCTTTATCTTCTTATACTCATCTACTATATTATAGATCTCATATAATCTCTCTAATAATACCGGAGAATCAATATACTTATTTCTTCTATCTATGTTATTAAATAAAATACTCTTTATCTCTTTCTCCAATCTTATTATCTTATCCTTCTTAATAAATCTTCTGTCTATTATTTCTCTCTCCTCTATCATATCTTCATCTATTTCTTCTATTCCTTCTACCAAATCACAATTTGATATGAAATTTAATACTCTATATGAACTTATATTATCCTTGAAAGAATCTAAACATAATTTATTTCTATTCTCTAATATATTTTTCAATATATCTACAAATATATAAGCATATTGCACTATCTCCTGAGTAAATCTCGTATTATCTTTCAAAATTATATTCATATTAACTGGTAATAATCCATCATCTCTCAAAATCTTCTTGACTAACTCTATAAATACTACAAAACCTATATTCTTATCAAATGACCATGAACCTATCGTAAATGGTAACATCTCTTCATTTATATCTTTCATCTGATATACCCATTGAATATAATAAGTTATTCCCTTTATATCTGTTCGTAACTTACTTATCATTAATGCACGACACGAATTCATATTATCTATTAAACGATTCTTCTCCTTCGCATCCTCATATTCAAATTTTCTTCTATTCATTTCTTCTTCTTTCTTTGAATAATCCATGAACTGATTTATTATACTCTCTGGCATATTACTCGATGAATATCTCTTCGTATATTCTATTAATCTCCTAGCTAATGATACACATTCACTATTCAAAACTTCATATACTTCTTTTAATTCTTTCAACGGTCTCTTCCTTAAATCTTCTGATTTTATTAATGATCTTACCTCTCTATATTTTTTATATAAATCTATCGTATCATTATACCTATCATTCTTTAACTTCTCAAACCAATCTATGAATTTACTATATGGAACTAACCATACTAATTTTTCCTTCGTTTGCTTTAATTCTGTTATTAACTCTACCTCATCATTCTCTTTATAGTCTATATTATCTACTATAACCTCCTGACCATTCAACTTATATAACCTCGAATTATTACTCACAAAATCTAAACCTTTCTCTACTCTCTTATGCGGATAATTGTAATTTCTTACTGTCCATCTACCCGTAAAAAAGTTTAATACTAAATAACCTGATATATCCCTCGATTCTGATAATCTTCTTACCCATTCATCTAATGACATATCCGGTATCCTTTTATCTGAATCTACTTTTAATAAATTTTTATCCATAATATCATACTCTAACTGATTTATCGGATTCTCTACCTTATCTAACTTACACCACCTTGATGGCTCTACTGATACCGGCTTATATATCCTCTCAATTATTTCTTCATTCTTCTCTCCTTTATTATCCGTTTCATCATCTTCTTTGATTATATTATATGCTTCTTGAATCTTTTCATCTTCATCTTCATATATATCCAAAAATATCTTTATACTATCCTTTGTCTCCAAATCTTCTAAATTATTCTCAAATATAAACATCTTACATACTATATCATCTAAAACTAAAGATCTCTCTAATTTTATATCTTCTTCTATAACATCTATTCTTTTATCTAATCTATTCAAAATATTCGTCATCTTTATTATATACGGACTCTCTTCAAATCCATCCTCTAACTCATCTGATGGTAATCTCTTACTATCATACGACAACTTTATTCTTTCCTTTCTTAGTAACAAACTCTCTTTTTCCTTTTTTAATTTATTATAGTCATATATCTTATTATTTATATATGTTATCACTTTATCCTTCTTTAATATCTCCTTTAAATCTTTTTTCTTTATATCTGATTTAATATCATTATTAACAGAATTATGTAATTTAGCTATAACAACTTCCAAATCAAAAATTTTATTTGTTGAATCCATGCTTTAATGCAATATTCTTACATTTACCATTTCTATCTATTTTTTTTTTCAATTTTTATTTTTTTTATAAATTTTATAAAAAAAAAAGTATTTAAAGACATCTTTTTAATATTATTTAAGTCCAGTTCTTAAATTATTTTTTGGGATTCACCATCATCTAATTTATTTACAAAACTTACTCCATATCACCTATGATACTATTTTATTAATAATATCATTCTACTCAAATATATCTAATATCCTTTGACTTATTAACGGATATATTATTCCATTATTTAACTCTCCATATCTTATTATCTTTTCAACTCGATCTCTATACTTTTTTATTCTATTTAATCCATTCAATCTTATTATTATCATCTTTATCTTCGATAAAAATATATATAAATCTAGATCACTCTTCATAAAATATATACTCTTTTCTTCTATTTTATCCCTATGTATCTTTGTTATCATACTATATATCTCTTCCTTTTTCTCAATATCCTCTTCTAAAAATTTATCCATTAAACGCTTATCTAATGTTCTATCTACATTCTCAACTATATAATACAATATCTCACAACATAACGAATTCATTAGATTATCTATTATCCTATCTATCTCATCCTTCCTTATATTATCGTTATTCTTTTTTTTATTACTATAACCCACAAAACTTAACATCTTTATCTTTTATCCCTATTCTTCACTCTCTTACCTCTTTTTAATCAATTTTTTATATTATAAGTAATACTACTTATAATATGATAACCTTTAGTTTTAACCAGAGAACACCACGGGGAGGTAGCTATCAAATTCTCCATATTGCAAGAAGTGGGGTTCGAACCCACGAGGACTTAGTCCAGTAGATCTTAAGTCTACCGCCTTAACCACTCGGCCATCCTTGCTTTTTTTAGTAATTCTTTGTTACTGTAATCTTTTATATCACAGTATCCAAGGCAAACCACGTGAAGGTGATTACTATTTTACCTCTTGCTCCTAGCCGGGCTCGAACCGGCGACCTTTGGCTCATAAGACCAATGCTCTAAACCAACTGAGCTATAAGAGCTTTTAGTAATTTTTGGGCTTTAGAAAACCCGATCCGTAACCTTTTTTTTCAGGTAATTACTAATTACGAACCTACATATTATATTATATAAATTGTCTTTAAATACTTTTTTTTTTATAATTTTTTAAACTTATTTTTTATTTAATTATATTTATATATAATTAAATTTTTATTTTATTATAATTTTTAATATATAATTTTTATTTTATTATATATTATTGAAATATTGACTCTAATTCTTTTTCATCAACATCATCATGAATTTCTTTTATTTTTTCAATATTTCTATCTTTCTCTTTTACTAAATTATCTTCCATCTCTGATTCTAATATTACATAAAAAACTTTTGATAGATTGTATATATATTCTATATTCTCCGAAGGAAACTTATCTCTTATATATGTTAAAATCTCTTGAAATTTTTCATCCTTCTCAAATCTTTTAATATCCTTATCTAAAATTCTTGAATCCTCTATTTCATCTTCTTTATATTCCTCATCATAATATCCTAATAAATTTCTTGTATATTCTTTTGACATTATTATTTGTTTTTTCTTATAATCTGTTTCTATATAAATTTTATTTCAATTTTTTTAACGCTTAATTGTCATAGTTCCTCTACTAGATACTTTTAATATACCCTTAAAATCCCTACCTTTATAGACTCGACTTGATAACGCACATACTATATATTCTTCATTATTTATTGTCTTCTTATTTCCAACTATATAATTATTCTCATCCCTATATATGGGAGCTATATCATCATTTACTTTATGTAATTTACCTATCTCCTCTCCTCCATCTTCAACGTTATCTACTAATTTATATACTATATTCGAATCTACTTCTAAATATAAAACTTCTCCTGTCTTTGTTGGTATCTCTATACATGATGCTTCATCCTCTGCTAACTCACGTTCAACATTTATTTCTTCTTTTAAATCTTCCTCTATTTCGTTTAAATCTTCTTCTATTTCGTTTAAATCTTCTTTTTTCGATTCTAATTCAATTTTAGTTATTTCTTCTTCAACTTCTTGTTTTGGTTTATTCTTTGGCTTTCGTGATATTTTTTCATTCTTTTCTTCTACCTTCTGTATATCACAAACTATTGAACACTTCTTTATATCATTATATATTTTCTCTAAATCTTCTAACATTTCAGAATTTATTCTTAACTGTATTCTAGTTTCTACTTGATTTTTTAACTTTTCATTTTTCTTCAATATATTACCTTTCTTTAATATATCTTCCCATATTATTATATTTTCTGGACTTGTCATTGATGTTGAAACATGTTTGTAACAATATAATTCACCATTAAATAATGGTCTCTCACATCTTTTATATATTCCTATTTTTTCATCTAAACTATATTCATATAAATCTATACCCTTCCCTAAAAATTCTATCGATTTTTTCTTTGACTGTAATTTTACACTACATGGACATTTCTCATTCTCTTGATTTATATTTTTATCTATCATATTATCTATTTTTGTTTTTGCCTCTTTAAATAATAACGTATCTACTTCCGTATTTTTCGTCTTCTTTGACATTATTTAATATATATTTCTAAATATCTATTATTATTTTATATTATTTTTTCAATTTTTATACCTATTTTTTATAAACTTTTATTTCTTTTTTATTTTATTTATTTAAATATCATAATCCATATCTTTTTGATATTTATTCACTATATTATTTATATTATTTTTTTTATCCATTAAATTTAATGTTTTTGATGAAATATTTTTATTATATTTTTGAGCTAACTTCTCCACCAATCTATCTCTCTTTGATTTATTTGATACATTTGATACTACCGATAATTCTAATATATAACTCATATCTATATTAGATAACATTTAATATAATACATTTTAATATTTTATTATTTATATTCTTTTTTTTTCAATTTTTATTTATTATATATATTTATAGTATTGCTTACTTATTAAAAATACCTATGAATAATACTAAATCTAATAAAAAATATAATTCACTTAATAAAAATAACAAAAAATATACTAAATCTTATTTATTTCATATGATTGGTGGTCAATCTTGCACTGACGGAGATATTGGTAATTGGGGTAACCAACTTATGAACCTTTTTAGAAACTCTATTAATACTGTTAGTGCTGGAGTTACCACTGTTAGAGACATTATTGCACTTCCTAGTAATCTTGGAACACCTTGGGAACCCGGAGCACCTAGATAATCTTCTCTTTTTTATAAATTTATCAATTTATTATTTAGTTATCTATTACTTTATATTTCGAATACTTTCTATGTTTCTCACAATATAACCAATAACCCTCTGATTTAACTTCTTTAACTTCATCGAAACGTATAAAACCTTTATGTTTACATCTTTCTCCTTTCTGAGTATATGCACAACATGTTCCTTTGTAATAATGCATGCTTGAATCTATCAAATATCCATATCGTTTTATTGGTTCTTCTAATGTATCAATAAAAATTTCATAAACTACTTTTATTTTCTTTTCTTTTTTTATTTCTTTTACGTATTCTTCTTTTTTTTGTTCTTTATATAATCCATTTTTATTTTTTATTTTTTTTCTACAATAAGGACACGTTATCTTTTCTGACTCTATAACTCGACAATTGTTTTTCATCGATTCAAACCATTTTTTTAAACATTCTATATGAAATATATGACCACAATCTAATCTATAACTATCTTCTTTTGTCATCCCTATTATACATATCTTACATTCTTCTTCTAATATATCATCTAACTTAATATCATTTAATGATTTCTCTAGATCATTCATCTTTTTATATATATTTTATCTTCTATTATTTTATTATTTTTTTTTCAATTTTTTATATCTTTGTCATATATAAAAAAATATTATATCTTTTTACACCTTTGCACATACAGTATTATATTACTTTTGCTATTATTTGAAATCATTCTGTAATATTGATATTATCGCATCTCTAAAAAACTCCTTACATAATAATTCTGCCTCATTCACCTTATTTATTGTTACCAATATTAATTCATTCAATTTACTATTATTTATTGATAAACTCATCTCTAACATATCCAATATATTAAATAAATCTTTTAATAATTCCTTATGTATTATTTGAACCCTTAATAATATATCATAATATCTTCTACTATACTCATTATCCTGCTTTAATATCTTATTCTTCTCTGCTTCACTTAATACTTTAAAATATCCTCCTGCATTCTTACAACTTGTAAATGTTAAATTATCTATATATGTTGTTATCTTTGATCTATCTAAACTTAATAATGCATTCGGATTTAAACAATATGTCCCATTCTTTAATGACTTATATCTATTATAACATACTCCACCCTCATATGTCCCATCCTCCTTTCTATATGGTAACTTACTCTTTATATATTTTATTAACTTCAATCGCGTTATATAATGATCCCTTATTGCTATACATAACTCATTCTTCGTTAATATACATTTATTACTATCTTTTTTACATCTCCTAAACTCTTGTCTTTTTTCTGATCTTTCTAATACTATCTTATTATTCCTTTTTTCTGATACTGTAAATGGTATTTCTTCATTCTTTAATCTATTATCTACCTTCATCTTTATATCATTCGTTAATTTATTATTCTCTTTTAATAATTCATCTGTTTTCATATTATTTATATTATTTACCTTATCTTTTATACTTAACTCTTTATTTATATTTATATTATGTATATCTTTCTTATCTCCTTCCGTTAATTTATTATTTATTGCTTTATCTAATGTTGTATTTAATATCGCTTTATTTATATTCTGTATTAAATTCTTTATTTCTTGCTTCTTCTCTTCCTTTACTTCTTCTTTTACTTCTTGATTCTTTTCATTTGTTGTTACTACTGTTTCTAATTTTCCCTCAAAATCCTCTAACTCCTTCAAATATTCTCTTAATTTTAAACCCTTATTCTCATTTACCTTTGATCTATTTATTTTATCTTCATTATTTTCTTTATTCTCTTCTTCTTCTTCTATTTCATTCTCCATATTTTTATATTTATCTCTTTTTCTATCCCTATTCCTATCAAAATACTTATCTCTTTCTCTATATCTTTCCCTATCTTTATCTCTATTCCTATATCTATCTCTATTCCTATATCTATCTCTATTCATATCTCTATTTCTTGATTTATTTCTATCTCTATTTTCATTATTATTATTATTTAATTCATTGTTATTATCATTATTATTATATGCTCCTCCTTCCTTATTTATTTTATTCTGTCTATTATTCTTATTCTTTATTTCATCAAATATATTTAATAACTCATCTTTTAAACCATCCGCTATAAATTCATCATTATCTGTTACATACTCACTTATCCTTAACTCATAATTTGTATCCTGTCCTACTATCATTTTATTCATATCTCTTAATCTATTTACACTCATTTTATTTAATGTATTCTCTATTGTTATACTTATTTTATTACATATATCCTTATTTATATTCTCATATTTCCTTTCTAACTGATTTATCTTTTTTAATAATTCTATCGTTAATTCCTCATTACTATCCAAACTTACTTCTCCTTTCTTCATAAATATATTATTACTCTCTTTTATAATAATATTATTCTCTTTATTATCTGGGGTTCCAACTGTATTACCCATTGATTTTTATATTATATAATATTATATAATATAATAAATATTATTTCTTTTTTTATTTCATCTCACTCAATTTATTATTTATATATTCATTCGCCAATACATCACTTACTTTTCCATACTTTATTATATAATCTTTTACTATATCTATATCATCTATCTTTCCTACTATTACCACTATATTATTCATTAATAACATATTCTCATTTATTATATCTACTACATCATTCCCATTATTATAATTTATTGTATTATCCATCTTCTTCCTCGTTAAATTTATTATCCCATCTATCTTATATTTCTCTATTAATCTATACGATTTATAATCTGATATCCACAATCCTGGTATTAACTCAAAATACATCCTTATTATCTATTTTTATTATCTATTTTTTATTTTTTTCTATAACCTACTACTTATATTCAAATATAATAATCCTAAATAAAACATTAACATCATTACTAATATTATTATTAAAAATACTGATACTAACTTATTATTCCCTAATATTGAACCTAAATCCTTCTCGGATATTTTACCCTGCTGACATCCACCCTCTCCACACTCAAATTCATATTGATCTGGAACTAATGATTGTATTCCATATATTGCTATTGATCCTATGAATGCTCCAAAAAATACACCTGCTAATACATACATTCCTCCTAATGATCCTAAACTAGGAACTCCTACCATCAATATATTCGCAAATAATAAAAACATTGTTATTGTTAATGCAAATCTCGGAGTAAATAAATACATCGATCCTCTCATCTTTCCATAATTTACATCTATCTTACTATTATAATAACTTAACATATAACAAAATAATGTTATTAATATACCACTCACCATATACCACATTCCACCTGTTACACTCGCCTTAAATAACTGAATCGTTGTTATTACATATACTCCTAACGTTAATAATATTAATAATCCATTAAATAATGATGCTCCTGCTCTCTCACCTTGTATAAATTTATCATTTAATCCTTTATAAAAAAATACAAATATTAATAATGATCCTATCATTCCTAACATAAACATTATTGTAAATACATTATTCATTCCAAATCTTTTATCTTGTCCCACAAAAATCCTCTGTAAATAACCATTGAATAAAAATATTATTGTTGTGTATATTATTAATACACCAAAATCATATGGTATCTTATTCAAATCCTTACTTATCTCCCTATTCCTTGATTGTAAATATAAATATAATACTTTTGCTGCTAAATACGATATTATTACTAATATTATAAAACCCCTATACGATGTTAATATCGTTCCACTCATTTCATCATATTCTTCATTAAAACTTTCACTTATTCTTTTTCCCCTTACATTATTATTATTATTCGTTAATGATGATAAATCTAATATATTATTAAAACTCATATATTTCTTTATATATCTTTTATATATTTTTTATATATCTTTTATTTTACTCTTTTTTTCTTTTTATATATTTTTTACTTTTTACTTTTTTATATTTTTAGTTTTTTTACTTTTTTTTAGTAAAAATTGATTTTTATTAACTTCATTATTTAAAGACTTATTTATATATTATATATTACAATGTCGTTTTGGAACACTTTTAATAACGTTAAAAATTCTTTTGATAAATCTAATATTATTTTAAATAAAAATATTATTTCTAATTCTAATGATCAAGAAAAAGATAAATGTATCAAATGTGGTTTATTTAATATTATTTATGAAGATGGTAAAAGCATATGCACTAAATGTGGTATTGATAATGGACCTATTATTGACTTCTCTCAAGAATGGAGATTCTATGGATCTGATGATAATAAAAAAGGGGGTGATCCTAACCGCTGCGGTGCTCCTTCTAATGATCTTTTTAATAATGAAAGCTTCGGTATTGTTATGCAAGGATACGGTTATGAAAAATATAGAAATGCACTAAAATGGCACTCTATCCAATATAAAGAAAAAAGCCTTATGGATGTTTATAATTATATTCAAGAAATTTGTGATGAAGCTAATATCCCCTATTGTGTTGCTGATAAAGCTAAAAGTATGTATAAAATGATTAAAGATGATCTCATTAAACGAGGTGATCAAAGACTTAGTTTAATTGCTGCTTGTATCTTCTATGCTTGTAAATACAAAGGGGTATCTAGAAAACGTAAAGAAATTGCTGACTTATTTAATTTTGATAACACTAAAATGACTATCGGATGCAACCAATTTAAAGAAATCATGTATTCTATTAATAAGGATTTTATTAATGGTCTTAAACCTACTTCTACTGAAGATTTTATTAGAAGAAATTGTATTTTACTTGGTATTAATAATATTTATAGAGATATTTGTATTTATGTTGCTAATATCTCTGATATATTCGGTATTAATAAAGAAAATATACCTAGTTCTATCTCTGTCGGTATTATTTTCTTCGTCTCTAATATCTATAATCTTAATATCTCTAAAAAAAAAATTGCTTCTGTTTGTGATACATCTGAAGTTACTGTTAGTAAAACATTTAAAAATCTTAAAGAATTTAAAAAATATATTTTACCTCCTGATATTACTCCTTCTTTACTTAAATCTATTTAAGTCTTTTATTCATTTTATCTTACTTATCCTAATAAAAAATTATATAATTTTTTATTATTTTTATTATTTTTTACTTTTCTTTTTTTTCTTTTCGGTCGGTGTAATTAATTTTCTATAATAAATTAAATAATCCAAAAAATATAAAAAATAATATTGTATTTATTACTATTAAATATGTAATATTTGTTGATTCATCTCTTAATAATATTGTCTTTAAAAAACCAAATAATATTATAAATAATAATGCACCTATTATTGTTGTTATTCTATTCCTATTTACTTTATCTTTCATATAATTATATTATATCTTTAGATTATTCTTTTTCTATCCTACATAATTATTTATTAATCTGTTATCTACTCCATCACTATATTGATTCGTATAATATATTCTATTACCACCTTCCATTCTACTTATTATTGCATTCTTTATAATTATCGTATATCCATAAAATAATATAAACATTGATGCTATTACTATACTATCAAATAATATTACTTCACTCATATTTTTATCACTTATTCCCGATCGTATTAAACCATAAACTAATATTATTATTACTGGACCAAATATTAATTTATTTATCTCATCTAATCTAAATAATCTATCATTCTCTCTCGATATCCTATATACTATTATATTTACTAAATAAAATATTATACCATATATTACTATTAACTTTAATCCTATTGAACCATCCGTTGTTTTTATTAATATTATTATTATTATTATAAATGATATTATTAATATAATATTTAATAATACAAATCTATCCATATTATATTTTATTTACTAATTATATTATTCTATTATATTTAATTTTTTTTATCTTTTTATTTTAATGCTAACATATTCAAATATATATAATTCCTTATTATTTTTGTTCCAAAATACCAACCCATATATAACATTACCATGATTACTAATAATATTAATATCTGTATCATTGACATCGATTTTATACTATTTAACGTTTGATCTGATTCTGTTAATACTCTATATATTATATAAAAAACTATAAATAATATTGTTGATATTAATCCTTCTACTATATCCTCTGGTTTATTTAATAATAAATTATAACTCATCTTTCTAATTTATATTATCTTTATATATTTTATTTTATCTATTAATATATTATATCTATTTATATTTTTATGAATAAATCTTGTAGTGTTAATCCTAAACTAGCTATTAACAGTAAATCTTTTTTTGTATGTAATGATAATGATCCTTTTTGTCTTTCTGAACTTTATTCTATAAATCCTGATGGAAGTGCTAATATTAATCAAGATAATAATAATAGTAATAATAACCTTCTCTATAATAATGATTTTTTTAATAAACCTAATTTAAGTTTTATTAATTGCCCTACTAATTTTAAACCTATTAAACTCAATGATAATTTTATTTGCTCATATGGAACAAATCTTTGTAATCCTAATAATTCTGATAAAACTAATATTCAAGCTATTCCTAACTGTAATTATAATAATTCTGATAATAAATTATTATATACTAATTCTACTTATGATCTCGCTGATTGTCTTAAAGATTGTAAAAATGTATCTGAATGCACCTCTTTATCATCTATTAATAATCTTGATTCTTCTTTTAAATGTTTCTATTATAATATACCTCTAAACGATATCTCTTCTTCTAATAATAATATTGTTCAAAATAATAATAGAACTATTGTTGTTAAAAATAATTGCTATAATCCATTTAATATTACCGATATCAATAATAATTATCCCTCTGACCCTACTGCTAATCCTAGAAATATTATAACTAGACCTAACTCTATGAATTATTCTATTTCCACACCTTCCCCAAAAAAATATAATATTTCTGATAATTCTAATAATAATCAATCTAATAATAATTCTCAATCTAATGATAATTCCCAATCTAATGATAATAATATCTCAACTAATTCTAATATTAATTTATGTCCTATTCTTGATCAACAAAAAGAAGATTTTAATATAAATGAACTTAATACCATCAGTATTTCATATAATTTGTTATATCTCAATATTCTCGCTATTATTATTATGACTATCATTATTTCAAATATTATTATTAGAAATCAATTATGTGCAAAGTTTATTATATTACCTATTATTGTTATACTTGGTTTCTTTTTTATTAATCTATTTATTAATATTAATTATCCTATTTTTTTTGCTATTTATTTTTTTTCTCTTATTTATTTATATTATATTAATTGTTTTTCTTTTTGAAAAGTATTTAAAGATATTTTTATAGTATTTATTGTATCAATAAATATGCCGAATAATACTGGTGGTAAGAAATTTAAAAAACTTAAACGCTCCCAAAAAAAAGGAGACTCTGAAGAACATAAAGAACTTTATATGACTAAAAACAATCCTAATTTTGAAGGTTGTGAATATGGTATCGTTACTAAAATTCTTGGTGGTGGTAGAGTTTATTGTAAAATTCTTTTAACTGATCAAGCTCGTAAATTTAAAGAAGATAGAGAAATTAAAGAAAACTTTGATGATCCTATTCTTCAATACGAAACTAAAGAACTTTTATGTAGAATTAGTGGTAAATTAAAAAAAAATAAAGCTCGTATTGTTACTGATAGTATCGTTATTATTGGAACTAGAGACTATCAACCTAATAAAGCTGATATCATTTATGTTTATAATGATATTCGTAATATATCTAGATTAAAAAAAGAAGGTGAAATCCCTCAAAATTATAAACTTTATAATAATATTTTGGAATCTAATGAAGATAATCTTGACTTTGACTGGAAACATTCTGATAATGAAGAAGATAATGATGACAATGATCAAGATGATGATGATGATAATCCTTTTGAACCTGGAAATACTCCTAGGAAAAATAAAAAAACATTTGATTTTAATGATGATGATGATATAGATGAAATTTAATTAAATTATTTATATAAAAATATATACTAAACTTATTAAGATATATATAGATCTTAATAAACTATTTTTATTTATTTATTTAGTAACTTATTTTTATTTATTTCATTATTTTTTATTAATTCATTATGATTTAATAATATTATTTCTATTTGTCTATATAATTTTTTATACATTATTTTATATCTATTTTTTATAAACATTGATTTCATATTATCTTTTTCTATTACTAATTCATTTAAATATTCATCTAAAGCATCTGAATATGTTTCATATTTTAATAAAACACCATGCTCTTTTAAATCATTATCTACTAATGTTGATATTGAAGTCTCTTTGCAATTTTCTATATTTATAAAATCATTCTCTATTAATTTTAAACCTTCTAATTTATCTATACTATAATCATCTGCTATATCTTTTTTTGTGCATATTAGATTGTGTATTGTATCATCTTTTCTTTCTACTTTCCATTCACTACCATTAAATACATTTACATATGGTGCCCTCTTATTCTTTAATAAGACATTCATATTCTCCGGATATAATGGATTAAAATGTATCATTCTTATTAAATTTGGTATTCCTAATTCTGGATTCTTTATTACTCTTTTTAATATCTCATCTGTTATATAACTTATATTCTCTTTTCCAAATGGATTTATCTTTATATTATTATTTATTATATTATTTTGCATATAATTGTTTGTTGTATTATTCTGTGTTATATTCTCTATAACTATTCTTTTACTCTTTAATTCTTCTATCTCTCTATCTTTATCTAATAATAACTTCTCTAAATCTTTTACTGATTGCTTTTCATATACTTTGTTTTTACATCTTGTATTTATATGTCTTGAATAACTTGAACCATGCTTAAATGTTTTACCACAATTATAACACATTTTACTACCAAATATCTCTTTTTCTATTTTTGTATTATTTGCTATTATTAACTCTAAATCTAATTCATTCTTCATATTTATATGTATTTGATCATTTATTTCCTTTTTCTCTATTTCTAATTCTTTTTCTATTATTTCATATAAATATTTATCACATGGTTTTTTTAACTGCATATGTCTTTCATAATGGTCTTTTTTTATAAATTTCTTTCCACATTTTATACAATTATATTCAACCATATTAATATATATTTATCTCTTATTTATAAATACTTTTTTTATTTATTATTTTTATAATTTTTTAACATACTTTTTTTTTGGTTTTTTTATGTTTATAAACTAGCTATATCATTTTTTTTAACTGATAGTCCCATATGAAAAATATTGATGAATTCGTTTAAATTATGATTACTATTTTATACATATTATTATAAACTTACTTTTACAGTTTATAAACTAGCTATTTTATAAATTTAAT
>Ga0194119_10005823_pt1 | contig 18211 bp, 18 predicted proteins | sample TA2MahC100mmetaG_FD_148620 | JGI IMG/M metagenome (GOLD analysis project Ga0194119, IMG submission 148620) | Freshwater microbial communities from Lake Tanganyika, Tanzania - TA2015018 Mahale Deep Cast 100m | ecosystem: Environmental > Aquatic > Freshwater > Lake | place: Tanzania: Lake...
ACTCATCATTTGCTGCAATATCGTCCACTATTGCCTGCGCCCTGTCCTGCAGTCTCCACATTTCAAACATAAAATCATTTAGGTTTTCCCTGTATAACCTGGCAAATCTTGGACTGTGGCACTTGCTACAAACCGCCACCCACTGTTCAGACCTCTTTTTATTTTCTGGTGAATAAACATCCAGGTTATAATTCAACGGTGGAAGATTTATTCCAAACGGATAATCCTTTAATGATGACTTGTAATCTATTCCTTTTGGAGGCACTGTCCCCATTCTCCAAACACCTTTAATTACAGGATTATGCGCAAAGGTGCCGTTTCCCTGATCAAAATGGCAGAACTGACACGTTGGTGTTCTATAATCCTTTCCTGGTACAATCTCAGCCAAAGGCTTTTCCCAGTCCCAATGTTCTCCTTCCATGTGGTAAATATAACCCATCTTCGATTCACTATACGTTTCTGCATCAGGATGATCAAATCCCATGTGACAACTCATACATGCCTCAGGCCTTCTACCCTCAGCCGCTGCAAATTTATGCCTCGTATGACAAATATTGCATCTGTCCGTTGCGTGACATAAATCGCATCCAAACTGCGCTGCCGGATATCCTCTGCGAAACATCTCCGGATACCATGGCGGAATCACATTCGCAGCAAGACCTTCTACGTGGTTTGGACGTCCACGCTCAGCCTCACCCATAAATTCTGTTGTTTGTTGAGGGTGACATTCCCCGCAGGTTGCCGGAGTCGGCATGTGCAGTTCTTTATGGTCTTTCCCATGGCAATCGCTACAGGTTACTTCCTTAATTTCTCTCCCGAGCAATTTTTCTATTTGTTGCGTTTTTTCCGCAAGCCTTGGGTTTTTCTTTGGGTTTGCATGGGTCGAATCTCTCCAGTCATGCACAAATCCTGGGGTTACCTCTTCATGACATTTCACACAATCAGTCGGTTTAAATCTTTCCAATAACTGATCATAATATGTCCCATCGGGTTTTACGTAATGTCTTTGCGGAAACCAATACATCTGCAATGGAACAGGTTTGTACAAATTTTGCCATGGACCGGCTCCTTTTTCCAAGCCTGAATTAGTAACAAACCAATCCTTCAACGTGTCATTAGGATACAGGATATCGTAATAGCTCATGGCCTTTTTCTGCAATTCTTTAAGCTCTAGTTCAGACTGTGCATTTACGCTTCCAGTCTGCAAGCTCCACATTAAAGGGGCGGCGAGTAAAATCGCGCCCAGTTTTAACAATTTCATTTTTTGCCTCCTCCCCTTAAAAACATCGAATGCTATTTAATAACATATTTATATAAGCAATTATAAAGAATTAGCATACATTCTTCTAGTAAATTTTAGGCAATGCCTTCTTGGAATCTTCCCCCTTTTCAGTTAAACCTGTCTTATACGGAGTCGTATGCTGAGGGAAAAACCATTCATCATCACCACCTCTTTCCTGGAAAAACTTGAGCCGCATCTCATGATTGCGAGTATGGTGACAGGGACCGCAAATATTATACGGAGTCCCGAATGTACCGACTTTGGCTATCTTTTGCCCTTCCGGCGCTTTGCCAATGTCCATAAAATAGGCAAATATTTCTCCGGCGCCATGACAGGCCTCACAGGTAACCCCCTCTTCCGAATATTTTCCCGTGGTTTCATCATACCCCGTCGTATGGCATTTCAGGCAAGCCTTACGATATTCCTCGTTACCTGCAATATAATCGGGAGATTCTTTCACGCGCTCAAATGTTTTAAACTTGATTCTTAGCCACCTCTCGACGTGCGGTGAGGTCAAACCAGTATGGCATTTCAGACACTTTTGACTGCCCACATAAATCGCCTTATCACCTGTAATGCTGTACTTTTTAAAATCTCCCATTTCCAGTCTTTGATTTGGATCGCTTTCCTCGGGCGTCAGGTTTGCCAATTCGCTCCAAAACTCAAACAGTGGTTCAGCCGCAACTAATTTTTGTTCCATTTGTCTCTTATGGTAATATATCCCTTCATGTGCCACTTCCTCGTTTAACGCCCTTCCAATTCCGCCATGGCATACGGCACATCCATATATATCAAAGGGAAATTCTTTTGCGTTCGGGTGTTTTGCCTTTAGTTTTTCCTCGTCTATATGACAGGTTACACACCGATCTACTTTATCACCATTCTGCCCTTTATCCCAACTATAATCACCTTTTAGGAGTATCTGCTTAACTTCATATACAGGTCTCTTCAAAGATGCAAGACGTTTAGCCAATAACTCTTTTTCTTTTACAGAGGTAGCTGCAGCATACTCCTTTTCAACTTTTATCGCCTGTTCTTTGTAATACTCCTTTTGATACTTCACCCATCCTGGACTAAATTCATCCTTAATCCACATCGAAGAGCCTATAAAAAACAAGGCGCTCAAAACGAAAAAAATCAACCTTTGTATGCTCATAATTCACCTGTTCTGGAAGTACTCACAATTAAGTATCCTTAAATCAACTATATATTGATCCAAGGCGTAGCAATAATATATTTTATACTAAACGAAAGCCGTAAAATCATCTTAATTACTGTACCTATCATAGTCAAAAGCAACCCCATAGTAAGCACGTACCTGACAATACCCAGCTTATTAAAAAAGTCCCGATTAATCATCGCAGGAAGTACCAAACCAACAAAATAGAATCCCATCATGAGGATAATCCCTAACGGTAATGGCATATCATGCAATGGAGGCGGAGTGGGAAAGTCATGCGTCCACTTTTCCCAAGGCCAGAAAAATGCCCAGAAAGGTCCTCTGAGTGCTGTGCCAATATATACCAGGACATACCAATAGATGTAGCCAAGAACAAATACTGATACAGCAAACTTTCTTTCTTTAAAAGTATAATAACCATTCCCTTTAGGATTAATATCTAAATATGGAATTAGTATCAAACCAACGATAATAAGACTTGGAAGCGCAACACCGGCAAACCAGGGATCAAAATAAACTAATGCCTCTTGCAAGCCTAAAAAATACCACGGCGCTTTAGCCGGATTCTCGGCCTGCCCTGGATTCGACAATTCCCTAAGCGGGGCATCTACCACATACGAATAAAAAAGCAGCCCAACCGTAACAAAAATTGCAGCAAGGAACTCCTTTGCAACCAGGGTGGGCCATGTAAAAACCCTATCGTCTTTAAATTCCACCAGTCCTTTACTTTCCGCCCTTACTTCCATGGATCCACTCCTCAGAAATATCTTCGATAAACTTTAGATAACATGTGCAAAACTATTACAGCGGACCAGAAATACCGCCGTCTTTACGCACTCTCCAGAAATGCATCATCATCAGCCCAGAAGCTATCACCGGTATTGCAATACAATGCCACACATATGCACGCAATAAAGCAGGAGCTCCTATTGTTGTTCCGCCTAGCAAAGCAAAACGGATATCATTATCTGCCCTCATGCCCAATATATAAGCAAACGGTCCTTCATGGCCTAAAAGTGGCGTTGCTCGCGCCATATTCGTACCAACGGTAATAGCCCAATATCCCAATTGATCCCAGGGCAACAGATATCCGGTAAAACTTAATAGAAGCGTGAGAACCAGCAAAACCACTCCTATTACCCAGTTAAACTGTCTTGGCGGCTTATACGAACCCGTCAAAAACACCCGAAGCATATGTATACTCACCGTAATCACCATGGCATGCGCGCCCCAGCGGTGAGAATTTCTCAAAAACCTGCCAAACGGTACCACGTACATCAAATCAACCATATCTGCATACGCTCTATTAACATCAGGAACATAATAAAACATTAACAGAATTCCTGTTATCGTTTCAAAAAGGAATATGAAAAATGTAATTCCTCCCATACACCAAGTAAAACGGATCTTTGTGCCATGCTCCCGTACCTTTGCCGGATGCAAATGTAACCATACGTTACTTATGATTTGAAGAACCCTATTTCTGGGGGTATCCGTGTAACCGTGGCGAAATACAGACTTCCAAATTTCATTGTCCGTAATTTTCTTTATTAAATCCGGAATTAATTTCATTTGAATATCCCTTTCTCCACATTACATTTTAAGCAATTTTCTCCCCACATAATTAAAATTTTGTCCTCCTATTCCTCCGTTTCTTCTATCATTTTATTAATTTCTTCATTAGGCTTCCAAAGCACACGCTTTAAGGATATTACATTAACAGGACAATCTTTGCAATTGCCGCAACGAATACAAACATCGGTATATTTTATTACAATACCATCCTCACTAACATAAGGCCGATGCGCCTTGCTCTCATCAGAAACATCAACTTGCTTCAACGCGCCAACAGGACATACCATACTGCATCGGCCACAGAGAACACATTCGTTCGTTTCAACATTAATATTAAGGTCACACTTCAAGCAACGCAAAGCCTCAACTTTTGCCTGGGATTCTGTAAGCCCAAGCTCTACAAGGTTAAAAGTACCCTGCCTATCCACCACAGGCAACATTTGCATTTTTTCGCGGGGGATTGCATCGTAATTTTCTTCTCTCAAATTAAATTCATTATTATCTAAAAGGGTAACCCAAACTTTTTTCTTCGGTTTTTGAATTTCTTCTCCTCTTATGTAACTATCTATAGATTTTGCAGCTAAATGCCCAAGAGCGATGCACTCAATGACCGTGCTCGGACCCAACGTTACATCGCCACCGGCAAATACGCCTTTTTTATTTGTCATCAGTGTTTCATCAACTGCAATCGTTCCCCATTTGGTAACCTCGAATCCGTGATTATCGCCCAGAAATTTCAGATCGGATTCCTGACTGATAGCTGTAATAATACAATCCGTTTCAATAACAAACTCCGAGTTGGGAACAGGTTCCGGCCTTCTTCTGCCGCTATTATCAGGTTTTCCCATTTTCATTTTAATGCATTCCAGCCCCTTAACCTTTCCATCTTCGGTTAAAACCTTGACAGGCGCAGCCAAGTAATGGAACTTGACACCCTCATGCTCTGCCTCTTCTATTTCCCAAGCCAAGGCAGGCATCTCTTCCCGTGTCCTTCTGTAAACAATATAAACTTCAGGGCTCATCCTCTGCGCTGTCCTGGCCGCATCAATGGCAGAATTTCCGCCGCCAATCACAGCCACTTTTTTACCCGGACTTCTCATATCACCGGCATTCACATTTTTTAAGAATTCCAGGCAATCCATAACGCCTTGAGTTCCTTCTTCTCCGGGAATCTCAAGCCTTTTCCCCTTTTGTGCGCCCACCGCAAGAAATACGGATTTATATCCTTCTTTTAATAAATCAGAAATTGTCTTTCCTGGTTTTCCAATGGGGGTGTTTGTCTTTATCTCTACACCACGAGCCAGAATGTGACTCACATCAAACATTATTTGCTCACGCGGTAATCTATAGGAAGGAATCGCCCACATCATCATACCGCCAACCTGGGATTCTTTTTCAAATACCGTCACTTTATACCCCATTCCCGCAAGGTCATTTGCTGCCGCTAATCCGGCAGGACCGGCGCCAACAATGGCGACCCTTTCCTCTCTCCGGACTATTTTTGGGACGGGAAGCTTTACTTTGTTCTTGAAAATATAATCCGTGACGAATCGCTTTAAGGCATCTATTGCTACAGGTCTGTCAAAATCACCACGTTTGCATTTGGATTCACAGGGGTGTGGACAAATATATCCACAAACGGCGGGGAACGGATTGGTTTCTTTCATCAATTTGTAAGATTCTGCGTATTTACCCTGGCTTATTAAACGGATATAACCAGGCACATCCATATGGGCTGGACATCGATGCTGACAGCGAATATTTTGTTGTAACCAATCCAAATCGAGAAGCGCTCTTACTCCTTTTTTAGGTATAGTCGTCTGTCCCATACAAAAACTTTCTTTAAATAAATTTTTAAGAATAAATTAAACAATTAACTCGGTTTCAAGAGGCACGATTTTGCTTGTATCCACAACCAGCTTACCAGCATCATCAAGAACAACTTCAAAATGATTCAAAGGTCTTGGCGCTGGACCGGCGAAGTTCACACCATTTCGATAATATTTACTTCCATGACACGGGCATTCAAAAATATTTTTTTCCTTCGAAAATTCTACTGCACAACCCAAATGTTGACACACCACAGAAATGGCCTTAAAACTATTGCCATCTCGCACAACGAATATTTTCCTTGCCTTTAGTGTTGTCACAGAGTTCTCAAGAAAAACCTTAGGCTCTCCAACAGTAAAACGCGGTGAAGGCTCAAAGAGCACCTTAGGATAAAAGAAACCCTTATATCCGAGAATTTGTGCTAAATAAGCCCCTAATGTGGCAAAAAACATTACCCATCCAGCCAATGTCAGAAAGTTCCTCCGTGAAACGGTAAACCAAATCCCCCCCTCTTTTTCCGACGTACAACACTTATTTTTATCTTTCGTTTCCATGACACATCCTCCCCACTTAAACCCTTATTCTTTAGTATTTATAAATTATTTATTATATATAATACGGTTATTTTCTGCATACAACTTATAGAATGCGCATATTATATTTATCGATGAAAAAAGTCAAGTATATTTTAGTAGAACTACAGTATACTTTCACGCTTTTTTTATCAATAAACGATAAGCGCCTTCCATATTCTCTACTTTTATTATCTTATGACCTTCTTCTTTTACACTTCGAGGAACACTTCTTATCGGTTCCCCATCATCCAGTATTATCTCTAAAACCTGGCCGGAATCCATCATTTCCAATTTTAATTTTGTCTTCACAAAATTAATCGGACAGAGTACCCCTCTTAAATCTATATGGTCGTCAGGAACAAGCTTTTCATCCTCTGCCATTTGTAAAATTCCCCGATAAAAATAATTTTATAAATTTTTGAAATCCATGTTTTTAAGCACACCCAAAGCAACCTCAGGCGCTACGTCAGCGCTTCAACTTTTATTTCTTCTTCTTCGAATTGCCTTTTTCCTTCATTGAAAACCCACGATTTTGTATCGAATTTTTCACCCTTTTCAATAGCAACAATTATATACGAGAACCAAGAACATGCATGTTCAGTATCATATACAGATGGAACTGCTGGATGATCGGGATGGGAATGATAAACGCCAATAATTTGAAGACCTTTTTTTACCGCTTCTTTATCAACTCTTTCAAAATCATCTTTCTCTATCACGTATCTGTCATGAGCCCTTTCAAAATTTTTGTTCTGTACAGGACAGACTTCAACTACCTTTTTTTCTGAGGTATTTGTACCGATCAAAAGCCCACAGCATTCCAGAGGATAACTTTTTTTTACCAGTTCCTTTATAAAACAAAGCTTATCATTATCAATACCTAGCAAAGTCTGACTCCCAAATCTTCTAACAAATCTTATTTTTATACCCCTGCCCAAAAACTCGTACTCAGATACCGGTCACCCCTGTCAGGGAAGATCGTGACAATCAAACCTCTGTCTATTTCACTCGCCACTTTGAGTGATGCCACAAGTGCCGCACCTGAAGAATATCCCACGAAAAACCCCTCTTCAGCCGCAAGACACTTAACGGCTGTATAGGCGTCTTCCGTATCCACCATCAACTTTCTATCCGGAAAATGCTCATCATATATACCCGGGACAATCGAAGTAGACATCTGCTTCATACCTTCCAATCCATGAATAGGAGTTGATGGTTCAACCGAAATCACCTGAATATCTGGATTATATTCTTTCAGACGCCGCCCTGTACCCATGAGAGTTCCGCTTGTCCCCAAACATGCAATAAAATGGGTTATCTCGCCTCCCGTTTGTTCCCATATCTCCACTCCGGTAGTTTCGTAATGCGCCTTCCAATTTGAAGGATTATTGTACTGGTCGGCATAAAAATACTTTGAAGGCTCTTCATTCACAAGCCTCTTCGCCTCTATCATTGCGCCATCCGAGCCCAGCAATGGATCGGTAAATACAATCTTCGCTCCAAAGGCACGCACAATTCTCTTTCGTTCCTCACTAACGTTTTGAGGCATTACCAAGGTTACTTTGTATCCCTTCGTGGCGCCAATGAGCGCATAAGCAATACCCGTATTTCCTGATGTGGAATCTACAATAATTTTGTCCCGGTTTAATCTACCCGATTTTTCAGCATCTTCTATAATCCTCAATGCAGGGCGGTCCTTAACAGAACCTCCTGGATTTAACCACTCTGCCTTAACATATATTTCCACATCCCTGTCTTTTAACACGTTGGTAATTCTATCAATCTTCAAAAGAGGAGTATTCCCAATTCTGTCTGAAATTGAGCTTTTGGATATCCGCTTTGATATACACTTCGAACTTTTTGTTACCGTACCTGCCACAACAATACCTTTCTTCCGTTAAATAAATAGCTGCGTTTCCGCACCATCAGCTATTTCCAAAAGGGTAGTTAAACCAAGTATATCATCTACCCCGGATTTAACCTTAGCTTCTTCCAATTCCATCAATTTCACGGCTGCTGTGCATGCATAGACCTTTAAATTCCCCATCTTTCTTACTTCATTAAGTATCTCTTTGAGAGAAACGGGATTAATCTCCTGCATACGTTTTGACAATCGGCCGCCCTCTTCGCCAAACTCATCGGACAATTTTTTGACATCAAACTCGTCATTCACGAATCTCCTCAACGCCCAGAAGAATAGGAAAATATACGTTTCCCTCCCCATGGACGCGGCTGTAATCGCCAGAGTAACGATTTGATAAAGTTTATCGTAGGTACCACTATGGGCAAATATGATGAATTTTTTCTTGTCTTTCATTGGAAATAAAATTAAATTAATAAGCGCACACAACAAAAAATACAAATCCCTACCACAGCGGGTTTGATCCATCAGACCCTTATTTTCTCATAAACATCACTATTATTTCTTCCGACAGACCATCCTTCGAACTAAAGGTAATGGTAACTATCCCTCTTTTATTCTTGGAGCGAATGGTAAACCTTGTCTCCAAATTAAATGTCTTTGTACTTCTGTCTAATAGCAACAAGTATTTTCCCCTTCGGATCAATATCTGACATTATTTAATTTACTTATTTTTTATCTTTCAATCACCCTCACCTGCTACCGTCATGGCTATTGAATACTTCTTTTACCTCCTCAAACTCACGGAGGAGACTGGCATCAACCGCATACGAGCAGCCTCAGTCAGTTCAGGTGTTGGCGATGGCCGTGCTGTGGGCGGCGGCATAAGTGTTGTGGCAATCCCTGATGCCAGTAAAGGCGAAGGCATGGGTACCGTAGCCGTTGGCGATGGAGTTGGTGTCTGAGTGATTGCATCTATAGGGGCTGATTGGATTATCGTTCCGCCATTCCCCACAGCTACAAAGGTGCCGTTGCCATAGGTAACTCCGTAAAGACTATTTACCAAACCAAGTTCACAGGCACTCCATGTCACTCCGTCCGTTGAGGTAATGATCACTCCACCATACCCCACCTTCACGAAAGTACCGTTACCGTAAGTAACTCCAGTAAGCCAATGCCCTGTTGGTAACGGGTTCCTCCAGTACCAGGTGTCAAGACCGTTGCACCATGCCCGTGAAGGGAAGACAACCGCCAAGCACGATATCAATAACAAAAACAGGGTAGAGTTATGAAACAACCCTTTCACGCCCTGTATGCCCCAAGCACTTATCATAGGCGCATCTCCTTAAAAACTGAACCGATGATTGTTAACCAAAAATCTTGAGGGTATAGGTCTTGCCAATTTAGCGCCTTTTAAAATGATCCCGTAATCTATGCATTATTTAAGTTGTAAGATATTTATTTACTCCGTTTCTGGCAACTGCACCCCGCGAACGGCTACCTTTTACTTAAAACAACTGACAACTTTTTTTGCAGCCTGTAATGCCCTTTTTGCATCCTTCTGCGTTGGCGCGCCAAGAGGTAATAGACCCTCTTCTCCCGGATATATTCCCTTATAAACGCTATCTATAAAGTCTATTTCATCATCTTGTAACGGTATGTTTATTCCAAAATTTTCAGCAATTGCTGCCAGTCTCCTGATGCTGTGTATCTTTTCAAGTTCCCAACCTTTTTTCAAGAGAACCCACTTAACAAATTTTTCAATAGCCTGTTGGCTGCTAAAACAAGCCCCCCTATAGAAACCTCCTTCACAGAGATATTCCGCCTGCCGGAAGTCTTCCAATCCCGAATCATGCCAATCCTTCAATGAGTTATGCATGTATAGCAACCTCCCTTCCTTCTGAATAAGACGCAAGAACGGACTACCATGATAATATAACTCCTTGAGCTTCTTCTTTGAAACGAAAAAGGTATCTAACGGGTACTTTTTAAAGAAAGGATAAAGGGACTTTGCAATCTTCTTTTCATCGCTCTTGTTTCCAATAATCAAGAGATCAATATCTTTCCCTTTTGCCTCCTTTGCGATTGAACCGAAAAGAATAATGGCGTCCGGATTACTATTTTTTTTTATGACATTAACGACCTCTCTGACATCATCCAGGACAGGCATTACAGTCTACCTCTTGCTCATATTCCGGGGGTAATCAAGTTTAGCAAAAATTTACGAATGCACTGGCAACTTCTTTTTTAAACTTATCCAACCCTACACGGTCAATAACCGTACCGATTCTTTCCTTCGGCTTACCATTCTCTTTGTACCATTTCAGGGTTGCAGAAATAAAGTCGTTCACCTTGTTATCAGGCAGACAACTAACCACCTGATCCGCCTCGCGCGGATGTCTTCCATGTTTCCCGCCGGTACGCACCAGCCAACCCTTCTTTTTATCCTTCCACGCATCCGTCGGACACGCCCTGATACAATCGCCGCAGTACACGCACTTCGACTCGTCAAACATCGGCCTTCCCTCTTTATCCGATACAATTGCGCCCTCCTGGCAGGCCTTTGCACACAAGGTACATCCATTGCATAAATCTTTGCTCCATACAGGATACACCACGCCCTGAAACCCCAAATCCATCTCCCTTGTCCTTGCACAATCAATCGGACAACCTGAAAAACTCATTTTAAACTTATGATGGCATGGTGTGCCAAAATGCTTATCATCAACCTCCAATGCCTTTGATTGAGCATCCATAATCCCATTAGGGTTATACTCACAACCGCCGCATGCCGTGGGCACCCTGACCCTTGGGCCGCAAGAGGCAATTTTTTGTCCTACCGTAGCCAACTCCTTCACTACGGCATCAAAGTCATCAATATGGACGCCAATAATTTCTACCGACTGTCTGAAACTCAAATGACAGTATCCCATTCTGCTATATTTTTTAGCAACTTCCGCAACCTTCGTCAGCTTTTCCGGTGTAATCCTTCCACCAGGCACCTTCAATCGGACGGTAAAGAGGTCTTTTTGATTTTGCTTTATGAAACCACCTGATTTTAATTCATTGAGGTCTATTCTCTGAGTAACAGTCTTTTCAGCCATTCAAGCTCCTAACCTGGACGCGCCAGAACCAAAATATTCCGTAAATTTACGTCGTTCATTACTATTTATTTTATATTATCACCTCACAAAAAATCTTGCAAGGAAAAAGAAGTCTATAGAGATTGTCGACTTATTTATTCTTTTGAATTTTTTTAGAAATAATCCTTAATATCTTCTTTCTCGCCTCAGCTACGCCCTTCTGCTTAACAATCTCAAGCATGTCAAGCCCTGCGATACGTTGCAAAATATCACGTCTTATCGATTCATCAGAAACCTCAGAAAGTACCTTCCGCCTCGTTTCTGATAAGAGTTTTGCAAATTCACCATATTCATCCCCAAACTGTTTTTCCAGACTCTCTCTGATATTTCTCGCCAGCGCCGGACTTGCCCCGCCGGTTGAAATACTGATGCTCAGATCACCCCGGCTAATGGTTGCCGGCACTATAAACGAACAAAATTCCGGTCTGTCGACCACATTTACCAGGATACCCATCTTCACCGCATCATAATAAATCTTCTTGTTTACCTCTTCATCGTCTGTAGAGGCAACAACAACCAACACCCCATTCAGAAACTCTTCTTCATATTTCTGCCGAATCCTTTCAATCCCCGTTTCTTTTTCCATTTCCGGGCAAAATTCAGGAGACACTACCGTTACCCGCGCGCCCGCATCTTTTAAGCTGCATACCTTGCGCCAGGCGACATTGCCGCCGCCAACCACCAAACACTTCTTATCCTGAATATTCAGGAGTATCGGATAATATTTTGCCATTTCTCCACAACACTATGGATTAATTAATATCATGGGTAGGATGGGTTAAGCGAAGTGAACCCATCGCCACTATATTTGTTGGGTCCGCTCTGCTTGACCCAACCTACAAAATCTTCACAACCTCTCATCTTCTTAATTTAACTGCGCCCTTTGCATCCCCCCATTCCCCGCTTTCACGAGGACGAGTTTCATGAGGGCAGGCTTTTGCGGTAAGCCGAACTGTTACACATCTTCTCCTCTCACCAAATCTTCATAAGTCTCACGTTTTCTGATGATACGAAACTGGTTACCATCTACCAGTACTTCACACGGCCGTGGGCGAGAATTGTAACTGGAACTCATCGTAAAGCCATAGGCGCCGGCGCTAAATATGGCTAACAAATCCCCTTCTTTTACCTTTGGCAATGCCCTATAGGTGGCAAAGGTATCGCTGCTTTCACAAACCGGACCTACGATATCAACCAATTCCATACCTTTCTTTACCACTGTTTTATCAGGATTTTCCACCTCTGGCATTTTTATACTCGTATTGACAGGCCATATCCTGTGGAAGGCATCGTACAGAGCAGGGCGTATTAAATCATTCATAGCGGCATCACAGATAACAAACTTCTTCCCGTGTATGGTCTCCTTTGTATAAATCACCTGAGAAATCAAAATCCCGGAATTCCCCATGATAAACCGTCCCGGCTCCATAATCAGATCGCATTGCATCTCTTTCACCAGCGGAAGAATTTTCGATGCATAGTCTTTGGGTCGTATAACTTTTTCTCCTGTGTACGAAATACAATAACCGCCGCCTATGTTTATGTATTCAATGTCCAGACCCTTGTTTCTGCAATTTTGAATTAACGCCAAAATCTTCCTGAGGGCTCTTACATAAGGTTCGACCATATAAATAGGAGAACCCAGGTGCACGTGCAATCCGCACAGGTCAACATTCGAATATCGTGCAGATTGCTTAATAATCTTTTCAGCCTCAGAAAGGTCTATTCCGAATTTGTTTTCCTTTTTTCCCGTGGTAGTCTTCGCATGAGTATTAGCGTCGATGTCAGGATTTATCCGCAAGGCTATTCTTGGTGTTTTATCGGCCTCTCCAGCCAGTTTATTAATGTGTTCAAGTTCTGCCACAGATTCTACATTAAACATAAAGATGTCGTTCTCCAGGGCATACTTTATTTCCCTGTCCATTTTGCCAACTCCGGCAAACACAACCCTTGAGGGGTCTCCTCCCGCCTTGATAGCGCGAAACAACTCACCGCCGGAAACCACGTCGAAACCCGATCCTTCATCTGCCAGGATTTTACAAATAGAAAGGTTTGAATTAGATTTGACAGAAAAACAGATCAAGGTGTCAACATCCTGGAATGCCGTCTTTAGCTCCTGGTAACGCGCCAGAATGGCATTTTTGCTGTAAATATAGGCAGGCGTGCCTGCCTGTGAAATAATATCGTCAATCCTTACATCCTCGCAAAATAGCGTCTTGCCTCTGTATTCAAAAGCATTCATAAAATTTACCCATTTATCCTCTGCTCAGTTTCTTTTCCCAATACGCAATACGTTTTTTTACAAACTGCGGCGCTGTAGAACCGTGACTTTTATAATTCTTTATACAGTTCTCCACACCCAGCGCCTTATAAACATCCTTTTCTATAGCAGAAGAGAATGCCTTGAAACCCTCCAATTGCAAATCCTCCAGCCTGCAATGCGCCCTTATACACTCCCGCACGATATTCCCTACAATTTCATGCGCCTTGCGGAACGGTACGCCCTTTTTGACAAGGTACTCAGCAAGCGCAGTGGCATCGATAAAACCCTTCTCACATGCCAGCATCATCCTTTCTCCGTTAAAACTCGTATTCGCCACAAGTTCGGCCAGTATCGATAATGAATTTTGGACGGTATCTGAAGCGTCAAATATTGCCACCTTATCTTCCTGCATGTCCCGATTATAGCTCAATGGCAGTCCCTTGAGTAGCGTGAGCAAAGATGTCAAATGCCCGAAAACACGGCCGCTTTTACCCCGGATCAACTCCAGCACATCGGGGTTCTTTTTTTGCGGCATAATACTCGACCCCGTGCAATAGGCGTCGCTGATCTCGATAAACTTAACCTCGTCATTGCACCAGATAATCCACTCCTCACAAAGGCGTGACATGTGCATAGCGGTTGAGGAAAGGCAAAATGCATATTCAACGCAAAAATCCCTGTCGCTTACGGCGTCCATACTATTTTCACAGACCCCTTGAAAGTTCAGCAATTTTGCCGTATGCAGCGGAGCTGTTTGAAGTGTCGTGCCTGCGAGGGCGCAAGCGCCTAATGGCGATTTGTTAAGTCGGGCACAGCAATCCTGGAGTCGTGTTTTGTCCCGTTCCAGCATCTCGACGTACGCCAGCAAGTAATGTGATAACAGGACGGGCTGTGCATGTTGAAGGTGGGTGAAACCCGGCATAATAAGGCCAAAATTCTCCTTACTCTTCTTTACCAATGCTCCTTGAAGCTTTGCCAGAAGGTTTACCATTACCTGAATTTGGTCACGAGTCCAGAGCCGCAGGTCAAGGGCAACCTGGTCGTTTCGGCTTCGGGCGGTATGGAGCTTCTTGCCAGCCTCGCCAATCCGCTCGATCAAAGCCGATTCGATATTCATATGCACGTCTTCGAGAGACTCTTTGAACTCGAACTTTCCGGCAAGAATATCCGAAAGAATCCCATTGAGACCCTTTACAATCGATGCCTTCTCTTTTTCAGTAATCAGCTTGCACCTGGCAAGCATCGTCGCGTGGGTGATACTCCCTTCGATATCGTATTTATAGAGCCGCCAGTCAAAGGAAATCGATTCGGTAAATGACTCCACCGATGCCGCAGTTTGTTTTGTAAATCGCCCGCCCCATGGCTTTTTTTGTTTCATAATTAACCAAACTTTCTGTTTCAATCAGAATTTTGCATTTTTTATTATGCCGCTTTGCTTCCAGCCTCCAACCTCCAGCGTTTAACCTTTGGCAATCTGGTCGAGGACAGGTTGCTTCACCCAGCCCGCTAACATTGTGTCTTAGTGACTTTGTGGCAGAAAAATCCCGTCAAAAAACAAGTGAAGTAATATAGCTAAATATATAAGGTGAGTCAACATAATTCAACAAGCCACGGCAAGCGTCAAACAAATCACCGGAGAAATATAAAACGAATAAAAAGAGAAGATTATACTGTAAAGAAGGGTTTCATGATGAATGATGCGAAAGAGAGAAGAGAGGGGTAATTTTGGTTGCGGCTCTGCTGCGTTATGTAATTAACCCATCTTTTGCATCAAAGCAGGAAATTCTTTTTCACATACTCGATAGCATATTCAAAAAGTGGTCTGGCAGTCTTTAAAAAATATTGCATTTGTTCCCACCGGATATCTAAATATTCATGAGTAATAATATTTCTTAATCTTGCAAATTCGCCTAATTTTTCTGCAATATTTTTGTCAAAGTCTTTCAAAGACATAAATGACCTTAAGATTTCCCTATAAGTACCCGGCAAAGGTTTCTTTTCAGAAGCAAGGAGAATTCTTGCAATATCAATCGTTGCATTCACTATATTCTCTACCCAGTGTTCCAGGCTTCTCCTTTTCAATCTATCATTCTGGTACTCATCCCAATCAAATTTTAGATAAACATTCCAATCATCGATCTCGTTAGTCAAAAATTTTATTATTTCAATTAATCTTGTTTTATCAAAATCACTTAATGAAGTTGATCGTTGTTCGATTTTCCAGTAATCTTCTACAAATTCTTTAAAATCCATGGCAGCGGAACTGATAAATAATAAAAACCTTAAATACAGCAAACCGTCCTTAATCACAAGGGGGATACCCGTGCGCAAGGCATCAAAGGCAATAAGACTCGGAGCCTTGTTTAAAACCAGGACATCAACATTTTCTCCCACTATTTTTTCGGTTTCTGCCCATATTTCGGTTACCCCAGGATACTCTCTTTTCTCTTCCCATTCCAGCCTTCTCTCCTCTGGTTTAAAATATACTGCAATATCAACATCTGAATCAAACAGGGCTTGCCCTTTAGTGCGGGAGCCAAAAAGAAAGGCCATTGACACCTCTGGATTTTCAAAAAAATACTTTTTAAGTAATCTTAATTTGTTTTTTGATATTTTTCCCATTTTCTTTACCACTATTTAAAACATAGTTTTATTATCTTTGTAAAGAGAAAATATCGATAAATTCATCTGTTGTCTTAATTCTTGCTTTCAAAGGTGAGAGAATCGACATGCTTTTGATAAATTGCTTTTCAAGCAGTTCTTGGGTTTTCCGATACGAGGGCTCTATGGACAATAATTTTCTATTCCTCTTGAGGACTTCGAGGAGTTGATTGAAGTCGTGTTCGTGATAATCCTTAATTGCCTCACAGTTGTTAAAGTTGTAAATCTCAGCGCCGATTTCACGTTCAAGTCATTTTATCCTATTATCACAGTTAGGCTGATAAAAGTCAATCATCCCTATCATTTGCCTAACGATCTTTATATCTTCTTCTGTTAGTCCATACAGTCGATAAACGATCTCATCTATCAACTCGTCTGTGGCCTTAATCCTGTCTTTTAATGGTTCAAGGATTGATATGCTTTTTATGTAATGATTTTCAAGCAGTTCCTTAACCTTCCGATCCGATGGGTCAATGGATATTTTGTTTCTGTTCTTTTTGAGGACTTCAATGGGTTAATCAAAGTAGTAGGTTGGGTGGAGTCTGTCCAGAGTTTATCGAGGGGCGAAGCACACCCAAAAAAAGGCATTGATGGGTTCGTTCCGCTCAACCTATCCTTTGGGCTTTTTTTGGTTCATTTCAGTTTTCTTGCCAAGTCATTTGCTGCAGCTTGCACTACAAGCCAGCTTATCTCGCACGTATCTTTATCTGGGAAAGCTTTCACAGTCATCTGCTGATAGGGATGGATAAGGTTCCTAAACTCGCGAAGCGCATGTGAAAACTTCTTAACATCAAGATCAAGCCATCCCGCTCCATGAGCTACATTAATCATGTCGGAAAGTGTCCAGTCTGCAAAATATTTGACCTTGCCGGTTCTGGGATCATGAGGAGTAGCTTGGCATGTATTTGCTTCTTGATGAAATTTCTGGAGAACTGCAAGAAGCATACCTTCGAGCAATGAGCCCATGATTATTGTGGCTGCCAAGTATGCCTCCGCATTGAGGCACTTCTGAGCTTCATTCCACCTATTAGCAAGAATTTCGCCCAAGCCCGGCTCAATCGTAAGGCTGAGGAAGTCCGGGGGAGGAAGCGGCTTCAGTTCTGGTTCCTGTTTTTGCTCTACAAATTGAGGGGTGACTTCATTGAGTTTTGGCCTGACTCCATCAAGTTCGACCTTCAGACCTTCAACCATCAGTATCTCGTTGAGTTTAGAGATTGCTTGGCTGACCTGTTGTTGATTTCCCCTGTATTCTCTCGGATCAGCCAGACGAAGCACGACTGCCTTTAGATTGTTGTCTGACAATTGCCTGAGGACTTCGAGTGTCCACCATTTTCGCGTTGACCCATCGTGAGTGAAATTAGAGAAACCAACGCGCTGAAAGAAACGGGTGAGTTCAGTACCAGTCCGATAGACTGAACAGTCCTGGCCGTCACCGCAAATCATGTCTGCAAGTGAGTCTAATGTCTGGCCATCCATGGTTTGTTCCAACCCTAACAAATTATTATACAGATCTGTATATCCTGCTAAAAGCGGGATATACAGGAAAAAGCTAGTTGTGCGCAGGGATTAAATTATGCAAAATGATGGCAGCTTCTACCCTGCTTTTGCCGGTTCAATCTTGCAGTTATGTAAGGTTGATTAAGCGAAGCGAATCCACCAGTTCAAGTAAATTCATTCCTTTGGATTCTCAAAACCCTCACGGAACGCCATCATACACAGTTTGTTATTGCTGGATTTTAAACAATGTAACATTACCTTGTCAATGTGATTTGACTATCAACCTCAATGACAACACCCAGCGCTTAAATCCGTCCTACTTGACTAAACCACACTATTTCTCC
>Ga0194119_10005829_pt1 | contig 18200 bp, 13 predicted proteins | sample TA2MahC100mmetaG_FD_148620 | JGI IMG/M metagenome (GOLD analysis project Ga0194119, IMG submission 148620) | Freshwater microbial communities from Lake Tanganyika, Tanzania - TA2015018 Mahale Deep Cast 100m | ecosystem: Environmental > Aquatic > Freshwater > Lake | place: Tanzania: Lake...
GGGTGCTGTCCTCCGCAGGGGTCTTCGCTGCCTTCAAACCCCTATGGATATTGATGCGGACGAGCATCCGGGAGATTCGCACGCGCGGCTCAAAACGGAAATGTGGGCTCATAGATCGACTCGCCCGAGTCAAAGATCAGGTCCAGCGTAGCCGGGAACGTAATCACCTGAGTAGTCGGCACTCCATTCACCCACAGGTTCTTGATGGACAGCGTGGGTTCGTGCCGTTGGCCGGCGCCCAGGGTACCGGGATAGGCCAGAACCGCCTTCTCGGCTTTGGCCGTCGTCGTGACTTCGACGAACGGCTCCCGGAGCGTTCTTCCGTCCAGCTTCTTCAGGACGGGACACTCCTTGGGCGAGTTCGCCGTGTTGCAGACGATGAGAGTGTCGAGATCAAAAACTCGGCTACCGCCATTCGGCTTAGGTAGGAGCAATAGCAGTTCGGGCGGCCGGCAGCCTGGGCTGCCCCCGGCGCACGATTCGCCCTCCAGTTTGGCCGTTGGACTGCTGGCGACGAGGTAGATCTTCGAGATGTTTCCCGCCGGTATGCGGTAGAAAACCTTAAGGTCCTGTGCAGAGAGAAGCGGAATGAGAGCCGATAGCAATACTAAGGGGCGCATATTCCGATAGGCGGAATTTACGTCTAAATAGTGACATCCCCAACCTCATACCTCGGCGTATCCGTGTCGACAGCGGCGCGACAATCGCCTTCCACGGCCGAAATCGCATCATGACCCCAACGCATCCGGGACGTCTGCATTCGCCCTAAACAGCTGATTCATCAGTCAATTATTCCCACTTCCGAAAAGCTAGCGCCGGCGCTTTCGACACGTTACAGCCATCGGAGCACCTAAGTTTCGAAATCCGCCGACGGCGGGACAAGTTCGACTGCTGTCAGCGTGACCTATCCACGACGTCTCCGGGCACGATTGAATCATCCATGCTCGTGTGTCAGGGACGATCAGGACCCGCATTCGCTTACAACCGGGCTGATCGGGCACTGGCGGTGGAACGGAGGGCGGCGGCAACCGGCGATGCGGCCTGACGAGTCACGAAAGGCTGTTCGCCGAACGAATGCAATATCAGGAAGCAGGTCGAATGTCCCGGCCGTGCATACAATAGCGGAGCAGCGTCTCGACGCCTCACTTCGAATTATCGCGGCCCGCAATGCGAAGCCTTAACAAGCCCGGCAAAACAATTACCCAGACCATCGTGCAAATCGAATCCCGCAGAATCACGAAAGCGGAGCGAGAGCGATTGAAGCGAGTCGCGGCCTTACCGGACGATCAGATCGACACCAGCGATATCCCGGAAGCGAAAGGGCCGGCAGGCTGGGTCCGAGTGCATCAGCATCCAGAGCATCGGCTCCACCGCGTGTTGTCGCGCCTGCTCTCGATCCGGTTGCCAGAACCCGATATCGCGCTCGCACAACACTCGCCGAATCCAAAGGACTGCCCTATCAGACCTATATCAAGGCGTTGCTGCACGATGCGTTGGAACGTGAGCGTGAATTGGCGGAGAGACCACCAAGGGCCCGGTGATCACGCTGTGGAGGACAACCGGACAGGCGCGGACAACCGTTGCGGCGTCGCTGCGGCAGCCTGTCTGCGACGCCGCATATTTCGGTTGCTCGGGCCGAGTATTCGTGGGATGAATAAGAGCAGCGTTCGAGCAGATGGTCGTTTACAATACAAAGAGAGGCGGCGGAAGCATGAAACAGATGTGCGCGGCGGTATCGTTGTTTGTTGCGGGCGCCTGTGTTGCGCAGTCCGCGGTCATCGGCACAATAACCGCCAGCGGGCTCGGAGTCTTATCCGTTCTGCCCGCAGTGAGCGATCCATGGATTCGTATCTCACTTTACGAATCCGCTAAGCCCGCTCTCCAGTGTCATCAAGGTGTTGTTGTGTTGCAATGTGTGCTGGCCGCGCGGTAGTTCGGCTTGGGCGACGTAGGCACGACGCACTCAGTGAATGCGGCAACTCACGCCGATTTCTCAGTCCTCACCGGCATCTTCTCCAACGGCCGAGCCGACGTGATTCTTTTCTCCTCGAGCTTTACCGGTCCGAACTTTGAATCCGTCGGTGGCAGCGGTTTATATGACGAGTCGATCTTGCCAGCGAGACCCGGCCGCGATCTGATTGGATTTGCGATCAGTCAAGTGGACATTCGTTTAGACTCGATGCGGATACGGCCATTTACGTTTTACGATCCGATTCCGCGCCGTGACATCGCGGGGACCGAGCTGTCTTACGCAATGACGGTCACGTTTCACGGAACCGAGGTTCCCGAACCCGGAGCCGCAATACTGCTTCTGAGCGGAGTCGGCTCAATGTTGCTAGTGAAACGCCGCAGGCTCTAGCACGCTAACTTCCGTTTCAATCGCGTCTGCGCGTAGCGTAAATCGTGCCTCACCACGGGCACTGAGATCTGCAACGCCTCGGCTGATTCCTCTGCGACCATGCCGAGCATACCAGCATCCAGAGCATCGGCTCCACCGCGTGTTGTCGCGCCTGCTCTCGATCCGGTTGCCAGAGCCTGACATCGCCCTCGCACAGAAGCTCGCCGAGTCTAAAGGGGTTCCCTATCAGACCTATATCAAGTCGTTGCTGCACGATGCGTTGGAACGTGAGCGTGAATTGGCGGAGAGACCACCAAGAGCCCGGTAGCACGGACAACCCAGCGTTTACTCCTCCCCAACCTCATACCAAGGCGTCTCGGCATCCAACGTGAACCGGTACCCGCCCTCCACCGCCGTCACCGCAACTTCCCCCGCGCGCCGGCCGGACCCATCCAGCGCAAACACCCGCAGGTTGGGAATCGCGCTTCGAATGGTCACAGTCGCATCCGTCCGCGACATCCACGTCGGCCCGGCGCCGCCGTTCAGGTCGCCCGACGGTTTCCCGCCCGCATCCGGCTCCACCGTGAACCAATCCGAGGTGTTCGGATAAGGAATCATCCGCTGGATGTCCGGCGGCGCGGCCGCGCCCCGGCTGCGCAGCGTGTAACCGGGGTTGGTCAGCAGCATTCGTTTTGACGACTCGACCGGCTCGCCGTCCAGCGGCGTCAGCAGGATAGTCCGAAACCCGTTCGCCACCACCCGCAGCGGGCCCGCCTCCACGCTCCCGTTCAACGTACCCAGAACGCCCGCCGCGTTGGGACCCTCCAGCCGAAACACCCTCGTTTGCTGGTCGAAGGAAAACTCCCCGGTCTCCGCGACGGCCGGCACGGGCGCCCGCTCGCGGAGCGCCTCCGGCACCGCCCCCGCGCCACCGGTGTCCAACTCCACCCGATGCGTAAGCAGCCGCATCGGATCGGCGTTGAAGAACCCGGAAAACGCATTGTTCCGCCGCTCGCGCGTGTAGCGCATGCGATCCTCCAACGACACTGGCAAGCGCAGCGCCGTCTCCGGACTCCGGATCGCCCCGGTCCGGAACAGGAACGCGGACTGCCCAAACGTAACCCACTTCGACCAGTCTCCGTTCAGGTTGAAGCCGTTCGGAACGCCGGCGTCCCAGCCGCGCCCATGCGAGTAGGCGAAGTGCATCAAACCGTCCCAATCCTGAAACGCCGCGAAGACGCTCAACGGCGGCAGCAGTTCGTGCCCCCGCCGGTTCGGCCAGTTCTGGTTGAATTCGCTTACCGTGAAGGGCAACCCGCGCGGGCGCGCCGCCGCCATGCGCGTCAGCGTGTTCAGGCTCGACTCCAGATGGGAGCTGTCACGGATGCGCCAATCGCGGCCGTCCCACGCCGTGCCGGGAAAATTGTAGTGGTCGACATAGAAATGAAAGTCCTGGTAGTCGAGCGAGGCGTGGGTGTCGATGTTCAGCATCCCGCCGAAATCCATCTGGGTGCCGGCGACGGGCACCTTCCACGCCACCGACTCTCGAACGGCCTCGAGCAGCGTGTCCAGATACGCCTTGTCCCGCGCCGCCAGAAAGGCGATGTAATCGTTGGTCCGCGCCAGGTTCGAACTCTCTCCTGCCGGCAACGCCACGTTGCCCGCCTCCAGCGACTCATCCATTCCAAGTCCCCGCAGCCCGCGCCGGATCAGACGCGCGTTGCGAATCTGCACCGGCGCGACGGTACGCTCGATCTGGACCCCGAACCGGCCAATCCCGTCCATGCCGAACACGGCGTTGAACGGAAGCGTCACGCGCTGCCAGTTGGCCGTGCTTGTGAACGTCCGCGAAATCTGCGTCCGCCAGGGTGACACGTCCTGCTTCACGTCCCAATACACGCTGACCGGCGAGTCCGAACGAATCTCCATCTCCGCCAGGTAGCCGTCGCCCTCGTGCAGCGAAAACCCGGTCTGCTTCGCGATCACGCGCGCCTGGTTGGCCGTGAAGTTCAACTGGACAACATCGTCCGAGGGCCGGGATAGCGTGGCGGACGAACCGGCATGCACCTCCAACTGCCAGTTGCCGGCCAGCAGCGAATCGCCGTCTTCCTCCGTGGCCCCCACGCCTCGCGCAAGGACTCGGTGGCAGAGTAGCGCGTGCGCAGGAAGCCGTTCCATTGGCGCTGGAACTCGTCGCGATAAGCCCCGGCCACCGTGTTCGGCAACTGATTCGTTTGGTACGAATAGACCAGCGACGACTCATTATTGATCTCCACCATCGCCAGCACCGGGTCCTCGCGCAGTTGCAGCGCGTCCAGCACCCTCCGCGTGAATTCGCTCTGCAGCGCCACCATCCGGGGCTCAAAGATGTGCAGAGGCTTCGATTGCGTGGGAATCAGCCCCAACGGCACCCCATCCACGACAGGCCGGAACTCGTAGCCGACCTTCAGGTTCAGATTGACGTAGATCCCCTCGGCCTTCAATGCGTCTAGGAATCCGCGGAGTAGCCGGACCGAATTGCCGTTCAACGATGGGTACGGCCCGGTCGTTAATAAGGACGCGCCGTTGGGGGGATTGGCGTCCGGCTGCGTATCCATGTGATGGAGCCGGACCAGATTCACGCCCAACCGGCGCAGCCGCTTGGCGATTCGCGGCGCGTCGCCGGCCGATGGGAAGTTCGCCGAGAACGCCAGATTCACGCCAAAGAATCGGACCCTCCGTCCATTTTCGGTCTGAAAATGCCCGTCCCGGACCGTAATCCGATCGTCTGACGTCAACGGGGCATTCAAGAATCCGAAGTCCGGCGCGCCTTCCAGCGCGTCCTGATCGACCGAAAACCGGTAAAAACCGTCCTGCGCGTGGAGGGCAGCCGCCAAGAGGGCTAAACGAATGGCCTGCATCTGTCGATTTCAGTATAGAGGTCCCCCAAGCGATGGAATGGAAACAACCCGAAGGTCTCAAGCGCCGCTGGGTACTCGGCGGCGAAGAGATGGAGATGGCGTTCGGTGGCTGGCGCTTCGCAGGCGCGCGCGGCCGCATCGGGCAGACGAAATACGAGTTACAAGCATCGGGCTATGTGAAGAAGCGACTACAACTCATGGAGGACGGAAAGACAGTTGCCACTATGGAACCGAACTTCTCCGGCACCAGCGCGACTGTGAAAATGGGGGAACGAAAATACACATGGAAAGTCACGAACATCATGGCCACTCGGTGGTCGTTGCTGGACTGCAACAAATCCGTCATTTTTACCGTACGCCGGAAGGGCGCCATGCGTCTGCAAGCCGCTCTAGACATTAAAGACGCTTTTGTTCCCGATGTGGAGCGCCTTGTCCTATTGTGCTGGTTCGCGCAAGTTCTGTTGGAACAGGAGTCTGCCGCTCCCATCGCCGTGTAACCGAGAATTGACACAGGATTCACGAATCCGCGTAGCAGCTGCAATGGATTTGTGACCGAACGTTGTTAGCCTGCAAGGGTAGATGCAACGAATCCTCTTTCTCGCGGCCGTGTCGACGCTGATAGTAAGCGCACAGAGCCCTCTCAACGTTGTTAACGGCGCACGCTTCGAAGTGCGCTACCCCGTCTCCCCAGGAGCCTATGCGCAAGCGTATGGCACCTACGCCGGCGTCGCAACCGCCTCCGCGCCTACCGTGCCGCTGCCCACCACGCTTGGCGGCATACAAGTCCTTGTCAACAATGTCGCCGCACCCTTGTACGCCGTCGGTCCGAACGCCGTCTCCTTTCTGATTCCGAGAGCGACGCCGATCGGCCGCCAGACGGTTCGTGTCGTCCGCGGCACGGAGGCCTTGGCGCAGGGCGCCGTCGATGTTGTGGCTGTGTCGCCCGGCATCTTCTTCGTCCAGGGCGACCGCTTCGCCCAGGGCGGCATTCTGAATCAGTCCAGCGCCTACGCCGTGCAGGGCGCGCCAGCCCGCCGCGGGCAGGTAATCCAGATCTTTGCCACCGGGCAGGGACCACTGGACGCCGACTTCGCCGATGGCGCCGTGCCGTCACAACTGGCCCGCACCCGCGGAACCACCAAGGTGATGATCTCGGTCGACGAGGCGGATGTTCAATTCTCCGGTCAATCGCCGCAGTTTCCCGGCCTCTGGCAGATCAACGCGATCGTTCCTGATAAGCCCTACATCAGCGGCCAGGTGCCTCTCGTGGTGACGATCAATGGCGTTCCGTCGAACCAAGTCAGTTTCTGGGTGGCTCAGTAGTGATTTCTCGACTATTCCTTCTTTCGATTACCAGCCTCCTCTTCGCGCAGGACCCAACCAAAGGAATCGTGACCGGCCTGGTGCTCGACGCCGGCACCGGACAGCCCATTCGCGCCGTTCAGATCTCCATCGAAGGCCAGACCGGCACGGGGATGTCGTCGGATCTGGAAGGCCGCTACAAACTCGTCCTTTCGCCCGGCAAGTACAACCTGAAGTTCGCGCAGGAGGCCTATAACGAAACGGCCATCGAGGTGGAAATCGCCGCCGGCCAGGTGCTGGAAGCCTCCACCGTAATGTCGAACAAGAACACCGTCACCAGCGTAGACGTGACGGAGAAAGTGGGGGCGGTCGCCGCCACCGCCGAGGCGATGCTAGCCGAACGAAGGCTTGCCGCTGCGGTCTCCGACGCCATCAGCTCCGAAGAGATCAAGCGCTCCACCGCTTCCGACGCCGCTGGCGCCGTGCAGAAAGTAACCGGCGTCTCCATCGTCGACAACGGCTTTGTCTATGTCCGCGGCCTGGGTGAACGCTACAGCTCCACGATGCTCAATTCGGCCATGATTCCGACAACGGAGCCCGAAAAGCGCGTCGTGCCGCTGGATCTGTTTCCCGCCTCGCTCATCGAGAGCATCAAGATTCTGAAGACGTACAATCCCGACCTGCCCGGCGAGTTCGCCGGCGGTCTGGTGCAGATGCAGACCATGGAGTTCCCCACCACTCCCGTATTCCGGGTCGGTGTGAGCTACGGCTTCAATTCGCGGACGACCTTCAACCGCTTCTCCACCTACCGCGGCGGATCGCGCGATATCTTCGGTTTCGACAACGGAACCCGCTCGATTCCCGGCGTGATCCCCAGCGACTCGCGCCTGATCCCCGGCGTCACGCCAAGCGCGCGCCTCCAGGAGTTCGGCCGCGCCTTCGACAACAATTGGGACCCGGAGCCGATCGAGTCCATGCGCCCGCAGCAGACCTACAACATCGCCGGCGGCCGGACGTTTGGAAAGCTCGGCCTGGTGGGCGCCGTGACCTTCACCAGCAAGCCGCAGTTCATCGACGAGATTCAAAACTACTACGTCGTCAGCGGCCGGCGGCAGCAACTGTTCACCGAATACGGCGACTTCAGAACGTCGAACGAAACCGCCAAGCTGGGCGCGGTGTTGAACGCGGCCTACCGAATCAACGACATGAACAAGATCGTGTTCCGCAACACGCTCACGCGCGATTCGGATAAGGAAGCCCGCATGTTCGGCGGCTTCCAGGGCGGCATCAGCTCCGATATCCAGTCCACCCGGCTGCGCTGGATCGAGCGCGGGCTCATCTCGACAGGCCTGGAAGGCGAGCATGCCATCTCGAAGTTCCGTTCCGGCCTGCTGCGGTGGCAGATGACGTTCTCGTCGTCGCAGCGGGACGAACCGGACTTGCGCGAGGTCTTCCGCGGCCTGCAATCCGATAACAAGTTCGAGTTTCTGGCCTTGCCGGCCTCCGGCCTCCGCTTCTTCAACAAGCTCCAGGATAGAATCTTTGAGCCGCTGGCCGAATGGAGCCAGCCGTTCTTCAAGGGCAAGGTCTCCGCTATTTTCAAATTCGGCTTCCGCGGCACGTTCCGCGAGCGCGACTTTGAAGCCCGGCGCTTCCGCTTTGTTCCCATCCGCTCCGCCACGCTGAACTTCGCGCTTCCCAGCAATCAGTTGTTCGCCGCCTCCAACATCCGGCCGGACGGCTTCGAAGTTCGCGAGCTGACGCGAGCGACGGACAGCTACGACGCGATGATGGACGTCTACGCCGGCTTCACCATGGTCGACCTGGCATTGGGTTCGAAATGGCGAATCATCGGCGGCGTCCGCATTGAGGACGCCGCGATCAACGTCACGACCATCGACCCGCTGATCCCCGGCGCCCGGCCTGTGAATTCGCGGTTGAACAACCGCGACGCGCTTCCCGGCGTGAACGCCATCTACGCCTTGACGGGCCGCCAGAACCTGCGGTTCGGATACTCAAAGACGGTCTCCCGTCCCGACTTCCGCGAACTCTCGCCTTTCGACTTCAACAATGTGCTCGGCGGATTCAACGTGGTTGGCAACCCGGATCTGAAGCGGGCGAAGATCGACAACCTGGACGTCCGCTGGGAGTGGTTCCCGAGTTCGACACAGGTGGTGGCGGTCAGCTACTTCTTTAAGCGGTTCAAGGATCCCATCGAGATCTTCATCGACCCGGCGCAGGAATTGCGCCAGAGCTTCCTGAACGCCGATTCGGCGCGGAACCAGGGCATTGAACTTGAGCTCCGTAAGAACCTGGGATTCCTGGCGAAGCGGATGCGCCCGTTCGAGGTCCAGGCGAACTTCACCGTCGTCGGCTCGAACGTGACAATTCCCCAGGCGTTCGCGGCGCTGTTGACCTCCAAGTCGCGCCCGCTGATGGGGCAGAGCCGCTATATCTATAACTTCATCGCGGAATGGAACCAGCCGAAGTACCGCTCCAACGCGCGGTTCTACGCCAACTCCGTTTCGCGCCGCATCACCGATGTGGGCACCGTTCAACTCCCGGATATCTACCAGGAGCGGAACACGTTCCTCGACTTCGTCTACCAGTACGACATCAAGGAGAACGGCAAGTGGACAATTCGCTTTGCCGCCGAGAATATGGGCGATAACCAATACCGCTGGACCCAGGGCGGGTTCCTGCAGCGCCAATACCAACTCGGCCGCACGATCTCCATCGGCACGAGTTTCTCGATCATTTAAGAAAGGAAAATTTCCATGAAAACCACTCTCGTCCGAGGGGCGCTATCGCTCTGTCTATTGGCGGGCTCCATGTCCGCCGCGAGCTTTGGCCGCATGTCCCGATCCGAGGCGGAGCGCGATCTGGCGTCTCTCGAACAGGCGGGCTCGTCCGCCGCTATGTACATCTGGAGCGACAAGTACGTCTATCGCGCCGGTGAGACGTTGACCCTTCGCGCGACGCTGAAGCCCAACGACGATCTGTTTCCCTACACGCTGGTAGCCTACCGCGTAAACAACCAGACGGGCGCGAAGACCTTTTATCCGTGCGCCACGGAAGCGCCCTGCGACATCTTCGGCCAGAACTTCGCCGACGGATTCCGGATCACGCGCCTGCCGGAACTCAATAAGCAGGTGATGGTTGGCGCCGGCGGCCTTGTGGTCACATCGCCGCTCACCATTCCGAACGAGCTCGGCATGCATACCGTGATTGTCGAACTCCGCGACTACACCGGCACGCGCGTTATGAAGGCGGCCTATCAGAAAATCGGCGTGGTCGACGGCGAAGTGGCCGTGTCCGGCGATATTACGTCGAACGCCACCTGGAGCAACACCAAACTCTATCGCATCACGGGCATCGCGTATGTGAAGAACAACGCCACGCTGACGATCGAGCCCGGCACGTTCGTCATCGGCAACCCCGGCACCACGCCGCCCACCGCGCTGGTTGTGACCCGCACGGGCCGCATCAACGCGGAAGGCTCGCGGACGAGCCCCATCATTATGACCAGCTCCCGGCCATTCGGCGAGCGCAACGCGCAGGACTGGGGCGGACTGATCATGCTCGGCCGCGCGCGCATCAACATCCCAGGCGGCTCGGAAGGTATCGAAGGCCTGCCGCGCAGCGAAGATACGACCTACGGCGGCGAAGACGACAACCACAACTGCGGCTCCCTGAAGTACGTTCGCGTCGAGTTCGCCGGCGCGCCGTTCCAACCGAACCAGGAAGTAAACTCGTTCACCTGGGGCGGCTGCGGTCTCCAGACGAAGTCGGAGTTCCTCCAGTCCCACTACGGATTCGACGACGCTTTCGAGTGGTTCGGCGGCAACCAGGAAGCGAAGTATCTGGTGGCGACCTATGGCCGCGACGACGCTTTCGACTGGCAGAGCGGCACCCGCCTGAAGATGCAGTTCGGCGTCGCTTACGGCAACGACGATCTGACCAACATGGGTATCGAAGCCGATAACTACGATCGCGACAACACGGCGCAGCCGTTCTCCAATGGAGAGGTCCAGAATGTGACCTTTGTCGGAGCCGGCCAGCGCGGCGCCGACGAGACCAACGTCGCCGCCGTCTTCCTGCGGCGCGGCACCAAGGCGACGATCAACAATGTCGTAGCCATGAACTGGGCGAACTTCGGTCTCCGCGTGGTGGACGCGCAGACGCTGACGCACCTGGGCAACGGCGAAATCAAAATGAACGGCTTCCTGCTGTGGAACAACGGCGTGCTGAACAACCGCGAGAACACCATAGCGGGCCAGGTGGAGGCGAACTCGGTTGGCTTCGCCAACGGCACCTCCGGCCAAGGCCGCCAGTTCCTGGTGGCCGATCCGATGTTGCGGCGGCCGCTTGAGCGCAGCGATCCTGACTTCCGGCCCATGACCGGCTCTCCGGTCTTCCGCCCGAACTGGATCAAACCGGCCGGCGGCTTCTGGGATCAGTCGGTGAACTACATCGGCGCATTCGGCTCAGTGAACTGGGCCGAAGAGTGGACGACGTTCCTCCAGGAACAGGACATCAAACCCTAGGGAATCGCATAGAGCCCCACACCACTCGCACGGAACTGCATCGATGGCCCGTTCTTTAACTCGATAACCGCAAACAGATCGGCCCTTCCACTGAGCCCGATCTGTTGTGGGACCTGCCCCGGCAACCGGACCGTAACTTGCGTGATGGAGCGATCATAGGAGGCTGGCGTGATTCCGGTCACTACAAGTTCGATCGAAAGTCGCTGAGTCAGGCTGCCGGTCAAGATGCTGTAAGTGGCCGTAATTCGGTCGAAGTTCGCAATCTCATTCCCGTCCACGCCGGTCAAATAAAAGTGCAAATACTCGCTCAGCCGCGACGGTTTTAGATGCCCGACCAAGCCCGAGTAATCGCCGTGGATCAAGATCAAACCAGGATCGCCTCCCTGCAGCGGCAGCGGTGCTGCCTTGGCCGCCTGCACCGTCCGTTGAATAGTGCCTTCGATCCAGGGCCGCTCGACGGAGCGTATCGTCACCGAGTCCACCGCGCCCTCGACGATATCCGCCGGCAGCGGAGCGTACGCTATGCCGTTGCCGCCTCCCAGCCAGGTCAGTTGCTGCCCGCCCCAGGTCACCGTGAAGTCCGTTACTCCGTCATAGATCAAAACTCCCCGCACGCCGGGTTCGCCCTTTAGTCCGGCGAAATCGAAGCGGTTGAGCGCCGGCTGAACCCCGAGAGCGGGGAGCGGCATCCAGGAAAAGGACTGTGGCCCGGGCCGCGTCAATATCCGGGTCATGGATGGGTCCAGCACCGCGTCTCGCGGAGCTTGCACCACGGTGCCGGTCGAGGGGTAGTACACATTGTTGAGCGGGCCGCAGCGGTAGTGAACCGCGCTGCCCACTCCATGGAATCCACCAACGAACATCGGAAGCGTGATTTGAGGAGAGTAGCGAATGTGCTCAATCGGGCATTCGACCGGCCTCGCGTTCTCGGTCAAGGTCCCCATTGCCAGTTCCGTCAGTCGCGTGCCGCGCCAGAAGAACACAGACCTGCCGCTCTCGCCTTTCCATACGCATAGGCGCTTGTCCTCGCACGGCATCGCCAGCATGCCGTCGTTTTGAATCTGCGCGATGGACTGAACTTCCGAAAGGCGAAAAGCGTCCGGGACCGCGAGTTCCTGAATCTGGCCTGTTTGGAAGGCCCGGAAGTACCCTCGCGCATTCGCCATTCCGAACCAGCGGCCATTGGCGCTCATCACTACGCGGTCCGCTTTGCCAGGATTCGTTCGGATCTCCGCGTCCTTTGCGATGAGCCAATCGCCGGCCTCGCTTTGCAACAGGCTCTAGATCCCATCGGCGCTCAGCGCATGGACCGGCAAGCCTTCCATCGCCACGCGAATGCGGCCCATCCTGCGCCACCCACAGCCAGATCGCGCTCGAAAGGCTCGATGCCGGCCCAGAGAAATAGACCTTCCGGCCATCGGTCGAGGCCCGGTAGGTTTGTCCGGCGAGCGCTGCTCCGAGCAGGATCCCGAGGAGGAGCCGCATTCCCCCATTACTGCTCCTTGGCGATGCGGATATTGCCCGCCGTGTCGGAAAAGACGACGCGCAGTTTACCCTGCCACGTTGTGCCGATCGACGGATAGTAGCCCGTTTCGCCGAGCGAGGCGACAGTCTCGATGGTCCAGTTTAGATCGGTTTCGCGAGTGGCGACTTTCAGGTCGCGGTTCACGCCGTGGAAATAGGCGATGACCGCTTTGCCCGCCTTGAAGGTCAACGAGCAATTGTGTGTCGAGGGGCCTGGAGAGGCTACGGGGACATACGAGGCCAACGTGGTGCTCCAGGTCGTTCCATTTAATGTGCCGTACCGGATCGACACGGTTCCGTTCGATTCGGCTTCGACAAGGCACGCTCGCAAGGCGCCGCTCGACCATCGCAAGTCGCCGCTTACAGCCGTGACCGGCACGCTATCCACCCATGCCGAACCGTTCCAGGCCCGGACGAACAAGCTATTGGGGGGTGTTGTGAGCTTTCTAACCAGGATATTCGGACGTCCCGATGCGTCGAGCGCCAGCCCCTTGGCCGTCATAGCGACATTCTCGGCGCTGGAAAACAGGCCGTTCGACTGCAGGAAGCGGTAGTACGCCGGTCCAAGCGGCGGGGCCGAATACAGCACATGTGCCGTTCCGCTCGAGCCGATCTTCAAAAAGGAGTCGGTGGGCGTTCCGCCGTGGAGCACCTGGCAGTCCCAGCCGGGATTGTTTACACACGTGCCGTTTCCGGCGGCATTCCGGCGCAGGTGGCGGACGAAGCCGCTGGGCGGCGCGTTGGGATTGACGACGAAATTGGTGAGATGGGGCGTACCCGTAGAGTCGATCGCCAACGAGAATTCGTTCTTCGCGAACGAGTTGTACGACGTCAACGGATACGCCGTCTCCACTACTTCCGCCGTCCAGCCGGCGCTGCCAGGCTTGGCGAGCATCAGATCTCCGTTCGGCTGGCGATACGCGGCGAAGATTCTGTCGTCGATGTAGGTTCCGATCGGCGTGGAGACGAAGATGGTGCGCATCGCCAGCACGGCGCGGTTCGGCTCGCCAGTGGGCGAGAAAGAGTTCGTAGCGATGGTCTCTATAGTCCACGCGGCGTGGGCGGCCGGCAGGGTCAGAAGAGCATAGGCGATAGACAGCCAGTTTCTAGTCATAGAACGGGTCCTCAATTCAGTGAGCGGAATCGGAATGGAAATTTTTCATCGCATCAGCAAAAATTCTTGGTCAAGCCGCGGAGTTCGTGGCGGGCGCCTGCGGGCCGGCGCGCCGCTACTCGTCGATTGCTCCCGCCCAAAGCGGATCCCCAGTAGCCGCCCGCCTGGATACCCTTCATCGCCACCGGCATTCCCATGTTTCATTCCGAAGCGGCCCAGTGCTCCAAGAGCCCTCGTTTTTCCTGTAAGATTGCGCTGTTGGCGACTGCTCCCATACATTCCTTCACCCATCGCCGGCGGGTGACCAGGAATTTGGCGCACGAATGGGCTCCGCTCCCCGCGCGTGCTTCGCTAACGCCGCTCGATCGCTTTCCACGAACGCAGAAAAAAATGATGCGCCTATTGCTGATTGGAACATTGCTGCTGACCCTGCCTCACGCTGCGGCTCAGGTGCGTCTTCCCCGTCTGCCCAACGGCAAGCCGGACTTTAACGGCATCTGGCAGGCCGCCAGTTCCGCCCACTACGATATCGAACGGCACACGGCGCGCCACTCCCTGATGCTCCGCGACGGCCCCCACGGCCCACTGCCCTCGGTTCCCACTCTCGCCCTCGGCGCCGTAGGCGCGGTGCCGGGCAGCATGGGCATTGTGGAAGGCGGCCAGATTCCCTACAAGCCGGGCGCTCTCAAGGTCCGCGACGAGAACCGCCAACACTGGATCGAGCGGGACCCGGAAGTGAAGTGCTATCTCCCCGGGATTCCGCGCGCCAACTACATGCCGTTCCCGTTCGAAATCGCCCAGAACGCGACCCAGTTCTTTTTCTCGTACGAATACGCCGGCGCCTATCGCAACGTGCTCTTCAAAGATCCGGGACCGGCCGAAACCGACAGTTGGATGGGACAGGCGGTTGGCAAATGGGAGGGAGATACGCTGGTGATCGAGAACACGGGCTTCAACGATCAGACCTGGTTTGATCGCGCCGGGAATCACCACTCGAACCAACTAAAGGTAGTGGAGCGCCTCAAGCTGATGACTCCGTACCACATCCAATACGAGGCCACCATCACCGACCCCGAAGTGTTTACCGGCCCCTGGAAAATCGCGCTGCCGCTCTATCGCCGGATGGAGAAGGACGCGCGGATTATGGACTTCCGTTGCGTCGAGTTTGTCGAGGAACTAATCTATGGCGAGCACCGGCGCAATCGGCTGAAACGTTAACGGAGCAGGAGGGAAGATGCGCAGCACCATCATGAGTTACCTGATCGCGCTGGCCGCGGCGGCCGGCGCCCATGGCCAGCGGACCCCCGAGGGGAAGCCCGACTTCTCCGGGCTCTACGACATCGCGTCGCTCACTCCTTTGCTGCGCCCTACCCAATTCGGCACGCGCCTGGAAATGACGGACGCCGAGGCGGAAGCGGTTGTCAGGAAAATGACGGCCACCGTGGACGCCGACAATCGCGCCAGTGACCCGGAGCGCAAAGCGCCCACCGCGGGTGGCGATGTAGGTAGTTACAACCAGCTATGGTTCGACCGCGGTGTGCAGGCTGCCAGGATCGGCGGCAAGTGGCGCGCCTCTATCATCACAGATCCGCCGGACGGCCGCCTGCCGGAACTTACCCAGCAGGGCAAGGCAATTGCGGCCCGGAACACACTGCGGAACCGCACCACTGGGGCCGCGTTCTGGCTCGCGGAGAACATGAACCCCGGCCCGTTCGACGATCCCGAGCTCCGCCCGCTCACCGAGCGCTGCCTGGGCACCTTCGGCACCTCGGCCGGCCCGCCCATGTTGCCAACCGGCTACAACAACCTCAAACAGATTGTTCAAACCAAGGACCGGATTCTCATCCTTAATGAAATGATTCACGATGTCCGCGTCGTCCGGATGAACGCCGAACACGACCCGCCCGACATCCGCCGATGGTTCGGCGATTCGGTGGGCCGGTGGGAAGGCGACACGCTCGTGGTGGACACCACTAACTTCAACGACACCCCGGGGCTCGTCTCGGCTTCCCGCAATCTGCATGTCGTCGAGCGCTTCACCCGTCTCGACGCCAATACACTCAGCTACAAGTTCACCGTGGAGGATCCGTCGGTGTGGGTCAAGCCCTGGAGCGGCGAAACCGTTTGGCCCAGGACCACCCAGCGCCTCTTTGAGTACGCCTGCCACGAAGGAAACTACTCGTTTACCGGCATTCTGAAAGGCGCGCGCATCCTGGAGGCGGAAGAACTGACGAAATCTCCGAAGTAGGCACACGGACAACCTCGATCAGTTGCCAGTGGGTCCGCAAGTGGGGTCGCAAGTGGGGTCGCAAGTGGGGTCAGTCACCTCTGCCACCTCCGGCGCGTAAAACAGGGCCAGTACATTCCGCTGCCCAACTCCAAAATCCGCGACCTCTCCGAAACCCCGTTTACGGAGCACCTTGGCGGTGGGCAACCGAATCGAATCTGGACTCTGCGAGGAAGTTCGTAACCCCAATCCGGCTCCTGAGCCAGTCGAACCAATGACGGTGGGCGTCGACGGAGCCTTCGTCAAAGCTACTGGCCGGAGGCCAGGCCAATGGCAACGGTTTGAGATTTTTGACTGGGCGAATCGAAACGCGACGAGGCAGCGGTCAGGTGTTCGCCGCGGTACGCGATCTGGACAAACATACAGGCAATTCCTTAACTCCTGGCCGTTCAGAGGTTGTCCGCCCGTATTGAGCCGATCAAAGACGAGTTTACGGACATCGGACTTCGCGGGCTGCTGCGCGCCGTCTTCGCTGTTCCCGACGAGGAGAACAGTAGCGGAGATGCGCCGCCGGTCCAGTCCGCGCTTGAGCGTGTCTGGTAATTCTGAGTAGCGCCAGCCGTTGATTTGTGCCCAACGTTCCAAGCCTTTGAGAGCGAATGTGTTCTCGTAGAAGTCGACGATCGCGTTCAGCCGTTGCTGACCGTCCATCACCTCGTAACGGCTGAGATCCCATTCATAAAGGAAGATCGGCGGAATAGGTACGTTGAGCAGCAGCGATTCGATGAATAGACTTCGCTTCGCGTCGTCCCAAACCGTGCGGCGTTGATACTCTGGCCGCAGGTTGATCCACTTCTTCTGGCCCACAAAGTCCCGGACCTGTGGGAGCAAGAAATCGCTTCGCTCCTGCGTCAGTCGAAATGCCGTCTCCGCGAAGTGCTGTTCGAGCTCTTTCGTCGTTGCTTTCTTCTTAGCCATTGTTCTGCTTGATTGTAAGCCTTCGGAAAGGGTTGATTCTACCCAAGTGTGGTGTTCGCAATGGCTCCACGCGAGACTCCTTCCACGCTGAGAGCAGCCGTTGAACAGAACTGGCTATTCTGTTCAGAACCTCCGCTCCGCCGCTCCTTCGAGGACATGCGTTGGCGCGAGTTGATACATGGAGCCATCATCGGACCCGTCGAAATTGAACACTTCTCCTGAGAATTGTTCGAACTCCAAAGTGTGAGCAAAAGGGGTTGAGCGCCGGGATAAACCGGAATGTTGTAGCGGATGAAAGAGCCCTACAGGAAAGGAATAGCAATCCATCCTGACCTCGGCATTGCGGCATGCGCAACTCCTGACACTGTAAACGGACGCCGTCCAGGGGGTGATCCGAGCGCACGCTCCTTCGAATGGGGTCTCCTCAGAGAACGGAATAAAACACACGCTAAGGGCTGGCTAAGCCCATCTGACGGCGCGCAGCTCGCAATGTCCGCCCGCACCGCAACCCCAAAATCCGCCCCCGCCAAAACCCCGTTCACGGCATTTCGAAAAAAATTTTCGTTCCATCATTTCAACCACTTCCAGCGAAAACGGCACCCAATTGCATCCGTTTCCAGTTGACGCCTCTCTATAATCTGAACAGGAAGCGCAACGCGCTCCCCCAACAAAGCCTCCGGCCAAACTCCGGGGGCTTTCCTTTTTCAGGAGATCCCTCATGTCACAGGAAAAGAACTCGCGGTCCGAGCAGGCCCGCATCAACGGCGCCAAGTCCAAAGGCCCCAAAACCCAGGAAGGCAAGGCGAAGTGCGCCCGCGTCAACATCACCCACGCCGCCTACGTCGCCCGCCAGTCCACACTCTCGTTCGAGGACCAGAACGCCTACGCTGCCGTCTGGCTCGCCGCCATGGACCAGTTCAATTCGCGCAACGCCTTCGAGGTCGAAATCGTCGCCATGATCGTCGACCATCAATGGACCGGTGGCCGTCTCGTCGCAGCCGCTCGCGCCATCACCGAAGCCCGCATGCGCCAACTCCAGGAAACCGCGCCCAACACGGAAATGCGCCACCTCTACGTCCGGGCCGAAATGGAAGGCACCGGCGCCGAGTCGCTCGAACGCCGCGCTCGCCAGCACTCCCGCGAAGTCTCCCGTCTCATCAAGACGCTCAAGGACTTACGCGAATTTTCCAGTTCTGACGAAGGGTCCCAAATCGTCGATGAGATTCTCCTCTCCGACGCCCGCGAATGCGAGAAAACACAGCCCCTCCCG
>Ga0194119_10005831_pt1 | contig 18196 bp, 27 predicted proteins | sample TA2MahC100mmetaG_FD_148620 | JGI IMG/M metagenome (GOLD analysis project Ga0194119, IMG submission 148620) | Freshwater microbial communities from Lake Tanganyika, Tanzania - TA2015018 Mahale Deep Cast 100m | ecosystem: Environmental > Aquatic > Freshwater > Lake | place: Tanzania: Lake...
CCCCAAAAACCTATGAACTGCGCCAATCACTCATGACAGACCATCCATTACCGATGACGCCACTCAGCTTCGTCCCCTTTCTGACTAAAATCGAATTTTTTAAATGGCTCACGCTCATCGGCCTCTTTCTCTTTCTTTTGAGGTGGAGATATTTCGACTCGAGGACCACTCAGAGGCTGATCTTCATCATCTTCTGTGTAGGGGTTTTCGAATCCCTCTATGGGATGTTCGAATTCTTCAGCGGCCACAAACATATTCTCCATTTAAAGATGGACCATCTCATCTCCTCCGTGACAGGGACTTTTATCAACCGGAATGCCTTTGCCGGCTACCTTCTGATGGTCATCCCTTTGAGCCTGGGATATCTCTTCTCCAGGGAACCACAGGCGGCGGGTCAATCGCTGGGCCTGCGCCACCGTCTCTCCTCCCTCGATGGGAAATCATTGCTCATCGCCTTTGGCATTGTCCTGATGATCCTGAGCCTTCTCTTTTCAGCTTCGCGCATGGGGATTGGAAGCCTTCTCCTCTCCTTCAGCCTGATCAGCATCCTCTTCAGAAATCCACAGGGGAGCAAAAAGCTCTCCCGGCCCACGATCCTGATTCTGGGCCTGGCTCTGCTCTGGGCCGCCTGGATCGGGCTGGATGCTGTGATCAGCCGTTTCTTCACCACCTCGGAGAGCTTCGAAGATCGCTGGCGATTCTGGGTGATCACCTCTCAGATCATCAAAGACTATCCGGTCTTTGGCTCCGGCCTAGGGACCTTTTCACAAATCTTTCCCATGTATCGTTCGTTTCACATTCTTGGTCTGGTGACCCATGCGGAAAACGACTTTCTACAGCTTGCTTCGGAGGCGGGGCTGGTCGGCGCGGGGCTTCTTCTGATCCTGTTCATCTATCTCTTTTACAGGGCGATATCCGGCCTCCGATCTCTCTCCCGCAGAGATCCTGCAAGGTATGTGGGAATAGGGGGGCTGATCGGAATTCTGGCTCTGATGTTTCATAGCCTTGTGGAGCGAAACATCCAGATCCCTGCCAACGCCCTTCTCTATGTTTTGATATGGGCGTTGATCCTCAGAACAACAAACAACAAAGAAAAGTCTAACTCAATGACCCAATAATTTAATAACCCAATGGCTCAATAACCCAATGAACCCAACAAACCCAATCAACCAGATCAACCAGATGAACCTGAGAAACCAGAAAGACCCGGGCGATTTGCGCCAGTGGTTCGTGGTTCAAACCAAACCCGGAAATGAACTCCGTGCAGAAACCAACCTGTCCAACCAAGCGATCGAAGTCTTTCTCCCGCTCTGCAAAGCCTTTCAATATTCCAACGGGAAGATGCTTTCGAGGGTCAAACCGCTCTTCCCCAACTATCTTTTCGCAAGACTTGATACAGATGCTCATTACTATAAAGTGAAATGGACAAGAGGGGTGTGCAAGGTCTTAGGTTCGGGAAATGAACCGATCCCGGTCTCCGGGAAAGTGGTGGAGGCCATTAAGAGCCGGATGGGAGAGGATAACCTGGTCATCCTAAAAGACCCTTTGGAAAAGGGGAATCTGGTCGAGTTTACGTCCGGTCCCTTTAAGGGGTTAACGGGGATATTCGATAAAAGGATGTCTGATCAGGGACGGGTGAGGATTCTTTTGAGCATGATCGGCGCTGATGTGCCCGTTCAGGCATCGAGATGGCTGATCAAAAAAGTCGCCTGAAGAATTGTTACAGGTGCGAGGTTAGGGGTTTGATGCCTCTAGCCTCAGTCCTCCAACCTCTGACAAATAAGAATTGCCCAGTTTTCTGGCACAACACAAAAGAAAAACCTTTGCCGGATCAACCAAAATCCGGGATGGCGGAAGCTTGCCCTGTTTCCAGTCCCGTAGGACGGGACTAACTTCCATCCCGAGCTGATTGAGGGATTACTTCCATCCTGAGCTTGTCGAAGGATAATCATTACCAAAAACCAGATAAACCAAAAAGACCAAAAACCAGACAAACCATAAAACCAAGAATAAAGATTTGAACAAGGGCTTCGCGCCAGCTTTAGAAAGGTGGCTCCATGAATGAAATTTAAAAAATTGAGAACATACAAGAGTTGATCATAGAGTTAAGAGGTCAGAAAGCCATCCTTGATAGTGACGTTGCAAAACTCTATGGCGTCGAAACAAAGAGGATCAATGAGGCCGTTAAAAACAATCCTGATAAATTTTCCAAGGGATACATCTTTGACCTGGAAAAAGATGAATGGGATGCTTTGAAGTCGAAATTTTCGACTTCAATCAAGGGCGGCAAGGTGAAACTGCCAACCGCATTTACGGAAAAAGGTCTCTACATGCTGGCGACCATTTTAAAGAGTTCGCTTGCTACGCAAACGACCATAGCCATCATTGAAACCTTTTTGTAGAAAGTTGCTCTTGTATTAAGATGTATACTCATTTACCATGCTCCTTAAGGAAGGAGAAATATGGGAAGATGAAGGAAAATACGCTTACCATAAAATATTCGGATGATGTCCTGCTTTCCCTTAAGGAAAGTAAAAAGCAGTTTGAAGAAGAGGCAAAGTATCTTCTGGCCTTGAAGCTTTATGAACTTGGCAAGATATCTTCTGGCAAAGCGGCGAGGCTGGCCGGAATAAATCGTGTGGATTTTTTGAAGAGGCTGGGGCAATACCGCGTATCTCCTTTTCAATCCGATTTGGATGAAATCTTGAAAGAATCTCGGGGATGAAAGCTCTCGAATCATAGAACCACAGGTCAAGGTTCAGGCAACGGTTAAGAAGAAAACCCGGTGGGCGAAATCAAATTCTTGGCAGATGTGAATGTCGAAAAACCCATAGTAGATTATTTGTCAAAACAGGGCTATGATATTAAATGGGTACCAGACTACGATTGCGAGATGTTTGATGAAGACCTGCTCAAGATGGCAAACGAAGAACAGAGAATTCTCGTTACCAATGACAAAGGTTTTGGCGATCTGATCATCATGCAGAAAAGGTTAAATGCAGGGGCAATCCTGTTTCGGATCAAGGGGCAGGCATCGCAGGAAAAGGTCAAATTAATGAGGAAGCTTCTGATGGGTTATAGGGAAAAACTCTTGAATCATTACATCATTATCTCAAAGAGTAAGATTCGGGTCATCCCTTTAGGAGGTCAAAGATGACAGAGCGGACCTTGTTGAGAAGAATTGCTGTAGACCCTAAAATTATGCTTGGCAAACCGGTGATTAAAGGGACGCGGCTTCCGGTAGAGATCGTTGTTGAAAAGGTCGCATATGGTGCGACCATTGATGACCTGAGAAAGGACTATCCTTTTCTGAAAGAGGATGATGTTCGGGCAGCCCTGTTATATGCGGCCAAAAGGATCGCCAACGAAGATGTCTACGAAGCCTGAGTCTAATCTTTGTTTTATGACATGTGTCCCCAAGAGAGCAATTCGCCGTCATGACCGCAACCGGGTCATCCATCAGAGGCTGCGTCGAAAGCATTGGCATGCGAAGAGTCCAGGGCATCTTTCCAAGAACAACACGGTCTGCTCCTGCTGGATGTGCGGGAACCCCCGCAAATATCTTGGAGAATTAACGATCCAGGAGAAGAAAGCCATCCAGGCCTGGTACACCAAGGGCATTGATGTCTTCGCTTAATAACTCAAAAACCCGAGTCACCCAACACGAAAGTTGTTTCAGAACCAATGTCCCCTCGGGCTACAACATATCGACCGTGCCTCAAATTGCAACATTGCAAGCCTGACCCCACAGGCCTTCTTTGCTTTTCGTGCTTAATGTGTTATTGGATATTTAAAATCCGTCTATGGAGGTACACCGTGCAAAAGCAAACCGTGATTTACGATTCTCCCGTAGATGCCCTGGTAGCAGTATCCAAACGTATGAGTATCTTAGAGGAACGCTACAGTATGCCCTCTGAGGATTTTTTTCATAGATACTCTGCTGGGGAGTTGGAGGATTCAGTCGATTTTGTGGAATGGTCGAATGCTTATGAGCACTTTATAGCAATCCGCGAAAGGATAGAGAAAAAGCTCAGACATGCTGCTTGAGGCCATTTCCTTTTATCTCAAAGAGGTTGAGACAACCCTTGGGGAAACTGAAGATGCCTATATCGAACTGTACGAGGAAGAGATTTTGGCTTCCGGCCGTGTTACTAAGGAGTCCATAATTGAAAAGACATCCTCTTCTGAAAAGCTTTCGTAACCCCCCTTCCTCCCCCCTTAATTTAAGGGGGGAATAGAGGGGGGGTATAAGACGAGTGGTCCCTCCCTGTTTATACAATTTTGGACTGATTAATAACCTTCATATCAGGCTGCGTTTTTATAACGGGCATCTGCTCGAGTTGAATGAATCAATAATATTTGAGGGCGAGGTCAGGCGCCTGAGGTACAGATACCGTTTCCAGGACAAGGGAAAGAATATAGTTTTTCGGTATGATAATACTCCGCATTTTCCAAACTTGCAAAGTTTTCCCCACCACAAACATCTCAAAGACGAAGTGATTGCAATAGATAAACCGTCAGTTGTGAGCGTGATTAGGGAAGCCAGACGGCAAGCAAAGTAAGCTTCATCACTTATCTTCGGAAAAAAGAAACAGGATTTAGCTCCGGCAACAAGAGAAACCAGACAAACCAAAGAGACCTGACAGACGAAACAGACCAGATAAACCAGATAAACGAGAAAGAACAGAAAATCCAAACATCGAAAGCCTGACCCCACGTGCATTCTGGGTAGGTATTCCATGCGAAGCCTCCCTGGCCTCCGAAGCTTCTCAGCGTAGGAGGCATTTCCATCCTGAGCTCGCCGAAGGATCATTTCCATCCGAAGGAAAATCATTAGTAAAAACCAAACAGACCAAACAAACCAGAAAGACCAGATTGTTGGATTGCAAGACCTGACTCCCTGCTTTCTTCTTCTTAATTTGAACCGCTGGCTTCTCATGTATGGACTATTTTGAGACTCTTAATAATAACGTTAGCAAATTAATAAGTTAACAGCATCCCCAGAGGCTTGATTTTAGAAACGCAATAGAGGAAAATGAATAAAGGTTGTTCGAGGGAAGAATTTTAAGGAGGACTCATCAATATGATGAACATAGAAGCTGAAGTTAAAGATATAAAACAGAGAGTCATTGAAATTTCAAAAAAGATAGACGACTTGATGTACGAAAAAGAAATTACAGCAATGATGAGGCTTGCTGAAAAGTCGCTGTCAGGTTTTTTTGAGGAAGAAAAAGATCTTTATAAAATATCCGATTTGAAAGTGAAATATAAATGAAAGGTAAAATAGTCTTAGTACCATTCCCCTTCACTGATTTAACAGCGGCGAAACTGAGACCAGCATTGGTAGTTTATGAAGGTGAGAAAGATGCAGTGGTCGCATTTATATCTTCAAAGATACCTTCTGAACCTCAAGAGGTAGACATTTTGGTAAAAGAAGATCATCCTGGTTTTAAAAGAGCGGGGTTAAAGGTAGATTCAGTAATAAAGCTTAATAAAATTGCAACAGTCCTGAAAGACCTGATAGTGGGTGAACTTGGAGAACTTGATGATAATTTGAGAAAAGAAGTGAATCATAAACTAAAAAGGATAATGGAGATATAGAATACTCTTTACAAAAACCGATCAACTTACCCTTCCATCCCGAGCTTGTCGAGGGATCATTTCCATCCGAAGGAAAATCATTAGTAAAAACCAAACAGACCAAACAAACCAAATAAACCAGAAAGACTAAAGAAACCAAATCAGACAGGTGCCCTTTAATGGGTGACCCCCTACTTTCTCCCTGTTGAATATTGAGACCTGAGATTAGTGTTCTTTGCGTTCATAACTTTAGCGGCCTTCGCGGTCACTAACTTTTGCGGTCTTGGCGTTTTATGAAAGCTCTTATCCTTGCAGGCGGTTCCGGTACCCGGCTCTGGCCTCTTAGTAGGAGAAACTATCCCAAGCAGTTTCTGAAGCTCAACGGGAATGAGTCTCTCTTGCGGCAGACCGTGAACAGGCTTCTCACGGTCCTCTCTGAAAATGATATCATCGTAATGACAAACAGCGAGTACAAATTCTATGTCAAATCTGACCTCAGACAGATCCATCACATCATCCTCGAGCCTGAAAGCAGAAACACGGCCCCTGCCATCGCCCTCGGCGTAAAATACTGCACAGAAAAGCTTGGCTGCGATGAAGACGAGGTGCTATTTATCTCTCCCTCAGACCATATCATCCGGCCTGTTGATCGATTCGCCCAATATTTCAGGATGGCAGAAGAGATAGCCAGGAAGGGCTATCTTCTCACCTTCGGCATCAAACCCGATCGGCCTGAGACAGAATATGGATATATAAGAACCAGTCATCAGTCATCAGTGATCAGTCGCCAATCAAATCAGGGAAACCAGATAAACCAGACGGGCCATACTTATCTTCCTGTCGATAGATTCGTCGAAAAACCCGATGCTCTTACGGCCAAACACTACCTCGAAGAAGGCGGTTACTACTGGAATTCGGGAATGTTTGCGTTCAGTATTGGGACCATTACTGATGAATTGAAAAAATTTGCCCCAAAGATCAGCCAGATGCTCAATAAGAGTTTCGATGAGATGATGGTTCAATTCAATGAGATGCCCGACATCTCTATGGACTATGCCATCATGGAAAAATCGGACAGAGTCGCCCTGCTCCCACTCGACCTCTACTGGAACGATATTGGGTCATGGGATTCCCTGTGTGACATTTTTTCTTGCGACAAAGACGGGAATGCAACCGTAGGCGACGTCATGACCTTCGATACGAAAAACTGTCTCATCTTTGGCAACAAAAGGCTTCTATCAACAATCGGACTTGAGGACTGTCTCGTCATCGAAACAGACGATGCCGTTTTGATTGCGAAAAAGGGCGAGACGGGGAAAGTCAGGGAAGTTGTGAACCGGCTGAAGGAGAGCAAGAGGAAAGAGGCAACGGAGCACGTCACAACATACCGGCCATGGGGGAGTTACACGATTCTTGAACAGGGTCCGAGGTATAAAATCAAGCGGGTCGTTGTCAACCCGGGAGAAAAACTCAGCCTCCAAACTCACTCACACCGGTCCGAACATTGGGTGGTGGTAAAGGGTACGGCGAAAGTTTCGATCGGAGGGAAGGAAATCTTTACTCACGAGAACGAATCGGCGTATGTCCCCAAATCGACTCTTCACCGGCTTGAAAATGCGGGCAAGCTCCCTCTGGAGATCATCGAAGTCCAAAACGGCGAATACCTGGAAGAAGACGATATTGAAAGGTTTTCTGACGTCTATGACCGGTCTTAACGTCGGTCCGGTGGATATTTCTTTCGCGACCTTTGCGGAAAACATTCAGCGGTCTCATGCGTGAAAAATTAAATGATCTAAGCCACCACATCATTGGTATTGCCGTTGATATCCACAAAAAGTTGGGCCCGGGATTCCAGGAGAAGATATACGAAGAGGCACTCTTAAAGGAACTCAAGAAAGCTGGGATTGAATATGAGAAACAGAAAATCGTGCGTGTTGATTACGAAGGTCAAGGTCTTGGAAACCAGCGTATCGATTTACTTGTAGATGAAGAAATCATCCTGGAAATAAAAGCCTGTACCAAAATTATTCGGGTTCACAGGGATCAGGTTATTTCATATTTGAAGACTGCCAATGAAGTACCCCGCAGCAGAGCTGCGGGGTATCCAATTCCTTAAAAAAACTTTCCTCCCTCTTGATGGGGGATTAAGGTGGGGGTGGTAAGAAGATCCTATCCCCCCTCACCCTAACCCTCTCCCCCCCAGGGGAGAGGGAATGCCATTCATCCCCCCAGCAGAGCTGGGGGGTATTCTGGCACATTTTTATAAAAGGCTGGGATTAATTTTGAATTTTGGTAGAAGCAAGCTAGAGATCAAACGTGTTGTCTATAATTTTTAACTTTGCGCTCTTTGCGGACCTTTTGCGTAGAATTCTTTAGCGGGGAAAACAGATGAAAAAAGCTTTAATCACCGGCATCACCGGGCAAGACGGTAGTTACCTCGCTGAGTTTCTTTTAGGTAAGGGCTACGAGGTCCATGGCCTCATCCGAAGGTCAAGCACCTTTAACACCGATCGAATTGACCATATCTACATTGACCCCCATGATCCGAAGAGCAAACTCTTTCTCCATTATGGTGACATTACTGATTCAGGTCAGTTGACCAATCTCATCTACAACATTCAACCCAACGAGATCTATCACCTTGCGGCACAGAGTCATGTTCGAGTCAGTTTCGATATGCCAGAATTCACAGGGGATGTAACGGCCATTGGGACTACCCGGCTATTGGAGGCTATCAGAAGGAGTGGGATAAAGACTCGTTTTTATCAAGCCTCCTCAAGCGAGATGTTTGGGGTTTCCCCACCTCCTCAGAATGAGGTAACCCCTTTCAAGCCGCGAAGCCCTTACGCCGCTGCAAAAGTATATGCCTATTGGATGGCCAAAAATTATCGAGAAGGTTATAGGATGTTCACCTGTAACGGGATCCTCTTTAACCACGAGTCCCCCCGAAGGGGAGAAACCTTTGTCACACGCAAGGTTACGCGTGCCCTTGCTCGAATGAGATACGGATTGGAGGAAAAACTCTATCTGGGCAATCTTGAGGCAAGAAGGGACTGGGGGTATGCTCCAGACTTTGTAGAAGCCATGTGGCTCATGCTCCAGCAGGATCAGCCTGACGATTATGTCATTGCAACCGGCGAAACCCACTCGGTCAGGGAATTTGTCAATCTTGCGTTTGCTCATGCCGGCATCGAATTAGAATGGAAGGGCAACGGTGCTGCTGAAAAAGGAGTCATTGCTTCCATTGACACTAAGCACTATAAACTAAGCACTAAGCAGGATGACGGAGGTCAGGGGTGCATAGTTCCTAGTGCATACTCCATAGTGAGTCGCCAGCTAAAGCCTGGCGATGCTCTAATTGAAATCGATCCCCGCTACTTCCGTCCCACCGAGGTGGAATACCTCCTGGGCGATTACAGCAAGGCCAGACAAAGACTTGGCTGGGAACCTAAGGTAAAATTTAACGATTTAGTGAAAATGATGGTTGACGCTGACATAAAGAACCTCGAAGAGATGAAACAGTGCCAGGATGTGATACGGAAGCTTTCAAATAATAGAAAATCAGATTAAGGTTTAGGTTAAGGATAAGAGAAAAGTGTGGGGACTCAAATATCTATCTGATGTTGACATCTTTATAGTTATTGCCATGGATAATATTCGAATTATTCCATTAGGAGATAAAAGATGACAGAGAGGACTCTTTTAAAAAGAATTGTTGTTGACCCTAAAATCATGCTTGGGAAGCCAGTGATAAAAGGGACCCGGTTACCTGTAGAAATTATTATTGAGAAGGTTGCTTATGGTGCCACCCCGAATGACATACAAAAAGATTATCCTTTTCTTAAATAAGACGACATACGAACTGCTCTCTTGTATGCAGCCAAAAGAATTGCCAACAAAAAAGTCTACAAAACATAAATTTTATTTTAAAGTATTCCCTCCAAATTATCGACATGTCCTTTTGGTCTAATAAACGCGTTTTGATTACTGGCGGGGCTGGTTTTCTTGGCTCTTTTGTGGTCAAGAAACTCAGAGACCTGAGGTGTAACGAGATATTTGTTCCGAGAAGCAGGGATTACAACCTCGTAGAGATGGATGCGGTAAAAAGACTTTACCAAGACGCACACCCAGATCTTGTGATTCACTTGGCCGCAAGGATTGGCGGCATCGGGGCCAATCGTGCCAATCCTGGAAAATTCTTTTATGAAAACCTCATGATGGGCGTTCAGATGATGGAAGTTGGAAGGCAGGTGGGTATAGAGAAATTTGTTGCCATTGGCACCATTTGCGCCTATCCAAAGTTCACCCCTGTTCCTTTTCTTGAAGAAGACCTCTGGAATGGCTTTCCCGAAGAGACCAATGCTCCATATGGACTTGCAAAGAAGATGCTTTTGGTTCAGGCCCAGGCATACAGAGAGCAATACGGTTTTAATGCGATCTATCTTCTCCCTGTAAATCTCTATGGTCCGAGAGACAACTTCGATCCCGAATCCTCCCATGTCATCCCTGCCCTGATTAAAAAGGTCATTGATGCCATCGGCGGAGAGGAAGCTGCCTACCGCAGACTTGCCCAACCAGATAAACTAAATCAACCAGACAGACCAGAAAGACCAGATAAACCAATAACCGTTTGGGGAACAGGAAAGGCCACAAGGGAATTTCTCTATGTTGAGGATGCCGCAGAAGGGATTCTCCTGGCTGCTGAAAGATACAACAAACCCGACCCTGTGAATCTCGGGGCTGGTTTTGAAATCTCCATAAAAGATCTGGTTGCACTGATAGCGAGATTGACAGGGTTTAAAGGTGAAATCATCTTGGATACCTCAAAACCCGACGGTCAGCCTCGGCGGATGCTCGATACAACCCGAGCCCAGAAAGAGATCGGCTTCAAAGCCAAAGTGAACCTTGAAGAAGGTCTTAAAAAAACAATCGACTGGTATATCAACTCAAAAGAGGAAATGAAAGAAACTAAATAGACCAAAGATACCTGAGAAACTAAAAAGACCAGACCAACCAGAAAAACCAGACAGATTTATCCCGCCTGCCCTGTGGAATATTGATTGATTATCGGGGTATGTAAGGGTTACATCCTCGCAGGCAATCCGTATGCCTTGTAAGGTAATCCTGAAAAACTAATTCCACGGGGCCTGCCCCGTAGCAATGCGTACGGGGTGACATGAGAAACCCATGTCACCGGGACCAAACACACCAGAAAATGGTGCTGTTGAATGTTGAGACCTGACCCCCTGAGACCTGACCCCCTGCTTTCTGCTGCTTTCTTTATCAGTTTCTGTCTTTCAGGGTTTAACTGTAGCTCTGAGGTTCAGAGGTTCTTACATCTGAGATTTAACTCGTCCCTTCGGGCTTTCCCGTTAGAAAGTTGAAACCTTTCTATTAGGGTTTACTTTTCAGCCCGCTAATTGTAGAATAGGGTTAAAGGCCTCGTTTAGGAGAGATCTATGGAATTGGAAAAGTATTTCGAATTCGTTGATAACCAGGCCATCCGCATTGCAGGTACAAGAATTGGCATTGAGGCCATTTTACGCGATTACCAACAGGGTGCAGGTCCCGAAGAGATTGTGCTCCGTTATCCAACCCTTTCCTTGGAGCAGGTTCATGCCACAATTACCTACTATCTTGCCAATCAGGAAAAAGTAGAGTCCTATCTTGAACAAGTTACCCGCCGCCAGGAAGAAGCTTGGCAAGAGCAGCAGCAACATCCCTCGAAGTTTGTGCAGGAGCTTCGCGAGCGTCTGGATAAGCAGCGGCAGAAATTGCTTCGCAGAAGCACTGAAATGACTTCCTCGGTGAGGGGATGAAGCCGCGCTTTCTGCTCGATGAGCACATAAATCGTGCCATTCAACGACAATTACGTAGACACGATTCAACAATTGAGGTTTTGGCCATTGGAGATATGGGAGCTCCTGAAGCAGGAACACTGGACCCTCCCCTGTTGGATTGGATCGAAAAAAATGGTTATATCCTTGTAACAGAAAATCGGAACACTATGCCGAAGCATTTAGCGGATCACTTTGTTGCTGGCAAACATATTCCCGGTCTATTTTGCGTCCGGCCTGGCGTTGGCATTGGGCGCATCGTAGAGGAACTTTATTTGATCTGGATGGTCTCCACGGCGGATGACTTTAAAGACCGCACACTATTCATCCCACTCGATTGATGAGTTCCTTGTCAAGTCATAAACTTATAACCTTTTTCGGCCCTTGCTGTTTTCCTTTTAAACTTGGCGGGCTTGTTGACCTTTCATCCTCCACCCAGAACCGCAAACGAGCTAAACCAGACAAACCAGGTCAACCAGAAACCGAGTTACCGTCGCCTGATCCCACAGGCCTCATTTGAAGAGAAAAAGAATTGGATCGAAATTCAAGGCGAAGCCTAACTTCCATCCCGAGCTTGTCGAGGGATCATTTCCAGTCGTTTTAATCGACTCACTTCCATTCACGCAGTGAATAATGTTTCCAAACAACCCAGATACATGCTCCATGCCCCATGCTCCTTTTCGACGAGATAAACCAGATAGACGAGATCAACGAGATTGACGAAATCGAAATTGCAACCTTGCAAGCCTGACCCTGAGCTTTTTCATTGAGCTTTTTTCAAACAGACCAGAATACAATGAAAAGTGATCATTTTTAACGGTGTCCCCCCTCCTGAGTGACCTCGGATATTACCTGGGGGGTGGACTCGAAATTGAATAAAGAAAATGATATAATAAACGTCAATTTAGAGAAAAGAGGTGATTCTGTGGGAATATCTGTTAATCTTCCAGAAATGAATATAAAAGAGGATGAGGTAAAATTGCTTCTGGCGATGAAGCTTCTTGAGGAGGGTATCGTCTCTCTTGGGAAAGCCGCTGAAATAGCAGGTTATTCGGAGAAAGCCTTCGTTGAGATTCTTTTCCACAAAGGTATTCCGCCTATAAAATATTCAAAGCTTGACCTTGAAAAAGAACTCCAAGATGCCTGAGCCAACCGTTATTGATACGTCTTCACTGATTGCCTTGGAGAAGATCAATCTTTTACAGATTCTTTGTAAAATTTACAAAGAAGTTGTCATACCCGAGTCTGTTATCAAAGAATTTGGAAACCTATCCCTACCCTGCCTTTCGATAAGAAAGGTTGAGAGCAACCTCCTGAAACTTCTCATAACAGATTTGAATTTAGGGAAAGGCGAAGCTGAGGCCATCGCATTGGCTAGCCAGAAAGGCTTGAAAGTAATTATCGATGATTCAAAGGCGCGTAAAGTGGCGGAAAATATGGGATTGAAACTAACGGGTACCATTGGTGTTCTGCTGAGGGCAGAGAGGTTAGGACTCATAGATAGTGCTCAAGAAAAAGTCAAAGAGCTCAGAGAAAAAGGGTTCTATGTTTCTGAAGAATTATTAGAAGATTTATCCAGATTCGAGCAAACGAAATAAACCCGAAAAACCAGACAGACGAGACAGACCAGAAAAACCAAACAGATTCCAATCGAAGCCTCCTTAGCGAAGGCGGCCCTTCCATTCCCGAAGTGAATAATGTTTCCAGATAAACCAAATAAACCAGAAAGACTAAAGAAACGAGAGAAACTAGAGAAACTAAAAAGACCAGACAAACCAAAAATATTCCATTGCGCCCCGCCCTGTGGAAAGTATGTACTATTCCACGGGGAGCAATAACATCCATCCCGAGCCTGTCGAGGGATCATTTCCAGTCGTTTTATCGACTCCCTTCCATTCACGAAGTGAATAAATGTCTCCAGATAAAATAAATAGACCAGGGTAACGAGACAGTCCAATTGCTTATGGCAGACCCCAGATTTGTCTTTACTTTATCGTGAAGATAGCATAAAATTTTATCACTAACTCAGTTCATCAATTTCAGGGGGTAAAAAAAATGGTTAAAAGCATAGAGGTCATATATGAGGAGGGGGTTTTAAAACCTTTATCTCCTTTGAAACTAAAGGAACATGAGAGACTAAAAATTATGCTTGAGGAAGGAGAAAGCGTTGTCAGAGCTACGAGTGGTATGTTTAGTGGTCTCGATGAAGACACCATAGAAGAGATTGCCCTTTCTCCAGAATTTCTTCCTGAAGAGGCCTGATCATGTTTCTTTCGCATTTGGAAAAGGGAACCTCAATCTTCATTGATGCCAATATTTTTATCTATCACTTCTCCAAAGAATCCAGATTTAATCAAGCTTGTTCAAACTTCTTAGAATCCATAGAAGCGGGGGCCATTATTGGTTTTACTTCTATATCCATTGTCCAGGAAGTAATCCATCGGATGATGATAATGGAAGCCGTAGGGTTTCTTCCAGGGATAAAGCCAAAGGATATAGTCAAGCGCTTAAAGAGAAATTCCGAAATCGTTAAGAAATTGGTCAATCATCAAAGTATTCCTTCAAAGATTGCCTCATTTAATCTGGAGATCGTATCTCCTAACATTGAGACCATAATAAGAAGCCAGCAGATGAAAAAGAGATATGGTTTTCTTTCTAACGATGCGCTCACCTTACAGATTATGGAAGACCTAAACATCAAAAACCTTGCTTCTAATGACACTGATTTCGAAAGAGTAGATTTCATTACTCTTTATCGCCCATCTGAATCACTCAAATAAACCCAGTAGGCCACAAAAATTCCATTGCGACCTGCCCTGTGGAACGTGGGTGCTATTCCACGGGGAGCAATAACTTCCATTTGCCAGAGCGAATATTTTCCACCACCGAACCTTTGGTGCGGGGGTCACTTCCATTCCAAAGGAATAAGTTTTTCTCCAGATAAACCAAACAAACCAGACAGACCAGAGAAACGAGAAAGACGAGAATATTGAATAATGTAGACACGACACATCAGTCAAAAGACCAGATCAGACAGGTGCCCTTTGATGGGTAAGCCCATAAGTTTTATCAGTGTCTCCCATTTGAATATGCTATTGTTTTGTGGTAAAGTAGAATTTAAATGGAGGGATTATGGAGAAAATATTAGTTACCACAGATGAATTTAATGGTCGCTATGTGGCGATGAAAAGTATCGAGGATAATACAATTGTCGGCGTAGGGGACGATCCTGAGAAGGCTCTGAGGGAGGCAGAAGAAAAAGGTTTTAAAAATCCTGTCCTTCTGTATATACCTGAAAAAGATCTTGTCCACATTTACCCTGTGGTTGATCAGACCCTTTGTAACAACAGGGTATAATAATGCCAATAAGAAATTATCCATTCTCGGTGATAAGACCTGGCGACATTGCACGGCCTTTTCTGCCAGTGACAATCGTCAATCCCGAAACTCATAAGGAAATAAGAGTATATGCATTGATAGATACTGGGGCCGATGAATGTGCAGTACCCGCTTCATTTGCACCTCTTCTCGGACACGATCTCCAGGCAGGTCAATTGAAAAGGATAAGTACTGGTAATGGGATTACGATTGCCTACAGTCATACGACTCGAATCATTGTAGAAGAGTTTTCTACTCAAGATGTGTTAGTAGATTTTATGCCCAATCTCAGTATTCCACTACTTGGGGTGAGGAGCTTCCTGAGTAATTTTATTCTAACGGTTGATTATCCAAGCAAACAGTTTTCTTTAGCATTGCCGAATAAATAACCGAGGCAATTACCTCCATAAACGCAATAACCCAATAACCTCAAAAAGCTAAATCAACCAAATAGATGAAAGAGATCGAATAAACTAAATAGACCAAAACAACTAAAGAAACCAGATAAACCAAACAGACCAGAAAGACCAAACAGACCAGACAGACGAGAGAAACTAGAGAAACTAAAAAGACCAGACAAACTAAATAATGACATCTGAAGATGTGACCCCAAAGCTCTAAAAAGACGAGAAAGACCAAACTCCTTGACAACCCCTTTCATTTTTGATAATCAATAACCATAAATTGGATGGAATCCCCTTCAAAAAATGTGATAGATGCTGGGAGGTAGTTAAAACTCAGGGATAGCGGAAGCCTATTCTGTTTCCAGTCCCGCAGGGACTCCCTTCCATTCACGAAGTGAATAGTATTTCCAGAAAGACCAGAAAATGACATCTGAAGATGTGACCCCAACTGACGTTTTTGTTGTCCACTTCCATTCCAAAGGAATAAATCCATATTTCTCCAAATAGACCAAAAAACCAGACAGACGAGATAAACCAGATAAACCAGACAGACGAATAAAATGATACTTATCGTAGGCGGAGCAGGCTATATCGGTTCGCATGTAAACAAGCTCTTAACTAAGAAAGGTTTCGAGACGGTCATCTTTGACAATCTGAGCCGTGGCCACAGGGGATTTGTCAAATGGGGTGAGCTCTTTGAGGGCGACCTCCTGAACATCGATCAGCTCCGGTCCTGTTTTGAAAACCGCCGGATCGAGGCGGTCATGCACTTCAGCGCCTTTGCCCTTGTGGAGGAGTCCGTCCTCCAACCCGAAACATATTACCGGAATAATGTGATCGGCACACTGAACCTCCTCCAGGTGATGAGAGAATTCGGTGTGAAACATTTCATCTTCTCCTCCACCTGCGCCACCTACGGCCATCCTGAGAAGATCCCCATCCCCGAAGACCATCCTCAGAATCCGATCAATCCCTATGGCTGGACCAAGCTCCTCGTCGAGCAGGTCCTGAAGGACTATGATAGGGCCTACGGTCTCAAGCACATCAATCTGAGGTACTTCAATGCCGCCGGCGCTGACCCGGAGGGGGACATTGGCGAGCTTCATCAACCCGAGACCCATCTCATCCCACTGGTCATTGAGGCGGCCATGGGTCTCCGGCAAGAGATCAGGATCTTCGGGACCGATTACCCGACCAGGGACGGCACCTGTATCCGGGATTACATCCATGTCATGGATCTGGCCGATACCCATATCCGGGCGCTTCAATATCTCATGGATAAGAACCGGAGCGATTCCTTTAACCTTGGCAATGGCAATGGCCATTCCGTGAGAGAGGTCATCGAGGCAGTTAGAAAAGTGAGCCAAAAGGATTTTAAGGTAGTGGAAGCCGGGAGAAGAGAGGGTGATCCACCGGTGCTGATCAGTAGTAGTAAGAAGGCAATAGAAACGCTGAAATGGAAACCGCAATATGAAGATTTAGAGACGATTATCGAGACCGCCTGGCAATGGCACAATCAAAAACTATTATCATAGACTAAAAAGACCAGAGTAACTAAACAAACCAGACAGACGAGACAGACCAGAAAGACGAGATAAACCAGACAGACCAGACAAACTAAACAGACCAAAAAGACCAGAAAAACCAGACAAACCAAACTCTAAACTCCTTGCCTGACTCCTTCTTTTGTGGTAATTTCAATTCAGATAGGAGGAAATATGGAAAGAATTGTGATTGATAAAAACATTAGACATGGAAAACCTGTGATTCGAGGGACCAGGGTTCCGGTCGATTTAGTTTTGGGATCTCTGGCTGGTGGAATGTCTTACAAAGAGATTTGTGAAGACTACGAAATTACAGAAGAGGATATAAGAGCGGCAATCGAATACGCTGCCAAGATTGTATCCAATGAAGAGATACACCTTCTTGAGGCAGTGTAATGCTCAGGATATTAGTGGATGAAGATATGCCACGTCCTACGGGAGGGTTACTTCAATCGCTTGGTATCGATGCGATTGATTTGAGGGATGTAGGATTGAAGGGGGCAACCGATGCTGAGGTCTTTGGGTATGCCCAAAAGCAGGAAATGATCATTATTTCAAGAGACAAAGAGTTTGGCAATATTGTGAAATATCCGCTGGGAACCCATCATGGAATTATTTGGGTTAACCTTCCCTACACCTTTATAAGACAACAAATTTTGGATGCAGTGAAAAGATTCTTTGTTGAAGTGGAGAGAAACAAGCTACTGAATAATTTGACTATTCTGGAGGTTGGAAGATATAGAATTAGAGAACGATCTTTGTCAGAGCCAGTTGGAAGGTAACCCGTGTTGATCCGCTCCCCACTGATCCTCTGATGTCCTGATATGCTTTTTAGACAGACAAGATAAACGAGAAAGACCAAACAGACTAAAGAAACCAGATAAACCAAACAAACTAGATCAACCAAATAGACTAAATAGACCAAATAAACTAGAGAAACTAAACAGACCAGATAAACCAAAAAGACCAAACAGACCAGAAAAACCAAACAGACTAAACAGACCAGATAAACCAAACAGACCAAACAGACCAATTGCAACATTGCAAGCCTGACCCCACAGGCCTTCTTTGCTTTTCGTGCTTGCTGGCTTCATTGGTTCTCACTTAGCTGAAGCTCTATTAGTGCAGGGGTGCTATGTTACGGTGATTGATAACCTCTCCACGGGCAATTTCAATAACATTGCCAATTTAACTGAGCATCCTCATTTCCGTTACGCCATTGATAGTATCACCAATGAGATTGTTCTTGATCGATTGGCCAGTGAGTGTCAGGTAATCTTTCATCTGGCAGCGGCAGTAGGAGTAAAACTAATTGTCGAGAACCCCGTACACACCATTGAAACAAATGTGATGGGAACGGAAGCAGTTCTTAAAGCCGCCCTTCGCTATCGCGCCAAAGTAATCATTGCATCCACATCAGAGGTGTACGGAAAGGGTAACAGCGTCCCTTTTC
>Ga0194119_10005835_pt1 | contig 18190 bp, 15 predicted proteins | sample TA2MahC100mmetaG_FD_148620 | JGI IMG/M metagenome (GOLD analysis project Ga0194119, IMG submission 148620) | Freshwater microbial communities from Lake Tanganyika, Tanzania - TA2015018 Mahale Deep Cast 100m | ecosystem: Environmental > Aquatic > Freshwater > Lake | place: Tanzania: Lake...
CATCACCAAGTACAACCAGCAGTGGCTGGTTGGAAAATTGGGGTACCGCTCCCCAGCCCAAGCCCGCCGCGAGTACTTTCAAGCGATTGCAGCATGAACAAAGGTGTGTCCAAACAATCGGGTGCGGTACACGATTATGAGTTTCCACTTGGGTCAGATTATCGGCGATTACGAGTTCGTAGACGTACTGCACAGTTCCAAGACGAACGTGGCCTACAAGGTCAAAAACGTGTTGGCGCAGCGGTTTGAGACGCTCAAGATCGTACCCGGTGGCCTGCACCACGATGCAAAGTCCCTGAAACGCTTCCAGCGTGAGATCAAGATCCACGCGCGGCTGGACCACCCCAACATCCTCGCCTTCCATAACGCCAGCGTGCTCAACGGGCACTTGGTGATGACCACCGCCTACGTGGAAGGCGCAACGCTGGAGGAGCGTCTTGAGCTTGGCCCGTTGCCGTGGCGTCAAGCCCTGGAATTTGCGAGCCAGATTGCGGCGGCGCTGGGCCACGCCAATGCCCAGGGTATTGTGCACTGCGAAATCACCCCCGGCAACATGGTAGGAGCCGAGAACCGGGCCATCCTCGCCGGATTCGGCCAAGCCAAGGCGGCGCACGATCCCCGGTTGACGCAGAAAGGCGCTGTGGTCGGCGCGCTTCACTATATGTCCCCGGAACAGGTGAAAAGCGCCGATCAGGTGGATCACCGCAGCGATGTGTACTCGCTGGGCGCGCTGCTATTTGAAATGGTCACCGGCCAGCGCGTGTTTACCGGCAAGAGCCACTTTGACATCATGGTGGCTCATGTCAACCAGGCACCGCCCAATCCGGGTTCGCTCGCGCCGGATTTGCCGGCTGCAGCCGCACAGGTAATACTGAAGGCGGTGGCCAAGGACCTAACACAGCGCTATCCCGATGCCAATACCATGCGACTGGCGCTGGTGGAACTGACCACCGGAGGCTCGGATGCGGCGGACGCCGAGCCCCAGACGCTGCGCCCGCTGCCTACCGTCGAGCGGCGCCGTTCTTCCTCGACGGTTTCTGCGGCGGCTGTTTCGGCGTCCCCCGGCGCTCCGGCTTCGGCGACCGCGAAAACGGTAGACGTGAAACTGCCGCCCGCCGCCGTGGGCGTTCCGTCATCCACGAATGGAGGCCCCCACGCATCTGTGGAGAAAAACACTTCCGAACTGCCTTCAGAATTCAACAATAGCGACCGAAAAGCAATTGTAGTTCTGGTCTGCACCTTGTTCTTCCTGCTGACATCCACCATGGTGATGACCAGGCTCAACTAGCCAGCCGCAATTGGCCAGCGGCAGAAGAGGAGGGCGGTACACGTGAGTCTTCGCGTTGGAGAAGCCCTCGGCGATTATCGAATTCTCGATGGTGGACAAGACGAGCTTCATGGGCCTCGGCGGCGCCAACCTCGTCAAGGGCGCTACCGGACAAACCGTCGACCCCGAAGCGCTCGGCGGCGCTCGTATGCACATGCAGGTGTCGGGCGTGGCGCATCGCCTCGCCAAAGACGATGCCGAGTGCCTCTCGCTCATCCGCCAACAGTTTCGCCAGATGGCCGCGCCAACTGCGCAGCCGCACGGTATGCCCGCCACTCGCCCGATCGACGTACTCTACGAATCGCTCCCGGACGATCACCGCCTGTCCTACGACATGCAGCGCATCGTGGAGTGCCTGGTGGACACCGACGATTTCCTGGAGTTTCAACCGGAGCATGCGCCTGAGATATTGTGCACCACGGCGCGACTCCATGGCCGGGCCATCGGACTGCTGGCCAACCGCCGCGGGTTTCTCAAGGCCCAGGGCGGGGCACAGCGCGTGGGCGGGATTGTGTATGCCGAGTCGGCGCGGAAGTCGGCATATTTTTTCGAGAATTGCGAACGCCAGGGGTTGCCGATCCCGTACCTGCAGGACGTTTCCGGTTTCATGGTCGGCGTGGAGGCGGATCAGGCCGGCATCATTCGCGCAGGCGCCGACATGGTGGAAGCCATGGCGTGCGCCACCGTGCCCAAGATCATTCTCACCGTCAATCACGCCAGCGGCGCGGGTTACTACGCGATGGCCGGGCAGGGCTTCGACCCTAACTTCACGTTCGCCTGGCCCACCGCACGCATCGGCGTCATGGAAGGTGACGCAGCAGTGCAAGCCGTACACGGGCCGGAGATCGACAAGTACAAGAAAGAGGGCAAGCCGCTGCCTGATGAACTGAAGCAGAAGATCGCGCGCACGCGGGCAGACTACGAGCGCTGGCTGGATGTGCACTACGCCGCCGCGCGCGGACACCTTGACGCCATCATCGATCCGCTGAAGACGCGCGGCGTGCTCGACATAGCGTTTGACCTTTGCGCCGCGCAATTGCAGCGCGGCCATCTCGCGCTGGAGACACTATGATCCGTATCGCCAACGGCCAGGGTTTTTGGGGCGACTGGCTCGAAGCGTCGGTCCGGCTGATCGAGCAGGGTCCCATCGACTACCTCGTGCTGGACTATCTCGCCGAGATCACGATGTCGATCGTGCAGAAGCAAAAGCTCGACAACCCCGAACTCGGCTAAGCGCGCGACTTTCCCCCACTGATCGGCCGGATCGCCAAGCGCATGCGCGAGCGCAACGTGAAGGTGATTGCGAACGCGGGCGGCGTTAACCTGATAGCCTGCGCGCGCGAGGTACGGCGGCTGGTGCCGGATCTCAAGGTGGCGGTTGTGCTGGGCGACGATATCTACGGGCGCATCGACGAGATGCTCGCCTCCGGTCACGCGTTGAAGAACATGGAAACGGGCGAGCCCCTCGCGGCGACTCGCGCGAAGATTTCAAGCGCCAATGCGTACTTCGGCGCCTTCCTCCTGGTTAAGGCGCTGGCCACGGGAGCCGACGTGGTGATTGCGGGCCGCTGTGCCGACACGGCGCTCACGCTGGCGCCGATGATTCACCGCTTCGGCTGGAGCGAGACCGATTGGGACAAACTCGCGGCAGGAACCATTGCCGGTCATATTGTGGAATGCGGCGCGCAGTGCACGGGCGGGAATTGCCAGGTGGACTGGCAATCGATTCCTGACTTCGCCAACATCGGCTATCCCATCGTTGAGGCCGAACCCGACGGAAGTTTCACCATCACCAAGCATTCCGGTACGGGCGGGCGCGTGCATCGCGACGTAATCAAGGAACAGCTTCTCTACGAACTGGGTGACCCGCGGAACTACATCACGCCGGATTGCATTGCCGATTTCACCAGCATTCTTCTTGAGGACTCCGGGCCTGATCGCGTGCGAGCGAGCGGCATTCGGGGCGGCCCGCGGACGCCTTTCCTGAAGGTCTCCATCAGTTATCACTAAGGCTGGAAAGCTACGGGCACGTTGGTGCACTCGTGGCCGCAGGCGCGCGAAAAGGCGCTGGCGGCGGATGCGATCGTGCGTCGGCGGCTGGCGGACTTAGGGCTGAATTTTGAGGCGATCGACAGCGAGCTGTTTGGCGTGAATGCCTGCCACGGTCCGGCTGCGCCGCCGCAACCGGATCCGGCCGAGGTGCAACTGCGCACCGGGGTGCGCGATGCGGACCGCAAGGCGGTGGACCGGTTCACGCGGGAGTTGATTCCGCTGGTGCTGAACGGTCCGCCCACGGCCACCGGCTTTGGCGACGGGCGTCCGCCGGTGCGTGAGGTGGTGGCGTACTGGCTAGCGCTGGTGCCGCGGGATCTCATCGATCTGCGCGTCGAGGTGGTGGAGTGACGCGGGCCGTAATGTCCCTCCATCGAATTCGGAAACCACGCGCATTCGGCGTCCGTGTACGGCAGGCTTTAGCAGACCGCGGACCCGTGGGCCTGTCATCGAATCGGCAAACCCCGTGCACTCAGCGTCCGTGTAGAGTGGGCTTTAGCCCGCTCCTTCCACCGGTGTACGAATGCTGAAAAATCGGCGCCGCCGGCATCACTTCGTTTCAACACCGGGGCGGACTCAAGTCCGCCGCAAGTTAAAGCTCGCCCTACTCGGACGCGGATGCTTGCCACACAAAGACCATGAAACTTCCACTTTCTCGCCTCGCCCACGCCCGTTCCGGCGACAAAGGCGATACGTCGAACATCGGCGTCATCGCCTACCACGAAAAGCACTACCCGATCCTCGTCCGCGAAGTGACGGACGAGCGCGTGACGGCGCATTTCGGGACGTTGTGCCAGGGAGCGGTCGAACGCTTCGAACTTCCAAACCTCGGCGCTCTAAACTTCCTCCTCCACGAGTCACTTGGGGGCGGCGGCACGTTGTCTCTGCGCGTCGACGCGCAGGGCAAGACGTACGGAGCGGCGGTGTTGTCGCTCGAAGTCGACGCCGGCGAGCATTAACTGTAAGTTCGCCCGCGAAGGACGCTTGCTGCGTCTCACGCTGGCGCGCCCGGAAAAGCGCAACGCGCTCAATGCCGCGCTATGCCAGAGTATCGACGAAGCCGTGAACTCGGCGGACCCGCGCGACACCGGCGCGGTCTTCCTGGATGCCGAAGGCCCGTCGTTTTGCGCGGGCATGGACCTGGCTGAATCGCTCACGGGCGATCCGGCCGTACTCGCTGCGCTCCATGACCGGCTCCTCACAGTAGGCCGCCGCGACGCGGTTCCGATCGTCGCCTACGTGCACGGCCACGCCATCGCCGGCGGTACGGGGCTTGCTGCGAACGCGCATCTCGACGCACGCCGAGGCGCTGGCCGCCGCCAGGGAAATCGCAGAGCGGCTGCCTGAAGCCGTGACGCTGGGGATGACCGCCTTTCGCAACAGCCGCGATCTCGCGCACTTCGAGGCCGGCGCCCTGGCGGCGCGCCTTCGCATACAATTGAGGGCTGCGGACGGCTACCGCGAGGCGGCCGCGGCTTTTCGCGATCGCAAGAAAACATGAAATTCCCTGTTCTGCTCCTCCTCCTCCCCTTCGCGTTCCTCAACGCGGAAGATGTCGCGGTCCGCGGCCTTGAAAAGCCCGTCGAAATCCTGCGCGACAAGTGGGGCGTGCCGCACATCTACGCGCAAACCGCGCGCGATCTGTTCTTTGCGCAAGGCTTCATCACCGCGCGCGACCGCCTGTTTCAACTGGACCTATGGCGCCGTCAAAACTCCGGCCACCTCGCCGAGGCCGTGGGCGCCGAAGCCCTGGGCCGTGACCGCATCGCGCGCCTCGTGCGCTACCGCGGCGATTGGGCTACCGAGTGGGCCGCCTACTCGCCCGACGCCCGCGACATTGCCACCGCGTTCACCGGAGGCATCAACGCCTACATTGACTGGCTCAACGGCAAGTGGCCTGCGGAGTTTCGCGCCGCCGGCTTCGGTCCCGGCAAGTGGCAGCCGGAGGACGTGGCGGCGCGCGTGGCCGGTTTGCTGATGACGCGCAACCTCACGCGCGAAGTGCAGCGCGCGCAGGACATCACGCGCTTCGGTCTCGACGCCGTGCGCAAGTATCTGCCCGTGGATGCGCCTGGCAAAATCGAAATCCCGCGTGGGCTCGATCTCAACGGCATCACCACAGCGTTGCTCGCCGACTACAACGCCGCCATCGGCTCGATCCGCCTCAAGCCGGCCGGCGGTGTGCAACTGGTGGCCGCGCAACTGGAACGTCCCGGCAACATGCAGGGCTCGAACAACTGGGTGGTGAGCGGCGCGCGTTCGGAAACGGGCAAGCCGCTGCTCGCCAGCGATCCGCATCGCCCCATCAATCTGCCGTCGCTGCGCAAGACCGTGCACCTGGTCGGCCCGGGCTGGAACGTGATTGGCGCCGGCGAACCGGCGCTGCCTGGTATTGCGCTCGGCCACAACGAAGACATCGGCTTCGGCTTCACGATTGTAGGCATCGATCAGGTGGATCTCTACGTGGAGAAAACGAACCCGGCCAACCCGGAAGAGTATCTGCACAAAGGCGCGTGGCGCAAGATGGAAGTGCTGCACGAAGAGATCGCGGTGCGGGGCGAGGCGAAGCCGCGGCGGGTTGCGTTGCGCTACACACTCCACGGTCCGGTGATCGCCGAAGACCTCGGCCGGCAGCGCGTGCACGCGCTGAAGTGGGTGGGCGCTGAACCCGGCGGCGCGGGCTATCTGGGGGCGTTGCGTCTCTCCCGTGCGCGCAACTGGACGGAGTTTGAGCAAGCGGCGGCGATGTACAAAGTGCCGTCGGAGAATCTGGTGTATGCAGACCGCGCGGGGAACATCGGATGGATCGCCTCTGGCCAAGCCCCGTTGCGCAAGGGCTGGAACGGCTTGCTGCCCGTGCCGGGCGATACGGGCGAATATGAATGGTCCGGGTATCTGCCGGGCTCGGAGAATCCGCGCTCGTTCAACCCGGCGTCGGGCGCAATTGGCACGGCCAACCACAACATCTTGCCGGCGGGGTATCCGCATATGCTCGGCTATGAGTTTGCTCCGCCGTTCCGTTTTGACCGCGTGAATGAAATGCTGCAGGCGCAGCCGTGGTTCACGCTCAGCCGGTTCGGCGAAATGCAGCACGATGCGCTCTCGCATCCTGCCCGCCTGTTTCAGCAGATCGTACGCCAGTGGCAACCGGCGCAGGGCGAACTCAATGCGCTCGAATCCAGCGTGCTCTCCCGGTTCAAGAGCTGGGACGCGGTGCTCGCTGCGTCCTCATCGGACGCGCTGGTTTATGAACTGTGGACCGGCAAGCTCCACGCGTTTCTGTTCGGACCGCGCCTCGGCTCACGTGTCGATCTCGGTACCGTGCTCGCCACTCTCGGCGACAAGCCCGATTGGCGCGCGGTCCGCAAGGCTTTCCAGGCCGCCGTGAGGGAACTGGAGCGGGACTTCGGCACTGACCCCACGCGCTGGCAGTGGGGCAAGGTCCACACCGTGCGCTTCACGCATCCGCTCGATGACAAGCGCCTGCACCGCGGCCCTTTCCCACGGTCTGGCGACGGCAACACGGTCCTCGCCACCGGCGGCGCCAGCTTCCGCCAAAACATAGGCGCCAGCTATCGCCAGATCCTCGACCTCGCCGATTGGGATCGCTCGGTGGCCACCAACGTTCCAGGCGAATCGGGCGATCCGGCCAGTCCGTTCTACGACAACTTACTCCCTTACTGGCTATCCGGCCGGTACCATCCTTTACCCTATACGCGCACCGCCGTGGAAGCGGCTACCGTGGAACGTACGCGTTTGACGCCCACCAACTAGCCTTCGCTGCCGATATGCTGGAGAGAGTATGTCGGTTCGGACCGGCCTTGCATCCCGGACGCTGTTTGCCGCCCCGGTCCTGTCGGTAGTCTGCCTAGGCTACTGGGCCATTGCAAATCACGGATCGGTTGAGCCCCGGCGGGTCAGGATCGGCTTCAACATAGCGCCGCCCTATTTCGTTGCTGGCAAGTCCGGTGGGCCCGACGGGTTCGTCTTCGAACTCATGGAGGCCGCGGCCAAGCGGGCCAATGTGCGTCTGGAGTGGGTGCTCTCAAAGCGCACACGGGACAATTCGCTCCAGAGCGGGGAGTTGGACTTGTGGCCCCTGCTGGCCTCAACGCCTGCGCGGAGGCGCTAGTTTTATTTGACGGCGGACTGGCTACAGACTTACTACGGTTTCTTCACGCCGGGCCGCCATGCGAATTGGAGGCTCCACGCCATATCGGCCACGCGAACGCGCCACGCACAACGCTGCTTGCGCGTGAGCTATTCCCGGCGAGCCAGACTTCAATCTTCGCAACGAGGGAAGAGGTGATTCTCGCGGTTTGCGAAGGGCGCGTGGCTGCGGGCTTTATCGAGACTCGCGTGCTGCCGGCGGTCCTCTTGAATCGCCCGGAAGTGTGCGACGGTATCCCGCTTTTCATACGGTCGTTGAAGGGGGCGCAAATCGGCTCGGCCATCGCCGCCCGCGGCGGATATGCCTACTCCGCCGAACGATTGCGCGACGCCCTGGTGACATTGGCGCATGAGTGCGCGATAGGCGAGAATCTGTCGAACTGGAATCTTGAGTTTGGTTCGGAAAGCACTGTCGTGTTCGATCTGGTGGACGCCTCACGGCGAACTCGTCAGATCCTGATTATGCTCAGTGCCGCACTGATCGGCCTCGCCGTGATCGGTGTTCTCTACTGGCGGGCCCGCCGCGCGCAAATGGCCAGCAGCCTCTTTCTGGCCAATATGAGCCACGAGCTGCGCACACCGCTCAATGGCATGGTGGGCCTGTCCCGTATCCTGGCTGATAGTCCGCTGGATGGCCCACCCATTAAAATCGTCGCGGATCTGAATAGTTGCGCGGAAGCGCTGATGGCGGTGATCAACGACGTACGGGACTTCTCCAAGCTTGAAGCCGGGCAGTTGATGATCGAACGCGCCCCCGTCAATCTCCGGGAACTGTTGCAGTCGGCAGCCACGATCAGTGGCTTCGATGTGGAACGCCGGGGGTGCGGATGGAACTGGTTGTCGATGAGGGCCTCCCGGTCTGGGTGAGCGGCGACAGCACGCGGCTCCGCCAAGTGCCGCTAAATCTGTTGTCGAACGCGGTGAAATTCACCTAAGAAGGGAGGATTGCGCTTGAAGCCACGCGGGTTGCCGGGGATGCAATCTGCTTTCGGGTGACCGACACTGGCATGGGGATGTGCGAGGCCACGCGGCAACGTCTGTTCCGGCCCTTCATGCAGGCAGACTCGAGTACAACGCGCCGTTTTGGCGGCACTGGGTTGGGCCTCGCCATCTCGCGCCGTCTGGTGCGGATGATGGGTGGAGATCTGTTGGTGGAGGGCACGGTCGGGTCAGGCTCCACCTTCCACTTCACGTTGCAGTTGCCTGCGGCGCCCTCACCGGCGTTGCCGTCCCTGCAGGAACCTGAGGTGGTGGCGGCGCAACCGCTGCGTATTTTGGTCGCCGAAGACAATACCGTGAACCAGCGTGTGGTGATGGCGCTGCTTTCGAGGCTGGGCCGCGTCGTGACGGTCGTGGCGGACGGCCGCGCGGCGGTCAACACGGTGCAGTGTGCGCTATTCGATCTCATTCTGATGGATTGCCAGATGCCCGAGATGGACGGCGATCAGGCCACGCGCGCGATTCGGGAGTTTGAGGCTGGCGTGGGGCGTGCGCCCACGCCAATCATTGCCCTCACCGCGCACGCCATGAGCGGGGACCGGGACAAGTGCCTCAAGGCGGGGATGGATGACTATTTGTCCAAACCGATTGAAGTGCGGCAACTCGCGGACATGCTGAATCGCTGGTCGGCCAAGCGGTCAGTTATAAATAGTTGAAGGGCGCCTCCGTGGGACGGTTTGGATGGTTGGGGAAAGGGTGTCTCACGCAGGCGGGCTCCCTTTTCTAGTCATTACGAGCACCGGCGCAAAAAGTTTCGAGAATCGTCAAAAACATTTCCGCGCCTCACTGTCCGCTTTGCCCGAAAGCGGACACTTGCGGGAAGCTTCTAGGCGTCGCGCGGCCGCAGATAGAAGTCGAGCGCTTCTTCTCGCGATGCAGTGTTCGGCTCGGCGGCGGCTTCCGGGTGTGTGGCGCGGAACCGGCCAAGCAACAACTCTTCCATCCGCCTCACCACCGCGCCGCTCAGTTTGGCCACATCGGTGAACTCGCCCGCGTCGCGCCGGAGATCGTAAAGGCGCTTGCACCGGCCGGGCGTGGGAGTCACTGTCTTGTAGCCATCGGTGCGCTCCCGGCGCCCGGTGCAATAGACATACTTCCAGTCCGCCGTACGCACGAACGCTTCTTCGTTCTCCAGGTATTGGCTGACGATGTGGTCGCGCACGCGCGCGGGCCGGCGGCCTTCGAGGTATGGCCGCAGCGATTCGCCGTGCATGCCGGGCAGCGGATTGAGGCCCAACACGTCGCAGATGGTAGGCGTGACGTCGATGTGTTCGGTCATCTCCTTCACGCGATGGCCGGCCCGCACTTTGCCGGGCCAGCGCACGATGAGCGGTACGTGCAGCGCCGGATCGTACCCGCAGTGCTTCTCAAAGCGTCCGTGTTGGCCCAGCGAGTAGCCGTGGTCGGCCATGTACACCACCACCGTGTTCTCATCGAGCCGCAGCTCTTTCAACTTGGCAAGCACGCGCCCGATGTTGCGGTCGAGAAACCGTGCCGAAGTATAGTAGGCGGCGATGATGCCTTGCTTCTGTTCTGGCGACAGGCCGCGAAAAATGAGCGGGATCTGCGCGGCGTCTTCCGGACCCACCTTCGGGACCGCGAAGCTCCCCGGGCGGAAGTGGTCGCGGTCCTCAACCGGAAAGTCAAACGGCGAGTGCGGCTCCTGAAAACTCACCCACAGCGCAAACGGGTGCTCCTTATGTTGCTCCAGAAACTCCCCAGCGAGTTGCGAAACCAGAGTACCCTTCATCCCGGCATCGTCGCGCCCAAAGGGCAGTTTATCGGCGTTTAACCAGATGTTCGCCGGATCGCGAAACGGCTGCCAGCGCGGCTTGACGGAGAGCCCGGCCGGTATGTCCCGGTGGGGCCGTTTGGTCCACTCGCGCTGCACGGCATCTTCACACCAGGCGTGGTCGAAGCCATGGAGCCCCGGCCGTGACGGCGTGTTGAAGTGCATCTTGCCGATCACGCCCGTGGCGTAGCCCGCGGCCTTGCATTGCTTGGCCAGCGTCGCCCGCTGCTCGTTTAACGGCGTCTTCAGTACCGTCACGCCCGCCGCCGAGGGCATCAATCCGGTGAAGAACGACTGGCGCGAAGGCGTGCACACCGGCGAATTGCAGAAGTGGCGGCGGAAATGCGTGCCTTCGCTGGCCAACCGGTCGAGGTTTGGCGTTTCGGCTTGACGGTTGCCTGCCGCGCCCAGCACATAGCCTGCATGATCGTCGGCCAGGATGAACAGAAAATTCGGCCGCCGCGATTGCCCACGGAGCGGCGCGGCCAAGCCGCCGGCAACGACGGCGCGGCGTGAGGGATTCAACATTGGTTCATGATATCGGACCGTACGGCCGCTGGGTTTGATATACTGGCGAGACCTTCAAAATATAGAATTTGTGAGAAATCCGTCTAGACATGCGTCTTCCATTCCTTGTTTCGATTGCCCTTGTTTCGGCGGTGTCGCTGATTGCGCAAAGCGAGCGCGGGGCGATTACTGGAATCGTCACCGATCCGTCCAGCGCCGCTATTCCTGGCGCGGAGGTGACCGTAGTCAACATCGCCACCAACGCGGCGTCAAAGTCCGTCGCCTCGTCGTCGGGCGAATACAACGTTCCCAACCTGACGCCGGGCGTGTACCGGATGGAAGTGACCGCCTCGGGCTTCAAGCGCTTTCTGCAACAGAACATGAATGTCTCGGCCGGCAGCACGGTTCGCATCGACACGACGCTTCAGATCGGACAGGTGAGCGAGCAGGTGGAAGTGTTGGCCGCGGTCTCCACGATTCAAACGGAGAATGCCAAGGTCTCCACGCTGGTAGAAAACAAGATGGTGGATGAACTCCCACTGGTGGTGGGCGGTGCCATGCGCAGCCCGTTCAATCTGGTGGCCGTCGCAGCCGAGGCAAAAGGCGATGGCCAACGCTTGTCGATTGGCGGCGGACAGGTGGCCCAATGGGACGCCACACTCGACGGCTATAGCGTGGGCACCAACCGCTCAGGCGACACCGCCGAAGCCGCGCTGAACACGCCATCCGTGGAAGCGCTCACCGAGTTCGCCGTTGACACCAACGGCTTCAAGGCCGAGTACGGCCAGGCGGGCGGCGGGGTGATGGCCTTCGCCTCGAAGTCCGGCACCAACGCCTTCCACGGTTCGGCGTACAACTTCCTGCGCAATGACAAACTCGACGCCCGGGGCTTCTTCGCGCGTACACGTTCCATCTACCGCCAGAACGATTTCGGCTTCACCGCGTCCGGCCCGGTCTACATCCCGAAGCTCTATGACGGCCGGAACAGGACGTTCTTCTTTATGTCCTTCGAAGGCTTCCGCAACCGCGTGGGCGCCAACGCCACCATTCTTACGGTGCCCACGCCGGAGATGTACAACGGCGATTTCCGCAATTGGGTGGACCAGAATAACCGGCTGCTCCAGATCTACAACCCCGCCACCACGCGCGCGAACCCGAACGGCGTCGGCTCCATTCGCGACCCGTTTCCGAACAATCTGATTCCGGCCAGCATGTTCTCCCGCACAGCCTCGCAAGTTGCCGCTTTCGGCAAGCCGGTGACGCCGAACCGCGGCTTTGCGCCCGGCACCAGCGGCTATGTACGGCAGAACTACATCGTCAACAGCGGTACGCTTGTGACGCCTACCGACAAGTGGAGCGTGAAGGGCGACCAGATGTTTGGCTCCAACCATCGCGTGGGCTTTCTGTGGAATCTCACGGACTTCGACAACAAGCCGGGTCCGGCCGGACCTCCGGGCTTGCCGCAACCGCTGTGGAACGGCGCCGTGCAGGCGTGGGATACCGAAGCATTCCGCTGGAGCCACGACTGGACCGTGTCGCCCACGATGATCAATCACTTCTCGTTCTCCTTCAACCGCTTCATCAAAGACAGCTTCTCGGCCAACGTCGGCGGCAATTGGAAAGACAAAATCTGCATCAAGAACGTGATTGACTGCAACAACAACTTCCCGACGATCAACTTCACCGAGTTCAGCACCTGGGGCGGGCCTTCGAACAACGGCACGCTGCAACCCGGTTGGGGCATCAAGAACGATCTGAGCTACATCAAGGGTTCGCATACCTGGAAGTTCGGCTTCCAGCACCAGAACCAGACCGCCAATGGCGTGGGTCAGCAGGACATCTCCGGACGAGCCGACTTCAACTTCCTCGGCACCAGCGTGCCCGGCGCCACGTCGTTCACCAGCGGCAGCTCCTTTGCGAGCTTCCTGTTGGGTGAAGCGCACTTGGGCCGCACCGAAACGCCGCGCGAAGTGGCGCAGAATTACCCTTACTTCGGCTTCTACGTGCAGGATGACTGGCGCATCAATCGCAAACTGGTGCTGAACATCGGCCTGCGTTTCGACATCACACTGCCGCCCACCAACAAGCGCGACGAATACTCAGACTTCAATCCCACGCGCCCCAATCCAGCCGCCAACGGTTACCTGGGCGCGCTGTGGTTTGCCGGCTTTGGCGAAGGCCGCGAGAACCGCCGGAGCCTGGTGCCCGCCTGGTATGGCGGCATCGGGCCGCGCATCGGCCTTGCCTATTCACCCGACTCGAAGACGACCATCCGCACCGCCTTCGGCCGTTCGTTCTCGCGCGTTACCGCGGTGCAGGGCAGCGGCCACTTCGCGGGCTTCATCGGGCAGTGGGCCTTCCAGAATACGACGCAGGGCATTCAGCCCACGTTCAAACTGGACGAAGGATTGCCGGCCTACACGCTGCCGCCGTCCATCAATCCGTCTTTCCAAAACGGCCTCGACGTGGATTACTGGAACGGCCGAGACGCCACCCGCGCCCCCGAAGCACTGTTCTGGACATTCACCACGCAGCGCCAGATTGCCGGCAACACGGTGCTCGAAATCGGCTACAACGCCAACGTCGGCACGCATCTGCAGTCCGGCATTCTGCGCATGAATCAGTTGAACACGGCGATCTTCAACGATCTGGTGGGGCGGCTCGGCCGCACGCAGGCGATCGCGATGCTCAACGGAGCTTTCAACGCGCCCGCCGCCGTGGCCGCTGGCGTGCCCGCGCCGTACGCCAGTTTCGCCACGCAGGCCGCGCGCTCGGCCAGCCAGGCGCTGCGCCCGTATCCGCAGTATCAGAACATCTCCACCGGCGCGCAAAACGGCGACAAGAGCGGCCACTCGTCGTATCACGCGATGGTGGTGAAGTTCGATCGCCGCTTCTCGAAGGACCTAACGCTGCAATGGAGCTACGTGCTGTCAAAAATGATCACCGATTCGGATTCTTACTTCGCCAACAGCGAAACGGCGGCGCAGGATCACTACAACCGCCGCACGGAGAAGTCGATCGGCCAGTACGACCAGACGCACAACATCAAGTTCTCCACTCTCTACAATCTGCCGTTCGGCAAAGGCGCGAAGTACCTCGCCAGCGGTCCGCTGGCGCATGTGGTTGGCGGTTGGCGGCTGGCGGGCATCATGGTGTACACAAGCGGCATGCCGGTGGAACTGACGCGCAACAATCCGCTGCCGATCTTCAACGGCATCACGCGGCCCACCATCACCACCTATGAAGGTTGGCGCACGCCGATTGCCGGTTCGAAGTTCGATCCGAACGTCGACCGCTTCCTGCAGCCAGCCTCATTCTTCGGCACGCAACCTGCGGACTTCGGCAACGCGACGCGGCACAATCCCAAGCTCCGGACATTCTGGGCGCCGACGGAAAACGTGAGCCTTGCCAAAACATTCCGGATGACCGAATCCATCCGCCTCGATCTCCGCGGCGAAGCGTTCAATTTGTTCAACCGCACCATCTTCGGCATCGGCAACACGAACCTGAACGCGGGGAATTTCGGCATCGTGATCAATCAAGCGAATGCGCCGCGGCAGATGCAGCTGGGCCTGAAGCTCTACTGGTAGGTAATCCTCAAATAGGCACCGTCTTAAGCCAGAATGGCCTTCACTGCGCGCGCCGGTTCCACGCCCGTCAGCCGCGCCTCCAACCCCTGGAACCGGTGCGCGAACCGCTCGTGGTCAATGCCGAAGCAATGCATTAGCGTGGCCTGGAGATCGCGCACGTGCACGGGGTCGCGCACGATGTTGTATGAAAACTCGTCCGTCTGCCCATGTACTACGCCGCCCTTGATGCCGCCGCCCGCTGCCCAGATTGAGAAGCACCGCGGATGGTGATCGCGCCCGTAGTCCGTCGCGGTGAGTTTGCCCTGCGAATAGATCGTGCGGCCGAACTCGCCGCCCCAGATCACCAGCGTGTCGTCCAGCATGCCGCGCGCGGCGAGGTCCGTCAGCAGCCCGTAGCAGGCCTGATCCACATCCTTGCACATGGCCGGTAGCACTTCCGGCAGATCCTTATGTACATCCCATCCGCGCTGGTACACCTGCACGAAGCGCACGCCGCACTCCACCAGCCGCCGCGCCATCAGACACGAGTGCGCAAACGTACCGCCCTTACGCGCTTCGTCGCCATAGAGCTTCATCACGCTCTCGGGCTCCTTGGCAAGGTCGGTCAATTCGGGCACGGACGACTGCATCCGGAACGCCATCTCATACTGCGCCATGCGCGCGCGCGTTTCCGGATCGAACGTCTTTTCGTGCTGGAGGTGGTTCATCTCGCCCAGCGCGTCGAGCATGGTGCGCCGCATTTCGGCGGGCACGCCGTCGGGATTGCGCAGGTAGAGCACAGGGTCGCTGCCCGGCCGCAGCGCTACGCCGGCGAACTTCGCCGAAAGGAAGCCGGAACTCCACAGCTTCGCGGAGATCGCCTGCACCCCGGCCTTGGGATGCGTGTGCGAGGCGTTCAGCACCACAAACGCCGGCAGGTTCTGATTCTCCGAACCGAGCCCGTAGGAGATCCACGAGCCAATACACGGGCGGCCCGCCACCTGCTGGCCTGTTTGAATGAACGTGATCGCCGGCTCGTGGTTGATCGCTTCGGTGTGCATCGTGCGGATGACGGCCATGCGGTCCACCATCTTCGAAGTCCACGGCAGCAACTCCGACATCCAGGTGCCGGACTGTCCATGCTGTGCGAACTTGAATACCGACGGCGCGATGGGAAAACGGCTTTGCCCGGAAGTCATCGTGGTGAGCCGCTGGCCCCGCCGCACCGATTCCGGCAGATCTTTATCGAACCAGTCCTTCATGCCGGGCTTGTGGTCAAACAGGTCGATCTGTGGCGGCGCGCCCACCATGTGCAGGTAGATGGCGCGCTTGGCCTTGGGCGCAAAGTGCGGCATACCGGGCAACCCGCCGGTGGTAGCCGCGGCGTGGGCGCGCGGCAGGAGCGACGCGAGCGCTAGCGTACCGAGCCCGCGTGCGCCGCGCCCGAAAAACTGGCGGCGCGTTTCAGCCAGGATGCTGTCGTTCAGAAGTGGGTTGGGAATGCTCATGGCGTCCATGTCCTCGTCTATTTCACCAGCGCTTCGTCCAGATTAAGAAGCTGATTGGCTGTCATCGTCATCGCCGCCAGTGCCGCGGGGCTGACGGTGGCGTCGGGTTTCGATTCACCCTGCGTGATCAGCTTGCGTGCCTCGTCGGGTTTGGTGTCGTAGAACCGCAGATACTTCTGGTGCGCCGTGCGGGCAATGCGCTGCTCGCGCTCATCGAGGCCACGCGCCAGCACCCGTCCGGCGAGGAACTGTAGTTGCTTATCCAGGTTGGACGGCTCAGCCAGCAGCGCCCGCTGCGCCAGGTGACGCGCCGCTTCCACGTACTGCACGTCGTTCATCGCCGCCAGCGCCTGCAGCGGCGTGTTGGTGCGCTCGCGCCGCACCGTGCAGTTCTCACGCGTCGGGGCGTTGAAGACTTCCAGCGCCGGCGGCGGCGCACTGCGCTTCCAGAACGTATAGAGCGAGCGCCGGTACAGGCTCTCGCCCGAGTCGCGATGATAGAAGCGCGTGTTCGACCCCAGCATCGCCACCGCTTCCCACACGCCGTCCGGCTGGTACGGCTTCACCGGCGGCCCGCCGAACGTGGGCGCCAGCAATCCGCTCGCGGCGAGTGCATAATCGCGCACCATCTCGGCGTCCATGCGGAAGCGCGGCCCGCGCGAAAGCAGCCGGTTGTCGGGGTCCTTCTCGATCTTCAGCGGCGTGGCGGCGCCCGCCTGGCAATACGCTGCCGACATCATCACCAGTTTGTAGAACTTCTTCACGTCCCAGCCGTTTTCGCGAAACTCTACGGCCAGCCAGTCAAGCAGCTCCGGATGAGAGGGCGTCTCTCCCTGCGAACCGAAATCGTCCGACGTGCGCACCAAGCCCGTGCCGAAGAGTTCCTGCCAGAAGCGATTCACCGTCACGCGTGCGGTGAGCGGATGCCCGGCATCCACCAGCCAGTGCGCGAGGCCCAAACGGTTCCGCGGAAACGACGCCGGCATCGGCGGCAACACCGAAGGCGTGGAGGCCATCACCTTGTCGCGCGGCTGATCGTACATGCCGCGATACAGAACGTTGGCGGACGGCATGCCCGGCTCTTCGTGCTGCACGTGAGTGATCGCGCCGCGCCGCACAATCGCGAGGCGCTCGGCTTCGAGCGATTGGAGCTCTGCCGTGAGGTCCATGGACTCGCCGTGCTCGCGCAGGTTGTAGTAGCTACGGAAACCCGCGCGCTCGGCCGGCGTCAGTTCCGCCGCTGCCTTGCCGCGCGCGAGTTCGAGCGCGGGCCACTGCGCCAGGAGCGAGGCGTCTTCTTCCGACAACGTGCGCGCATAGATGCGGAAGTCCGCAATCGCGCCACCGTCAAAGAAGCGGTCCGTCATGTTGCCAATCAGGAACGGGGAAAAGTTGCGGATCTCGCCATTCAGCCGCCCACCCTTGCCGCTCCCGGCCGACATCGCTGGCTTGCCGTTCACAAACATGCGGAAGCCCTCGGCGGTGCGTTTACCGTCATAGCTGAACGCGAGGTGATACCAGCCGCCCGCTTCCAGGCGATCGATGATCATGCCGCTTAGAGTCAGCGCGCGGCCACCTTGCCCTACCAGTCGCACGGTCGGCGTGCGCCGCGTGAGTTCGAGGCTCCAGCCGCGCCCTTTGCTGGCAGGGTCGGTCTGACTCGCGACGATGAAGCTGTCCTCTGGCTTGGGCAGGAAGAACCAGATGGAAACTCCGAAGGGTTGGTCGGCGCGGATCGCGTCCACGTTCGGCAGTTCCAGGTACGAGTTGCCTGTGAAATGCAGACCCTGGCGGCCCGGGATGTGCGCCTCACCCACCGTTACGCCCTTCGGTAGCGTCAACTCCGCGGGCTTGCCCTTCAGCCGCATCGCGGGCGCAGAATTGGCCACTGACAGCGCAAAGACTTCGTCGGCCGGCTCCAGCGGCGCTTGCGCGCGCTTCCGCCCGTTGCCGCCGAGCCACTCGTTGAAGTCGCCCGCCGCCTTCTCGCGCGCCGCGCGGATGTGTTCACGCAAACGCGTTTCCTCGGCGCGTACCTGACTCCAGCGCTCGGTGTCCTCCGGTTTCGGCACCAGCAGCACGGGCGGCGTATCCGGGATGTTGCCGTCAAACGGTCCTTGTGTCGTGTTGCGGAAAAACGCGGCCAGCGAGTAGAAGTCGCGCTGCGAGATCGGGTCGAACTTGTGATCGTGGCACGTGGCGCAGCCCACGGTGAGGCCCAAAAACACCGCGCCCGTCGTGTCCACACGATCCTTCGCGTAGATGG
>Ga0194119_10005855_pt1 | contig 18154 bp, 16 predicted proteins | sample TA2MahC100mmetaG_FD_148620 | JGI IMG/M metagenome (GOLD analysis project Ga0194119, IMG submission 148620) | Freshwater microbial communities from Lake Tanganyika, Tanzania - TA2015018 Mahale Deep Cast 100m | ecosystem: Environmental > Aquatic > Freshwater > Lake | place: Tanzania: Lake...
CAGAAACTGAATGCTGGATTCGTTGGTGTAGTTCTCGGTGTGCAACGCCGGCACAACTGTCTGAAACGTGCGGCCGTCGTTCGACTGATACAAGCGCGTGACCCCGTTCCGCGACATCGTCTCGTACCCGATCATGTAGGCCTTATCCTTATGCCAGTTCGCCCTCCAAAGCCAGAAGTTCGGATCGCCGATCTTCACAGGCGCTGACCATTGCACGCCGTCCTTTGAAAAGTAGGCAATCGAATCGTGCGGCACCGGCGACTGGTTGTCGCGCTCCCGATAGGCGGCCGCGCTGGTGAGCATCAATTCCCCCTTCGGCGTAACGGTGAGCTTGGGATCCCGGAGGTCGGCCTTGGGGTCTTCCAGCAACGCGAGCGATTGCCACTTTTTGCCGTCCTTACTGGCTAGCACTCGCAGTTTGCCATCGGTCGAAACATGACGGCGGGCTTCGCGAAACGCGCAGATGAATCGGCCCTTGAAATACGTGAGATCGGTGAAGGCGTTGTGCGGAGCGGCGTCCCAGATCCGGGTAACCTCCGCGGCGAATAGAACGGGTCCAAAAAGAAGACAGGCCAAGCGCACCCCGCTATTCTATCTTGGATGGCCTGGAAACAGATGAGTGCGCGAAACCACTTGAGCAACCGGTGGATTGCGGTGGACGAAAAAGACTTCGAATTGCCTGACGGAACGAGGCTGCCCAGCTATTGGCTCGTGACCAAACCCGCCTACGTGGTGGTGGTCGCGGAGAGCGAAAGCGGAATGGTTCTGATCCGGGAGTGGCGCCCGGGCAGCGGAAAGACGCACACCGGATTTCCGGCGGGCTACATCGATCCCGGCGAGACACCACTTGAGGCCGCGGCCCGGGAGTTTCGCGAGGAGACGGGATACGAACTGACGGAGGCCCGCGTGCTCGGTGTATTGGAACCGCAACCCGGGTGGCTGGACTGCGAATGCCATGTGGCCGGCGGACGCGCCAAGGCGCCCGAAACGGAACCGCATCTCGATTCGGAGATCGACGAGGTGCTAGTGCTGCCACGCGGCGAAGTTCTCGAGCGGATTCGCCTCGGCGGCATTACCGAGATGCACAGCGTGGCGGCTTTTCTGTTAGCGCTTATGTGAGTCTTCGTTCGCCATCGCGCGAATCATCGATTCCAGTTCTGCGACGCGCTTTGAAAGGTCACTGATCGCCTGGCCCTCGGGATCCGGAAGCTTGCCGTGTTCCAGCGGATCGTTCTGATCGGTGCGCTGGCGCACGACTTTGCCGGGAATGCCAACGACGGTGGAATTGTCCGGAACCGGGTGCACCACCACGCTGCCAGCGCCGATTCGAGCGTTGTCGCCGATGCGAATATTGCCCAACACTTTCGCGCCCGTGCCGATCACCACTTTATCGCCTATCGTCGGATGCCGTTTGCCAGACTCCTTGCCCGTGCCGCCCAGCGTTACGCCCTGATAAATCAGGACATCGTCGCCTATCTCGGAGGTCTCTCCGATCACAACACCCATTCCGTGATCTATGAAAAATCTTCGGCCAATTCGCGCACCCGGATGAATCTCGATTCCGGTAATGGCGCGGCTGAATTGCGAAATGATGCGAGCGAGCAGACGCAAGCCTGTCCGGTGCACTGCGTGCGCCAAACGGTGCAGGAGAATCGCGTGAAATCCCGGATAACAGAGAACGATCTCTGTAACACCCTTTGCCGCGGGGTCTTCGCGGAAGATGGTCTCGATTTGTTCACGGATCGTTCGAAACATGCTAAGGCCTCCATTATCTGATGTACAAATAAAAAAAACGATGCTATCCTTCCGATGAGACCGGGTGGCCACGGCAAGCCTCCGGTTCCCGCCTCACCGTCCGCTCCGCGTTCTCCCCCTGCAGGAAAGTAAATTCCCCTGGATATTCCAAAGCCAGTGGTGTCCCAAAAAACAAAATTGAGCAATAATGTTTTTTGGGTGAGAGGACCATTCCATGAACACATTTCGATGTTTTCTGCTGAGTTCGGCTGTGGCGTTCGCCGCACCGCTGCTTCGATTGTCCGAAACGGCGATAGGGCCGGTTTCGGTCGCCCCCGGTTCCAACGGGCCGACGCGCACCGTTGAGATGACGAACGCCGGAGATGGAACGCTCAGCGTCACCTTCCGGTCTTCGGTTCCGTGGGCCACGGCCTCGGCGGGCGCGCCGCGGGCATGCGGCATCTTCGGCGGGAGCAACAACTGCACGCCCATCAACATTGCGCTGAATACTTCGTCGCTCGCGGCGGGCACCTATACCGCCGCCATTACTGTCAGTGATCCGAATGCCGTCGACGCGCCGCAGGTGATCACGGTAACAGTCGCCGTGGGCGGGACGGTTCCGGACAACGTAACGCTCTTTGTGACTCCGGACGCAGGCTCGCGGGACAGCGCGCGCTTCGTCACGAACTCCGTTCTGCAGGGCGCGCCGTCGACGTCCGGCGGCGGAAATTGGCTTGCGCTGGCCTTCGAAGGCTCTGGGAGTTTCGCCTTCACCCTTCCCTACGCGATCGTCGCATCGAACCCCGGCGGAATTGCCGAGGGCAGCTACAACGGAACACTCCGCACCACGGGCTCCGCACTGGCCGTCGACAACAAGACGGTCAATGTGACGATGCGCGTTACGGCCCAGCCGATCATGACAGTCTCTCCGGCGGCTCTAAACCTGAAGAGCGCCGTGGGCGGCCCAGAGGTAGTGGTCAATGTAGCGATCGGCAATCGCGGCCGGGGAACAATTTCGATCCTGGCGCCCGCCGTTGAAAATCCGACCCCCGCTTTAGCCGCAGCCAACCCGTGGATCACCGCCGAGGCATTTCCGCAGTTCGGCGTCGTCCAGGTAAAGGCGAACCCGGCCGCCCTCGGCGCGGGGCTTCACACGGCCACGGTGGTGGTGAATTCGAACGGCGTCAATACTGGTATCCGCGTTCCGGTGACGTTTGAAGTCTCGCCGCGCGGCGCCCCGTTCGCCAACGCGGGCGGCGTCTTGAATAACGCGACTTTTGCCCGTGGCGACACGCTCGGCCGCGGCGCCATCGCGGCTGTCTTCGGCGAACAGTTCACGAATTCCGCGCCCGTCGCCGCGACCAGCCTGCCGCTCCAACAGACGCTCGCAGGAACGCGCGTCCTGGTCAACAATCAGCCGGCCCCGGTGTACTTCGTTTCCTACGGCCAGATCAACTTCCAGATTCCGTTCGATGCCGCCATTGGCACCGCGACCGTGGTCGTCGAGAGCGGCGGACAGCGTTCGAATCCGGTGAGCGTGCCGATCGCCAACAATGCGCCGCGATTGCTGCGCTTAGGAATCGGAGAGTATGGTATCGCGGTGAATTCGGACCAGTCGTTCCCGCTGCCGCGCAATTCGGTGAGCGGTGTGAACGTCCGGCCGGCGCGTGCTGGCGAAACCCTGGTCGTCTACGCGATCGGCCTGGGCCCGACCACGCCGGGTGTGGCCAACGGCGCGGGATCTCCTCAGTCGCCGCTAGCCGAAGTAACGGCACCCCGGCGGCCGCTTATGCAGATCGGCACTTTGGCTTTTGGCGAGTCGGATGCGGTGACGCCTTTGTTTTCTGGCTTGACGCCGGGCTTCGTAGGCCTCTATCAGATCAACGTCACGCTGCCGCAAAACGTGCAGCGCGGCCCGCGCGTGCCCATGTTCCTGACCATGGGAAACAACATCGTCAGCAACACCGTGGAGCTCGCCATCGAGTGACGGAGCGGCTCTACTACGCAGATTCGTACCTGTGCACATTCGATGCGGAGGCCACCGTCGCCGAAGGCGGCCTCCGCGTGTACCTCAATCGGACCGCATTCTATCCGGCCTCAGGCGGTCAACTGCCGGACCACGGAACGCTCAGCGGCGAGCGGGTTGTCGACGTCATCGACGAAGGCAATGAGGTCGCCCACATTCTGGAACGGCCCATCGCCTCTGGACCGGTCGCGGGCGAGATCGATTGGGTACGCCGTTTCGAGTTCATGCAGCAGCACTCCGGCCAGCATCTGTTCTCCGCCGTGCTGTATGAGTTGTTTGGATTTCAAACGGTGAGCGTCCACCTTGGCGACGACGGCGCGACGGTGGAACTGGCCGCGGCCGAAGTGCCGGAGTCGCGATTGCGGCAGGCCGAGACCCGTTCGAATGCCGTGATCGCCGAAAATCGTCCGGTGGCCGTTTCGTTCGAAGACGCAGCCACCGCGACCGGCCTCCGCAAGGCGTCCGAACGCGAAGGGCCGTTGCGCATTGTCACGATTGACGAACTGGACAAGAGCGCCTGCGGTGGAACGCACGTGCGTTCGACAGGAGAGATCGGCGCCTTGTTTGTTCGCCGGACCGAGAAGATCCGGGGCCACACTCGCATCGAATTCGTGTGCGGAGCCAAGGCCGTTCGCCGCGCCCGCGCGGATTTCGACGTGCTATCGACCGCCGGCCGGCTGCTTTCCGTTTCGGTCGACGATGTCGCCGCCACGGTGGCCTCCCTGCAGGAGACGGCGAAGGAGTCCGCCAAAGCGCTGCGAAAATTGCAGATCGAATTGGCCGGCTACCAGGGCCGGGAGTTGGCGGCGGCCTTCCCCGGCCGCCATTGGCAGCGTACTGAAGGCCCCCTGGACGAATCCACCCGCTCGATTGCCCAGGCCTATGTTGCGATGGCGCCGGGAGTATTCCTGGCCACTTCGAATCAGACTGGTGCCATCCTGCTGGCGTCGTCCGATCCAAATCTGCACTGCGGAAACCGTCTGAAAGAGTTGGTTGCCGCTAGCCAGGGCCGGGGCGGGGGCAACGCCCAACTGGCACAGGGCGCGGTGGCCGTAGCGCACGTGCCCGCAATCGCGAAAGCCCTGGGTTTCTAGGTAGAGTCAAGAGATGCGCGTGGTGATTATTGGCGGAGGCTTTGGCGGCTTGGCCGTGGCCAAAGCTCTGGGCGGCTCCTCGCACGAGGTCACTCTCGTCGATCGCCGCAATTTTCATGTATTCCAACCGCTGCTCTACCAGGTGGCAACGGGTGGCCTTTCTCCAGCGGACATCTGCGCGCCTTTGCGCAGCGTCTTGCGGCGCCACAAAAACGTACGCACCGTCCTGGCCGAGGTAACCGGATTCGCTCTCAATCGCAAGATCGTCCAACTCGCCGACGGGGAGTTGCCTTATGACGTTCTCGTAGTCTCCGCGGGAGCTCGGAACCATTATTTCGGCCGGGAAAACTGGGAAGCCTCCGCTCCGGGCCTGAAGTCCATCGAGGACGCGACCGAAATTCGGCGCCGCGTCTTCACGGCTTTCGAAGCGGCGGAACGCGAATCGAGCGCGGAAGTCCGGCAGGCGCTGTTGACTTTTGTCATTGTCGGCGGCGGGCCCACAGGAGTGGAGTTAGCCGGAACCCTCGGCGAAATCGCCAACGACACCCTTCGACATGATTTCCGCGGCTTCCGCCCGGAAGAGGCGCGAATTCTACTCGTGGAGGGCGGTTCACGAATCTTGAACGCATTTCCCGATCCGCTTCCTGAGTTCGCCGAGCGGGCCCTCCTGCGTCTTGGAGTGCGGGTGCGAACCGCCACGACCGTCGAAAACATGGACGCAACTGGCGTCAACCTCCGCAGCGGCGGCCAAAGCGAATTCCTGCCCTCCCGAACGGTCCTCTGGGCGGCCGGGGTGCAAGCCTCCCCGCTGGCTGCATTACTTGAGGCTCCTACCGACAGGTCCGGCCGGATCGCCGTCCGGCCCACTTGCCAGCACCCAAACCGCGACGAAGTTTTCGTAATCGGTGATATGGCGGCGTTTTCGACGCCAGCGGGAAAGGTGCTGCCCGGCATCGCGCCGGTCGCCATGCAACAAGGGGCTTACGTAGCGAACGCAATTCAGGCGAACGCTGGAAAGCCGGATAGGCCATTCGCATACGTCAATAAAGGCGACATGGCGACCGTCGGACGCGCGGCGGCCGTCGCCGATTTCGGGAGCTTCCATCTGACCGGATTCGTGGCGTGGCTAATTTGGCTTTTTGTTCACATCCTCTTCCTGGTGGGGTTCCGGAATCGAGTCTTGGTATTCGTCCATTGGGCGTTTCAATACTTCACGTTCAATAGAGGCGCCCGGCTGATCGCGGCTGAGGGTGCGCGTCCACCTTCCGCCGTCCTACGGCCGGATCGCTAATCGAGGCGCGAAAAGGGCGCGGAAAGCTGGCAAGCCCGCTTTGTGCCGGACGCCACCACCTGACCCGTAAACTTGACCCGGTTGTTGATCAGCAGGTTGATGGGTTTGTCGACGGAGTAGTCGAGAACCAGCGTATCGCCCTCGCTTAAACGCAGCATGTTTTCCAGCGAAAGCGTCGGCCCTTGCAGCCGGGCGTCCAACTGTAGTTTTGCCTGGCGGATGAGTTTGAAGACCCGCCCCTGCTCCGCCTCGGAAGCCTCAGCGCGCCGGTTCGTCCACCCTTGTTCGAACTTTTGCCGGAGCATTTTGATAACGATCGACGGAACACCGATGTTCATCATACCGGCGCTATCACCGATACGGACCTCCAGGCTGATGGCGACCACGGCTTCGTTGGGGGCCAGGAATTGAAGCAGCGAGGGCTCCGTCTCGTGGCTCTCAATCGAGTAGGCAATGCTGGTCACCTGACGCCACGAGTCCTTCAGGTCATGCAGGATGATCCGATAGACAACCTCCAGGATGCTCTGCTCAATTTCGGTGATCTCCCGCGTGATCTTGGCGCCGATCGGCTTTCCGGCTCCGCCCAGCAGCATTTCCAGGATCGGGAACACCAGCGACGGATTGATCTCCAGAACCGCGCTTCCATCGAATGGACGCATACCTAGAGCTACGATGCAGGTGGGAGTCGGGAGGCACTGCGTAAACTCTAGAAATGACAGTTGTTCTACGCTGACCAAGTTGACCACGACATACGCCCGCAGGTATGCCGAGAGGCTGGATGCCAGGCTTCGAGCAAAGTTCTCGTGCAGCAGGTGGATGGCACGCAGTTGATCCTTGGCGATACGGTCCGGCCGGCGGAAGTCATATGGGTGGGCTCGCTTCCCAAGATCTTCCGCCACGCGCTTCTCATGGAAGCGCCGGAATACGTTGTCAATTTCGTCTTGCGATAAAACGCGATCAGCCACAATTCAGTTATCGGGGAATACGAGCGAAGAGAGTAGATGGTAAGGCTACAATTGGTACTAACACCAGAAAAATCTTAGGATTTCGAGGAGTCCAATTCGTTGTTTGCAGTGATTTTTGATATGGATGGCGTGTTGATCGACTCGAATCCTTTACACGCCGAAGCCTGGGTGGAGCATCTGAACGAGCACGGAATCTCGCCCAGCGGCATCGACACGTGGATGGCCGGAAAGCGGAACGATTTCATCATGCGCCGCCTGTTGGGTCCGGAGGCTGCCGATCGCGAGGTCTTCGACCATGGCGCGGCGAAGGAGGCGCTGTACCGCCGAAAAATGGCGCCAGTCGTGGAGCGCCACCTCACGCCGGGTTTGCGCGAGTTTCTCGGAGAGCTTCGCGAGCTGCCCGTCGGACTGGGTTCCAACGCGGAACCCGCCAACGTCGATTTTCTGCTGGACGCAGCCGCCCTGCGGCCCTACTTTCGGGCCGTCGTCGACGGTCACCAGGTGGAAAACCCCAAGCCCGCGCCCGACATTTACTTGCGCGTGGCACAGCTACTGGGAGTGGCGGCGGAACACTGCTTGATTTTTGAAGACTCGGCATCCGGCATCTCGGCCGCCCGCGCGGCCGGGGCGAGAGTCATCGGCGTTGAGAAGCACGGCCGCCACCTCGAGGGAACGGAGCTCACCATCCGGAACTTTTTCGACCCGGCCCTGCAACAGTGGCTGCAACGCCCAGACGGTTTGAATCGTCTGTAACATCAGAGATATGCGAATCATTGTCCTCTGCCTCTTCCTCGCCGGACTCGCGGCTGGCCAGAAGTACAAAGGGCCGCGGCCGGAAAAGCCGGACGTCCCGTATCTCCTGCATGCCCAAAACCTGATCGCGACCGACGCCGCCGAGGCCAGAGAGGACAAGCGCAAGGAGGGCAAGGCCTACGTAACTTCCGGCGCAAGCGCCAAGGCCAAGACCCCCCTGGCGGAACCGATTTTCCTGTTCGAGTCAAAGTCCATCCCGCCGGAGAAGTTGACGCTTTACAAGTTGGACGTGAAGAACGGCGCCAGAGAGGTCTTCTTCTTCGACAATCCCAAGAAGCGCAAGGATTCCGCCAAAGCGATCCGCCTTTCTGCGCAAAAGCTTGATACCGGACTGTACCGGCTGGAACCGACCGAGCCGCTCGACAATGGGGAATACGCGCTGACACCCGAAGGTGAGAATACGGTCTTCACTTTCACCATCTTTTGATCGAGGGCGATAATAGGGGTTCATGCCGGAACTCCGCAAGGACCCAATCACGGGACGCTGGGTCATCATTTCCACGGACCGTGCCCGCCGCCCTTCCGATTTCGCTCCCGAGACGGTATCGATAAGCCGGTCGAGGTTCTGTCCGTTCTGTCCAGGCAATGAGGACAAAACTCCGCCGGAAGTATTGGCCTATGCCAACGAGGCGTTGCGAGGGCAGGCTCGCTGGAGCACCCGCGTGGTCCCGAACAAGTTCCCAGCCCTGCGCGTGGAGGGCGAACTCGACCGCCAGGGCGAGGGACTTTATGACCGCATGAATGGCGTTGGCGCGCATGAGGTCGTAATCGAATCTCCCGATCACGAGGCGACGATCGCAACGATGGATGAGGCCAAAGTGGCGGAGATCATCTGGGCCTTCCGCGATCGCGTGCTGGACTTGAAAAAAGATCGCCGTCTTCGCTACATGATGCTGTTCAAGAATCACGGCGCCGGCGCGGGAGCCAGTCTGGAGCATCCGCATTCGCAGATCATCGCCTTGCCGATCGTTCCCAAACGCGTGCAGGAGGAGATCGATGGGGCGCGGCGCTACTACGAGTTCAAGGAACGTTGCGTCTATTGCGATATTTTGCGGCAGGAGGCGCGCGACGATGAACGAGTGGTCATCCGGACCGAAGAGTTCCTGACGCTGTGTCCCTTCGCGGCACGTTTTCCCTTCGAGACCTGGATCGTTCCCCAGCGCCACGAGTCGCACTTCGAAACGATTTCCGAGCGCGAGGTCTACAACCTCTCGTGGACGCTCAAAACAATCCTGCGAAAAATGGACAAGGTCCTCGAGCGGCCGGCCTTCAACCTGATGATCCACACGGCGCCTGCGCAGGAGCCGGCGTCCAGCCACTACCACTGGCATATAGAAATCATTCCGAAGCTCACGCGTGTAGCCGGCTTCGAATGGGGCACCGGATTCTTCATTAACCCCACTCCGCCGGAAGAAGCGGCCAGGTTCCTCCGGGAGTAACGCTACGAAGAACTCGCCGCGAGTTCCGACGCGAGGTCGGCAATCTTCGCGGCCTTTCCGGGATCGGTCTCATAGAGCCGCACAAAGCTGCGCGCGCAATTGGTATGGGCCGACGTGGGCCGCGTCCAGTTGCCGATCAGCCGTTCACAGCGCTTCCGGTCGGTTGCGCTTAGGCTCGAATCGAGCAGATTCAGCGCACAGTGCAAGGAGCAGATGACGTTCGCGCGTTCCTTGAATAGATTTCCCCTCCCTGCCCCATCTTCCAAATGGAAAAAGGCAATGGTGACATAGCCCCGTCGATAGTCCACGCCGTCCTTCTTGACAGGATGCGGCACTACGCCATGGAAGGCGATTAGATTTTCCGGGTCCGCGTCGAAATCACCAATTGGATACAGCAGCAACGGCAACTCTTCGCGCAACTCCCGGGGGTCATCGCCGTTGGTGTTGTAGACGCCGGCGATGGGAAACTTATCCCCCTTCAGCGAGGAGTTGCAAGGAATACAAGCTGCCGAGTAGTTAAAGGGATGATAGGCCAGCTTGTAATAGCCGCGCAAATTCTTTGCGACCGGTGTCGTCGGGATCTCCGCCATCTTCCAATTTGTGACACGGCCTTTCGGGCGAAAATGCTCCACGGCCTGCTCGCCCATTCCAAACTCCTGCGATTCGAGTTTGCGCTCACAGAAGGCGCACTTCTCGCCGCCCTGCCGGCGCATGTATACTGCTTTTACTTCGCTCCAGATCGACTTGGACTCTTCGTACTTGCCTTTCGCGGCGATCTCCTCCGAACGTTTCGCGGCGCGATCCAGCCAACCGGGCGCGGAGGCCTCGATATCGGCCCTCAACTCCTCCAGCGTGCAACGGTAGGCGATCACCGGTCCGGCTCCTCCCCACGGCTCATCGACGCGAACAGCCGCTCGGCGGCGTCCAGGTCGCCGGCGCGGGCCTTGGCGCCAAGCCCCTGCAGAATTTTCGCCTTCCGCGCAGACCGCGTCGACGCCAGGCCAAAGAAATCGGTGAGCAAGATCTGGTCGGCGTCCAGACCGTGAATGGGGCGCGGAATCCGGTGCGCCACCGACGCCTGGTTGGGCCGGGGAGACATCACCAGAATATTCATCCACTCCAGCGATCCGACGACCAGCGGGCTGTGCGAGGTGACGATGAACTGGATATTTTTGAGCGTCGTCGCCAACCTCTCCAGCACCGTCATTTGCCAGTGCGGATGCAGGTGCAAATCGATCTCGTCGACCATTACCAGCCCGCGATTCTCGGCCAGCTTCTTGCCCGACGGCGTGGTCATGCACACGTGATAGAGCAGATCGCCGATCCAGCCCAGATAGGCGCGATACCCATCCGACAGCGCCGGAAAGGGTACCTTCATCCGTCCACGCTCGAATAAATATTCGCCCTCCGGACTCCGCTCGCCGGTAAACTGGTAATGTTCCTTGCCGCTTAGGTTCTGCAGAAGCGTCACCACCTGGCTATAACGGCCCGGATTGCGCGTCTTCCACTCGGGCAACCATGAGTTGAGCGGGATCAGCGAGTGAGACTCTTCGAAAAGACTCATGATCCGGTGGGCGCGCGAAAATGCGGACGCCCGGCGTGAAGACAAATTCAGACTGTCCCTTTTCTCCACGCGCCGCGTTGCGCCGTAGCCGACAAAAAAGAACGCATCGTTGCTCGATTCGAAGATCGGCTGCCACGGCAGTTCGTTTGGGCTCGTCCAGCGCAGCGTCTCCAAATCGCCCTTTCGATGGACGGCGAACTGCGACTCCAACTGGACCTGATCGGTGCGGTCCTGCGGATGGGACGCGAACTGCGCGCCTACCAGCGCTTCCTGAATCAGCTTCTTGGATTTTGGGTCGCGCCGCACCAGACGGTACGGATACACGCCGGCGTCGGAGACGGCTGGGCCCAGGGCAGCGAGCGCGATTCCTTTTAAAAGCGTAGTCTTTCCAAAACCGTTGTTGCCGAGAATCAGATTGACGTTGGGAAGCGCGGGTTTCGGAAAACCCAGCGCCTCGAAATCCGCGTCCGGATGGCAGAATTGAACCGTGCAGTCGCGGAAGGTTCGAAAATTCCGAAGGCGGATCGAATCGATGTGCACTGGAAAAAGTTTATCGCGAGAGCAGACCGATCGCCCCGGCGCCTGCTCCGCGCGCTTCGTCGATAGCGTAGGCCACGTGGCGAAACTCCAGGTCCGGCTCGGCTCGAAAATAGACGGTCTTGTCCGCGCGCAGCGACAGCGCCTGGCGAAGCCGGCCAGGCCAGCCATCGGCCGGCAGCGACTCCTGGTTCAGGCGAATGGCCCCACCGGCTTGAACGGTGATCACCAGGGTCCGCTCCGCCGCAAGCGTCTGCTCCTTGGCGTCTTGAGGTACGCGCGCCGCCAGCCCCACGGGCTTCAACGGCACAATCACCATGAAAATAATGAGGAGCACCAGCAGCACGTCGATAAGCGGCGTCATGTTGATGAGAGGCGCGTGAGATCCGGTTTGCATTGCCATGCACACATGGACACCGCGGGCCGCTTCGCGGTTCCATGCCTAGTGCGTCATCGAATAGACGATGGAGTTGATGCCGATCCGATAAGCCAGCGACGCGAACCGTTCCGGATACTGCGGATCGTCGGCCCACTCCCAGGCGTCGCCTAGGTCCATGTTGTGGCAAATCAGAACCTGGACCCGGTTCTTCTCATCCAGGATCGCCCGCCACCTCGCATCCACTCCGTCACGTTCATAGGTGGAGCCTGACCAGATGAACTGCCGGCCCGGCACCTGAAAGCGATCCTTGAGATTGTAAAGCAAGTTGAAAATCTGCTCCTCGTCGTCCAAGTCAACCACGGTGCGGTCCGGAAACACGCGGCGCAAACTGTCCTCGAACGTGGCCCACTCCCGGCTTCCATGAAAATCGTCGACCATAAGGAAACCGCCGCGGTCCAGATACTGGCGCATGCGCTTGGCCTGCCCGTCGTTTAAGCGCCAATAGCCCACTTCCACGGCGTACAGCCACGGCCAGTGAAAGATCTCCTCATCGTCGGCGTCGATGATCTCTTCCACGCTCCGTGCGTTCACGCGGGTTAGGCGGCGAACCCCCTGCAGGAAAACCCGTTCCGCTTTATTGGCGTCCGTCCCCCAGGAGGCGCGGCGCCAGCCGCCAAATGCGCTGGGATAGCGGAAGCGGGCGAAAGAAAATTCTCCGGGCTCCATGGCGTCGGCCGGGTCGTCCGCCGGATTTTGCATTTCCCACTCGTATTGGGACGATCGCCGCAATCCGCCGCGGCGCTGAAAGGCGAATGCCGCTACGAGCGTAAGAGCTACGAGCAAGGCCGCAACGGTCCGCATGGCCGATACAGTATCACCTCCGCGTGTAGTGATGGGGAGCGGCTATCGAGTATACTGAGGCTGAAATCTGTTATGTCACATCGACTTCTCACATTCGCCTGTGCGATGTCCGCATTCGCTCAGCTTCAGACCGGTACGATCTCCGGTACTGTCACGGACCCGCAAGGCGCGGTGATTCCCGGTGTCGCCGTGGAGGCCAGGAACACGGGCACCAATAACATCTCGCGCGCCACCAGTAACGAGAGCGGGTTTTTCACCATGCCCGGACTCTCGGTCGGCGGCTATGAGATCAACGCCCAACGGACGGGCTTTAAACGCTCCGTGCGCGCCGGCATCACACTGCAGGTAAACCAGAACGCGGAGGTCAATTTCGCCCTTGAGGTCGGCCAGGTCGCTGAGACGATAGAAGTCAAGGGCCAGCAGATCCTCGTAGATACCGGCAGCGCGACACTCGGGAACGTTATTGAAAACCGGCGCGTCACGGACCTGCCGCTGAACGGCCGGAACGCCTTGGCGCTGACTCTGCTCACGCCCGGTGTCATCTCCAACGCCGGCCCGACGAACTCCGGTTTTGGCGACCGCGGCATCCAGATCTCGTCGCTCTCCATTAACGGTTCCCCCAGCTCGATGAACGCGCAAATGCTGGACGGCAACAACAACGTTCTTAGCTACGTGGGTGAGGTAGGCATACCGCCCGCCGTCGATGCGGTGGAAGAGTTCAAGGTCCAGAGCGGCTCGATGTCGGCGGAATTCGGATTCACCGCCGGCGGAGCCATCAATCTGGTGACCAAGTCCGGCACCAACCAGTTCCACGGGACCCTTTACGAATTTTTGCGTAACGACGCCTTCGATGCCCGGAACGCATTCGCCACCCGCCGCCTGCCGCTGCGCTACAACCAATACGGCGGCTCGATCGGCGGCCCGGCCATCAAGAACCGGACGTTCGGCTTCTTCAACTGGGAAGAGTACCGTTTGCGACAGAGCACCCCTCGTTTCGCCACTGTACCCATCGATCCTTGGCGCCGGGGCGACTTCTCCACTCTGGCCAACGCGAACGGTGTCTTTACTCAGATCTTCGATCCGGCCACCACTCGGAATAACCCGAATGGCGCGGGCCTGGTTCGGGATCCGTTTCCAGGCAACATCGTACCGCAGGGCCGGTTCGACCCGATCACGCCCAAGATGGTAGGCTTCTGGCCGGCGCCGAATCGCACTCCCACAAACCAATTCACGCAAGCCCAGAACTACGGCGACAGCGCGGCGAGCATCGTCGACTGGGGCCAGAAGAGTACGCGGGTCGACCACCGGTTCAACGATGTCCACAACATTTTCTTCCGGTATACCGACGCCACCCACGCGCCAGCCTCGAACAACATCTTTACCAATCCGCTGGTTGGCCAAAATCGCGAAGACAATCAAACCAACCGCAATGCGATGATCTCGGACACGTACACGTTTTCTCCGACGATGATCAACAACCTCCGCGTTGGCGTCATGCGGCAGTCCTTCATCTTCCGCGCGATCAACGCCGGTCCGGACTGGCGCTCAATTCTGAGTCTGCCGGCCAGCTATCCGAACGAGCAGCTCGTGCAGGTCGATTTCGGCTTCGGCGCCATCGGCGGCGGGGCTGTGGGCAACCGCGGCTCGTTCAATTGGGACATCCAGAACATGCTGACGAAGATCGCCGGAAACCACACGCTGAAGTTCGGTTACAACCATCGCATCCTGCAGGGCTCCAACCGCCAAGGCGGCGCCCTGGCCGGCAACTTCAGCTTCGGCGGCCTGACGAATCAGCCGTTGGTGACAACGAACACCGGCAACGCGATGGCGCAGTTCCTGATGGGCGAAGTGGGAAGCGCCGGAATCGACCGCATTATCGGCAACTCCTGGCACGGCCTGGCGATTTCCACGTTCGTCCAAGACGACTGGAAGATCGCCCGCCGCCTGACGCTCAATCTTGGCCTGCGCTGGGACTGGCAGCAAAAGCCCTATGAACGTCACAACGGCCACATCAATTTTGACCCCTCCGCCACGGCGCAAGGCTTCCGGGGCATCACCGTCTTTTCCGGCCGCGACGGTCAGCCGCGCTCGTTCCTGGACGAAGACTTGAACGACTTCGGCCCGCGAATCGGCTGGGCATGGGACATCTTCGGCTCCGGCAGGACCGTTTTCCGCGGCGGATACGGAGTGTTCTACCCGTCCATCTTCTATCGTAATTTCCTAGGCAATACCCAACTGTTCTCCTCGACGAACACCCAATATGTCGCGCTCGAGCCCGGCCGGCGCGCGCTCCGGTTCAGTGACGGATTCCCAAGTGCGCCGCTTGAATCCCCCGGCGCTTCGGCCGGCCCGTTGGCGCTGCTTGGCCAAGGCGTCTCCATCACCGAGAGCGACCCAATCACGCCGATGACCCAGCAGTGGAACGGGGGCATTCAACACCAGATCAAGGACTGGGTGTTTGATGTCGCGTACGCCGGCAACAAGGGGAATCACTTTATCGGGAACGGCTACAACTTGAACCAGGTCGATCCTAGGGTCAGGCTGCAGTTGCGCGAAAATCTCTTCACCACAGTGCCGAATCCGTTCGCCGGCCGCGTTCCAGGCGGCCTGGGCGCGGCCACAATCACCCGCGAACGGTCATTGCAACCCTTCCCTTACTACAACGGAGTCAGCGTCCGGAATCCGCGCCTGGGCAACTACACGTCGCACCAGTTGCAGGTGAACGTCCGAAAGCGCATGCAGAATGGACTTCTGCTGGATTTCGCCTTCACCGGGGGTAAACGCATCGCCGACTCGGCGATCGTGCCCGTCGACTTCGGTCCAATCGAGCAAGTCAACGAAGGCAGCTTTCAAGATGGACTCTACAACCGGCAAATCAACAAGTCCGTCGATCCCGCCGACGTATCCCGCCGCCTGGTCATCAATGCCGTTTATGAGCTCCCGGTTGGCAAAGGAAAGGCCCTCGACCCTGGCAATGCGGTTCTGAACCGGATTCTCGGCGGATGGCAGGTAAACGCGATCGGTGTCTTCCAAACTGGAACGCCGTTGACCGTGCGCGGTGCGTCGAATTTCGCCGCCGACCGGCCGAACTCCACGGGCAAAACCGCTAACCTTCCCGCGAGCGAACGAAACGCCCGCCGCTGGTTCGACACGGCGCAGTTCGTGAATCCGCCGGACTTCGAATTCGGGAACGTCAGCCGCGGTTTGCCGGACGTCCGGCACCCCGGCACCATCAACTTCGATGCGTCATTGATCAAGGACACAACCATCACCGAGCGCGTCCGCCTGCAGTTCCGCGCCGAGGCCTTTAATCTGTTCAACAAGGTCAATCTGGGCCTTGTGAACGACAATTTCAGTCCCGGTCCGGACGGCAGGAACGCAGCCGCGCTGTTCGGCACTATCAACTCCTCGCGCGACGCGCGCATCATGCAGTTGGGGTTGAAGGTAATTTTCTAGCGGGCGCTTGGTACAATCGCGGGTATGTTTAATGGCTTAGAACACACGGCGATCGCATCGCCGGATCCGAAGCGGCTCGCCGAGTGGTTCCGCGATTTTCTCGAGTTCCACATCAATTTCGAGTACGCCGGCAACTACTTCGTCCGCGCGCGCAACGGCTCCATGCTGGAGATCATTCCGTCGGAGGGCGACCGGCCTTCCAACAAAATGAAGGATCCCGGCATCCGCCATCTTGCGATCGAAGTCGACAACTTCGACGCCGGTCACGCCTCTCTAAAGGAAAAGGGTGTCCACTTCCTCGGAGAGCCCTTCACGACACAAGGCAACCGCTTGGTGTTCTTTAGCGACTGCGATGGCAACATCCTCCACTTGATCGAGCGCCCCGCGCCGCTGCCTGGATACTGAGCGCGCGTTGTTCGGCCGCGTATTCAAAGCGTTCGAGTATCCGGACTTTCGCCGGATGTGGATCGGGGCCTGCACGTCCTCGATCGGTACGTGGATGCAAAAACTCGCCCAGAGTTGGTTGGTCTACGAACTCACAAATTCGGCGTGGATGCTCGCTTTGGACGCGTTCCTAGGCGAGATTCCGATCTTCCTGCTGTCGCTCATCGGCGGTGTGGTCGCCGACCGGATGGACCGCCGGAAACTATTGCTGGCATCGCAGTTTGTGCAGCTAACCTGCGCCTTCACGCTGGCGGGACTCCTCGCGTCCGAAATGATTCGAGTGGAGATTGTGTTTTTGTTGAGCTTCGTCGTCGGCTGCGCGCAAGCCTTCGGCGGACCGGCGTACCAGTCGATTATCCCGTCGCTCGTTCCGAAGGAAGGACTGCAGAACGCAATCGCGCTAAATTCCATTCAATTCAATCTGGCTCGGGTTATCGGCCCAGCCATTGGCGGCGTCGCCATGGCGCAACTGGGCGCGGCCTGGTGCTTCTTCTTGAACGGGTTCAGCTTCCTGGCGGTCATCTACTCGCTCATTGTGCTGCCCGCCCGCCTGCCCGCGGCTACGAAGAAGGAGAGCCCGGTCGACGCGCTGAAAGGCGGCCTGGCGTTCGTCCGGGAACGGGAAGCGATGGTCCCGCTCATCGTCCTGGCGTTTCTGATGACCTTCCTGGGCCTTCCGCTTCTGACGTTCCTTCCGGTCATCGCAAAGGACGTCCTGCATCTGGGCCGCGACGCGTATTCGACGCTCCTGTCGATATCCGGCATCGGATCGGTCTCCGGTGCGCTGATCGTCGCCGGCATGAACAACGTCAAGCACAAAGGCCGGGCCGCCCTGCTGCTGCTCAGCGCCATGGGTCTGTTGACGATCGGCTTTTCCGCTTCGCGCAATTTTTGGCTAACCTGTTTTCTGCTGTACCTGTGTGGCGCCGTGTTGATGTCCGTCTTCGCCCTCGTCATGTCTTTGGTACAGACAATCACCCCGGACGAGATGCGCGGGCGGGTGATGTCGGTCTACAACGTGGCGTTTCGCGGCGGCATGCCGTTCGGAAACCTGGTCTCCGGCCGCATGATGACATTTTTTAGCGCACCGGAGATTTTGGCCGCCAACGGTGTTCTACTCATTGCGCTCTCCGGATACTGCCTGTTCGTCCAGCGCAAAATCGCCCGAGTTTAGTGGAGAATTTCGATTTGATACGTGGTTGTTTACTTCTTTGTCCGGTTCTCGCGTTTGGCGCCGATTCCGCCCTGGAGTCCGCGCGAAACCGCCAGGACCGTGCCGTCCTAGAACGCCTTGGCGCGGAGCGGCTTAGGCAGGCCAAGTCGCCGCAGTCGCACTACGAGGCGGCCTTGGCGCAATCCTATCTTTCGGAAGTGGCGCTGGAACTTCGGGACAAGCGGCAGGCGCGTTCCGCGGCCGAAGCGGGCTTTGCCGCCGCCCGCGCAGCCGTTACGGCGGATCCGAACAACGGCGAGTATCATCGCCTGCTCGGCACCCTCTGCGGGCAGATCATACCGGCCGATCCTCTGGCCGGCATCCAGCACGGTAAGTGC
>Ga0194119_10005860_pt1 | contig 18144 bp, 25 predicted proteins | sample TA2MahC100mmetaG_FD_148620 | JGI IMG/M metagenome (GOLD analysis project Ga0194119, IMG submission 148620) | Freshwater microbial communities from Lake Tanganyika, Tanzania - TA2015018 Mahale Deep Cast 100m | ecosystem: Environmental > Aquatic > Freshwater > Lake | place: Tanzania: Lake...
CGGCCCGCGAAGGCCGGCTGCACCGCAACTTCCAGGACTACACCACCGGCGGTGAGTTGGATCTGCTGGGCATCGGCCCTACGGCGATCAGCCAGTTTCCCCATCTCTTCGCCCAGAACCAGCGCGACCTGCGCGCCTGGCGGGAGGCGGTCGAAGCGGGGCGTCTGCCGGTGGAACGGGGCCTGGTGGTGCGCGATCCGGAGGTGCTGGAGCGCCGCCAGCTGATTCAGCAGGTGATGTGCCAGTTCCAGGTGGAGCTCCATCTGGGCCGGTTCGCCCGGGAGTGGGCCGACCTGCAGGCCCTGGCCACCGATGGCCTGGTGGAACTGCAGCGCCTGGGCCATGAACACGGCCACATCCGGGTCACCACCGCGGGACGATGGCTGATCCGCAGCATCGCCGCGGTGTCCGATCCCCAGCAGCGCCTGCAGGCCCGCGGATCGAGGCTGGTGTGAGCAGGCTGGAGGCGGAGAGCAGGCAGCAAAAAAGCCCGCAGCGTGCTGCGGGCTGGCAATCGCATGGACCGGAGTCAGGTCTGCAGGGATAGGGGGACGCTCAGCTCCCCCCGAGCAGCACCCCGCTCACTTGGCCGAGGCGGCGAAGTCGGGATAGGCCTCCATGCCGTGCTCGCCGATGTCGAGACCCTCGATCTCCTCCTGCTCGGTGACGCGTATGCCACCGAAGATGGCGCCGATCACCGACCAGAGAATCCAGGAAGCCACGATCGAGAACAGGCTGATTGCCACTACCCCAACAATCTGAGAACCAAGCTGGCCGAAGCCATGGCCGGTCAGCAGACCCTTGTCGGTGTTGAACAGACCCACGGCCAGGGTGGCCCAGATGCCGCAGGTGCCGTGCACGGAGAAGGCACCCACCGGATCGTCGATCTTGAGGCCATCGATGAAGGCCACGGAGAACACCACGATCACACCGGCGATGAAGCCAACCACCCAGGCGGCGGGCATCGAGAAGCCGTCGCAACCGGCAGTCACCCCCACTAGGCCGGCCAGGATGCCGTTAATGGTCATTGTGAGGTCGGGCTTGCCACCGGTGAACTGGCTCACCAGGGTGGCTGCGATGCCGCCACCGGCGGCGCCGAGGGTGGTGGTCACGGCGATGTAGGGCACCTCGGGGGCCATGGACAGCCAGGAGCCGGGGTTGAAGCCATACCAGCCGATCCAGAGGATCAGGCAGCCGAGGGTGGCGATGGCCAGGTTGTGGCCAGGCATCGCCTGGGGCTTGCCACCGGCGAACTTGCCGATGCGGGGTCCAAGCAGGATGGCGCCGATCAGACCGGCCCAGGCACCAAAGGCGTGCACCACGGTGGAGCCGGCAAAGTCGATGAAGCCGAGGGTGTTTAGCCAGCCACCACCCAGACCGGCATCGTCAGGGAAATTCCACTGCCAGGAGCCCGAGATGGGATAGATGATGCCCACGAGCACCAGCGAGAAAACAACGAACTCACCGAACTTGATGCGCTCGGCCACCAGGCCGGAAACGATCGTGGCAGCGGTACCAGCGAAGGCAGCCTGGAAGAGGAAGTCGATGCTGGGAACGAGCTTGCCCTCGGTCACCATCTCAGGGGTGACAGTGGGGTCGAAGAACAGACCACCAAACTTCAGCCAGCCGGGCACCACCCAGTCGGCGTTGTACATGATCTTATAGCCGATGAACCAGTAGGCCGTCACCGCCAGGGCGAAGACGATCAGGTTCTTGGCCAGAATGTTGACGGCATTCTTCTGGCGACACATCCCGGCTTCCACCATGGCGAAGCCGGCGTTCATGAAGATCACCAGAACGGCGCACACGAACAGAAACATGTTGTTGGCCAGGAAGGCCGGGGTGAGCTCAGGGAGCTCGGCGGCATGGGCCGAGAGGTTGAACACCCCCAGACCAAAGAGCGCCAGGGGAACGCAGGCAAGCCAGATGAGCCCCCTCTGGGAGGACATCCCACGGATGCTGCGCAGGAGCATCGAGGGGGCCTCGAGCAAACTCGCCTCCTGCAGGCGCCTGGCGCTCCGTGGAGGGTGGGAAGCAATGGTCATGGGCAGTTCGGAAGGACGGCTGCACGGAAATTGGATGCGCTTGCGACATCCATCGACAGTGACAATGCGCCGAAGCCAAGCCCCCTGATGTTCGTTTCGCTACCAAATCGACAGCCGCCGGCCGCTACGGCAGTCCTGGCAGAACCCGGCCAGACCTGCCAGGATGACCCGCGAAGTCGGGCAAGAGCCCACGCTGCTGCCTTTGCTACAGAAAGCCCGGAAAGCAGCCCCTAGACAAGTTCCATCTCATTGGCCCCGCGTGATACAGATCCAAGCCGTCATTCGCCCCGAAAAGCTCGATGCCGTCAAGGACGCCCTGGTGGACCTGGGCATCAACGGCATGACCGTGACACCCGTGCAGGGCTTCGGCAAGCAGATGGGCCACATCGAGGTCTACCGCGGCGTGGAGATGGAAGCGCGCCTGCTGCCCAAGGTGATGGTCACCGCCGTGGTCACGGATGCGGGCGCTGATGCCGTGGTGCAGGCGATCCGTGCCGCGGCACTCACCGGTGAGATCGGCGACGGCAAGATCATCATCAGCCATGTCATCCAGGCGATTCGGATTCGCACAGGCGAGAGCGGCGACGTCACCCTCGAGTGATCGCCAGAAAAAAACCGCTGCAGGGCCTGCAGCGGTTTTTCAGATTCAGATGAGCACTCCCGGGTGACGGGATCAGCCGACAGCGGCAGCAGCGCGGTCGAAGTAGGTGCCGATTTCGCTCATCAGAGCGGAGCAGTCGCCGGGGGTGATGCCGTTGCGATCGTTGGCGATGGCTAGAGGGGCGTCCTTCATCTTGCGCACACCTTCAGCCACGGAAGCGCCGGGGACGCCGAGGGCCAGGTAGGTCTCACGCAGGCCGTTCAGGCAGCGGTCTTCCAGCACGGAAGCGTCGCCGTTGAACACGGAGTAGGTGACGTAGCGGAGGATGATCTCCATGTCGCGCAGGCAAGCAGCGATGCGGCGATGGGTGTAGGCATTGCCGCCGGGGGCGATCAGGGCGGGCTGGGCCTCGAAGAGATCGCGGGCCGCGTTGGTGACGATCTTGGAAGCGTTGGAGGTGATGCGGTTGACAGCATCCATCCGCTTGTTGCTGTCAGCGACCATCGCCGCCAGGGCGTCGATCTGACCAGCGTTGATGAATTCGCCGCGGGCATCAGCCTGGGCAACGACCTTGGTGAAGGCGTCGAACATCGGTGTTGGGAGATGGGTCTCTGACCACAGGGGTTAGGCATCCCCTCCCCAGGAGCGCGTGGCACGGGCTCCCGGCCACAACTGCCAGGATCTGCCCAGCCGCCCCTGCGAACCAATGGCTGCCGCCGCTCTGAGCTGGTCTGATCTGGAGGCGCTGGCCGGCGAGCATCCCGCCCGAACCGGAGAGGGGCGCAGGGAAGGTGCCACCAATGCCCAGGCCCACCTCCGCCTGTTCGGGCAGCAGGAAAGCGACGTGCGGGTGACCCTCTACCGCGACCACCACGCCTGGTGCCCCTACTGCCAGAAGGTGTGGCTGTGGCTGGAGGAACGCCGCATCCCTTACCGGGTGCGCAAGGTCACGATGTTCTGCTACGGGGAGAAGGAGAGCTGGTACCGGCAACGGGTGCCCTCTGGGATGTTGCCGGCCCTGGAGATCGACGGTCGGCTCGTCACCGAGAGCGACCGGATCCTGGAGGCGCTGGAAGCGAGCTTCGGCAGCCTGGGGCCAGGCATGGCTGATCCCGCCGTGGTGCCCTTGTGGCGGCTGGAGCGCCAACTGTTCCGCGCCTGGTGCCAGTGGCTGTGCGTTCCCCACGGCGCCAGGGGTGAAGCCGAGGCCCTACGGCAGTTCCAGGGCTGGGCCAGCACCCTGGAACAGGCCCTGGCTGCCCACGGGGGTCCCTACCTGCTGGGGGAGGAGCTGGGCACCGCCGACCTGGTGTTCGTGCCCTACGTGGAGCGGATGAATGCCTCCCTCGCCTACTACAAGGGCTACCTGCTGCGGCGCGAGCATCCGCTCATCGACCGCTGGTTCGCGGCCCTCGAGCAACGCAGCACCTACCTGGGCACCCAGAGCGACTTCCACACCCACGCCCACGATCTGCCGCCCCAGATGGGGGGCTGCCATGCCAGTGGCAGCGCCAGCCAGCAGGCCCTGGCCGCCCGCATCGACGGCGGTGCCTGGCCGATCCTGGAGCCGCCCCAGGCCGATCCCGAAACCAGCGCCCCGGCGCCGGAGGACAGCGCCACCCTCGCCCTGGCCCGGGTGCTGCGCCATCGTTCCAAGCTCCTGGAGCGCAACCCCCTGGGCGCCGCGACCTTCGATCCCGCCCTACGGGCTGCCCTCACCACCTTGACCCTCGGCACCCCTGTGCCGCCGCCGCCGGGCAGTGCCAGCGGCCTGCGCGATCTGCGCGATCGCATCAGCGTGCCCCGCGACATGCCGCTCCACGCCGCGCGCCTGCTGCGCCAGGCGCTGGAGGCGACGGCCCTGCTGGATCCCAGCGCCCCCGGGGCCCAGGGACGGGCCATCCCCCTGCAGCACCGGCGCGACCAGGATCCCCAGCCCTTCCTGGCCAGCACCCCAGACCCTGCCTAGGGTCAAACACATCCCCCCGTTCGCAACGGTCTGGCATGGCCCCGCGTTCCTGTGCTGCACTCGCGGCCCTGGTGCTGAGCCTGGCGCCCGCCAGCCAGGCGCTGGAGCTGCGGGGCTCCACGGTGTTCGTGCGCGCCCCCTGGAAGGTCGACCTGGTGAGTTACTACACCACCGTGGGGCAGCCCTGGGCGGAATACTTCTTCACCCTCGATCTGCCCGCGGATGCCGGAGCCTCCCTGGGAGCCTTGCTGATCCAGCAGACCCGGGGGGTCGACAACAACTTTCCCTTCGCCGCCGAGCAGACCCGGGCCTTTCTGGGCCGGCCCCGCAGGGCGGGTGCCGCTATCCCTGTGCAGGCCACCTTCTCCCAGCGGGAGCGCCTGATGGAGGTGGTGTTTCCGGAACCGGTGGCGCCGGGCTCCACGGTCACGGTGCGGCTGAAGCCCTGGACCAACCCGATGATGGCCGACACCTACATGTTTCAGGTGACGGCCGTGCCCGCCGGGCCGAATCCGAGCGGATCACCCGTGGGTTTCGGCACGCTGCGGATCTACTCGCCCGACTGGCGCTGAACCGACCCCCAGGCCCAACCAGCCAGCCCCCTCACCCACCCGGGAAGCGGAGGGTGCGCCAGTCGCCGCTGGCGGTGCTCACCTCGATGCCGATCTCCACAGGCTCCTGGCCGGCTCCGAACTGATCGTGCCACCAGCCCATGGCCTCAGCCCAGGCGGCATCCAGGGAGTCGTAGAGGTCGTCGAGCACCGGATGGGGCGATCCCTGCCCGTCCACCAGACGGTAATGACGCTCGTGCGGGCCACCGGGACGGTGGGGCCGAACAGGAACCATCGCTCAGACCGGATCACTTCGCAAGCATCATGGCCGCTGTGACAGATGGGAACTGTCACCTTCACAACATCTTCCGGTGCTCCGCGCTGCTTCCTGCGCTCAGCGGATGAATAGCATCTCCGCGAAGGTGGGCAGGGGCCAGAGGGCATCGTCCACCAGGCCTTCCAGCCCATCCACCGCCTCCCGCAAGCGAGCCATCAACGGCAGCAGGCCATCGGCGCAGTGGCGCAGGTGAGCCATGGCCGGGTCGTGGCTGTCACCCTCGCCATGGGCGGGCTGGGCGAGGGCCTGCTCCAGGGCATCGCAGCTGTCGTTCAGCTGACTGAGGAGGGCCGCCAGCTGGTTGCGCACCGCCAGGCTGGGCTGCAGGCCCATGGCCTGCTGCTGCTGCAGCGCCTGGCCGAGCTCGGTGAGGTAGCGCACGGCCGCCGGGTACACCTGGGTGCGGGCCATCTGCAGGGCCAGGCGAGCCTCCACCTCGATTGCCAGCACGTACTGCTCGCTGTAGACCGCGAACCGGCTCTCCAGCTCCACGGGGCTGAGAACGCCGTGACGGCTGAACAACTCCCGCACCCCATCCCGGCGCAGCACCGGCAGGGCATCGGCACTGGTGCGCAGGTTCTCCAGTCCGCGCTCCTCGACGGCCCGCCGGTGCCACTCCTGGGAGTAGCCATCGCCGCCGAACACCACGGCACCGTGGTCACGCATCACCTGCTGGAGCACCTCGAAGGCGGCATCTCCAAGGGCCGCGCCGGCGGCCAGCTGGGCCTCCAGCTGGCTGGCGATCCACTCGAGGGAATCGGCCATGATCGTGTTGAGGGCCACCAGCGGGCCAGCCACCGACTGGTTCGAGCCCACGGCCCGGAACTCGAAACGGTTGCCGGTGAAGGCGAAGGGGGAGGTGCGGTTGCGGTCGCCCGGATCCTTGGCGAACTCCGGCAGGCTGTCGACCCCGAGCTGCATCACGCCGGCGCTGGCGGAACCCTGGGGCCGCCCTTCGCGGATCTGGTTGAAGACGTCCTCCAGCTGGCTGCCCAGGTACACCGAGATGATGGCCGGCGGCGCCTCGTTGGCCCCGAGCCGGTGGTCGTTGCCGGCCGTGGCCACCACCGAGCGCAGCAGGGGGCCGAAGCTGTGCACACCTCGGATGACGGCGCCACAGAAGAGCAGGAACTGCAGGTTGTCGTGGGGCGTCCTGCCGGGATCGAGCAGGTTGCCGTGGCTGGCATTGCCGATCGACCAGTTCACGTGCTTGCCACTGCCGTTGATGCCGGCGAAGGGCTTTTCGTGCAGCAGGCAGGTGAAGCCATGCCTCTTGGCGGTGTTGCGCAGCACCGTCATCGTGAGCTGCTGGTGATCGGTGGCCACGTTGGCCGCCTCGAAAAACGGGGCGATCTCGAACTGACCGGGGGCCACCTCGTTGTGGCGGGTCTTGGCGGGAACGCCCAGCTTGTAGAGCTGCTGCTCCACGTCCTGCATGAACACCTGCACCCGCTCGGGAATGGCGCCGAAGTAGTGGTCGTCGAACTGTTGTCCTTTCGGAGAGGCCTTGCCGAAGAGGGCGCGGCCGGCCAGCTGCAGGTCGGGGCGCAGGGCGGTGAAGGCGGAATCCACCAGGAAGTACTCCTGCTCGGCGCCACAGGTGGACTTCACCGGGGCGATCTCGGTTTCACCGAGCAGCCGCAGCAGCCGCTGGGCCTGGCGATTCATGGCAGCGATCGAGCGCAGCAGGGGCGTCTTCTTGTCGAGCGCCTCGCCGGTCCAGCTCACGAACACCGTGGGAATGCAGAGGGTGACGCCGTTGGGCGTCTCCATCAGATAGGCGGGACTGGTGATGTCCCAGGCGGTGTAGCCGCGGGCCTCGAAGGTGGAGCGGATGCCGCCATTGGGGAATGACGAGCCATCCGGCTCCCCCTGCACCAGCAGCTTGCCTGTGAATTCCGTGATCACCCGGCCATCCCCCTTGGGGGAGATGAAGCCGTCGTGCTTCTCAGCGGTGGAGTTGGTGAGGGGATAGAAAACGTGGGCGTAGTAAAGGGCACCCCGGCCGGTGGCCCAGGTTTTCATCGCCTCAGCCACCACGTTGGCCACCGAGAGGTCGAGCTTGCCGCCGGTCTCGATGGTGCGCTGCACCGAGCGGAACACCGCCTTGGGCAGGGCGGCCTTCATCTTGTCGAGGGTGAAGACGTCGCGCGCCCAGAGCTCCTCCAGCGGCGCGGGTGTCGCCGTGGCCACCGCCCGCCGCCGCTGGATCTGCTGCAGAGCGGCGAAGCGCTGGGGGCTGGGCATGGAGACATCCCGGGACTGAGACGCATCCAATCCCGCGGCGGGACCCGCATTTAGTAGCGGTTGCTACGAAATGGCCAGCTGACTGCTGCCGTCAGATCAGGTAGCGGCGAATACAGGGACGGCACCAATAGACGAGTGCAGCCACAGTGGCCGCCCAGAGCAGACCCGCCAGCACCGCCGTGACGCCCCTCCCCTCGCTGAGCAGCGCCAGTCTCACGATCCCGTAGGGCACGGCCGTGGCCAGGCTCATCGAGAGGGCCACGATGGCCAGGATCTGCCCCCAGGCCCGCCACTTGAGCAGGGCCACGCTGGCCACGATCCCCACCACAGCCGTGGGCAGCACGGCACTGGCCCCCACGGCGATGTGGGCCGTGCGCCAGGTGTCCTCCAGCAGGATCCCAGCAAGGGTGAGGGGGATGGCGAGCCCGTTGGCCACCAGCCCCAGCCAGGCCAGGGTGAGATAGCCGCGCGGAGGGTGCAGCATCGCAAGCTGGGTGTCGGGAGGCCCATCGTGGATCAGCGACGGCCTGGCCCCTCAGCGCAGCTCGAACAGCAGCAGATCGGCCCCCGCCTCTCCGGCCTGGAAATCCGCCAGAGCAGTGGCGGCAAAGCCCAGGCCGTCCCCATGCACCAGGGACAGGACGGGGGCAGCCCCATCCGCAGAGGCAGGACGTTGCACCTGGCCGGATCCGCGGATCAACTGGATCCAGCCCAGGCTGCCGGCGGCGAGGGCCAGCGGCAGGCTGGCGCCAGGGGCGGGTTGGGCGCGCCACAGCCGCACGGGCCGATGAATGGCCAGGGCACCCTGGGCCCGTTCGGGATCGAGCAGCGGCGTCCAGCCCGTGCCGATGGCGAAGGGCTGCTGGCCATAGGCCGGGGGGATGCCTGCACGGCTGGGCTCGATCCAGATCTGAAGCAGGCGGCAGGGCTGGTCGCCCGCGTTGATCTCGCTGTGCACCACGCCGGTGCCGGCGCTCATGCACTGCACCTCTCCGGCGCGCAGCACCTCGGCATGCCCCATCGAATCGCGGTGGTTGAGCTGGCCCTCCACCATCACCGTCACGATCTCCATGTCGCTGTGGGGGTGCATGCCGAAGCCGCGGCCAGCGGCGATGGTGTCGTCGTTCATCACCCGCAGCGGCCCAAAGCCCATCCAGGCCGGGTCGTGATGGCCTGCGAAGGAGAAGCTGTGCCAGCTGTCGAGCCAGTCGAGCCGGCTGTGGAAGCGCTCGGCGGCCGCACGGAACACCAGGCCGGCGGCGCTGGCAGGGGCAGCAGGCTGGGCCAGGTTGCGTGGATCAGCGCCGGGGAAGCGAGGCATGGCGTATCAGGGGGGAGTTGGGGCCGTGGCTCAGGCGGGCAGGGCCAGAAGGCGGCTCACCAGGTCGGCGATCGAGTCGTCCTTGGCGGGGTTGGCGGCCGTGCTCACCAGCTGGCGCCCCACCACCACGGCCCCGAGGTGAGCCAGCTGCAGGCGCAGGGCCGTGAGCACGGTGTGGCCGCCGCCGCCGGAGTGGGTGGCGATCACCACGGGCCGGCCGTTGAACAGGCGGCGGAAGTCGCTGCCCTGCACGGATAGCCAGGCGATGGCGCTGGTAAGCACGGGAGGAATGGAGCCGTTGTATTCCGGGGCGCAGATCACCCAGCGGGGGGCCCCCTGAAGGGCGGCCTCCAGCTCCGCCACAGCGGCGGGGTGCTCCTGGTCCTGGGCCAGGGGCGTGAACAGGGGCAGGTCCAGGGCGGTGAGATCCAGCACCGCCGCCCGCCCGCCCCGGGAACGGGCTTCGGCGGCAAAGCGCTCCGCCAGCTTGAGGTTCTCACCGTTGCTGGCGGCCAGCACAAGCAGGTCGGTCATCGCAGGGGGACGCCAGGATGGGCGCAATGGGGACTGCGTCATGCTCTGCCCTTGCGGCAATCCGCACAAGACGGCACCCCAACGTGGCTCAGGCACCGCGGGGTAACCTCGGGCGTGATGACGCGCACGGTCTACCCGGAGGTGCCTCCGCGGGTGGAGTATGGCCTCACGGAGCTCGGCCGCGAGCTCATCCCGGTGCTGGAGGGGCTGCACGCCTGGGGGGTGCGGGCCAGCGCCGATGGGTGAGCGGCAACGTGCCTGCCCTGGGCCGGCAGAGGTGTCTTAGGCAGGATGAACCCGGTGTCGGGGAGCAGGATGTTGGCCGCAGCTCAGGCAGTGCTCCCATCCGCGCACCCCTGCCCTGGCAATGGCCGGGGAGAGGCCGACTGAGCGCCATGGCCAAGCCCAGACGGGAGCCCCGCCACGTGGTGCCGGCGATCAGCTTTTGCATCCCGGTGGATTTCTTTGCGGGGGATGAGCTCTATGTGGGCCGCCTCGGGGACATCAGCCAAACCGGGGACTGTCTGGTCTTTCCCCCCCACCACCGGGTGAGCGTGGGCAGCAGCGGCCCGCTGGTGATGCATCACCCCAATGTGGGCGAACCGATCCATGCCAGGGGTGAACTCCTGTGGATCGATGATCTGGATCACGCTCTCTACACGGGCTTCAGCTTCCTGGACCCGATCGACTTTGAGCGCACCTTTCTGCGCATGCTTCTGGGACGCAGCAGCGGCACCAGCGCCACCGGCCGACTTCGCAGCCTGCGCGACATCGCCCAGGATATGGACGGATTCGATTCCTGAGCGCCCCTTCTGCGCAGACCCCTGATGCCCCCCCTTCGTGCCGCCTGGTGGCCGCTGCTCCTGCTGCTCGTGGGGCCGACTGCATCGCAGGCTGCAGTCCAGCGCCAGGGCCCACCCGCTGCGGTCTGCGTGATCGCCCCTCGCGTGGAACCTGTTGAAGAGGTGGATGCCTTCGGGGTGGTGCCGACCCCACGACCGCGGCTGGTGATGGTGGAGCCGCTGCTGGAGTTGCGGATCGAACGTCAGGGGCGGCCGACATGGCAGCGTCGCGGCACCCAGCAGGAGCCGATCCGCACTCCCCTGGACTGGCCCACCGCACCGATCGCGCCCGGGGAACTTGTCTTGCTGCGCCTGCAACCCCGCGGTGCGGACAGCGATGCCTTCGCCCACGTGCAACTGGCTGGAGCATCGGCCGAGCGGATGGAGAGCGCCCGGCGGCTGATCCTCTCCCTGGGGGGGGATGGTCAGGCCTGGCTGGAGGCCTTTGAGCAGGCACTGGCAGCCAGTGATGTGCCCCTGGCCTGGGCCCTGCTGTTTCACCCTGACGCTCCCGAAACCCCCGCCCTGGGGGACATCCGGCGCGAGGTGATCAGCCGCGGGTGCAGCGACTGAACGGCGAACGTCTCACCAGAACCCCTGGGAGCGCAACCAGATCCCCAGGGCCAGCATCGGCACGAACACCCCAGCAAGGATCTGGAGTTTCACCACCCAGGGACGGGGCGGGGAGGAGGGTTCAGGGCGGGGCATCGCGAGGAGGGAAGAGAGCCCGTGGAGGCGAGGACCGATCCAGGGGAATCAGCCGTGGCCGATTGGCAAGGAGACGCCCCGGCCCGTGATCGGCCAGGTGGCCTCCCCCGGGTTCAGCCAACCTAAAGGCCTGGGAAAGCCAGCTTCTCGGGCAGCCCCAGCAGCCAAATTCATGGGAAACCCTGAATTCCGTCGCGCTCGGCGCCATTCACCCCCAGAATCAGTGCATGGCACATTCCGGTTTCGACCACGCCTCCACTTCCGAGGGCCCCTATCGGGTGCGTCCTCAGGTCGAGCGTGAACAGAGCGTGCCCCAGCAGGTGGCAGCTCCCCGCTTCACCACGCGCGATGACGCGGAAACCTTCGCCCACCTTGTGGCCCAGGACCGGCACCAGTCGGTGGTGGTTGAAAAACTCGCTCCTGGCGGCTGCTGGCTGCAGCTCTCGACCGTGGCCGGCTGGGCTGCCTGAGCTGACCGCTTGATCACGCCCGCAGCGGCATCAGCCCCCGATCTAGTCACGCGAGAGGGTCACGATCTCGGGGGCGAACACGAACGTGAGGTCGTCGAGGCACTCGGCATGGCCATCCATGGCCACCACGCCCCCCGCCACAAAATCGATCAGGCGCTGGGCCTCCCGACGATTCATGGCGCTGGCATGCACCAGCACCGTCTGCAGTTCGCGCACGGCCTGGACGATCGCCTGCGCATCCTCAAAGCGGGTGGGGTGAAACACCACCACCTCGGGCAACCAATCGCCAAAGAGAGCGTCCATCCCCTCAAGCTAGGGAACCCAGCCAGGGCTGCCCAGCCCACTGAGCCGAATGACAGGCAGCAAAAAGGCCCCAACGGGGCCCTTGCCAGGAAAACACCCCCACGACGGAGGGCATCGTCCACCTCGACGGCACTGACGGTATCGGGCCGGAGCGGCAGCTGACGACGTCAGGCGGATGGGGGCAGGTGCGCCACCAGGCCCTGGGCCAGGGCCTCGGCGCTGCGCAGGGCCCCCTCAATCCGACCGAATCCCACACCGGCGATGTAGTCACCGCAGAACCCCAGCCGGGAGCGGCTGCAGAGCATCAGCTCACTGGGAAGGCCAGGCGCGATCGGGAATGCCGCTCCCCAGCGCATCAGCTGGGGAGCGGCTTCATCCAGATCCAGGGGGGGCACCCAGGGAGCCATGCATTGCCCCACGGCATCGGCTAGGGACTGGATCACGCTCTGCTCCCGGCCGGCATCGGCCGGGAGCTGCAACAGGCGGGCCACGGCGGAGCGGGCTCCGTAGACATCCAGGTGGTCGGCCGCGAAGGCATCGCTGGAATGGGCCACCACAGCACAGCGACCGTCGTCGAGGGGCTGGATGCTCAGGCGATGGAGCCCCCAGCGCTGCTGGGCTGCCGCGTCGAAATTCACCAGCCGGAAGGGCAGAGCCCGCCAGGCCGTAGCCGCCTGGCCTGTCAACACCAGCAGCAGATTGGAGCGGGCCTCAAAACGGATGCCGGCCAGGGTGAGAAGCACATGGTCGAGCTGGAGATCCCCCAGGCCTGCCGCCACCCGGGCCAGGGGCACCGCATCCCAGCCGAAGATCACCTGGCTGCGGGGATGGGCCAGGAGCGTGCCGCTCAGCACCAGCCAGTCCGCCTCGGCGAGCAGGCTGCCCTCGGGGTCGATCAGCTGCCAGGGCCCCTGGGGCTGCCGCCCCAGGGAGCGGATGAAGCTGCCGTAGTGCTGAGCCAGTCCCTCGCCGCCCGCGAGCTGGAGCAGACCCCGACAGAGCAGGTCCATCCCCCCCGGGCCATGCAGCAGCAGGCCCATGCCCAGGGCATCGGGGCGCCCGATGTTGAGCCGCGATTCCCCCTCCAGCATCGCCACGGGGCCCGGCCAGGGCTCGAGCCAGCCGCCCTCGAGCAGGGGCTGGAGCAACTGGGGAGGAGGGGTACCGGTGATGTTGAGCAGGGGGGCGCCGTGATCAATCACGAGCTGGCTGTCACCCCGGCTGCGACGCGTGCTCGCCCGCCCGCCAGGCCCCCGTCCCGTTTCCCAGAGGGAGATGGAGCCGCTGAAACCGAGGCGGCGCAGCTGGGCGACCACGGCGCAGCCCGCCACCCCCGCGCCGATCACGGCAACCGTGGCGGAGGCGGGATGGGGCATCCAGCGGTGACGCAGGCAGTAGCGTCTTAGCCGATCTAGGCAGCCATGGCGCGGTTTCTGCTGGTTCTCCAGCCCAACGCTTCACTCGGGCAGCACGCCCCGGATCCCCAGGCACCGGAGGTCATGCTCCGTGCGCTCGAGCCGGTGCTGGAGGCCCTCAGCGCCGAGGTCGACCACCGCACGCCAGCCCACCTCGGCGCCCTGCTGAAGCAGGGCGCCGAGAGCCAGCGCATGCAGCTGTTTGCCGACGTGCAATCAAAGACCGGCGGGCGCGTGCTGGAACTGGTGCTGATCAGCCGGGAAGCCATGGGCCTGCGCGCGCCCCAGACCCTGCTGATGTTCGAGCGACTCGTCGATCTGGCGCAGACCCACATGCCGGGCATGGGCGTGATCTTCCGCTCCGATCGCGACGGCCCGCTGCCTTGAGCGCCCCGGGAAGGCGATGCAGAACCCTACAGAAAGGCTTAAGATTTGGAGCAAGACCGGCATGCCCTCTCCAACCGGGTCGCTGCCTGCCGAAGGTCCCGCTCCCCTCTCTGGGTTCCCCGTGAACGACAACCATCCCGTGCTCTTCGCCCTCGATGCCGAGCGCGAGGCCCTGCAGGCGACCTACCGCCGGGAACCCAACGAGCACAACCGCTACCAGCTGGTGCGGCTGGAGTCCTTGATCGCCCAGTGGGCCCCCCAGCGGGCAGCGGCGAACTGACGCCCCCGGGCCGCATGGATCCCCAACGGGGGGGAACCATCGTTCTGGTTGCGGCCCCTAAGTTCAGAGAATCCTCCCCGGCACCGGTGTTCTCCCCATTCCGTACGGCCTGCTCCCTGTTGGCCCGATGACCAGCAGTCGGGTCCGGGACCGCTGGCACACCCTCCTGCGCTGGCGCCAGCAGCTCACGGTGCCCCAGTTCACCGTGGTCACCGGCGGCCTGGTGATTGCGGCCGGAACCGTGCTGATGGCCTCGCCCCTTTGTTCCCTCGACAGCGTCGGGCTCTGGGAGGCCCTGTTCACGGTCACCTCGGCCATCACCGTGACCGGGTTGTCGATCATCGATGTGGGCCGGGAGCTCACCCCGCTGGGCCAGGGGCTGCTGATGGTGCTGATCGTGACCGGCGGGCTCGGCCTGATGGCGATCACCACCTTTCTCCAGGGCTTCGTGCAGGGTCATGGCGGCCTGCGCGCTCGCCTCGACCGGGGCCGGGCCCTGGACGAATTCGGCGTGGGCGGCATCGGCCCCACCTTCAACAGCATCCTGATCACCGGCGGCTGTGTGATGGGGCTGGGAACCGTTCTGCTCTACAGCTTCGGCTTCTCGGATATCCAGCACCCGCTTCAGCGGCTGTGGGCCGCCCTGTTCCACGCCGTGAGCGCCTACAACAACGCCGGCTTCGGCCTCTGGAACGACAGCCTGATCCGCTACCGCGACAACCCCATGGTGAATGGGGTGATCACGGCTCTGGTGGTGGTGGGGGGCATCGGCTGGCGGGTGATCAATGATCTCTGGATCAATCGACGCCGAGTGAACAGGCTGCGGCGCCTCAGCCTGCACACCCGCCTTGTGCTGCGCAGCACCGCGGTGCTGATTGTGGCGGGCGCGCTGGGACTGCTGTTCACCGAGTCGTTCGCCATGGGCGGTGTGATCGCCCAGCTGGCCTGGTGGCAGAAGCTGCAGGTCACCCTGTTCCAGTCGATCAGCGCCCGTACGGCCGGCTTCAACACCGTGCCCCTCTCGGTGGAGACGTTCTCCGATGCCGGCCTGCTGCTGGTGATCGTGCTGATGTTCATCGGCGCCAGCCCCGGCGGCACCGGCGGCGGCATCAAGACCACCACCTTCGCCACCCTGATGGGAGCCACCCGCTCCACCCTGCAGGGGCGCCAGGAGGTGGTGATCCACCAGCGGCAGATCCCCGCCACGGTGGTGCTGCGAGCGATCGGCGTCACGATCGCCTCCCTGATCTTCGTGCTGCTCATGGCCCTGCTCCTCGGGCTTGGAGCCACCGACAGCGGGGCGCCCACCAGCACCACCTTCAGCTTTCTGGAGAAGCTGTTCACCTGCATGTCGGCCTTTGCCACCGTGGGGCTCGATCTCGGGGTCACGGCGCAACTCAACCGGCTGGGCCAGCTGGTGCTGATCGTGGGCATGTTCGTCGGCAGACTGGGCATTCTGCTGCTGCTTTCAGCCCTCTACGGCAACCGCCCGCAGCCGCGGGTCGGTTATCCCCGCGAAGAGCTCTACATCTGAACCCATGGGCAACTGGTGGCACTGGAATCCTGCTGAAGGCATCGCCCGGGGAGGCTTCGCCGTGATCGGCGTGGGCCGCTTCGGCACCGCGGTGTGCAGCGAACTGATCAAGGCGGGCGCCGACGTGCTGGCCATCGACAGCGATCAGAAGGCCGTCGACGCCCTTCGCCAGGTGGATCCGGCCATTCAGGCCCGGGTGGTCGACTGCACCGATGAGGAGGCCCTGCGCGAAGCGGGCGTGCTGGACGTGGAGACCGTGGTGGTGGCGATGAGCGAGCCCATCTCCGCAAGCATCACCGCCACCCTGATCGCCAAGGACAGCGAAGGCAGCCGCGTGAAACAGGTGATCGCCCGCGCCACCAACGACCTGCACATGAAGATGCTGCAGCGGGTGGGAGCCGATCGGGTGGTCTTCCCCTCGAAGATGCAAGGTCACCGCCTGGGGCTGGAGCTGGTGCGCCCCAACCTGCTGGAGCGTCTGCGCCTCGACGACCAGAACTTCATCGAGGAGATCCGGGTGCCGGCCTCCTTCGTCGGGCAATCGCTGCGCGACCTCAACCTGCGCAAGAACTACAACGTGAACGTGCTCGCCGCCGGGCCGGACAACCACCTGACCGTGAACCCTCCGGCCTCCCATGTGCTGGAAGCCGGCGAACTGCTCGTGGTGATGGGCAGCAGCGAAGCCCTCGCCGCCCTGCCGGGTAGCTGAGCCCGCAGCTCCGGGGGGCCTTCCTTGCGCCGGTGGCTGCCCCGTGGGACTGCGCCTATGCCAAAAGCAGCATCAGCGCCGTCGTTCATCCGGAGATCTCGCACGCCATGGCCAAAACACTCTTCTCCGACTCCGACGATCTCCTGAAGTTCCTGGATCAGGAACCCCTGGGCAGCCGCGCCAGCATGGATGACGATGACGATGACGATGACGATGACGATGACGATGATGACGATGATGACGATGATGACGATGATGACGATGATGATGATGATGATGACAGCTCCTCAGGCTCATCCAGTGATGACGACGATGACAACTACGTGGTGATTGATGGTGTACTGGTGAAGCTCCGGGGCAACGGCAGTATCGATGACTCCCAGCCCACCGGATTGATCCCGACCGGTTCGGGCTTCAGGCTCCGTGGCGATGGAACCCCTGATAACACTCAGCCTGGCCGACTGCGGATTGTGGGCACCTCGAAAGATGATCTGATCATCGCAACAGGCGTCACACGCGAGTCCTGATCGGCCGCAAGGGATCCGACGAATTAGTCCTGGGGAATCGCAGAGGTACCTTCTACGAAGACAAACACAAAGATCGCAGCTACGCAATCTTGAAAGATTTCTCGGAAGATGACGAAGCCGTTTTGTACGGCTCTCTATCCAACTACAAGATTTCATCAACCAAGGCGGGGGGAGTCAAGGGGACGGGGATCTTCTACAACGATGGCAAGGACAAAGACCTGATCGGCCTGATTGCCGGCAAAGCCAATCTGAACACCAACGACCTCAGCTTTCTCTAGGCCATTCCTCAAGGCAGAGGCAAGATCCCCAGGGCCCCCGCCCTGGGTGAAGGGGGGCCTCTCGGCTTCTTGCTCAAAACGCATCAGCTGTTTCCACCCACGCAGCTGGTTGGAGATGGGGCTCCCAGCGGCGATCCAATGCCAGCAATGATGACGACGTCTTGCGTGCTCTGATCACCAACCGCAGGATGGCGACCACTCCCCGATCGCCCTTGAGACGGATCTTCCCCTACCACCCAGGTGGCTGGGTCAGCGGGAGCATTCGATCAGCACGTCCTGGGCATCGGCCCATGGACCCAGGAGTCCTCACAGCGCGCCATAGACTCCTCTGCGTCCGGCGCCCGTAGCCCAACCGGTAGCAGGCAGGTCACTTAAAATGACCCCAGTGCGGGTTCGAATCCCGCCGGGCGCACCATCCCCTTCCACCGCCAGCACGCCGTGCCCGGTTTCCTGAACGTTCTCACCAGCGCCGCAGGCGCCGACTGGCTTCCCGTCGTTGGGCTCTACATCGCCCTGGGGGGCGCCTATCTGGTCGTCATTCCCCTGGCCCTCTACGCCTGGATGGTGAAGCGCTGGACGGTGATGGGCAAGCTCGAGCGTTTCGGGGTCTACGGCCTGGTGTTTCTTTTCTTCCCCGGGCTGATTCTGTTCGCCCCCTTCATCAACCTGCGCATGGCCGGCCAGGGCAACCGCTGACCATGGCCATCACCAAAGGGCAGTCTCTGCTGCTGGGAACTGCTGTTCTGGCCTTCGGCGGCCTCGGCTACGGCCTCTTCCGAGCCAATGGCTTCGAGGGCTTTTCCGCCGGCATCGCCGCATCCGGCCTGCTGATGCTGGTGGTGTTGGGCTGGACCGCCACCTATCTGCTGCGGGCCCTCACCGGCAACATGACCTACATGCAGCAGCGGCGCACCTACCGGCAGGCCTACGACGCCTTCACCGACGCCGAACTGCAGCGGCGCTTCGAGGCCCTGCCCCCCGAGGAGCAGGAGCGCCTGCTGCGGGAAACCGGTCAAGGCGAGGCATAGGCTCACGGGCTGAGCCCGCATCGCCCGCCCCCTGCTGTGACCGCCGCCACCACCCCCA
>Ga0194119_10005861_pt1 | contig 18139 bp, 16 predicted proteins | sample TA2MahC100mmetaG_FD_148620 | JGI IMG/M metagenome (GOLD analysis project Ga0194119, IMG submission 148620) | Freshwater microbial communities from Lake Tanganyika, Tanzania - TA2015018 Mahale Deep Cast 100m | ecosystem: Environmental > Aquatic > Freshwater > Lake | place: Tanzania: Lake...
TGGGCACGGCACCGCACATCGCCTCTTTTGCAGGCGTTTCAGTGATGTTGGATGTGCCGAGGTAGTTCGAGACGGCCTCGCGATCGGTGCGAGCCATCGTGTAAGCGATGGTCATCATCGCACCAAAATCGAGCGAGCGAAGAATGCGCGCCTTCGACATCTTGCGGAGTGTTTCGGTGTGCGGGATGCGCGCCGATTCCTGCTCGTGGCAGGCGGCGCAGCGGGCCTTATAGATCTGTTGGCCGAGCGGGGGCTGAGCGGCCGCGGCGAAAAGTAGGACTACGGCCTGGCAGCCGGCGCGCGGAAAGACCGCTCGACTTTGTCGTTCACATCGGTCGATACCGTTTGATCGCGCCATAACCAACGCATCATATCAGGGAAGATTGCGCCGCCCTGTTTTTGGCCGTGGCGGCCAATGCCCCAGGTGTAGTTGATGTCGTACCCCTTGGCGGTCAACGCCTTCATCAATCGGACGTTCTGCGCAAACCAGTCGCGGGTTTCATCGTACTGGCCGTCGCGGCGCTGCCCGCGGTTGTCGTTGCGGCCGTCTTGCAAATACACGCGCAGCGGCTTCTTTGGCGTTTTGGCGACGATGTCGGCGTAGGCATGTCCGCCGCGCAGGTTGACGAAGCTGCCGACGATGCTGAGCACTTTGCGAAACTCGGTCGGCCGTTCCCAGGCGACGGTGAATGCGGCGATAGCGCCGGAACTGGCGCCGCCAATGCCGCGCTGTTCGGGGTCCTTTGAAATGTTGTAGTCTTTCGTCAACGCGGGCAGGAGTTCGTTGACGATCACGCGCGCGTACTTATCGTCGAGCGAATTGTATTCGGCCGGCCGGTTCGTATCGCGGTCGCCCAGTTTTTCGGATGGGGTTCCGGCTGCTCCGGTGTGCGGCCCGGGTTGATGAAGACGCCGATCATAACTGGAATTTCGCGGCGGTAAATCAGGTTATCGAAGACGTTCTGCGCGCGGACATCACCTTCGGCGAACATCATGGCTTGGCCGTCGTTCAAGACCATCAACGCCGTCGGTTTGCCAGGATCATACTGGGCCGGAACATAGACCCAGTAGGTGTGCTGCGTGCCCGGGTACGCCTGGCTGGGGATGACAAACGGCCCTTTGATTTCGCCCTTCGGCACGCCGTCTTGCGAGAGCGAGTCGGGGCCAAGTTTGTAGTAAACATCAGTGTTCGCTCCCATTCCAGGGGGTTGGGCGAGAACTATCGAGGCGGTTAGGAGAGCTTGCAGGATCTCCATACGTGCGGCGATCAAGATAACACAGCCGCGATATGATTGACTTCAATGTCTACTTCACGCCGTCACTTTTTCTTTGGCTCGCTGCTGGCGGGCGCCGTGCCGCAAGCCGGGTTTGGATCGGTTCCGTCGCTGCGCGCTCTGGGTTACAAACCGTTTTATGACAAATTAAATGTCGCGGCTGTCGGGTGCGGCGGACAGGGCGGGGTGATCTTAAATCAAGTCGCGCCGACTGAGAACATCGTGGCGCTCTGCGACGTCGATGAAAATCGCGCGGCGGCCAATTTTTCGAAGTTCACCAAGCAGCCGAAGTACAAAGACTTCCGCGTGATGCTCGATAAAGAGGGCAAGAATATCGACGCGCTGACGATTGGCATTCCCGATCACATGCACGCGACGGTGGCGCTGAACGCGATGCAGCGCGGCAAGCATGTGTACGTCGAGAAGCCGTTGACGCGCACGCCATGGGAAGCGCGGCTGCTGGCCGATGCGGCGGTGAAGTACAACGTCGCGACGCAGATGGGTAATCAGGGCTATTCGCACGAGAGCATTCGTGTGGCGGCCGAAATATTGTGGTCGGGCGAGATCGGCGACGTGAAGGAAGTTCACGTGTCGGCGTCGCCGGGCACGCATCCAACGGGACTGGCGAAGGGGCCGGACGAGAAAGGCGTTCCGGCCGGCGTCGATTGGGACTTGTGGTTGGGCGGCGCGTCGATGCGGTCGTATGCGGCCGAGTACACGCCTTACAACTGGCGTGGGTTCTTCGACTTCGGCACGGGACAGATCGGCAACTGGGGCATCCACACGATGGGGCCGGTGAACCTGGCTCTGCAACTGGGCGCGCCGACAAGCGTCGAACTGGTTTCGATCGAGAAGAAGAGTGACATCACGTTCCCTGATCGCGCGGTGATTCGATTCGAATTCCCGCAGCGTGGCGGGCTGCCGCCGGTGTCGGTCTACTGGCACGACTCGGCGTATCCGGGCGAGCCCGAGGCCTACAAAGTGCCGGGCATCGAAAACGAGATGATACTGCCGCCGAGCAATAATCTCGGCGACAAAGGTCGTGGCGGATCGCGTGCTGGTGGAGGCGCACCTCCAAATCGGCCACGCCCAACGGGCGGCGTACGCACCGGCCCCGGTGGCCCCGGCGTGCCTGTGTATGGGCGCGGGTCGTTCGGTTTGGAGCGCCAGTCGGGCGTGCTCGCGGGCAACGGCGCGGTGTTCGTCGGATCGAAGGGAATCATGGCGACGGTGGAGCGCGGCGAAGGCGTGCACCTGCTGCCAGCCGAACGATGGAAGAACTACACGCTGCCGCCGCAGTTGTTGTTGCGTTCGCCAGGGCATATGGCCGATTGGGTACGTGCGTGTAAGGGCGGCGAGCCGTCGTGTTCGCACTTCGGAATTTCGGGTCCTTACACGGAGTGGATGGTGCTCGGCGTGATTGAGTTCCGCGTTGGCGGGAAACTGAATTGGGATTCGAAGAATCTGCGGTTCACGAATTCGGTTGAGGCGAATAAGTATGTGAAGCCGATGTTCCGAAAGGGTTGGGAGTTGAAGCTGTAAATCAACACCACCCGGCCGCGAACGAACGCGCGTCGTCCATCTCGTCGACGAACTCGGGCAACTCGCCGAGCGCGCCGTACTGGCGTGGCACGACATACGAATTGATCGGACTCAACAAAAGCAGGGAGTGGGCGAGTAGCTCAACGATGCTACGTTCAGCCAGCGTGCCGCGGCGGATGCCGATCTGCGTAACATGACAAAGCGAGTAGCCGAGGTCGCGCAGATCGGGCGCGTCCATCGAGTCGAGAGTGCCCGTGTAGCGGGCGTCGAAGCGCTCCGATTGCGTGAGCGAACGCGCAATGGGGAACCGCCCTTCTTCGATGTTTCGGCGCAATTGAACGAGTGAAGGCAGTCGATCTTCCAACGCGAGCGACAGGAAGTAATGCGCGGGCGCATCGTCGACGATGACAATGACACGGCCGCACGAATGTGGGACGACTTCGCCCCGATGGCCTCTACCGTAGCGCACCAGCAACGGGGCATCGGGATCATTGACCCACTCGCTCACCCGTTGGTGCCACGCCAAGGCCATCGCACCGCTGACGCACGGCCGAGAAGGCGACTCGCGCCAATTCTCCGCCAGGCGGCGGAGTGACTGCCTGCTGAATCCGTCCAAACCCGCGAACCTGGCTAAACGCATCCGTTCTACCTCAACTAAATAGTGCGTTTAAGCGGCGATTCCTCTCACCTTTCCATCAGATCTTTACCAGGCGAACGGTCGCGTCGTAGGTGGTCTCCTGGCCGGGTGCGAGCATCACGATGCCCGTGTCGCGGTCGCGCCAGATCTTTGTGTTGAATGGGTCTCCAATGTTGTACTGGGGCTCCAGCACGATGAACGATTTGTCCGGCGGTGCGTAGCACTGATACGCCTTGATGTCCTTCGATTTCGATGTCACGACATATTTGAAGCCGGACTTCGGGTCATGGATTTCCGCGGTGACCGTTCCGTCGGCCGCGCGAATGAGGTCGAAGAAACAGTCGTCGAGGAACTGATCGCCCATCGTCCGCGCCTCGCGGAAATCGAACTTCGAGCCTTCGGTAGGCTCGATCTCGCCGGTCGGGAAAACGTTGTCGTAGTTATCGACGAGAGCCCGCGTTTTCGCCGGGATTCTCAGCTTCGCTTGCGTACGATCACCGCTGGGAATGTTGAAGTAAGGATGCCAGCCGAGGCCCATCGGCAGCGGTTCGGAGCCTGTGTTTTTTGCGGTAATCGTGAGCGCGAAGGAACTGGCGTCGAGTTCGGCCGAGCACCGAACCGCCATCTGCCCGGGCCATTCGCCGGCGAACGTTTTCTCGTAAGTGGCCTCGATGTAAGCGCGGGACGTGGTGTCGCGCGTCGTGACTTTCAACGGCTCGCCGAGTATTAGGCCGTGCATGGAGTGCGGTTCGGCGCCGGGATTCTTACCTTCCCAATTCGCGGGCAACTTCACAGTGTTGCCGCCGACGGAAGTTTCAATCGTCCGCGCCTTCTCATCCAATTTGCCGCGTATGCGATTGGCGAATGGCACCAGTGGCGAACCGCCGTTCTTGAACGATTCATTGCCACGGTAATCGTTCTCGCCGAGCGTCATGAGCTTCGCCGCTTCGGCGAGCGATGGCGCGGTGAACAGATCGGTGACGCCCTTTCCGGCCACGATTCCGCGCAGTTGCCACGTGTTGAAACCGCGGCCTGGAAGGATCTCGGCTTCAGTCAACGTCAGCGGTTCGCTTACCCCGCTGCGTTTGAGTATCACGGCCTTCTGGCCACCGAGCGCAACGTCGCTATCGATCACTTGGAACGGCGGCGGCTCTGACAACGAACACCCCGCCATCGCGCCCACGCCGGCCACCGCCATCCACTCACGCCTTGTTTGTCTCACGAATGCCTCCATGCCTCGAACTTCCACCGCAGCTTTGCCGCGACGGCCGGGTGATCGGCGATTACGTTTCGCACCTCACTCGGGTCGAGTCTGAGATTGTACAACTCTTGCGTGTTGTTGTCGTAGAAACAGATCAACTTCCAATCGCCCTCGCGAACCGCGCCCGCCGACCGGCCACCTAGAAAGTGCGGGGCATTGAGCGGATAGTGCCAGAAATGCGGACGGGCCGCGAAGTGTTTCGTATCTGTCAACGCCCGGCTGAACGGCCGTCCGGCAAGTTCGTTGGTTAGCGGCGATCCGGCTTGTTGCAAGAATTCCGGCATGACATCGAGCGTGTCGATAGGGACTTCGCTGACCTTTCCTGCATGTTGCCCGTGCGGGAATCTCGCGATAAACGGAATGCGAATGCCGCCCTCGTAGAGCGTCGATTTTCCGGCGCGCAGCGCGCCGTTGACGGTGACGCGATCCTCCCCGCCGTTATCGGAGCAGAAGACGAACAGCGTGTTGTCGAACACGCCCTTCTTTTCCATCGCCGCACGCATCTTGCCGATACCTTCGTCGAGCGACCACAACATCGCCGCCAGCGCGGGATTGTTTTTCTTTGCGCTCGCGCCAGGCTTCGCCGCGAAACGCGCTTCGATGTCTTTCTTCGCGGCGAGGCGCGTGTGAACGGTGTAGTGCGCGACGTAGAGAAAGAATGGCGCCGAACTCCGTTCGATGAAGGCGACAGCTTCGTCGTTCAGGCGATCGGTTAGGTATTCGCCCGTGTGCTTCGGCTGCACTTCGGGCATGTGTTGATACGGCGGGAAGTAGTAGCCGGGGCCGATGTACTTCGACTCACTGCAAATCACTTCGGCAAAGCCGTGTTTCGCAGGGTCGCCGCGGCGTGTGGCGTAGTCGCCCATCAGATGCCATTTGCCGATCAGGCCGGTGTGATACCCGGCTTCTGCGAGGCGTTTGGCGACGCTGCGATATTTCGTGGGTGAAAGATGAACAGGGTCGTCGGCGCGCAAGAAATCGGTAATGCCGACGGTCTTCGGATGTTGGCCCGTCATGAGGCTGACGCGCGTTGGAGAACACACCGGCGCGGCGGCGTAGGCTTGGGTGAAGCGAACGCCGTCGCGCGCGAGTCGATCGAGGTGTGGTGTTTCGTTGAACGTATTGCCGTAGCAACCGAGTTCGGCCCAGCCGAGGTCGTCGGCGAGAACGAAGACGATGTTGGGCTTGCGCGGAGGCGGCGCGAGCGCCAGGAGGGTGAATTGGCGGCGGGAGAGACTCACTCCCGCTAGCCTATCAGTCCACTTCCGGTTGCGAGAGCGTGAGCGCCATCGCTGCCCAGCTTGTACCAGCTGCCGAGATCCACTGATCGCGCTCATGCGGGAAGCCGCTGTCCTTTAGCGGTTGGAACGGGCTGCTGCGCGTGCGAACGTGCCACGTCCCATCGGCGAGTTGTGTGCGCAGCAGATACGCGACGCCGCGGTCGACGCGATGGCCGGTCATGATGAGTGCGACCATCGCCTGGCCTGTCGCATAGGCGTCCGTTTCCAATCCATCGAGTTGCGCCCAACCGCCGTCGGCGCGTTGCGCGGCAAGCAATTCCGCCGCCGCGTTGTCTATATCGGACTTCGGCGCATGGGCCCATGTGAGCCCAAGCAGGCGCATCGTTCTGTCTTCGTTCGACACTGGGCGCGCGTTGATCAACCATGCACGGGCTTTGGCGATGCGGTCGTCGGCATCGATGCCGTAGATGCGCAGCGCGCGGACACTGAGCGCCGTGGAAGTGAAGGGACTCGCTTCCATCGGCGGGCGCGCGGGCAATACAGCGAAACTGCCGTCGGGTGTTTGCGTCCGCGCGATGGCCAGCGTCATCGCGTGTGTCGTTTCATCGGGCGCGTGACCTTCGGCGTGAAGTCCAAGCAGTGAATAGCTGACGCTAATGCCTGGATTGGGCAATGTCACGCTGCCATCGACGAGCTTTTCGCGGATGGGGCGGAACATCGCCATCACGGTTTTCAGTTGCTGCGCCGAGACGGACTCGTCGACGGCGTAACCACGCTTGCGCGCGGCGCCCGTCAGCATTTGCGGCAGCGATTGATGGTGGCAGGACGAACAGCCCGAAACTTTGACGAACTGCGGTCCGCTCTTTTGCAGCGCCGCGATCGGCTTCTCGACGGCGCTTCGGATCGCGGTTGCGTCCGATGCGCCGCCGGCTTTCAGGCGACTGACCGCTTGCATGTCGCCGCGCTTCATCGCCATCGTCAGCGAGGTCTCGCCGAACTTGTTCTTTGCGGTCACATTGGCGCCGTTTGCGAGCAGTAGCTCCATCAATTTCGGATCCGCGGCCCACATCAGCGCGGTGTTGCCATTGGCGTCGGGTGCTTCGAGATCGGCGCCGGAGACGATGAGTTTCTTCGCCATCTCGGAGTTGTTTTGAACGGCGGCCAGCGTCAATACCGGGAAGCCGAAAAAGCGGTCAGTGTTCGGGTTGGCTCCGCTGGCGAGCAGTTTTGAAACGCCCGCGGCGTCGTTGCGCAAAGCCGCTTCAAGCATCGGCGTCGCGGGCTTGAAGTCGGGAATCTGCGCGGATAGAACGGCTGCGAAAACAAGGAATCTAATTTTCATATTGGGTCTCACCTAAGCACGCGCGGACCCGATGGAAATTAGCTCAACTAGAAACGAAGGAATATTCCGCGGCGATGTAAAGTCCACGCGAGCGCGTACATGACGGCGACGTGCATGAGCGCGTAGAGAAGGGAAGCGAGCATGGGCGGCGCGATCGCGGCGAAGAAGCCGTCATACAGCGGCTGCCGCCAGCCGAGTAGGCTCAGCATCCTCGCAAACAATCCGGACGCGGCGTAGATCGTGATTGCATTCGAGCCGTAGATCACCAACGGCCCGCACCAACTCTTCTTGCCGAGTACGTCCGCGAACCAGTAGCAGGTTGCAAAACCAAGGAATGCGAAGCCGGACGAAAGCAGCGCGTAGGGCGGTGTCCACAGCTGTTTGTTGATCGGCATGAAGTGATCGAGAAATCCGGCCAGCGACGCAAGCGCGACGCCGGAGACCATCAGCCACGCGGTCTTTTCCGCGGGTTGCAAATCACCGCGCCACAGCAGCGTGCCGCACAACGCGCCGAACAACACGTTGGCGATCGCGGGCAGCGTGCTGACGAAACCTTCCGGATCCCAGACCTTCGTGTTCGAATACAAATGCCCGGGCAGCAACATGTTGTCCACCCACTGACCGAAGTTGCCGATCGGCTCCAGCACACCCGGTCCGTAGCCTGGAACATCGACAAGCGTCATCATCATCCAGTACGCCGCGCAACAACCGATGATCGTGTAAACCTGCCCGCGCCACTGCGTGTAGAGATAGACAAACGATCCGATCAGGTAACAAACGGCGATGCGTTGCAGCACGCCGGGAATGCGTAACGTCGAAAAGTCGTAGTTCGGGAATCCATTTAGCAACAGACCGAGCGCGAAGATCATCGCCGCGCGGCGCAGCGTGTGCATCAGCAGTTTCGAACGGTCCGCGCCTTCCTCGATGCGCCGCGCATAGGAGAAAGTCATCGACACGCCGACGATCCAGAGGAAGAACGGAAAGACCAGATCGGTAAACGTCCAGCCATTCCACTTCGCGTGGAGCAACGGCGCGAACGTGGTCTGCGAGTTGCCGTTGTTGTTGACCAAAACCATCGACGCCATGGTCGCGCCGCGAAACGCGTCGAGCGATACCAGCCGGTTCGCACTACTCGATACAATATTAGCCACGCAATGTTCCTCTCCAAAGTAAGTCTCGTTATTGTACTCTCCGGCGCGGCGTTGCTTGCTCAACGCGGGGATCGCGCCGAGCTCGGGCAGCGCGCATCCAAGATCCTCGCGGCGAACTGCGTCGGCTGTCACGGGGCGCCGCTCATCAATGCCGGCCTCGACTTGCGGAAGCGCGAGTCGATTCTCCGAGGTGGCGATAAGGGTTCTGTCGTCGAAGTGGGATCGGCGGCGCTCAGCAAACTGTACAAGCGTGTTGCGCACGAAGAGGAACCGTCGATGCCCCCCGGCCGCAAGTTGTCCGACGGCGATATAGCCACGTTGCGGGCCTGGATCAACGCCGGCGTGCCGTATGAAGACATTCTCGATCAGAAGGAAGAAGAGTCGCGCGCGGCGCTGTCGAAACTGGAAGAACGCCCCATCACACCGAACGAGCGCAACTGGTGGGCCTTCAAGAAGCCTGTGCGCCACGACGCGCCGAAAATCGCCAGCACGGCGTGGCCGAAGACAACGATTGACCAGTTCATTCTGGCGTCGCTTGAAAGGAAGGGTCTGAAGCCCTCACCCGAAGCGAGTAAGAATACACTGATCCGCCGCGCGTATCTCGACGTCGTTGGCATTCCGCCGACACCGGCGGAGGCGAAGGAATTTCTCGCTGACACACGGTCCGATGCGTACGACAAACTCGTCGACAAGCTGCTCGACAGCCCGCACTACGGGGAACGCTGGGCGCGCCACTGGCTCGACCTGGTCCGCTACTCTGACTCCGGCGGTTTCGAATACGATCGCGACCGCGAAAACGCTTGGCGTTATCGTGACTACGTGATCCGTTCGTTTAATAACGACAAGCCCTACGATCGTTTTCTTAAAGAGCAAATCGCCGGCGATGAGTTGTATCCGGGAGACAAAGACGCCACGACGGCGCTCGGATACCTGCGGCTTGGCGTTGAGAACAACATCAAGACCGAGCAGACTCGCATCGATGAATTGGACGACGTCGTTGTGACCACGGCCAACGGCATGCTGGGCGTGACCGTTGGTTGCGCGCGCTGCCACAATCACAAGTTCGACCCAATCGCGCAGAAAGACTACTACCGCATGCAGGCGGTCTTCTTCCCGACGCGCGCCGAAGAGAAGCCGCTCGCTACGGACGCGGAGTTGAAACGCATCAAGGAAGAAACCGCGCGAATCGAAGAGTTGCAGAAGCCGCTGCGCAAGCAGATCCGTGAGATCGAACAGCCGACGCGCGACAAGTTCATCGCGCGCCGCCGCGCCGCGCTTCCGGAGTACATGCGCGTCGCCCTTGCCACACCAGTCGAAAAACGCACCGACGGCCAGAAGTTGAACGCGATTCAAGTCGAACGCTCGATCGAAAACATACGCGAAGAAGAACTGCTCGCGGAGATGCCGTTGAACGCGTTGACCAAGCGCGAATTGATCGTCGCCCAGATCGCCGATCTCGACAAACAGAAGCCCAAGCTTGAAACCGCGATGGTCGTCAAGGAGAACGGCCGCGAAGCTCCGGCGTCGTATTTCCTGCACCGAGGCAGCCTTTCGCAGAAGGGCAGCAAAATGCAGCCTGGCGTGCTGTCGGCGGCCTTCGATGGCGAATGGAAATTCCCCTCGCCTCCCGAAAACGCGACGACGTCGTTCCGCCGCGCCGGTTTCGCCGAGTGGCTCGGCAGCGCCGAGAATCCGCTCACGCCGCGCGTGATGGTGAATCGAATGTGGATGTATCACTTCGGCGAAGGCATCGTGCGCACGCCGTCGAACTTCGGCAAAATGGGCGAGCGCCCGACGCACCCCGAACTGCTGGACTGGCTCACCACTGAGTTCGTACAGAACGGCTGGAGCATGAAGCACATCCATCGCCTGATCATGAAGTCGGCGGCGTACAAGCAGTCCTCCGACGACAACGACGCTGGCGTTAAAGCGGATTTCGACAACCGGCTCTTATGGCGCATGGCGCGACGGCGCGTCGAAGGCGAGATCATCCGCGATTCGATTCTCGCAACCGCCGGTACGCTCGACCGCTCCGTCGGCGGCCAGTCGATCTTCCCCTATATCGATCCGTCGCTGTTTCAATCCAGCTCGAAGCGCACATGGAACGGCAGGGCGAACTCCGATCCGGTTACCTTCCGCCGAAGCGTGTACATCTTCTCCAAACGCACGATTCCGTTGCCGATGATGGAAGTCTTCGACCGTCCCGACACCATGTCTAGCTGCGCGCGCCGCAATCGCTCGACCGTCGCGCCGCAAGCGCTTATCATGATGAATAACGATTTCGTCTTGATGCAGGCGAAACATTTCGCGCAGCGATTGGAGCGCGAAGCGGGTTCCGATACCGACAAACAGATCCGGCTCGCCTACGACATCGCGTTGTCGCGCGAGCCGTCCGCGACCGAATTCGCCAGCGCCAGGCAGTTCATCAACAGCTATCCGCAGGGGCTGGTCGATTTCGCCCATGCGATGTTCAACATCAACGAGTTCGCCTACATCCCATGAGCCAACGATTTTTCTCTCGACGCGAATTACTTTGGAAGGCCGGCGGCGGCATCGGCGGGCTGGCGCTTGCCAACATGCTGCAGGGCGCGTCGACCTCACCGCTTGCGCCAAAGGCCGGCCACTTCGCCGCGAAAGCGAAGTCGATCATCTCGATCTTCTGCTACGGCGGCGTCAGCCACATGGACACATTCGACCCCAAGCCGATGCTGGCCAAGCACGCCGGCGAAACGATTCCGGGCAAGAAAGTCGTGCCGTCGCAGGGGACGCCGGGCGGCTTGATGCCCTCGTTGTGGGACTTCAAGAAGTACGGACAGAGCGGGCTTGATGTCTCGGATCTATTCCCGCATGTGGCGACCTGTGCCGATGACCTCGCCGTCGTCCGTTCCATGCACACGATCTCGAACGATCACGCGCCCGCGCTGTATCAAATGAACACCGGCTCGATTCAAACCGGCTTTCCGTCGATGGGCACGTGGGTGACGTATGGCCTCGGCACGGAGAACCAAAGTTTGCCCGCGTTCGTCGTCTTCACCGACCCCCGCGGCGGCCCCATTGGCGGCGCGCCGAACTGGGGCAACGGCTTCATGCCGACAGCGTTCCAAGGCACGCAGTTCCGGCCGACCGGCGATCCGATCGTTGACCTGAAACCGCCGCAGGACATGACGCCGGAGCGTCAACGCAAGTGGCTCGACTTCATGGGCAAGCTCAACGCGGAGCATCATCAGAAGAACCCGCAGGATACCGAACTCGCGGCGCGAATTGAGTCGTACGAGCTCGCGTTCCGCATGCAGACGGCGGCCGTCGATGCGGTCGACATCGACAAGGAATCGGAAGCGACCAAGAAGTTGTACGGGCTCGATCAGGAGATCTCGTCCTACGTCGGACGGCAGGCGCTAATGGCGCGCCGGCTCGTCGAACGCGGCGTGCGCATGGTGCAGATCTATTCCGGCGGCGGGAACTTCAACGACAGCTGGGACGCGCATTGGGATCTGAAAGAAAATCACACGCAGCACTGCACCGAGACTGACAAGCCGATCGCGGGATTGTTGAAGGATCTGAAGTCGCGCGGCATGTTGGATTCGACGCTGGTGATTTGGCACGGCGAGTTCGGCCGGCTGCCGATCTCACAGCGCATGTCGGGCCGCGATCACAACCCGTACGGCTTCACCGTGTGGATGGCCGGCGGCGGAACCAAGGGCGGCACAATTGTCGGCGCGACCGATGAGTTCGGGCTCGAAGCCGTCGACAAGCCCAAGAAGATTAACGATCTCCACGCGACGATTCTGCACCTCATGGGCTTCGATCACACGCGCCTTACCTACATGCACAACGGCCGATTCATGCGGCTGACGGATGTGGAGGGGGAAGTGATTAAGGAGATAGTAGCCTAGGAGTTGACATGCAAGTCCAATTCACGCAGGAACAGGAAACGCGCCTCTCGCAGTTCGCGCGTAACGCAGGTATGGAGCCGGAAGCGTTCGTCCGCGAGGCCGTCCTCCGCGTGCTTACCGAAGAGGAAGACTTTCACGCGGCCGTGCGCCTCGGAATCGAACAAGCGGATAAAGGCGAACTCATCGACGAGGCCGAGATGGCCGAGCGGTTTGAAAAAATTTTGCGGGGCTAGTGCGCATACGCTGGACGGCGGCTGCGGCGGAAGACTTGCAACAGATCGGTGATTACCTGCTTAGGAATTACCCACGTTTCCGGCAATCGACCCTCAAAAGAAACTACTCGGGCATTGCCAGTTTGCGGAGCTCTCCGTACCGGGGACGTCAGGGCGAAATACTCGGGACTCGCGAATTGGTGTTTTCACCACTGCCGTACGCGGCGGTCTACAGAGTCGGCGCGGCGACGATTGAAATCCTTCGCATACGGCACACGTCGAAGCGGTCTATGTAGCGAACCCCTCGCCCTCGACCTACAGCATCAACCGCTGATGCTCCTTCAGCACGCACCGGTCCATCACCACCTTAATCCCCGCCGCCCGCGCCTTCTCGGCCGCCGCGTCATGCACTACGCCCTCTTGCAGCCACAAATACCGCGCGCCTTTTGCAATCGCCTCGTCGACAATTCCCGGCACCGCATCGGATGTCCGAAAAACATTTACCATGTCGATTGATTCGGGCACTTCGCCCAACGTTCCGAAAGCCTTCTCGCCCAGCACTTCCGTTTCGGCTGGATTCACCGGCACGATGCGATACCCCTGCCGCTGCATATACGCCGACACGCCGTGACTCGGCCGCAGGCGCTTGCCGGAAAGCCCCACAACTGCGATCGTGCGACTCGAACGCAGCATCTCCAGAATGACGGCGTCGTCATTCATCGTCGGCCACTTTCAACTTCAGTGCCTTGAAGAATCGATTCAGCTCCGCCGGCTCCAGCGAACGAAACTCCTTATGCCGCAACGAGCCGAGTTCCAGAAACCCAATCTTCACGCGCTTCAACTTCTCGACTAAAATTCCGAAGTGCCGGAACATCATGCGGATCTGGTTCTGCCTGCCTTCGATCAGCTTGATCTCGTACCACGGATTGTCGGCGTGCTTCAATCGCACCAGTCCCGCGGGCGCAGTCTTCTTGCGGTGCAGATAGACGCCCTTGCGAAACTGACTCTCCTGCTCCTCTGTCAGCGTGCCATTCACCTTCACGACGTACGTCTTCACAAGCTCCGACTTCGCCGACATCACGGCGTTGGCGAACTCGCCGTCGTTGGTCAATAAAATCAGGCCTTCGGAGTTATAGTCCAGCCGCCCGACCGGATACACACGCGTCTTGACGCCCTTGAGCAGCGACATGATCGTCGGCCGCCCTTCGGGGTCGCTCGTTGTCGTCACATAACCCGCCGGCTTGTTGAGAGCCAGGTAGACGAACTCGCGCGGCGGCTGCAACAGCTTGCCGTCGACCTTGATGTGATCCTTGCCGAATTCAGCTTTCGTTCCAAGCTCGGTAACGATCTTGCCATTCAACGTCACGCGCCCTTCGAGTATCAACTGTTCGGCCTTGCGGCGACTCGCAACACCCGCGGTCGAGATGATTTTCTGTAAGCGCTCTTCGGCCATTTACGCCTCGGCCGCGGTATCGGCCGCCGCCGCCGCTTCTTCCGGCGTCGACGGTCCTTCGGTTCCTTCGGGCACTTCGTCTTCGCTGAACGCCAGACGCCGCAGCTCTTCGAACTCTTTCAGCGTCGGCAACTCGGCGATACTCTTCAATCCGAACTGAACGAGAAACTCCTTTGTCGTCTTGTAGAGGATCGGCTTGCCAATGACGTTCTTGCGGCCCGCGGTTGTGATGAGCTTGCGATCAAGCAGCGTCTTCAAGACGCCGCCGCCTTGTACACCGCGGATTTCGAGAATCTCCGGCGCCGTAATCGGCTGCTTGTAGGCGACGACAGCCAGCGTCTCCAGCGCCGCGCCGGTTAACTTCAATGGCGGTTTCAAATTCTTGACGAACTGGCGCACGGCTTCGTGATGCTCGGGCTTGGTAGCCATCTTGAAGCCACCAGCGATTTCGCGAATCTGCAATCCGCGCTCGGCGGCGTTGTAGTCGTTGACAAGTTGCGCCAGCGCGGCATCTACGCGTTCCTGGGCCTGGCCCAGCGCCTGTGCCAACTGCTTGGCCTCCAGAGGCTCTTCGGTGATGTAGATGACCGCTTCGAGTATCGCCTTCAATTCGACTTCGCCCAGTTCGACGGGCGCTGGCGGGGCTTCGGCATCCGCGTTTACTTCGGGCTCGGGCTGCGCGGCCTCTTCCAGCGGGGCTGCGGCGGGCTGCGTCTCTTCCTGCTTGATCTCTTCCGGCTCCATGGCCTACTTGTATTCCTCTTCCAGCCGCGCGACCGTCTCGTCGTTGGCGGCGAACTCTTCAAAATTCTTGTGGCGCTTCAACCCGATATCGCCGAATGCCTCCTGCTGCACCAGCGTCACGGCCTGATTTTTCACCAGTTCGAGAATCGCGAGAAACAACACGATCATCGCACCGCGCGAGCGCTGCCGCTCGAACAGTTCCGTCGCCGAGACCGACTCGTGCGCTTTGACTGAACGCAGCACGTTCCGCAGGTAGACGATCATGTCGGGTACGGTGACGTCTTCCTTGGTGATCTCGAATTGCGGCCGGTTCTTGGCGCGTTCGAGCACCTTCTGCAGCGTCTGTACCAGGTCGAACAACGTGACGGCGAGACCGGGCTCATCGGCGTCGCTCAGAAATTCCTTCAGTGCCGGATTCGACCACGCGGCCTCTTCCATCAGTCGCTTCTGCTGCAACATCTCGGCGGCGTTCTTGAACCGCTCGTGTTCGAGCAGCCGGTCGACCAACTCTTGGCGCGGATCGCCCTCGGGGTCCATCTTCTCCAACTCGGGATCGCGCGGCAGCAGCATCTTCGATTTGATGTGAATCAAGGTCGATGCCATATAGACGAACTCCGCACTCAACTCCATGTCCATCTCGACAGCCTTTTGCACGTACTCCAGGTACTGGGAGGTGATGCGGGCGATCGGGATGTCGTAGATATTGATCTGTTGTTTGCGGATCAGATCCAGGAGAAGGTCCAGCGGGCCTTCATACTGTTCCAGGTGAACATTGAGCGGAGACGACACTACTTAACAGGGTAACAAAATCAGGGTTTCGAAGGCTTCTTCGTCCACTCGGTAATCCAGTCGAGAAAGTGTTTGTGCCACACCGCGCTGTTTTGCGGTTTGAGAATCCAGTGCCCTTCATCGGGGAACAGCAGCAGCTTTGACGGCACCTTCTTCAACTGCAGCGCCGTGTAGAGTTGCAGGCCTTGGCCTACCGGAACGCGGTAATCCAGATCGCCGTGTATCACCAGCGTCGGCGTTTGAAACTCGCTCACATAATGGCTTGGCGACCACTTCGCATACGACTCCGCGTTGTCCCACGGCATGCCCCGGAACTCCCACATCGGAAACCACAACTCCTCGGTCTCGCCCGCCATGCTGCGCAGGTCGAACACGCCCGCGTGCGAAACGAACGCTTTGAATCGCTGCGTGTGGCCGAGCATCCAGTTCACCATGTAGCCGCCATAGCTGCCACCCGCCGCGGCGAATCGCCCGGCGTCGGCCCACGGCTGTGCCGCCACATGGTCGACCGTCGCCATGATGTCTTCGTAGACCTTTCCGCCCCAGTCGTTGTTGATCTCATCGGTGAATTTTTGACCGTAGCCGGTCGAACCGCGTGGATTCGGCATCACAACCACGAATCCCGCTGCCGCGAAGACTTGCGGATTCCAGCGGTAGCTCCACGATTCATGCCACGCGCCTTGCGGGCCGCCGTGAATGAAAAACAATACCGGGTACCTTTGTTTCGAGTCGAAATCGGGCGGTTTCAACACAAAGCTATGAACCTTTGCTCCCTCGGCGCCTGTAACGGTGATGTCCTCAAATGCCGGCAACGTCAGTCCGCCTATCACGCCGTCATTCAGCTTGGCCAGCGGCACGGGCTTGTTATCGGAAGAATGAACCTTGAAGATTTCCACCGGCTTGGAGCCGGTTTGCATCGTGTAGATCATTGTCTTGCCGTCGGGAGTAAGTTGAACGTCGTCATAGGTCGCGCTGCCGGAAACGATTGACCGTGCCCCGCCGCTCCCATTGACTGCGAACATCTGAATGCTCTGCCGGCCGCGGTCTTCAACCGTAAAAAACAGACGCGTCGAATCGGGCGACCACGAGACACTTTGCACCGACCGGTCCAGCGTCTCGGTCAAATCGCGAACGCTTCCGCTCGATCGTTGAATCAGAAACAGCCGCCAGCGGTCGCTTTCATAGCCCGCCGTTTTCTGGCCGCGCCAAGCCAGCCACTGGCCGTCGGGTGAATAAACCGGCCCCACATCGGCGCCCGCTGTGATCGTGATTTTGCGCGGTTCGCCGCTCTCCGGCGAAACAGTCCAAAGTTCGCTGTTGGTCGACAGCGCCTGATCGTTCTCGCCATTCATCACATAGCAGACTTCTTTTGAATCCGGGGAGATCGCATAACCGTCCTGGCCGCCGAGCGAGAACGTCGGGACGTCGAACCGGCCGGGCGTGAGGTCCTTCACCGCGCCGCCGCCGATATCGGCCATCATCAAATGGCTGCGGCGTTTCGACTGATACGTATTCCAGTGTCGATAGAGCAGCGACGTGTACACGCGCGCCTTTGACTTCGACTCTTTCTCTTCCTTCAGCATGCGCTCGTTGCAGGCTTCGTCGTTGCATTCCGGATAGACTTCGCTCAGGAACAGAATGCGTTTGCCGTCCGGGAAGGGAAGCACGCCCGACGCTTCCGTCGCGAGTTTGGTGACCTGCTTCTGCGCGGAACCATCGGCGTTCATGATCCATACCTGTGACGAACCGCCTCGATCGGAAACAAACAGCAGTCGCTTGGAATCGGGCGACCAGCGAGGCCGGTCGTTGGAGCCCTCCGACGTAACGGCTTTGGGCGAAGAGCCGTCAAGCGTAACGGTATAGATCTGCGTAGTCTTCTTGTTCGCGGCCAGATCGACACGCTGCGCCGCGAAGGCAACGGTCTTCCCGTCGGGCGAAAGTTGAGGGTCCGATATGCGCTGAATGCGCATGAGCGTTTCAACGTCGAGAGTGGCGGCAATCGCGGCAAAGGCAGTGCAGAAGGTGAGACGCCAAAGCATGGTTTTATTGTAGATGACGGCGGTGGTGGTAGCGTTACAATACGTTTCTCGGTATGCAACTATTCAGGAAAAACATACATAGGACTATAACAATTTCATGGATAGAGGTTCCATGAAAATCCGTCATCGGAATGTCATGCATGAAAAACTGATACCCTAGTATAAGAATTTCCTGTATGGACCTCATCGACCGCACCCGTCTTCGTGATGAGATTCGAATGCTCATACGCTCCAACGCGGTGACGGCGATCTTGGGCCCACGTCAATGCGGAAAGACGACCCTGGCGCGCATGATGGCCGCCGAACGGCTATCGATGTGGCTCGATTGCGAAGACCCGCTCTCCAAAGCGCGTCTCAAGGAACCGATGCGCTTGCTCGAAAGTGCGCGCGGGCTCGTCGTTATCGACGAGATTCAATTCATGCCGGAACTGTTCCCGATTCTCCGCGTGCTCGCCGACCGGAGGCCGCAGAAGGCAAAGTACCTGATTCTCGGCAGCACGTCGCCAGAACTGGCGACGCAAGCCGGAGAGTCGCTGGCGGGGCGCGTCGCCTATTTACCTA
>Ga0194119_10005868_pt1 | contig 18126 bp, 14 predicted proteins | sample TA2MahC100mmetaG_FD_148620 | JGI IMG/M metagenome (GOLD analysis project Ga0194119, IMG submission 148620) | Freshwater microbial communities from Lake Tanganyika, Tanzania - TA2015018 Mahale Deep Cast 100m | ecosystem: Environmental > Aquatic > Freshwater > Lake | place: Tanzania: Lake...
CTGACGGGCTATTTCCGCAGTTTTGAGCTCAAGACCCCGGACGGCCAGGTGCGCGGCTATCACAAGCCCATCATGCTGGCGGGCGGCGTAGGCAACATTCGTGAAGATCATGTGGACAAGGAAATCTTCGCGGCGGGGACGCTGTTGATTCAGTTGGGTGGCCCCGGCTTGCTGATTGGTCTGGGGGGCGGTGCGGCCTCCAGTATGGGTTCCGGCACGAACGCCGAGGCGCTGGATTTCGATTCGGTGCAACGCGGCAATCCGGAGATTCAGCGCCGGGTGCAGGAGGTCATCGACCGCTGCTGGCAGTTGGGCGATCAAAATCCGATTCGCTCCATTCACGATGTCGGCGCCGGTGGTCTGTCCAATGCCATGCCGGAACTCGCGCACGGCGCGGGCCTGGGGGCGAAGTTTGAATTACGGCAGGTGCCCTCCGAGGAACCGGGCATGGCACCCAAAGAGATCTGGTGTAACGAGGCCCAGGAGCGCTATGTGCTGGCCATTGCCCCGGCCGATCTGCCGCGTTTTGCTGCCCTGTGCGCCCGCGAACGCTGCCCGTTTGCGGTTGTCGGTGAGGCGACGGCCGACGGTCAGTTGCGGGTCACGGACGCGCACTTCAAAAACAGCCCGGTTGATATGCCGATGGAGGTGTTGCTGGGCAAGCCCCCCAAGATGACGCGCGAAGTGACCCATGTCGTGCCGGTGCTGACGCCCTTCAGCGCCGACGGCCTGGACCTGCGCGAGGCGGCCTATCGTGTCATTGGCCACCCCACGGTCGCCGACAAGACCTTCCTCATTACGATTGGTGACCGTACGGTGGGCGGCTACACGGCGCGCGATCAGTTCGTCGGCCCTTGGCAGATCCCGGTGGCCGATTGTGCCGTGACCACGATGAGTTATGACAGCGAAAAAGGCGAGGTGATGGCGCTGGGCGAGCGCACGCCGCTGGCGCTCATCCATCCGGAGGCCTCGGGACGCATGGCGGTGGCGGAGGCGATCACCAACCTGGCGGCCGCGACCGTCAACGCCATCAGCGACATTCGTCTGTCAGCCAACTGGATGGCGCCCGCCGGTCACCCCGGTGAAGACGCCGCCTTGTTTGACACCGTGCGCGCGGTGGCCAAGGAGCTCTGCCCTGAACTGGGTATCAGCATCCCGGTGGGCAAGGACTCGATGTCCATGCAAAGCCGCTGGAAAGAGGGCAAGACAGACAAGGCAGTGGTGTCGCCGCTGTCGCTGATTGTGACGGCCTTTGCGCCGACGCCGGATGCGCGCCGGACCCTGACGCCGCAGTTGCGCACCGATTGCGGCCCGACCGATCTGTTGTTAATTGACCTCGGCCAAGGCCACAACCGCCTGGGCGGCTCCATCCTCGCCCAGTGTTATAGCGCCCTGGGTGATGCCGCCCCGGATGTGGTTTCTGCCCCGCAGATCAAGGCATTTTTTGCGCTCATCCAGCGCCTCAATCAACAAAATCGGTTGCTCGCCTATCACGACCGTTCCGACGGCGGCCTGTTTGCCACGCTCTGCGAGATGGCCTTTGCAGGTCATTGCGGCATTGATGTGGATGTGGACGAGCTGCGCTACAAACGCTTCCACGACGACATCGCCGAGGCCCTGGCCGATGCGCCGCTGCCGCACGAACCCTACACCAGCCGTTTGTTTAACATCCTGTTCAACGAGGAACTCGGTGCGGTCTTGCAGGTGCGTCGCAGTGACACCGGACGCGTCATTGAGGCCTGTATTGACGCGGGCCTGCGCGATGAGCTGTTTATCATCGGCAGCACCAATCGCAGCGACCGCGTGCGCATCTTGCGCGAGGGCGTGGCGGTGCTCGATGAGACGCGCCTGGAGCTGCAAACCGCGTGGAGCGCCACCAGCTTGCGCATGCAGCACCTGCGCGACAACCCGGACTGCACGCGGCAGACCTTCGAGACCTTGCAAGCCCGGGACCCGGGCCTGTCCGTCAAGCTCAGCTTTGACCTCAACGACAACATTGCCGCGCCCTACATCAAGCGCAAGAAGGCACAACCCAAGGTTGCCATCTTGCGTGAGCAGGGCGTCAACGGCGAGGTGGAGATGGCGGCGGCCTTCGACCGTGCCGGTTTCGCCCCGGTCGATGTCCACATGAGTGACATTCTCAGCGGGCGACTGGATTTGTCAGGCTTCAAGGGCCTGGCGGCGTGCGGCGGTTTTTCTTATGGCGATGTGCTGGGCGCAGGCGGCGGCTGGGCCGCGTCGATTTTGCATTCGGCGCGGGCGCGCGATGCGTTTGAGGCCTTCTTCAACCGCGCCGACAGCTTCGCGCTGGGCGTGTGCAACGGCTGCCAGATGATGAGCCGCTTGAAAGGCATCATTCCCGGCGCCGAACACTGGCCGCGTTTTGAGCGCAATCTGTCGGAACAATTCGAGGCGCGCTTTGTGATGGTCGAGGCCTTGCCAACGCCCTCCATTCTGTTCGACGGCATGGCGGGCTCGAAGATGCCCATTGTCGTGGCGCACGGTGAAGGCCGCGCGGTGTTTGATTCGCCGGCGCAGCAAAAACGCGTGTTGACCAGCCTGCGTTATATCAACAACAGCGGCAAACCCACTGAGCAGTTCCCCGCCAACCCCAACGGCTCGCCCGGCGGTGTCACGGGTGTGACGACCGCTGATGGTCGTTTCACCATCATGATGCCGCACCCGGAACGGGTGTTCCGCGCCATCCAGCATTCCTGGCGACCGGACGACTGGCAGGAGGATGGCCCCTGGCTGCGCCTGTTCCGCAACGCCCGGCGTTGGGTGGGTTAGCCTTATTCAGGCATAAAAAAACGCGCCCGTGGGCGCGTTTTTTTACAGACGGAATAACGCGGGTTATTTCGTTGCCAAGATGGCAGCGGCCAGCGCGTCGGCATTGGCAACGGCCTTGGGTTGCGGCGGCATCGGAATCTTGCCGTAGTTGCCCTTGGAGCCGTCCTTGAGAGAGGCTACGATGGCGGCCTTGTCGCCGGCGCGCTTGGCAGCAATTTCCTTCCAGGTCGGGCCCATCTTTTTCTTGTCGGCGTCGTGGCAGCCGACGCAGCCGTTGTCAGCAAAAATGTTAGCAGAAGCGGGGGCAGCCATAACGGCAAAGCCAGCGGCCAGCAAAGCGGTGAACAGTTTCATAGGGATCTCCAGTTGGATGAGGGGTTCAATCGTTGGTCACAATGTGTCTTTGTTACGCGTGATTATGACGATCACGGGGCGTGAACATACCGGCCTTGGGGTAGGCCGTCAAGAGAAAATGAATTTACCACTTGATTAAGTGCACATGGGGCAGTGTGCGGCCGAGAAAGCGTTCGCCAATGGTTTGAAAGCGCAAGGGAACATCCGTGACATAAAAGTCGTAATGCGGCGTGTTGCGGTCCGGGTTGGCGAGTCTTTGCTCGGCGAGCAAGCGGGCAGTTTGCTCAGCCATGGCATCGGCTGAATCGACCAGGGCGACGCTGGGGCCCGCCACCTCCTGTAACAGGGGCTTGAGCAAGGGGTAATGAGTACAACCGAGAACGAGACTGTCGATGCCCTCGGTCAGGAGCGGTTTGAGGTATTCCTGAGCGGCGAGACGCGTGACCGGGTGATCCAGCCAACCTTCCTCGACCAGGGGCACAAACAGGGCGCAGGCTTGGGCGTAGAGGCGGATGTGTTCTTTGTTGCTGTGGATGGCGCGCGTATAGGCGTTGCTGTTGATGGTGGTTGGTGTGCCGATGACACCGATCTTGTGATTGTGCGTGGCGGCCAGCGCCGCCTGTGCTCCGGCCTCGATCACATCCAGAACCGGGGTGTCGGACAGGTCGTGCACGGCCTGAGCGGCGACGGAGGCCATGGTGTTGCAGGCAATGATGAGCAGTTTGACCTGACGCTCAAGCAGAAACTCGGCGATTTGAGTGGTGTAATGAGCGATGGTCTCGGGGGATTTGACGCCATAAGGGACGCGCGCGGTGTCGCCGAAATAGACGATATTTTCGAACGGCAGGCGTTCCATCAAGGCGCGCACGACGGTCAGGCCGCCGACGCCGGAGTCGAATACGCCAATGGGGCTGCGGGGATCAAGGGTGGCGGTCATGGCTGGGGAAGTTCGGTCAGTCGTTGCAGGGCCCATTCTACATGGTCGCGCACCAAGGCTGAGGGATGGTCGCGACGCGCCCGGAGTGCGCTGAGCGTAGCAGGGCCGGCATCCCTCTGATTGCCGAGGGCGACGGCGATGTTGCGCAGCCAGCGCTCCCAGCCGATACGACGGATGGCGGAACCGGCCAGCCGGGTGTCGAATTCGGCCTCGGTCCATGCGAACAGCTCAATCAGATGGGCACGATCAAGGTGGTGACGCGGCTGGAAATCGGCCTCTTGGGCGGGCGTCGCAAAGTGGTTCCAGGGACAGGCAATCTGGCAGTCGTCGCAGCCGTAGATGCGGTTGCCAAGCAAGGGGCGCAGTTCGATGGGGATCGCGCCGGCATGTTCGATGGTGATATAGGAGATGCAGCGTCGCGCATCGACCTGATACGGGGCGATGATGGCGTTGGTCGGGCAGGCCGTAAGACAGGCGGTGCAGGTTCCGCAATGCGCAGGTTCCTCGGGGCTGTCGGGGGCGAGGGGCAGGTCGGTCAACAATTCGCCCAGAAAGAACCAGGAGCCGGTTCGGGTCAGGAGCAGGCTGTGTTTTCCGCGCCAGCCGTTGCCGGCTCCGGCGGCAAGCTCGACCTCCAGGAGCGGGGCGCTGTCGGTGAAGGCGCGATAGGCGAAGGGACCGATCTCTGCCTCGATTCGGTCAGCCAACTTTTGCAAGCGATTGCGCAACAGCTTGTGGTAATCGCGCCCCAAGGCGTAACGCGAGACATAGGCGCGCTCCGGGTCGGCGCGTAGCGCTTTGGCCTCGGCGGCATTCATGTCCTCGGGGAGATAATCGAGACGGACGCTGATGATGCTTTGGGTTCCGGGGACTAATTCCGTGGGTCGCGTACGCAGGAGGCCGTGTCGGGCCATATAATCCATGCCGCCGTGGAAACCTGCGGCTAGCCATGCCTGCAGGCCCGGTTCGGCATGGGACAGGTCCAGGGGCGCAAAACGAATGGACGCAAAGCCGAGTTCTGTCCCCCAACGACGAATGGCGTGTTTGAGTTCCGATCCGGATTGAGGAGTGTGTGGGTGCACAGGGTGTTGCAGCATAAGGACGATGATAGCCTTCCTTCGGGGGCGCTGGAATTGCGCCTGCCGGACGAGGCCGCGACGCTGGCCTTGGGCGCCCGCCTGGCAGGGGTCTTGCAGCCTGGGCTTTATATTGAATTGCTGGGTGATTTAGGCGCCGGCAAGACAACTCTGGTACGGGGTTTGTTGCGAGCCCTGGGTTACCAGGGGCGGGTAAAGAGCCCGACATTTACCTTGCTTGAACATTACTCCGTTTTGAGGTTTAATCTGTATCACTTTGATTTGTATCGTTTTGAGGATCCTGAAGAATGGTTGGACGCGGGTTTTCGCGAACATTTCAACGCCGACAGCGTGTGCCTGGTGGAATGGCCGCAAAAGGCGGAGGGGTGTCTGCCGATGGCCGATGTGACCCTGCGTCTCGATATTGTCGATCAGGGGGCTGGCCGTCAGGCGACGCTGCTTCCGCATACTTTGAGCGGTAAACAATGTCTCGCGATGCTCGCTACTGGCGATTGAAGGCCCCGCTGGCCTTGTTGCTGGCGATGGGACTCGCGCACCCTGGCCGGGCGAGTACCCTGGCTCGGTCTGCCCGAGCGGTGCGCATACAGCCTTCGCCCGACTCCTCGCGGATCGTTCTGGAGTTTGCCGAGGCCCCGGCCTATCAGCATTTCAGCCTGAAAGGGCCTGAGCGGCTGGTGATTGATCTGGAAGGGGTTCTGCCGGACGGTGCGCTGACGGATATTGCGACGCGCTTGAGCCCGCAGGACCCTTATATCGCCTCGTTGCGGGTGGGACTGAATCGCCCCAATGTCACCCGTCTGGTGATCGAATTGAAGACGGCGGCACGGGCGGAGATCTTCCCGCTGAAACCGGCGGGGGAGTATGCCCACCGGGTGGTCATTGATTTGAAGGGGGATGCCCGGCCGGAACCCGTTGCGCCGGCGGCACCGGTGGCCAAGTCCCCACCTGCTCCCACTCCCGCCCCCGCGCCCACGCCTGAGCCCCGTCGTCTGGTGACCATTGCGATTGATGCCGGACATGGGGGTGAGGATCCGGGTGCGCGGGGCGCGCGGGGCTCCCTGGAAAAGACCATTACGCTCTCCATTGCCCGCCGGGTTCGGGCCCAGATTGAGCAGACCAACACCATGCGTGCGGTCATGATTCGCGAGGGCGACTATTTCATTCCCCTGCACGAGCGGGTCAACAAGGCGCGTCGTGCCCACGCTGACATCTTCGTTTCCATCCATGCGGACGCCTTCTACAAGGCGAGTGCCAAGGGGTCGTCAGTCTTCGTGTTGTCGGTTCAGGGCGGGTCGTCGGCAGCCGCGCGCTGGCTGGCCAAGCGTGAGAACGAGGCCGATCTGATCGGGGGCACGCGAATTGATGTCAAGGATATTTATGTGCGCCAATCCATCGTGTCGATGTCGACGGATGCCCAGATTCTCGATAGCGGGAGATTGGCCTCGCGGGTCCTTGAAGAGATTGGCGGAATCAACGATCTGCACAAGGCTGTGGTTGAAAGTGCCAACTTTGCGGTTCTCAAGGCGCCGGATTTTCCCTCCATCCTGATTGAAACGGCCTTCATCTCGAATCCCGAGGAAGAGCGCAAGTTGAACGACGAGGTCCATCAGGAGCGTATTGCAACGGCCATCGTCGCCGGCCTGTCGCGTTATCTGGCGACCAACCCGCCCCTGCATCGCCCCGACAAGACGGCGCGTTCTGTTTGATCCCGAAAACACGCTCGGCATGGTCCTCAATCCTCCCTCAGCCAGTAAACAGACCGCGAGCGTAAGCGCGCCGGCCGCCCCCTTGACCTCACCCTTGCCGGTGGCGGAGGTGCTGGCCGAGATCGCGAGTAACATGAGCTCGGATGCCAACATCGAGCAGATGCTGACCCGCTTTCTGGGCATCATGGTGCGCATCTCCGGGGCCCGCGCGGGGGCCGTGCGGGTGTTGACGGCGGATGGGGGGCACCTGCGTCTGGCCGGTTCCGTGAATCTTTCTGACCAGGTGTTGGAAAGGGAGCGCTTTGTGCCTCTCGGTTGCGGGGTGTGCGGCAAGGCGGTCAGCTCACTGATGCCCGAGGAAGACCGGGTGATGACGGTCTGCCAGAAACAGGTTCGCCACGCCTACCTGCAACAGGACTGTGCGCATATTCTCGCCATTCCCTTGCGTCACAAAGGCAAGGTGCTGGGCGTGTACAACTTGTTCATGGAGCAGGATCAGGTCATCCAACAGGATGTGCGTTTCCTCTTTAACTCCATCTCCGAGCATCTGGGCATGGCGCTGGAGAATATGCGTCTGACGCGTGAAAACATGCGCATCTCGCTGATCAACGAGCGCACCATGCTGGCCAACCAGATCCATGACTCGCTGGCCCAGACCTTGGCCTATGCCAAGATGCGTCTGTCGGTACTCCATGAATCCTTGCAGGAGGGTCACCTTGATGACACTCAGCGCTATCTTGGGGATGTCGAGGAGGCCGTTGACATGGCCTATTCCGAGTTGCGCAACCTGATTACCCAGTTCCGCGACCGCATTGATCCACGCGGTCTGGTGCCGGCTCTGACCGAGATGGTGAAGAGCTTCCGCCAGAAGGCCAATGCGGATGTGGAATTTCTCAATCTCACCCAGGATGTGATGCTTCTGCCGGAGGAGGAGATCCAGGTCTTCCACATCATCCAGGAGGCGTTGTACAACATCAGCAAGCATGCCCGCGCCCGGCATGTCATCGTCACCCTGGATTTTGAGGACGGTGAATATGTGGTCAATGTGGCCGATGATGGGGTGGGCCTGATCGACGCCTCGGCCAGCGTGGGCCGGAGTTTTGGTTTGACCATCATGCGTGAACGGGCCGAAAAACTGGGCGGGCGTCTGGTCATCGAGAGTCGTCCGGCGGGCGGTACGACCGTGCGTTTGCGCTTCCCGGCCACCCCGCCGGTGGCCCGGCCCGATATGGCGACCGGGGCCACCGTGACCAGTGCGGAGGCCAAGACCCGTATGCCGCCCCGTAACGAGGAGTTATCTTGATGAATACTGTGCGCATCATCCTGGCCGACGACCACACCTTGTTTCGCAAGGGGCTGTCCGAATTGCTGGAGCGTGAGGGGCATATTCGTGTTGCGGCCATGACGGGAGATCCTTCCCAGGTCGCGGCCCTGTTGCGTGAACACACACCGGATGCCTTGATTCTGGACCTGAACCTGCCCCCGACGGATGGCATTACCTTGATGCAGGAATTGCGGGAACAGGGTTTTGCGCTGCCCGTCCTGATCTTGACCGTTTCTGAGGCCGACCGTGATCTCGCGCGGGCGCTGCGTAACGGAGCCAAGGGCTATCTACTCAAGAGCATGGAACCGGACGAGGTGATTGATGCGGTTCTGCGTGCGGTGCGGGGCGAAACGGTGGTGGCGCCGACGATGACGGCCAAGCTGGTGCGACTCCTTGATCACCGCGAGGGCGGCGAGCAAGGGCATGCCGAATTGCTGGCGACCCTGACGCAGCGTGAGCGGGAAATTCTGGTGCACTTGTCGCGTGGCGAGAGCAACAAGGCCATCGCCCGGGCCCTGGATATCAGCTACGACACCGTAAAACTGCATGTGCGCCATATCCTCGCCAAGCTTAATCTGACCTCGCGAGTTGAGGCGGCGGTCTTCGCCGTGGAACAACGCCTGTCGCCCGATTAGGGGCGCAGGGCCGTTGTCTGCCGAGGGCCTGACGGCGCCCGCCCGGGCGGCGTTTCTGCAGGCCGTAGCGACGAGCTAGGGCGGTGTCGGCCGGCTGGCCTGGATGGCTGCAATTCGGGCTGTACGCATGGCCTCGGCCATTTTTTCGGGGGGCGTTTGCCGGGCGAGGGCGGCGGCATCGACCCCGCGCACGGCTGCCAGCGCCGTTTCGAGGGGCGCGCGTGAGGGATAGTCGCTGTTTTCGAAACCCAGTCGACCGCGATGATCACACGCGCAGGCCAGAATAAAGTCCTCCAGCCGTTGCGGCGAGCGCAGGGCACCTATATCCGTCAGCAGGCGCAGCAGGGTGTCAGGACGCAACTCCGTCGCCCGCAGGGCCACGCCATGGTGACGGGCAACGGCGAAGGCGAGTTCGCGACAGTCGTTGGGGACGCGCAGGCGCTCGCACAGGGGACCCACAAGATCGGCGCTGCGCTGTTCGTGACCATGATGGCGGGGCAGCAGATCGGTGGGGGTCGTGCCCTTGCCCAGGTCGTGGCAAAGCACGGCAAAGCGTACCGGCAGACTGGCCCCAGCCTGGGCCGCCGCCCGCAGGCAGAGCAGCAGATGGGCGCCGGTATCAATCTCCGGATGGAAGTCGGCCCGTTGCGGGACCCCGAACAGGCGCTCAACCTCGGGTAGCAGGCGGGACAGGGCGCCGCAGTCGCGCAGGACCTCGATCATGCGTGCGGGCGCAGCCTCCATCAGGCCACGGGCGATCTCCTGCCAGACGCGTTCGGGGACGAGCGCGTCCACCTCACCGGCCTCGACCATCGCGCGCATCAGCGCCAGCGTCTCCGGTGCGACCGTAAAATGGGCAAAGCGGGCGGCAAAGCGGGCAACCCGCAGGATGCGCACCGGATCCTCGGCAAAGGCCGGCGAGACATGGCGGAAAAGACCTGCGCTCAGGTCTTGCTGTCCGCCATAGGGGTCGATGAGGTGGCCGTCCGGGGCGCGGGCGATGGCGTTGATGGTCAGATCGCGGCGGGCGAGGTCTTCTTCCAGGGTGACCGCCGGATCGGCGTGGATGACAAAGCCGCGATAGCCCGGGGCGCTTTTGCGCTCGGTGCGGGCGAGGGCGTATTCCTCATGCGTCTCGGGGTGCAGGAAGACGGGAAAATCGCGTCCGACCGGCAGAAAACCGGCCGCCACCATCGTCTCCGGAGTGGCTCCGACGACCACCCAGTCGCGATCCTTGATCGGGAGGCCCAGCAGGGCATCGCGCACTGCACCGCCGACCTCGTAGATCCGGGAAGGCGGTGGCAGCGACATACGGTGTTTTCTACTTAGCGCCGCGCGTGGATGCGGTAGGTGGCGTAGATGCTGCGGCTATCTTCATTCCGCAGGTAATCAAGATTTGCCGCCAAGCTGGCTGGGCGACCGAAGCGGGCCGGATAACCCTCGGGGCAGAGGTTGTCGCTGCGCAAGGCACGGCAATTGTCCCGGGTCATCATCTTCGGTCCCGGCATAAATTCCATGGCCGTCGCCATGGCGTAAGAGGCCGCCTCACCCAGCGGCAGGATAAAGCGCTTGAGGCCACGGGCCGTGGCCGTGAGGCGAACCAGTTCCTGAAGGGTATAGGGGGTGTCGCCGCAGAGGTTGTAGGCCTGGCCCCAGGTCTCGGGGTCATCGAGGCTGAGGGTGAAGGCGCGCGCCACATCGTTGATATGGACAGGCTGCAGGCGGGCCCCGGCCCCCGCCAGTGGCAGGATGGGGGTCAGCGTCAGGAGCTTGGCAAACAGGTTCAGGAAACGGTCGTCCGGGCCAAAGATGACCGAGGGGCGGAACACGGTCGGGTGCAGGTCGCTGGCGGCCAGCACGGCGGCCTCGCCGCGGGCCTTGCTTTGCTGGTACAGACTGGTCGAGTCGGAGGCGGCGCCAAGGGCGCTCATGTGCAGGAGGCGGCGCACACCTGTCGCGCGACAGGCCGCGATGACCTTGGCCGGCAGTTCTGCATGGACCTGTTCGAATTCAGCCGCGCTGCCGTGCAGAATGCCGACCAGGTTGATGACGGCATCGCAGCCCTGAAACAGGCGTTCCAACTGGGCCGGCTCATGGATGTCGGCCTCGACGGTGGTGATGGTGGGCAGGACATCGAGATGGCGCAAATCAAAGCGCCGGCGCCCTGGGATGAGGATGGAAACCCCTGTCTTGGCGAGTTGTGCCGCGAGGTGGGAGCCAACGAAGCCGCCCCCGCCGAGGATGCAGATTTGTTTGATTTTCATAATGCCCTGCCTGAAGGTAAGAATGTGAGAACGGAATACCGCGTATCTTACGCCGCCTGATTAGTCGATGGCGGGGGTTAATTCATCCTCCGGCAGAGGGGCGCTGCTGCGCGGCGGGATGACACCGAGTCGATCCTTGAGGCTGGTCTGTGGTCCGCCCAGTCGCTCGGCATAGAACATGGCATTGGCGAGGACCTTTTTGACATATTGGCGGGTCTCAAGGAAGGGAATGGTCTCCACATAGATGGTGCCTTCCAGGGTGCTGTTGGATTGCCATTTGCGCGCCCGCGCCGGGCCGGCATTGTAGGCGGCTGTGGCCAGAACGGTGGATTGGTCGAGGCCGTTGTACAGCTTCTTTAAATACCAGGTGCCGAAGCGGATGTTGGTCTCCGGTTGCACGACCTTCTTGACCGTTTTTTGGCTGGCACCGATCTGTTGACCAATCCAGCGCGCCGTTCCGGGCATGATTTGCATCAGGCCGCCGGCCCCGACGCGGGAGCGGGCGTATTCAATAAAACGCGACTCCTGCCGCATCAACCCATAGACCCAGGCGACATCAAGATTCTGCTCACGGGCGAAGGACTCGGCCAGGTCGCGGTAGGGCGTGATATAGCGCAGATCAATGCTGTGCGCCTCGCGCGTTCGTTCGGCGGTGCTGATGGCGCGGTCATACCAGCGGGCCTGACGCGCCAGTTCGGCGGCGGCGAGCAGTTGCCGGTCATTCATGCCGCGCAGGGCCCAGTTCCACTCGGCCAAGGCCTCTTCGTCGAGATTCAGTTTACGCAGCAGGAGGGCGCGCTTCAGCCCCGTGTGGTCTTCCGCAAAACGCAGTTCGCTGTCCGTCAGAGGCAGGGCAATGGGGCGCGATTGCAGGCGCTGGGGCAAGGCCTCTTCCGCGAGTCGGCCGTAATAATTGAACTCTTGCGAGAGTGGCGCAAAGATCTGCTGAGCGCTGGCGTGGGCATTCATTGCCTGCAGGGCACGCGCCTTCCAGTAGCGCCAGACGGGTTCCTCCTGCAGGCGCGGCGGCATGGCTTGCAGGACCGCATAGACCTCGGGCCAGCGCTGGCTCCGGAGCAGACTGCGGGCGTGCCATTCATGTTGCAGATCGCTGTATCCCTCGCCCATGTAGCGGAACCAGGTATTGGCCATCGGGTCATGACGCCGTGCGGCCTCGACGGCAATCTGCCCCCAACCATAGCGCCGTTCGGTTTCGCTGTAGTGGTTTCCAGCGCTGGTCCAGAGATTGGCTGCCGCGGCCGGATCTTTTTTGGCCTTTTGATGCAGGGCATGAAGAGCGGCTTCACGCTGGCCGCGGGCGCTGGACGGCGTTTCGACAAGGGCCGTTGCACCGATCTCTGATTCACGCAGGGCCGTGGCCGCCATGCGTTGCCCCTCGGGTAGCCAGGTATCCAGACGGCGGGCCAGGCTCGTTTTCCCCTCGGCGAAGGCGAGTCGCAGACGCGCCGCGACCTCGTCCTCGCTGAGTTGCTTCTGATTGTGCAGGTGCGTGTAAATCGCTTCGCAAGGCTCGATCGGGGTCAGGGCCATCGTGAAGCGGGATTTCGCTTCCTGAATCACCGCGTAATCGTTTTGCATCAGGCGTGCGTGCAGAACCATGCACTCGATCTCGCGGTCAGAACCGTTATTTCCCTCGCTCAGGTTGCGCGCCTCAAGCAGGACGGAGGCCCATTGTTGCTGCGTATAGAGCGAGGCAATCAGGCGTTTGTGGGCCCGGTTCGACAGGGGGGTGTCGGGAAATTTCTTGGCAAAGGCGCGGAGCGGATCCGGGTCCCCTTGGGCGTCGCCCAGACGCCACCAGGCAATATAGGGCGCCAGCAGATGATTCGCAGGGACCTGAGCTGCGGCCTGTTCAAAGCGGGTGGATTGCCCCTTGCTGATCGCTTCGCGGGCGTTGAGGAAGGCCTTGTCCGGGTTTGCGGCGGCCAGGCTGCCCGAGAACAGGGCGCCAATCAGGAATAGTATTTTGAGCACGGTCCGGATGGTAACTGAAGGCTAGGATCAAAGTCACTGGCCAGCGGGCCAGGCGCGGAAAGACCGTTTCTGTGGAGACATATCAGCGGCGCGTCACAATCTCGTCCATACCCAGACGCTGCTTGGCGGGCACGGCCTCGTTGCTATAGCCCAAGGCAAGAACCAGGGCCGGGCGGAAGCGAGCGGGGTCGGCCTGAATGGCTGCGGCAACCGCGTCCGGGAGATAACCGCCGATGGGGCAGGAATCCAGACCGATCACGGCAGAGGCCGTCATCATGTTGGCGGCGGCAATATGGCACTGGGTGATGCTCCAGGCGGCGACATCCACGGCAGCGTAGAAATCGCGATACATGGCCAGACCGCCGGCCAGTCGCTCACCGGGATACTCTCGTTCCAGAAGGCGCAGGGTATAGGGCTGGTCGGGGGCCAATTCGCTGACCCGGGCAAGAATGACAATGACTGCGGCGGCCTCGCCGACCTGCGGTTGACCGAAGCAGGCAGCTTGCAAGGCGGCCTTGTCGGCGGCGCCCTGGCAAACAACGAAGTGCCACGGCTCCAGGCCGAAGGCGGAGGGCGACAGGCGTCCGGCCTCCAGAACATAGTCCAGATCGGCATCGGCAAGCGGTCGGTCGGTGAAGCTGTGGCTGGCGTGGCGGCGGTGGAATGCGGTCAGTAATTCATTTCTCATGGGGCCATCTTTCATGGGGTCTCGCTCAGGTACAAACTTATTTGCAGGAAGTTCGGAATGTTCGCTATTGTAGTCGGCCTCCGCACGGCTAATCCCACAGACCGGACGCGGTTACTGTCCATTCGCTGAAATTTGACCGAAAGTCCTTATGTCCTCCGAAAGCCCTCATGTCCTCTCTCCGTTTGAACCCGCCGCTATTGGCATTGTTTCGATCAGTGACCGCGCTTCCGGCGGTGTGTATGAAGACAAGGGTCTGCCCGCGCTGAAAGAATGGCTGACGGCGGCCTTGCATAACCCCGTGACCTTTGTTGAACGCCTGATTCCCGATGAGCAGGCTCAGATTGAGGCGACCCTGATCGACCTGGCCGCGCAGTGCTGCCTGGTCTTGACCACCGGCGGGACCGGCCCCGCTCCGCGCGATGTCACCCCGGAGGCGACCCTGGCGGTGGCTGACAAGGTGTTGCCTGGCTTTGGCGAGGCCATGCGCGCGGTGTCGCTGAAATATGTTCCGACGGCGATTTTGTCGCGCCAGGTGGGCGTGGTCCGCGGCCATTGTTTGATTCTGAATCTGCCGGGGCAACCGAAGGCCATCAAAGAGACGCTGGATGGTGTGTTCGCGGCGGTTCCCTATGGCGTTGACCTCATCGGCGGGCCGTATCTGGAGACGCGGGCGGAAGTCGTGCAGGCCTTTCGGCCCAAGTCAGCGCAGCGGCGACCAGCCTAAAGGCTGGATTTCAGGCGCTCGGGGTGGATGCGGCGGGCACCGTTGTAACGCGTGGTCCAGTAGCGATCGTCCAGATTGGAGACGGTGACATACTTGCTGCGGGTGCTGGAGGAGTGGACGAAGCGACCCTCACCGAGGTAGATCCCGACATGGGAAAACGGTTTGCGGCGGGTATTGAAGAAGACCAGATCGCCCGGTTCGAGCGCCATTTTTTCGACCGCGACCCCTTCCCGGCTCATTTGCAGGGCATTGTGGGGAAGCTCGAGACCGCTGGCGTCGTTATAGACATGGCGGACAAAACCGCTGCAATCCACGCCCTTGTTGGGGTCCGTGCCACCGCGCTTGTAGGGGCTGCCGATCAGGGTCAAGGCATAGAGCATCGGTTTGGTCCGTGCCATCAGACCCTCACTCACGGCGCCATTTTCGTCGGTCTTTTCTCCGGAGGCCGTGGCCTGTAGCGGGCAGGCCAGGCCTGCGCAAAGGAGGGTCACAAGGAAAAGGCGGCTCAACATGGGCGCTGATTAGGCCATGTTGTGGTCCTCTTGTCCACCCGTCAGCGTGCTCGCAGGCACCGCGGCAAGGTAGAATCACCTACCTTTGCTACGAATGATGCTGACATGCTGGCCTTTCAGGACATTATCCTTACCCTGCAACGCTTTTGGGGCGAGCAGGGCTGCGCGATCTTGCAACCCTACGATCTGGAGGTGGGTGCGGGAACCAGCCATACGGCGACCTTCTTGCGTTCGCTCGGCCCGGAGCCCTGGAAGGCAGCCTATGTGCAGCCATCGCGGCGTCCGAAGGACGGTCGTTATGGCGAGAACCCCAACCGCCTGCAACACTATTATCAGTTTCAGGTGGTCCTGAAACCGGCCCCGGAAAACATCCTTGATCTTTATCTGGGCTCACTCAAGGCCTTGGGTTTTGACCTGAAGCAGAACGACATCCGCTTTGTCGAGGATGACTGGGAAAACCCGACCCTGGGCGCCTGGGGCCTGGGCTGGGAGGTCTGGCTGAATGGCATGGAGGTGACCCAGTTCACCTATTTCCAGCAGGTCGGCGGCATCAACTGCAAGCCGATTACCGGCGAGATTACCTACGGTCTGGAGCGTTTGGCGATGTATCTGCAGGGCGTCGACAATGTGTTCGACCTTGAGTATGCCCCGGGGGTCAGTTACGGCGATGTCTTCCACCAGAACGAGGTGGAACAGTCCACTTACAATTTTGAACACAGCGATGTGGCTTTTTTGCTCACGGCCTTCAATGCCCACGAAAAGCAGGCCCAGAACCTGATGCAGGAGCAACTGGCTCTGCCGGCCTATGAACAGGTGCTGAAGGCCGCGCATACCTTCAATCTGCTCGATGCCCGGGGCGCTATTTCGGTGACCGAGCGTGCGGCCTATATTGGTCGCATCCGTAACCTGGCCCGTGCGGTCGCGCAGAGTTATGTCGATTCGCGTGCGCGTCTGGGCTTCCCCATGGCCCCCAAGGCCTGGGCCGATGAAGTGTTGGCACAGCGGGAGGTCGCATGAGTATGAATAGCCTCCTCGTTGAACTCTTCGTTGAAGAGTTGCCGCCCAAGGCCCTCAACAAGCTGGGCGAGGCCTTTGCCGCGGGCATTGCCGATAGCCTGCGTGCGCAAGGGTTGGCCACGGCCAATAGCGTTGTGACAGCCTTTGCCTCACCGCGTCGTTTAGCGGTCCATAGCACGGGCGTGGCCACGCAGGCGGCCGAACGCGCCGTGGCACAAAAGCTCATGCCGGTGGCCGTGGCCCTGACGGCAGACGGTCAACCCACTCCGGCCCTGCTCAAAAAGCTGGCGGCGCTGGGGTTGAGCGCGGATTGTCTGCCGCAATTGCGGCTTGCCCCGGATGGCAAGACCGAGAGCCTGTTCCATGACAGCGTGGTGGCTGGCGCAACGCTGGCCGCCGGCCTGCAAAAGGCCATCGACGAGGCCCTGGCCCGCTTGCCCATTCCCAAGGTGATGAGTTATCAGATTGAGGACGGGTGGCGGACGGTGAACTTTGTTCGCCCGGCGCATGGCCTTGTGGCCCTGCATGGGGAGGCGGTGGTGTCGGTTACGGCGCTTGGCCTGACGGCGGGGCGCAGTACACAGGGGCACCGTTTTGAGGCCACGCAGCCGGTTATTTCGATCCGCACGGCCGATAGCTACGCCGAGCAGATGGCGACAGAAGGGGCCGTGATTGCCAGTTTCACCGAGCGTCGCGCCGAGATTGCGCGCCAGTTGCAGGTGGCCGCCGAGCAGATCGGTGGTGTGACGGTGGCCCGTGATGATGCCTTGCTCGATGAGGTCACGGCCCTGGTTGAACGGCCCACGGTGATGGCCTGTCAGTTTGACCCCGACTTCCTGGCGGTGCCGCAGGAGTGTCTGATCCTGACCATGAAGGCGAACCAGAAATATTTCCCGCTGCTGGATGCGGAAGGTCGCCTCACCAATCACTTCCTGCTGGTGTCCAATATCCGCCCGGCCGATCCCTCCGCCGTCATCGGTGGCAACGAACGCGTGGTGCGGCCGCGTCTGGCGGATGCCCGTTTCTTTTTCGACCAGGATCGCAAGCGTCCCCTGCTGGATCGGGTTGCTGCGCTCGACAAGGTGGTCTACCACAATCGTCTGGGTAGCCAGGGGTTGCGTATTGAACGGGTCCGCCATATTGCGCGCGCCATCGCGCAGGCCCTGGGTCAGGATCTGGAGTCGGTCGATCAGGCAGCACACCTGGCCAAGGCCGATCTGGTCACCGATATGGTGGGCGAGTTCCCCGAGTTGCAGGGCATCATGGGCCGTTATTACGCCCTGGCCGATGGGTTGCAGGCCGATGTGGCCAACGCCATTGAAGACCATTACAAGCCCCGTTTTGCGGGCGATAACCTGCCGCGCAATGCGGTGGGGAGTGTGGTGGCGCTGGCCGACAAACTGGAGACCCTGGTTGGTCTGTTTGGTATCGGCCAGATCCCGACGGGCGACAAGGACCCGTTCGCCCTGCGTCGCCATGCGCTGGGTGTGCTGCGTATCCTGCTTGAACAGCGTCTGGCGATTTCCCTGCCGAAGGTTCTGGGTCTGGCCGCGGGAGCCTTTGCCGCAGAACAGATCAGCGCCACGGTCGCTGTGGATGTTTACCGCTTTATGCAGGACAGGCTGCGCGTTTACCTGAAGGATCAGGGCCACGCCGCCGATGCGGTGGAGGCGGTGGTCTGTCAGGCGCCGGAGCGTATCGACCAGATTCCGGCGCGCCTGGCGGCCTTGCAGGGCTTCCGTGCCTTGCCTGAAGCGGCAGCCCTGTCGGCGGCCAACAAGCGGATTCGCAACATCCTGAAAAAGGCCGACGGCGAACCGGGTGGCGTTGATGCGGCGCGTTTGCAGGAGGCTGCCGAACACGATCTGCATCGCGCCCTGTTGGCGACCGAGCCGGCGGTTCTGGCCGCGCTGGCCCATGCCGATTACGCTCAGGCGCTGACGGCGCTGGCAACCCTGAAGGCGCCGGTGGACCGCTTCTTCGACGATGTCATGGTGATGGCCGATGATCTGGCCGTGCGCGCCAACCGTCTGGCCTTGCTGGCTCATCTGGGCCGGTTGATGAATTCGGTGGCCGATATCAG
>Ga0194119_10005876_pt1 | contig 18120 bp, 12 predicted proteins | sample TA2MahC100mmetaG_FD_148620 | JGI IMG/M metagenome (GOLD analysis project Ga0194119, IMG submission 148620) | Freshwater microbial communities from Lake Tanganyika, Tanzania - TA2015018 Mahale Deep Cast 100m | ecosystem: Environmental > Aquatic > Freshwater > Lake | place: Tanzania: Lake...
CCGCCATCACGCTGAAGTCGGACACCGGCCGCGAGTACGCGGTCATCAAGGCCACCTTGAGGAAGGCCACGCCATGAACGCAGCCAAGCAGGAACTGTTCGAGTCCGTCCGCGCCGTCGTCGCCGGACGACTGCGCGACGAGGCGCAGGTGCGCGAGATCGCCTACCGCGTGTCGGAGGAATCGACGTCGCTGCGGCGCCGCGTCGACCGAGCGGTGGGATACGCGCGCGCCGGACTGCGCCTCGAGGCCTGCGCCGAGGCCGAGGCCGAGCCCACGGTGTTCGAGCTTGCGTCCGCGTTCGACGCCGACTACATGCGCCAGTGGAAGTCGATGTGCGCGAAGAACAGGCTCCCGGTGCAGGACGAGATCCCGCCGGAGTCGATCGCCGAGATCGAGGAGGCCATCGCGTTCACCGCGCCCCTTCGCAGCCGACTTGCCCTGATGCGGCGGCTGGTGCTCAGCGACGCGTCGGCGTGGCACCGCCTCGAGGTGCTGCGCGAGCTGGTGTCGCGCGACCCAGACAACCCGGCGTGGCAGGAGGACCGGGCGGCGCTGGAGCCCGTGGCCGCCAACGAGCTCGGCGATCGCTTCGAGGACGGCCTGAAGGACGGGGACCTCGCCGACGCCGAGCTGTGCGTGGCGCGCCTGGAGGACGGCCGCTGGCACTGGAGCGGCGCGGCGAAGGTGGCCGCGCAGCTGCGCGGCAAGCTCGATCGCGCGCTCGCGGCCCGTGCCGTGGAGGAGGCGCGCGCGGTGGTTGCGCGGCTGGACTCGGAGTGGCAGGCGGAGAGCGAGGACGGCGCGCGCACCGCCATCGCCGAGTACCGGGGGCTGGAGCAGCGCGCGCTGGCGTGCGGCGGCGACATGCCCGCCGACCTCGCCGACCGCGTGCTGCAGGCCGAGGACTGGCTGGCCGGCCGCGATGCGGCGGCGGACGCGCTCCGCGAGAACCGCGACCGCGTCGCGGCCCTCGAGCGGCTGGCGCAGGACCAGCAGTCGACGCTTGCTGCGCTGCGGACCGCGCTGCGCGCCGCCGAGCAGACCTCCGAGGGCGTGCCCGACGACGTGCGCTCCATCGCCGAGCGCCGCATCGGCGAGCTCGAGCGTGCGGTTCGCCTGCGGCGCGTGGGCGTGATCGCCGCGGTCGTCGTGGTGGTCGCCGGCGCGGTGGTGGCCGCGGGCATCGCGCTCAAGAGGTCCGACGAGGCGCGGCGGATCGACGAGGCGTCCGCGGCCATCCTCTCCAACGTGGACGCCGGGCGCTTCGAGGAGGCTGACCGCCTGCTCGAGGAGGCCGGCAAGGACCCGGTGCTTGGGCCGTCCACGAAGGTGGCGGACGCCCGCGCCGCACTCGGCAGGCGCCGTGCCGAGATCGCCGACCGCCGCTCGCAGTTCAAGGTGCTGATGGCCGAGGCAGGTGATCCGGCCTCCGAGGCCGCGAAGCCAGACCGCGTCGACGAGGCACGCAAGCTGGTGCAGGACGAGGACGAGCAGCGCGCGGTGGCCGACTGGATCAGGCGCAACGGCCGGGCGATCGAGGAGCGCCGCAGCGCGCGCGTCACCGACGGGGTCGAACGCGCCAAGGCAGTGGTGGCGGAGATCCTCGCCGCCAAGCCGTCGGCGGAGGCCTCCTGGGACGGCACGTTCGATGCGTGGGAGAAGGCGCTCGCCGATGTCCAGCGGAAGTGGGGGGAGTTCGACGCCGTGATGGAGGAGGTGCGCGAGGGCCGCACGGCCCTGGCCGCGCAGCGCGGGCGCACCGAGTCGGCGCGCGCGGAGATCGGTCGCCTCGGCAAGCTCGCGGGACTTGGGGCGTCGGCGGGGTCGCCGGCGCAGCTTGCCGCGGCCCTCGAGTCGTACGCCAAGGACCATCCCGACACGCCGGAGGCGCGCGACTTCACGTCCGCGGCCGCCGCGCTGCCGGCATGGGAGGCGGTGGTGGCATGGTCGCGCGTGCAGCCGGTGCCCACCGCCGCGCTCGCCCAGCGGCCGCAGAAGGAGCGTGACGCGGCCGCCGCGGCCATGCGTACGCACCGCGAGCAGAACCCGGCCAGCCCGTATGCCGCCGCCTGCGCCGCCGCGGAGCCGCTCCTCGGCACCGCGCCGAACTGGCGTCCGTGGCTCGACGAGAAGCTCGGGTCCATGGAGTCGATCCAGCTCTTCATGGTGGAACGCAAGGACGGCTCGCGCTGGTACTGCCGCAAGGATCCCGCCAAGGAGGCGGTGCAGACGCAGGGCGGCGTGGCGTGGAAGAGCATCCTCGCCATCCAGGGCCGCTCGATGAAGGAGGGATTCGAGCGCTTCGAGCCCGCGCAGACGCGCTTCGAGGGTCCCTCGCCGCAGAAGGCGTTCGCGGTGCAGCTCAAGGACCTGCTCGACAACGACGAGAATTCGGTGAACGACATCGATGCGGCGTTCGACGCGCTGGTGGCGCTGCGCGACAACGAGTCGGTGGACGGTGCCCTGCTTGCGGTGCTGGCGCGCGGGCTCGTGGAGACGATGGTGCCCGAGATGCCCGAGCCCGTGCGTGCGGACATGGAGAAGGCCGCCAAGCGCATCGCGCGCGAGAAGGCCGACGAGATCGACTGGATGAACCCGCGCGACCCGGACGCGCGCGCACGCAGCCGCGCCGCGCGCAACGCCGTGCGCGAGGCGCTGCAGGTGGACCTCTGGCGCAAGGCCTGCACCACCGCGCTGGCGGCCGCGTGCAAGCCGCTGGCCGATGCATACGTCCCGGCCGGCGTGCTGGTCAAGCCCGACGGAATGCCGCGCGTGCTCGGCGTGAACGGCGTGAGGCTCGACGCGGGCGCCGCGCTCTGGGTCGCGGAGCCGCCGGTCGGCGACCGCCCCGGCGCGATGGTGCGGCTCGGCACGGTCAGGAGCGAGGGCGAGGCCGACTTCACGACCGCGGTCACCGGGGTGCCCGCGGGCACCATGGTGTTCGTGCCGCGGCCGGGAGGCAAGCCGTGAGCGGCGGCGAGGACCCCATCTTCGAGGAGGGGCTCTCCGGCGGCGACGCGCCGGGTGCCGCCGGCGACGCGGCCGACGACCGCATGGCCGCGGGACCGTGGTTCGTGCGCTTCGCGGGGCGCCGCAGCGGGCCGTTCGACGCCGACCGGCTGCGGACGATGGCGCGGCGCGGGGCGCTGACGCGGATGCACTCCCTCAGCGCCGACGGCAGCGCGTGGGCGCCGGCATCCTCCGTGCGCGCGGTCTTCAACGCCGATGGCAGCGTGGTGGCGGCGGGCGTGCGTGCGGTGGAGCTGGAGTCCATCGAGGAGCAGGCGCTCGGCGAGGCCGATGGCGAGGTGCTCGAGATGCCGCGCAGCACTTCGCGCCGCGCCATGGGCAACGCGCTGGTGCGGCCGGTGGTGCTGACGGCGCTGGTGCTCGCCACGGTGATGCTGGCCATGCCGACCTCGCGCGACGACTCCGGCGCGCTGGCATGGTGGTGGTCGGAGGGAGCGCTCGGCATGGCGGTGCGCGGACTGTGCTCGGTGGCGGTGCTGGGCGGATATGCGATCGCCTTCCTGGCGCCGGAGCCCGCGCGCGCGGCATCGGTGGCGGCGGTCGCGGCGGTGCTCTCGACGGCATGCGCGCTGGTGGCGGTGCCCGCCATTCCGTGGGCCGCACCCATCGCGCTGCTGGTGCCGATGGCCGCGCTCCTCGTGGCGCTCGACGCGGCCGGGTCGAACGGCGCCCGTGCCGCGGGAATCGCGGCGGCGGTGGTCGGCGGGCTCGGCGCGGTCGGCACGATCGTCCTCGGGGTGATGGGCCTCTCGGGCTGGTCGATCGCCGGCATGGCGTTCGGCACGCTCGGCGCGGGAGCGCTTGCCTATGGCGGCGTGCGCGCGTCGCGGCCGCCGAAGGGCGCGGCCGGCGGCGACGCGGTCTTCTGGTCCGGCGTCGCCGGCGCCACCGGCGCGATGGCATCGGTGTTCGCGGCCGCGTTCGGCGGCCTGCTCGGCGATGCGCCGATGCAGGGCGCGCTGGTGGCCGTGGGCGCATGCCTGGTGCTCTCGTTCGCGGCGCTTTCGTGGGCCGCGGTGCACGAGGCATGCGAGACCTCGCACCTGCTTCCGTCCATGGACGATGGCGACGGCACGATGACCTGATACCCTCGGCGTGACGTACGGAGGAACACATGGCACAGGCTCCCCAGCAACCGATTCCCGCACCGCGCGCCCCGGCCCCGGCCGCGCACCACGATGGAGCGCACGCGCGGCTCGATGCGCGCAAGGGCGACATCGAGTGCATGTTGGGCCTCCCGTCCGGGCGCTACACCACCCCCGCTGCACCGCTGTGGCTCGGCGTCGCGGCCATCCTCACGGTGGCATTCGCGATGGTGCTGGTGCTGGTGGCGCCGCAGAGCTACCTGCTCGAGCTCATGAACCGCTGCTGGACCAACTGGGCCGTGGTGTTCTTCTCGTGGTGGTGCATGGGGATCCTGGTTGCAAAGTGGATGAAGACCTCGGTGCAGATGCGTGCGCTGCGAGCCGTGGAGATCGTGCCGCGCCGCGGTGACTTCGTGCTCAGCCCGGGCACGGCGGGCGAGGTGCTGCGGCGCATCAAGGCCGTCGCCGACCGACCGAAGGACTTCATCCTCTTCCGGCGCATCGAGATGGCGCTCTCCAACCTCGGCAACATCGGCGAGGTGCGCGACGTGGGCGCGGTGCTCGAGAGCCAGGCCGATTCCGACGCTTCGTCGGTGGACTCGAGCTACACGGTGATCCGCTCGCTCATCTGGACCATTCCGATCCTCGGGTTCATCGGCACGGTGGTGGGCCTTTCGCAGGCGATCGGGTCGTTCACCGGCGTGCTCAACCAGGCCGGCAGCGACTCCGCGAGCATCAAGAGCAAGCTCGGCCCGGTGGTGGAAGGCCTGGCGACGGCCTTCGAGACCACGCTCGTGGCGCTCCTCGCGGCCGTGTGCATCCAGCTCCTCTCGACGTGGGTGTACAAGCGCGAGGAGTCGCTCCTCGACGCGATCACCGACTTCACCAACGAGCACATCCTCTCGCGCCTCAAGCTGACCGACTGGCAGTGACCCATGGTCCGTCGCCGCAAGCGCGAGGAAGCGCCCCTCAGCCTCTTCTCGTTCCAGGACATCATGGCATGCCTGACGGGCATCCTGATCCTGGTGGCGCTGCTCCTTGCCATCGACGGCCTCTCCGACACCATGAACGCGACGCCCGGGAAGGACGGGTCGCCTGATCCGGCCGAGGCGGCGGCGCGGTCCGCGGAGCTGCGCGAGCGCGTGGCCATCCTGCAGCGCACGATCGACGACCGCCGGGGCGGCAAGGACGTGGCCAAGGCCGAGGTGGACATCCTCGACGACCGCGTGAAGCAGCTGGCGCAGGAGGCCGAGCGCGCCAGGCGCGAGGCCGAGGAGGCTTCGGCGCGCCGCCAGGCGATGACCAAGGACGCTGACGACGCGATGCGGCAGTTGCAGGAGCTTCGCGAGCGGCTGTCGAGCGCGCGCAAGGCGTCGCAGGCGCAGGCCGTGCGCGAGCGCGTGCGCTTCAAGCCGGGCATGCGGTTTCCCAAGGCGCCCGTGTTCGTGGAGGCGCTGCGCGACCGGATCGTGCTCGGCGAGCTCGACGCCGAGCGCACGCCCGTGCACGTGGCGACGCTCGCCGATCCGGACGCGGAGGCGCGGCTCGTGGGCGCGCTCGGGCCACGGCTCCCGGACACCGCGTACCTGGTGTTCGTGGTGCACGAGGACGCCATTCCCCGGTTCGAGCAGCTGCGCTCGCGGATGATCCGGCGCGGCTACGACGTTGGCTGGCAGCTCTGGAAGGGCGAGCCCGCGAGCATGCTCGACGGTGCCGCGGAGGCGGCTGGCGGTGCCGGCGGCGCGCCGGCAGGCGCCCCGGCCGCGAAGGACGGTGCGCCGTGAGCGCGGGCGGCCGTCGGCGCCGGCGCGGGGGACACAAGGCGGCATCGCTTATGGGCGACCCGCTCGACCTCTTCCTGGATGCCATCACCAACGCGCTCGGCGTCATCATGTTCATCCTGCTGATGGTGGTGCTCTTCGGTCGTGCGTCCGATGCGCCGCAGAGCCCGGCCGAGCAGGTGACGGAGGCAACCGAGGTCGAGCGGCTCGAGTCGCAGGTCCGCGAGCTGCAGGCCAAGGTGGACGCGCTGCCGCCGCGCGGCGACCCCGAGCTTGCGGCCCGCTGGAAGGCGGCCATGGAGCGCCTGCCGGCCATGGAGCAGGAGGTGGCCGCGCTGAAGAGCGCGCGACGCCGCGACGAACAGGATGCGCTGGCCGCGGAGGCGCGCCTCGCGAACGACCGCAAGACGATCGAGCGGATGACCACCGAGCTCGCGTCGGTGCAGCAGGCGACGCGGGCGCCGACGGGGTTCGTGCGGATCAGCCGGTTCCAGCAGGATCCGCGCAAGGCGGTGATCCTGGCGGTGGCCGACGGCAGGGTGTCGCGCATCCGTGCGACCAAGGAGACCAAGTCGATCAGCGCGCCGACGGCCGGCACGCCCATCACCGACCAGGCAAGCGCCGACGCCGCGGTCCGGTCGCTGCTGGCCGAGTTCCAGCCGTCGACGCATCGCGTGGAGCTCCTGGTGTGGGAGGGTTCGTTCATGCAGGCCAAGCTGGCGGAGAACGCGATCGAGGACCTACGCTTCGACTCGAACCCCATTCCCGTGCGCGCGGGCACGGCGCTGGAGCCGGGCGCGGGAGGCGTGCAGTGAGGCGCGGAGGCGACGACGGCTGCATGAAGGGCGTGCTGCGCCGTGGCGCACGGCGCGCGGCGCGCGCGGCGTGCGCGATGCTCGTGGCCGCGGCTGCGGCCGGCTGCGGAAAGCCGATCGTCGTGCACACGCTGGCCGAGGGCGGCGGCGACCCGATCGGAGAGGCGCGCATCTACCGGCACCGGTTCGGCTGGTTCAACCTGTTTCCCGGGAAGAAGTTCGTGGTGACCGCGGCCGACGGCGCGGCCGAGGTGGACGTCGGCTCGGCCAACACGAACCTCACGATCCTGCGCTCCGGGTTCGAGCCCGTGATCTTCGGGGTGTTCGAGACTCCGGCGCCTGCCATCGAGGCCGACACGGGCGGCTATGACCACGTGGTGATGTTCCGGGACATCAAGCCGAAGCCGGCCAACGGCTACGAGGTGCGCATGAAGGCGGTGCGCCGCGAGCCGATGTCGCTCGAGGTGACCGATTCGCGCACGGGCGCGCCGGTCGAGGGCGCCGCGGTGTTCGGGGCGACGTTCCTCTACCTGCCGCAGCCGGGCGTCGAGGCCGACTGGGGCTTCCCGCCGCTGCAGGAGGCCGTCACCGACGAGGACGGCCGTGCGCGCGTCGAGCAGGTGTCCGGCTTCCGCAACCGCGTGACCGTGCGGCTCAACGGCTACCAGGACGGCACGATCGAGTTCGACGGCCGGCGTGTCACGGGCCCGCGCTCGGTGGACGTGCCGCTGCGCAAGCTTGAGTTCAAGCAGGTGGACTTCCTCGTGGTCGATGCCAAGGGCAAGTCACCGGTGCCGGGCGCGGAGGTGCGGCTCGGCGAGGCGCGCGACGGGCTGCCGGAGAACCCGAACGGCCTGAAGGCGAAGTCGGGCACCGACGGAAGGACCGGCCCGCTGGCGGTGCCCGACATGCAGCCGTTCCTCCTGAGCGTGACCGCGCCGGGCTACAGGGAATGGCGCGGCGCGCCCGTCTGGCGCGCGCTCACCGACGGCCAGGTGAAGCGGATCGAGATGCAGCGGAAGTGACGGTCACATGCGCTCGGGGGCGGTGATGCCGAGCAGGCCGAGGCCGTCCGCGAGGACATGCTTGGTGATCGCGCACAGGCGCAGGCGCGAGAGGCGCATGGCCGCATCCTCGCAGCGGAGCACCGGGCACTGCTGGTAGAAGCCGTTGAACGTGGTGGCCAGCAGGTGCAGGTACGCGCAGAGGCGGCTCGGGTCAAGGTGCTGCGCCACGTCGCGCACCACCTGCGGGTAGCGGAGGAGCGCCAGCGCAAGCTGCCGCTCGGCGGGCTCGCGCACGTCGATCGCGGGGCGCGCGGTGCCGTGCGCGGCGGCGTCGAGCGCCTTGCCGAGGATGCCGGCCATGCGCGCGTGCGCGTACTGCAGGTACGGGCCCGTGTCGCCCTCGAAGCTCACCATGCGGTCGAGGTCGAACACGTAGTCGCGCGTGACGTCGGAGCCGAGGTCGGCGTACTTCACTGCCGCGATGCCCACGGCGCGTCCGATCGCGGCGAGCTCGGCGCCGGACATGCCCGCGGTGGGCGCGTTCGGGTCGGCGCTGCGCTCGCGCACCTCGCGCGTGCCGCGCTCGATGGCCTCGTCGAGGAGCGCCTTCAGCGTGAAGTTCTCGCCGCTGCGCGTCTTGAGGGGCTTGCGGTCGGGGCCGAGCACGCTGCCGAAGGGCACGTGCACGAGCTCGGCCTCGGTGCCGTCCGGGAGCCTGTGCCAGCCGATCATGCGCACCGCGTCGAACACATCCTTGAAGTGGTCGCGCTGGCGCGCGTCGACCACGTAGACCACGCGGTCGCTGCCGAGGTCCTGCACGCGGAACCGGCACGCGGCGAGGTCGGTGGTGGCGTAGAGGAACCCGCCGTCGCGCTTGCGGATCAGCATCGGCCGCTCGCGGTCGCCGTAGCGGACCACGATGGCACCGTCGTCCTCGGTGCCGAGGCCGGCCTTCACGAACGCCTCCACGGTGGGCCCGAGCCGCTCGCGGAAGAAGCTCTCGCCGCGGCTGTGCGCATCGGTGAGGTGCACGCCCAGCGTGTCCGCGGTCTCGAACACCTCCCGCATGGTGCAGTCGATGATGCGCTGCCAGTCGGCCACGAGCTGCGCGTCGCCCGACTGCAAACGCACCAGCGTTGCGCGCGCATCCTCCTGCGCGAGCGCCGCGCCCGCGTTCTGCGCCTCGAGCTCGGTGATGCGGTGCGGGCCGGCATGCGTGGCCCTGGCGGCCGTCATGCCGGCGTGGTCGTCGCGTCCCTCGAGCTGCGCGGCGCGGTAGGCGCGGTTAAGGTCCTCGAGCGTGATGCGCGCGAGGTCAACGCCGGCGCGGCGCAGCGCGGCGAGCGTCATCGCGATGGGCAGGCCCCAGTCGCCGAGGTGGTTCTCGCGCCAGACCTTGCGGCCGAGGCGCTCGTGCACGCGCGCGATGGTGTCGCCGATGATGGTCGCCCGCAGGTGACCGACGTGCATCTGCTTGGCGACGTTGACGCCGCAGAGGTCAATGGTGACGGCGTGGCGGTCGGTGGCAGGCTCGATCCCGAGCGCGGGCCCGTCGAAGGCGTCGAGCGCGGCCGCGAGCGCGGCGCCCGAAAGCAGGATGTTCACGAAGCCGGGCCCGGCCACCTCGGCCTTGTCGGCGATCGCGGCGAGGTCCGCGCGTGCCAGCACGTCGGTCGCCAGCTGCCGCGGGTTGGTGCCGAGGCGCTTGGCGAGCGCCATCGCGAAGTTCGCCTGGAAGTCGCCGAACTGCGGGTTGCCGCTCGGGCGGATCTGCGGGTCGCAGTCGGCCTCGGGCAAGCCGGTGGCCGCGGCGATCGCCGCGCGCAGCGCCGCGTCGAGGCGGGCTGCGGGGTCGGCGGAGGGTGCGCGGCGGGCTTCGGCGGCGGGCATTCCGCGCAGGATAGGGCAGCGTGCGCGTGGGGTACGATTGCGCGCATGGGCGAGATGGACGAACTGACCGGCGACGACCTGTCCGTGGCCGAGCTCTTCAACGAGATCATGGGTGAGCTGCGGCTCCTCAGCACGCTCTACATGAAGACGAACCCGCCGGACGTGACGCTGCAGCCGACGGTGATCGTGAGCGAGGCCTTCGTGCGCCTGGCCAACCATCGCCCCGAACAGTTCAAGGACGAGGACGACTTCAAGGCGACGGCCTCGGTCATCCTGCGCCAGGTGTTCGCGGAGCGCGCCAAGAAGCGCCTCGCCGAGAAGGAGCGCGCCGCGCACCTCTCCGCCGAGCGCAAGGCCGGCAAGGTGCCGCCCGGCGGCGCGCCGCCGGAGCCGGAGCTTCCCAACCTCGAGGGCGCATCCCCGGAACTCGCGCTCGCGCTCGAGAACGCGCTCGAGGCGCTGTCGGAGGTCGATGACCGCTCCGCGCGCGTTGCCGAGCTCAAGATCTTCGGCTCGCTGCCCATCGCCACCATCGCCCCGATCGTCGGCCTCACCGACACGGGTGCCGAGAGGGACTGGCGCTTTGCGAAGGCGTTCATCGCCAAGCACCTGAAGGACCGCGGCAACGTCGGCTGAGGCCCGTTGCCCGTGGGCGCAGTTCGTCCGCCCCGGTTTCTCGGGAGAAGTCAATCGGTGCCAAACTAACCAGGAACGGATTCAGCGAAGCACGAAGGAGCGCTCCGCGTAGAGGCGCTCCATGAGCTGCGCGGTGGTCTCGGGCAGCGGGCGGTCGATGCCCTGCGCGGCCAGGTGCAGCATGGCGACCATCGAGTGGAAGTCGGCCACGCTGACGAACTCGCGGCCCACCAGCGCGGGGCGCGCGCCCGCGTCGACGCCCGCGATGTCCTGCATGTTGTGGTAGTTGCCGAGGGGCAGGCAGATGCACGTGCTCGCGTAGCCGTAGCACGCGAACGCGCTCGCCTCGCAGCCGCCGCCGGGCATCAGCTTGCGCTGCCACCGGAACGCCGGGTTGCGCTTCGCCTCGGCGCTGAAGAGGTGCGCGAGGTGGTTGGTGAGCTCGGGCGTGAAGACGCTGATCCGGTCGCCGACGCGCAGGATCGCGCCGCCGCCGATCGGCGAGTCGTGCGGGAAGCTGCGCGAGTTCTCCAGGCACAGGAGCCGTGCGTCCCTGGGAACCCACGCGTTGCGCGCGGCGTGGATGGTGCCGACGAACCCGACCTCCTCGGCCACGGTGAAGAGCAGGCCCACGTGCGTGCACGCCGGGTCGCCGAGCATCTCGCCGAACGCGCACAGCGCGGCCGCGGCCGCGGCGAGGTCGTCGCATGCGTCCGTGTGGATGCAGCCGTCGACGATCTCGGCGCGGGGGAACCTCCACCGCGCGATGCAGCCCTTCGCCCACGGAGCCGGCGCCGCGAGCGTGGCCGTGACGCGCTTGAAGGGCTTCGCCTCGGCATCGAGCGACGCGATCGTCGCGAAGGCGCGCTCGTCGTCCGGCCCGATCACCTCGAGCTCCGCTCCCGTGAAGTACGGGTCGTTGACGCCGCCGCGGAACTCCGCGTGGAGCGTGCCGCCCTCGACGCCGGTCACCACGAACGCGGGATGGTCGAGGTGCGCGGTCGCGAGCATCAGCGGCGTGCGCCCGTCGTGCGCGCGCTGGGTGACGAGGTAGTTCCCCGCGTCGTCGCGGCGCACCTCGACCGCGTCCGCTCGCGCGGCGAGCCAGCGGTCGACGTAGGCCATCACGCGGCCCTCGAGGCCGGCGGCCGTGGGCAGCTGCGTCAGCTCGAGCAGCACCGCCTCGCGGGCGGCGCGGACCTCGGGGGTGGGGTCGATCATGGGGCCGGGATCGTAGGCGCATCCGCCATGCCGCCGCCTCGCCTACCCTTTCCCCTTCCCATGCCGCTCAGCGAGATCACCGACATCCTCTCCGACCTCCGCGCCGGCAAGGCGATCGTCCTCGTGGACGACGAGAACCGCGAGAACGAGGGCGATTTCGTTGTGGCCGCGGAGTTCGTCACGCCCGAGATGGTGAACTTCCTGACGCGCGTGGGCGGCGGCTACCTGTGCGTCAGCCTCGACGGCGCCACGTGCGACCGGCTGGACCTCCACCCGCAGACCACGAGCAACACCAGCGTGCGCGGCACGCCGTTCACCGTCAGCGTGGACGGTCACCCGCGCCACGGCGTGGGCACCGGGATCAGCGCGCGCGACCGCGCCCGCACCATCCAGATGCTGATCGACCCGGCGATCCGCGCCGACGACTTCGTGCGCCCGGGCCACATCAACCCGCTGCGCGCGCGCGACGGCGGCGTGCTGGTGCGCACGGGGCAGACCGAGGGCAGCGTGGACCTCTGCCGCCTCGCGGGCCTGCGCCCCGCGGCCGTCATCATCGAGGTTGTGCGCGAGGACGGCGAGATGGCGCGCGTGCCCGACCTCGAGCGCATCTGCCAGGAACACGGCCTGCGGATGTGCAGCGTGGAGCAGGTGATCCGCCACCGCCTGGCCCACGAACGCACCGTGCGCCGCATCGATCCCGCGTCGGGCAGCGTGGTCGAGACCCCCGAGGGGCAGTTCCGCCTGTTCGCGTGGGAGAGCGACCTCGACGCGCTGCCGCACGTGGCGCTCTGCCTCGGCGGCATCGGCGACCTCGACGCGCGCGGCCAGCCGAAGCCGCACCTCGAGCCCGTCCTGGTGCGCATGCAGCGCCGCGAGCTGCTTGCCGACGTCTTCGGCGTGCGCTGGACCGGCTCCGAGCCCGCGGGCCAGGAGCTCGTGCGCGCGAGCCTGCGAGCCATCGCGCGCGCCGGGCAGGGCGCTCTCGTCTACCTGCGCACCGAGGGCGCGGGCACCGAGCTGCCTGACCGCCTCGCGCGGATCCGACGCCCGGCGACCGACGACGTCAACGCCCCGGACCTGACGCGCGTGGACCCGCTCGGCGGCGCACCGATGGATGCGCGGCTCATCGGCACGGGCGGCCGGATCCTCCACGACCTCGGCCTCTCGAGGCTGCGGATCCTGACGAACCACCCGAAGCCGATGCCCGGCCTGCACGGCTTCGGCCTCGACATCGTCGAGCACGTGCCGATCCGCGCCTGACCGGCGCGCGTATCGTTCGGGCATGGAACGGACGCCGCGGTGCGCCATGGGCGCGATGAGCGTGGGGCTTGTGGTGGCTGCATGCACCGCGGCCGCGCAGGAAGGGCCGGCGGCCGCGCCTGCGCTGCCCGCGACGCCCGCCGCAACCGCGCCGCAAGCGCCCGCGCCCGTCGCCCCGCCCGCCCCAGCGCCGCCCGCGCCCGCCCGCTTCGCCACGGTCGTCGCCCTGCTCGATGCCGTCGAGGCGAAGGCCGCGACGCTGCGCGACTTCCGTGCCTCCATCGGCCTCGAGACCTTCGACGACGTCACCGGCGACGTCGAGCGGCGGCTCGGCCAGCTCGTGTTCGTGCAGGAGGAGGGCAAGCCCGCCACGCGCCGGTTCGCGGCGGTGTTCGAGAAGTTCATCGACGGCGCCGGGCGCATGGACGAGCGCCCGGTCCGCTACCTCTACGCCGACGGCTGGCTCACCGAGGCCGACTTCACGCAGCGCACGCTCATCCGCCGGCAGCTTGCGCGCGCGGGCGAGGGCTACGACCCGCTCAAGCCGGGCGAAGGGCCCGTGCCGCTTCCCATCGGGCAGCGGCGCGCCGACGTGCAGGCGCGCTTCCACGCCGAGCTTGCCGCGGATGCGCCGCCGCCGTCGTTCGCGAAGCTCGGCCGCCCGCTCGTGGGCGTTGCGCTCCGCCCGAAGGACGGCACCTCCAAACGCGACCTCCGCGCCGCGACGGTGTGGTACGACGCGGAGACGCTCGTGCCCGCGGGCGTCGAGGCAATGCGTGCCAACGGCCGCACCGTGGTGACCCTGCGCGGCGCGGCGTTCAACGCCGGTCTCGACGACGCGCAGCGGGCGCTCCTCACGCTCGCTGCCGGTGCCATCGCCGGGTGGCGAATCGACGAGCGGCCGCTGCCCGCGCCTGCGGCCGCCGGGAGCGCGCCGTGATTGCCGCCGCGGTTGCGCTCGCGGCTGCGGTGCTCGCGCAGGCCGTGCCCGACAAGCTCGACCTGGCGCCATCCTTGCGCGTGGCCCTGCAGAGCGCCGCGCTCACCGACGACGAGCGCGCTGCGCTCCGGCTTCGGCACGGGATCTGGGACGACGGCGACCTGCGCACGCCCGCCGATCGCGCGCGCGCCGCGTTGGCACGGTGGGACCTCGGCGCCGCGGCACTCGCCGATGCCGCCGCGCCCGCCGAACTCCGTGCCGAGGCGTTGCTGCACGCAGGCCGTCCTGCGGAGGCGCTCGCGCTGCTCGGCGATGCCGCCGGGACGCGCACGGCACTGCTGCGCGCGCTGGCCCTCGACATGCAGGGCGCGCGGGAGAAGGCCATCGTCGCCGCGCGCACGGCCGTGGCAGGCGGCACCCGCGATGGCGCCGGGCGCGATGCGCGCATGGATGCGGTCGAGGCCGCGGCGCTCCTCGCGCGGCTCGAGGGACGACCGGCCGCCGAGTGGCAGTCGATGCTCGACCGGCTTGCGGCGTTGCGTGACCAGGACCAGGGCGACCCGCGCCCGCGGCTCCTCGAGGGACGCCTGCTGGTCGAGAAGGACCGCTTCGAGGACGGCGTGCAGGCGCTGCAGGAGGCGCTGGCGCGCGACCTGCGCTCCTCCGAGGCGATCTTCCTGCTCGGCCGGGTGTGCGTGATGACCTTCGACTTCGACGGCGCGCGCCGCGCGTCCGCGATGCTCCGCGCCATCGCACCCGGTCATCCGCTTGCCGCGCTCCTCGATGCCGAGGCCGCGCTGCAGTCGCGCGACCCGGACGCGGCGTCCAAGGCGCTCGAGCCGCTGCTTGCCGCGTTGCCCGAGCAGCGGCAGGCGCTGGCCCTGCGCGCGGCGGCCACCGGCACGCGCTTCGACTTCCCCGCGATGCAGGCGCAGCTTGCCGAGCTCGATCGCCTCATGCCCGGCTCGCCGCTCGGCCCGTACGAGGCGGGCCGCTTCCTCGCGTCGTCGCGTCAGTACGAGGAGTCCGCGGCGCTCCTCGCCGAGGCCGCACGCCGGGCACCGGGCTGGAGCGCACCGATCGCGGAGCTCGGCCTCCTCGAGATGCAGTCCGGGCGCGACACCGAGGCGATGGCCGCGCTGCGCAAGGCAACCGAGCTCGACCCCTACGACCAGCGCGCCCGCCACAGCCTGACGCTCGTGGAGATGCTCGCCGGATGGAGGCGGTTCGAGGGGAAGCACTTCGTGGTGCGGTGCAAGCCGGGGATCGACGAGGCGCTTGCGGCCTGGATGCCGCAGGCCCTCGATGCCATGCAGGGCGACGTCACCGAGTGGCTCGGGTACGTGCCCGCGCAGCCGACCGTGATCGAGCTGCACCCCGACCACAAGAGCCTCGCGGTGCGCATCACCGGCATGCCGTGGATCCACACCATGGCGGCGAGCACGGGCCCGCTCATCGCGCTCGAGGCGCCGCGCGAGGGCGCGCCGCAGCTCCACCTCGGCACGTACGACTGGCTCGCGGTGCTGCGGCACGAGTTCGTGCACACGGTGTCGCTCGAGCAGACGCGCAACCGCATCCCGCACTGGTTCACCGAGGCGCTGGCCACCCGGCTCGAGGGCAGGCCGCGCACGTGGGACACCGTGCAGCTCCTGGCGCAGGCGCTCGACACCGACGCGCTCTTCGACCTCGACGCGATCAACGTGGCGTTCGTGCGCCCCAAGCGCAAGACCGACCGCGCGCAGGCCTATGCGCAGGGCGCGTGGATGGTCGAGTTCATCGAGAAGGAGTGGGGGCGCGCCAAGGTGCTCGAGCTGCTCGCGCGCTACCGCGACGGCATGCGCGAGCAGGCGGCGTTCGCCGAGGTCCTCGGCATCGGCCGCGACGAGTTCATGCGGCGCTTCCGCGCGCACGCGCTGCGCGACGCGCGCGCGTGGGGGATGCTCGCCGAGCCGTCGATGGCGACCTTCGTGGAGGAGATCCGGACGGGCCGGAAGGTCGACGGCGAGGATGCGTCCACGGGTCCGGTGCGCATCGACGATGCGCAGCTCGCGGCGCTGCTTGCGAAGCACCCGGACCACCCGGACCTGCTCGAGCTCTGGCTGCGGCGCGCGCTCAAGGACGATGCCGCACCCGGGCCCGAAGCCGCCGCGCGGCTTGCGAAGTACTCCTCCATCCGGCCGGCGGACCCCTGGCCGCATCGCGTGCTCGCGAAGGCCGCGCTCGACGCAGGCGACCGTGCCGCGGCGGTCCCGCACCTCGAGGCGCTCGACGAAGCATCCGATAACGACGCGAATTTCGCCAAGGAACTCGCCCGCATCGAGCGCTTCCGCAGGAATCCGAAGCAGGCCCTTGAACACGCGACGCGGGCGGCGAGAATCGAGGCGTATGACCCCGCCACGCGCGAGTTCGCGGCGGCGATCGCCGTCGAGGCAGGTGACCTCCAGGCCGCGCGTTTGCACGTGGAGGCGCTCACCAAGCTCGAGCCGTCGGTGGAGCGCCACCGGCAGCGGCTGGCGAAGGTCGACGAGATGATCGCCCGGCGCGCCGCGCCGTGAGCCCGTGATGCCATGAACCGACTCCAGCGCCACCTCCGCCTCGCCGCCCTCGCCGCCCTCTGCGCGGCACCGCATGCGGTGCACGCACAGCTCGCGTTCGAGGCGGAGCCCGTGTACGTGGACTGCACGCCCGGCCATGCGCCGACGCGGGTGCGGCTCTTCGACATGGACGGCGACGGGCGCCAGGACCTGCTCCTCACCGGTCGCGATGCCGATGGCCTCCTCAACTGGGCGCCGATCCTCGCGGACGGCAGCTTCGGTGCCATCCGGACGCTGCAGGTCGACGGCCAGACCGACGACGCCATCGCCATGGACATCGACGGCGACGGCGCGCAGGAGCTGGTGCTTGCCATCCGCTCGTACCGCGGGCGGCTGCAGGTGCTGCGGCGCGGCGCGGGCGGGGCCATGGTCCCGGATGCGCCCGTGCGCTTCGACCGCGAGCCGCGCTCGATGGCGGGCGGCGACTTCGACGGCGACGGCGACCCGGACCTCGCAGTGACCTTCTACGGCAGCGAGCACGTGGCGATCCTCGCCAACGACGGGCTCGGCAGCTTCGCCGTGCGCCAGCGGCTGCGCGTGGATGCCTGGAGCGGCGGCTTGCCCGGGCCGCAGGACACGCTCGCCGCCGACCTCGACGGCGACGGTCGCACCGACCTGGTGGTGGGCTGCATCGGCACGCGCAGGTTCGACGTGTTCATGGGCCGGCCCGGCGGCACGTTCGCGCCTCCGCGTGCATGGATGGCGCCCGACTTCCCCGGGGTGACGCGACCGGCCGTGGTGTCGTTCGACCTCGGTGACGTCGACAACGACGGCGACGTCGACATCCTCGCGCCGCTCCTCAACTCGACCGGCGCGCAGCCGCTGGTGGTGTTCCGCAACGACGGCGCCGGCGGCTTCGCCGAGCGCGTGCTCGTGGCATCCGCGCCCAACGGCGCCGGGTACCACTGGGCCGGCGAGCTGGGCGACTTCGACGGCGACGGCAGGCTTGACGCGGTGACGAGCACCGCGCTCCCGGGAAACGTGTTCCTGTGGCGCAACGTGAGCACGGGCGGCACCGTGGCGTTCATGCCCGCGGGGCAGCTCGACTACGCCGCATTCGGGCGCGCATTCCTGTGCGCGAACCTCGACGCCGACTGCGACACCGACATCGTGATCGCGGACATCGCCGGGCACTGGGCGCTCGGCTACCGCAACCTCCGTGCGTGCTTCTCGTTCGCAGGGGCAGGCGACGGCCCACCCGCCGGTCCGCCGCCCCGCGCGAGCTTCTCGCACGGGCCGTCGCCCTCGTGCGAGGTGGCGCTGATGCTGGCGGGCGCCGGCCCCGAGCCGCGCGACGGCGCCCACGCCGGCAGCGCGTTCGGCCCGCCCGCGGCATGCGGCCCGCAGGGCGCCGGCGGCCGCTGCGACGAGCCGCATCCGACGCCCGGCTGCTTCACGACCCCGTGCTGCGAGGCCGTCTGCAAGATCAACCCGGAGTGCTGCGCCACGGCGTGGGACCAGATGTGCGCGGACCTCGCGGACACGGAGTGCAATGGCCTGGTCTGCCCCTCCTACGGGGCGTGCGACACCGTGCACGATGATCCGGGCTGCGAGGATCCGGCGTGCTGCGAGCGCGTCACCCCGCTCGACGGCTACTGCGACGGCGCCACGTGGGACTGGGTGTGCGTGGCACGCGTCGCCGCCCTCTGCGGCCTCCCGCCGTGCACCGTGACCGTTCCCGCAGGCGCCATCGACGAGGCCGAGCCGTGCTACCGGCGCACCAACGACGGCGCCACGCGCAATGGCGAGTCGCAGCCGATCGCGTGCGGGCAGGTCTTCACCGGCACGTGCACCACCGGCGCCCCGCGCGACGGGGACTGGTATGCGCTGGGAAGCGGCGGCCCGAGGCGCGTGCAGCTC
>Ga0194119_10005878_pt1 | contig 18117 bp, 19 predicted proteins | sample TA2MahC100mmetaG_FD_148620 | JGI IMG/M metagenome (GOLD analysis project Ga0194119, IMG submission 148620) | Freshwater microbial communities from Lake Tanganyika, Tanzania - TA2015018 Mahale Deep Cast 100m | ecosystem: Environmental > Aquatic > Freshwater > Lake | place: Tanzania: Lake...
ACGCAACTCTTCAGATATAGCCCCCCACAATCTACTGAAAGGGTCAGGCGCTCGACCATTTCGCTATCTTAAACCCCTTACAAATGGCGCCTGCCCGAGTAGGGTTTTCGGGTGGCTCTGATAGAGAGCGGCGTTGGCGTATCTGATAACTACCCAACTGGACCACAAGATTGGGGAGTCGCAATCGCCCAGATGTATGCAACTACCGATCTCAATTGGTTTATTGGTAACAATCGCAAGATGTCTTTTGAGCCTGATCTAAATGCCGAGTGTCGAAGCGTTGATACTCAGACGCTCGGAATGATCATAAAGAAAGTAACGGGAATGCGAGTGGCTGATTACTTCAGCGAGAATGTCTGGCAGAAAGTCGGGGCCGAGTTTCTAGCCACTTGGAATGTAGATCGCGTTGATGGAACTGAGAAGACATTCTGTTGCTTCAACGCTGCTGCTCGAGATTATGCGCGGGTTGGAATGGCAATTCTTAACGGCGGGTTTGCCGGCCCTACTCGAATAATCAGCCGCGACTGGCTTGATTGAATGAAGTCCCCTGTAGTCACTTTGGACTATGGCTGGGGATATTCGGCACAGGCTTTGCACCCATTCCCCGGTACTTCGATGGCTCTTGGTCTATATGGTCAAATGGTAAATTCATCTTTATCGATCCCGGATCTAGAACCGTAATCCTCAAGTTAGGTGACAACCCACCAGGTAGCGATACTGAAGAGCCGACTGCTGAAGTTCTCTACGCCTTAGCTAAGGCGAAATGGTAAATCAGGTCTATCGGTAATTACTGCCGATACCTTCCATTCCTTTAACTTTGGAATGTATCTCTTCTCATTCACTGTCCATACCAAGATCTCGTGCTTTGCTAAATGTTTTCTTACCCAGCGAGATCTTTCAAAGAGTTCCACATCAATCGTGACTTTCTTAGTAGGTAGATAGAGAAGCCGCCAGCGATGTGCGATCACATAGGCGACATCATTGAGTTTGCGCTTGAACCTTAAAACAGCAAGAAGTGAGAATGACATTGCGGTGAACTTGTAGCGCTTTCCTAGTTCTATTACGACTTTCTCGACTTTGCCACCACTTAGGACTGGGTGTTTAGTGTCAATCAGAACCTCTTTGTTGTTTAGATTGGCTAACTCAAGTAAGTCTTCTAGCGTCATGACTTCCGTGATTCCTCGAAGTTGTTCCAAAGTGAGCGACGCGATTCGCTTCTTTACCCCAGCAATTCTCTTTGTACCCCGATCATGAAAGCAGACCGCTATGCCATCTTTGGTAAGCCGCACATCACACTCAAAGCCGTCGGCAGCCACTTCAATCGCTCCCTGGTAGGCAGCACGAGTTGCTTCTGGATACTTATGGCTAAAGCCGCGATGAGCAAAGATCTTCATTTTGCAAAGATAAAACGGAGAGCTTTGCCGAGCCCTGGCCAAGGGTTATTGGTCCGTATTAGGAAAGTAGCTCGATAAATGGGGGCTTTCCAGCCAAATACTCGACTGAATACTTTTGCCCGAGCTGATAAATCCGCTTCACTTCCCCATCTAGATCCGGAACTATCTTTTGGATGCATCGCCAGTTTTACCGGCAAATGAACGCCCTTTAGCCCGGCTCTAAGCGCATCGGCAATCAGGATGTACTCATCGCCAAGATAGTTCGTTGCACCAGCCCCAAATTCTTCATCGAACCTGATCTTCTTCCCTCGCAGTGCATCGACTCGAACCAACATCTCATAGGTGGCAGCTCGGGCTGAGTTCGTTAACTTAATTGGGGTCACTTGACTTAGATAATTCTTTCTTAAGGCACCACTCTCATCAACTGCTCGGGCGAGAATGATCGCACAATCTGGATTTGCTTTGAAGTAAGCGAGTGCATCATCGATCCCAGATTCGATAAATTTCATATCATCATCGCCGAAGAGTAAGAATTCACCGCTAGCTCGATCCAGCGCCGCATTTCTGCTCTTTGCCACGCCTCTGTTTTTCAACTCAACTAGTTTTGCGCTTCGTTCTGCAAAGATGTAAGAGCTATCATCCGTGTTCTGTACTAAGACAAGAATCTCTCGATCCTCACGTCGCTCCGGATAGGTGATCCCATTAAGGCGCCCAGGAAGCGTTGAGTAAGCGATAGTTAGTCTAAGGCGATCACTCATCATCTTCTGCGGGGCTCCTTGCTCCAGCCTTCGCCTTCGCATAGCGCATCAAGGAGCGGGAAGCTGATGTGAGAGAACCATTCTGCAACCGGGTTCCAAAGAAGATAATCAGAGTATTGACAAGGCTAATGTCGCCGTTGTAACTCATAAAGAGAAGAACCGCAAGAAGAAGGGCGATACCTAAACCAGTAAGAAGTGAGCCCAACTCCGCTGCTTTGATTCGCGTTCCATAACGTTTTTGGGGGCGGGCGCGTTTTCCATCGCGTTCAACCTGGAGTTCTTGTTGGACTTGTAGTTGCTTCGTAAAAATCCTTCCGATTACCGCAAGGACCACTAGAACTACGAGAAGGTTCAAGGCGGCGAAAATAGGCTCAAGAATTAAGGTAAATGCCAGAACTGCAACTAGTTGGGTTGCTTGGGCGAGGATATTTGAGATTTCGAAAGCCATCGCCCACTCAGGATTCTTAGCGCCACGATTCCTCAATTTACGGAGCGATTTAAAGGATCTAGCAAAAGCTTTGACTCGATAGATCTTTTGGTAATACTGGCTTACCCGGGTCAAGATAAAGAAAACGGCGAGCCCAACTCCAAGGAGGATAAAGTGATTCCGTTCAATTTCGCCCTCTTGAACAACAATATTCACAAAGAACTTCATTACTAGGAGCTCAGAGACTGAGATGACCGCGGAAAGCATCGAAAGGACTACCAAGACATACCTAAATCTTCCACCTGGAAATAGTTGGGTGAAACCTAGCTTGATTTCGCGGATGATTGAAATCATCTACTTATCCAACTTTCTAGAGCTAAGAATCGAGACAAGATGCCCAGCGGTCACAAATGCCGCTAAAGGGAGTCCGATTCGAATTAAGTTCTCATCGCCGGCAAAAAACAATATTAAGATTGACATTTCTACCGAGTGAAAGAGGCGTTGCACAGCAAAGATTCGAAATGGAGCACGCGCGACTCGGATGACTAGTGACTTTGGTTCGCCTACCATTTTGCTATCTGCAAGCTTTGGAAGGCTCGCATATGACCGGGCTACATGCACCGCGTCGTTGAATCCCTTATTGAGAAGAATTAGTACTGAGATTAGAGCGCCTAGGAAGAGCAATTCATGATCGCCTTCTCCAATCCGCCAGGCAAGAGCGATTGGGATCAAGCTCTCGGTTAAGTAATGCCCGACGCGGTCTAGGAAGACGCCCTTAGGTGATTGGGTGTCTTGCCAACGAGCTATCTCGCCATCGCAACAATCCCAGAGCATCTGTAGTTGCGATAGAAGAAAAGCCAGGAAAAGCCCGAGAAATCCGGGGATTTGAAGGGCAGCGCTCATAGAGACTCCGGTAGCAATCATTAAGTAAGTAACGCCATTTGCTGTTATCGGCGTCTTTAGCAACAGGCGTGTTAGATATGGCGAGAGTTTTCGAAGATATAGATCTGCTACCCAATGCTCGGCACTGGAGCGACCGGTGACTGAGGGAGGCTGACAGACCGCGCGCAACTCAGCGATAGCCGGCTTTGCGGGGCGCTGACTCACTCGCTAATTCTATTCTGCTTATGTCCGATAACCCATTGAAAAGATGAGAGCGCGAGGAAGATGACCGCAAAGTACCAGGCAATGAGGGTGATATCCACGCCCGTTAAGAGAGCAGCACCAATAAGCAAGATTCGCCCACCAAGATAGAAACCCAACGCGTTCAACCAAGTTGGTTTCTTCTCGTCCTGAAGGGCGCGATAGAGATTGTCATAGTGATGGAAGATGATGCTAAAAAGAATGATAAAGCTTGGGACTCCTAATACATCTTGGTGGACGAAGATGGCGATAAGAATAAGCGCTTCGATTAAGCGGAGTATGGATGGTTCAATCCAGCTAATTCTCCTTGTGAAGCTCGCCTTGATTCCTAACAAATCTGATTGATTCACAATCAAGGAGCTATTAAGAGGGTTCCTCTCCATCTCCTTGGTGCGAATTGCTCTTCCTCGGAAAACCACAACAGCCGATATGAAAGCAAGTGTCGGCATAATGGTAAATGTGAGAGCAGCGCCACCAACAACTGCGCTCGCGCTAATCACTAGCCAACGCTCACCGATAGGGAATTGGATTATCTTTCCTAACCAATAACGGAGCCTTCCCCTTGGGCCACGCTCAGTTGGGATGATCCCATCGAATTCGGCCATGAAATCAACTGGAGTCGCGAACTTCTCTTCTGTTCGAACCTTCATGCTCTGGGCAAAGTTGTAATCCGATAGATGCCTACAGGCCTGGATAGCCATCATCGCCATCGCGGGAATCCATAAGTCTCTACCTTCGAGCGATGCGCCATAAGCAAGACCTAAGAAGACAAGATACTCCTTAACTCGATCAGTTACCGCATCTAACCAAGCACCCAGCTTGGAGAACTTCCGGGTATATCGCGCTAACTCGCCATCCACACAATCAACGATGATGCTTAATTGCAACAAGAAGGCTCCGAGAAGTACCGATAAGAATGTGCCGCGTGAGAATGAATATGCAGAATAGAGACCAATTGCAAAAGAGAGAAGCGTGACTTGGTTCGGAGTTGCACCGACCTTTACAGCCGCCCAAGTCAGAATCTTGGAGAATTTGCGGAGAAAGAAGACTGAGAAGAAACCATCATTGGCTCGATTCGCAATCTTTAATCGCAGGGTTGCGATATTTAGCCCATTTATCTCGCTCTTAACTCGCTCACGCTCACGCGGATCATCGCTTCGTGACCATGGTGCACTTAATACATCTACAGCATCTACTTTGATTGTTCCGCGAACTAGCGCAACTAATAGAAGATCTAGCGCATTTCCTTTTGCTCTAAAAGCGATTGCGTTCTCAAGGGCCGGGATGATTGTTTCTCTCTGTTTCTGGGAGAGTCGAAGTCCGCCAACAAAGTCCCGATTTCCAATAGTCACTTTATGTGAGGCTGAACTTGCACTTGCGATGCGACTTTGACGAACTAAGGTGTTTCCATTCTTGACAATCGCAACAAGCGCTGCAGAACTACTTCGCGGGTAATCTGTAAGTAACTCTAGATGTGGATCCGTGATTACCGTCCGCTCATCGAACAATAGAAGATCTCTTGTTGAGTTTTGAAAGATATCAAGTATTTCTGAAAGAGAGGTCCTTGCGGTGACAGACAAAGAATCAAGTGCGACGCTCATTTAGAGTAGTATAAATCTATGGCCCTCCAAGTTGTGATTCTTGCTGCTGGAATAGGCACCCGTCTTGGAAAACCTTGGCCAAAACCACTCACTCCACTTGCAGATGGCCGTTCGATCATACAGCAACAATTGGATAATGTTGAGAAGGTCTTTAGGAATGAAGCTCGCGTGACAATCGTGGTCGGGTTCAAGATGGAGATGATCATGGAGGCTCATCCGAATGCTTGCTTCATCTATAACGAGGTTTATGACCAGACGAACACCTCAAAGAGTCTTCTTAAGGCTCTTCGCGCATCACATGAAAGCGGAGTTCTATGGTTAAACGGTGATGTGGTATTTGATTCAAGAGTGCTAGATCGTGTGCAATCTCTCATGCGTGAGGAAAAGTCCTTTATTTGTGTAAATACCTCAGCAACGTCCGAGGAAGAAATCAAGTACACAGTAGATGCCGATGGAAATATTAATTCCTTGTCAAAACAAGTTAAGAATGCTTTAGGTGAGGCGGTGGGGATTAATTTCATTAGTAAGTATGACAAAACTGCGGCAATAACCTACCTAGAAGAGTGCGCAGATAATGACTACTTTGAACGCGGCCTTGAATTGGCTATAGAAAAAGCTGGCATGAAACTGGAGCCAGTCGATATTTCTGATCTGTTCGCCATCGAAGTTGATTTTCAGGCTGATCTAAAGAGAGCAAATGAGGGACTAGCTTAAATCTGCTTACGGATTCGCAGAGCTTGCGTACCCAATTTTCTCCTGTAGCGCTTAATTAGGTTTTTCCTAATCCAACTTAATGGCAGCCTCTTGACCAGATTCTTGTCAAAACCAAGCATCCCTTGAGCAATATGGCTTATCGAGATCTCGGTGGGATAAACAGGCTCTCCCTCTGGCACTGATGCCGATCCTAGGCTCTCGATATCGCCAATGATGATTGCCCCGGTAGCTATGAGTTCCCTCTTGTTTTGGGAGCCAATCTCATTCCCCTTATCTATTGCCCATTTCGGGGTTAGCAACTTTCTAGAATCACTTGGAGCCTTAACATTGTCTGTTAGATGCCCTATATACCCGTTTCTTATGAATACTTCATACTCATTCCAATTTCTATCTTTAGGAAATTCTCTATTTAACTCCAGAAGTAAGGCTATTTCCTCAAGATTTAATGAGCGATTACTACCTGATTCTTGAGGTCTTATGAAACCTTGGGGTAGCCCTAAGTATTGATTAACCGAGTCATAGAGGAACTCTGGCTTTGATTCATCAACAATAAGTACCGTCACATTGCCAGCTCCCAAGACTTCTACCCACTTGGCAACGACCTTTCCAGAAAAGTGTCTATTCCAGAATGTTGGGTTGATCTTTGATTCACCTGGTTTATCAAGAACCGAGTGAAGCCAGGTTACATAGTCTGCGGTTATCCCATATTTCAAATATTGTTGATAAGAGGAGCCGAGTAGCTTGACTAAAGGCCTCAAAGTAAAGAGGGCCTCAATCTTTCTTCCTTTAATTACGTCAAAAATAGTGAGGATCTGTTCTCTATCTAGTTCGGAGAAGAACTCGCTGCTAAGCAAGATGTTCTCTGCTTTATTTGAATTGATTGCCTTTGCTAGGCGAGTCCACTCCTTTCGTGAAGTCTTCTCACCCCCTTTCTTATCCCACCCCCAAGTTCCTCCAGAGAGCGCCCAGGCGATGCGGTGATGTGCTTTTCTTCCTATATTCGGATAGATGATCCCGCTTTGCCTTAATTCATCGTGTTGCGAATCAAATGACTCCTGTAGAGCGCTAGTCCCAGACTTATGGAATCCAGCATGAATGAACAAACGAGGCTGACTCATTAGGTAATTATTCTATGAGTTTTCTCGCAAGGTGTGGCCTTAGGCATAGATTGCCCATCAGAGAACGCTGAGAATCAATGCTCTAACGCCTTGGGTCAGATCTGCTAAAGCCCAGCTAGGTTGATTTGGAAATTGGGATGACTGTTCATTAACTAAAGGGAGGTGGACAAAGCCTGATTCTTTCCCCTGCCCAATGAGTTGATGTTGGAGATGGTAGAAAATGTGATTACAAAGAAACGCTCCGGCCGATAAGGAAATCTCGCTCTCTAGCCCAGATGCTCTTACTGCCTCAACCATTCTTTCTATAGGTAGAGTACTGAAATAACCATCAGCCCCACCTTCAATAATTATCTTATCTACCCTTGAGTCCCCGGCATTGTCGGTAATTCGAGTCGAATCCAGATTTATCGCAATCTTCTCTGGGGTTATCGACTTCCTTCCCTCGGCTTGCCCAAAACAGATAATTATCTCTGGATTGGCTTCTTTGACTTTAGAGAGCAAAACTTTTGCTGCCTTATCAAACTCCACTGGAAGTATTACTGTAAATAGCTCTACCCCGAATAGATCTTCTTTGGCAATGGCGTCTACTACAAGCTGTGAGGAGTTTGAGTTAGCTCCACCAAATGGCTCAAAGCCGCTTATCAGTATCTTCTTGCTTGAGGACAATTCAACTCCTCAAATTAGCTAGAGGCCAAGAAATGCTGCGCCCACAAGGATTGTCGCCCAGAGGATGTGAATGGGCAACATCCATCTAGCAATAGTCTCAACTGCCTCGCTCCCGCCCTCATCTTTTACTGATTCTTTCTTTATCTCCAATAACTCACGAAGGCCAACGGATAAGACCAATAGCGTTGCCACCCAAGAAACCATGCAATATGGGCAGAGAGCACCGATTTCAAATATGGTTTGGAAGGCTAGCCAGTGGCAGAAGACAACTGCTAACGCTGTCCCAGAAACTAGGAGTTGCCAGAAGAGTTTTGGAAAGCTTACTTTCATAAATAGAGCGACAGAAATTGCAATCATAATCGCAAAAGTCGCAATACCAATTAGTGAATTTGAAAAGCCAAAGACCTCTGCTTGGTCGGAGAGCATAACGCTCTTACAATTGACGCTGGCATTAATGTTGCATGAAGGGGTGAACTCAGAGTCTTTTAGGACTTTGAACTCATCGATTGTTAGAATAAATGAGGCTAAGAAACCACTAACTCCAGCAACAAGCAATACCCAGGCAGAAATTCGATTATCCGACTCCATGGTATGAGTATAAAGTTATCTCGTGATATCCGCACGCTTGTGCTCAGTTCTAGTTTCTATGCTGCTTTTCTCGCAGGCTTTAGCTATGCCTGTAGCACTTGGTGAAGAGTTGGAATTATCGATTCAAAGTAAGGATATCGATGAAACTCTAGTTGAGTCTTCAAGAGGTGCGGCCCTTGGAGTATTGAAGGATGGATCGTTACTTTTAGGCGGCGGTAATGGTGGAAACCTTCTCTACCATTACCAAGATTCAAAATTATTCTTGATTGGAGAGATTTCCAATCAATCTGAACGAATTAGAGATTCTCGCTTTGGCCCCACGGATATCGCAGTATTGAAACAAGGCTCAAAGAGCCTTGACCTTCTAATCTCCTATCCGCAATTGAGCAAAGTAAGGAAATGTGTCAGGTTAGTGGCCTATCGTTATAACGCTGATCTAGAGAAGAAGACGGTTGTAAAACGGGAGAGCTGGTTTAAAGGAAAACCTTGTGTCCCGATTGGGGCTGTCCAACATGCTGCCGGCAGAATCGAGATCATAGATTCCGAGAGCGCTTATCTGACTACAGGTGATCTAGGTTTTCGTCGCATTAATCAAGTTCCAGCCCGAGGCTACTTGGGTGGGGTATTTAAGATAACAAAGCGTGAGATTACTCAGATTTCGACTGGGCATAGAAATCCGCAAGGAATTCTTACGATAGGAAAGAATCTTTATGTTTCAGAGCATGGACCGCGCGGTGGTGATGAATTGAATCTTATTGAAGCAAATAAGGATTACGGATGGCCCTTTGTCACCTATGGAAAGCCCTATACCTCTGGTGACTATGTTATTCCCTCAAAAACCGGAACTCATGTTGGTTATCAAGAACCGCTATATCAATGGAGCCCGTCTGTGGCTCCCACAGAGCTAGTTCAACTGCCTAAGAATAGTATTTGGGGCGACTTATCCACTCAGATAGTGATGGGGACTTTGGCAGCAAAGTCTTTGATCTTTATCAAATTGCAAAGCCCAAATATCGTGGGTCAAGTTCGTAGCTATTCAGTTAATGAGCGGATCAGAGACCTTGATCTCCTGCCAACTGGTGAAATGGTGGCAACAACTGATGGAGGAAAGCTCTTATTCATTACCCCCACTCGATAGTAGGGCTAGAATCCTTGTATTCTCCTGACTTATGCACAATGATGAGGATCGGAAAAATGGCCTTAAAGAGAAGAAGTGTCTAAGTGATGAAGAATTCCACAGGAATAAAAGAGGCTTCCTCACTTACTCAACCCCGGCGATCAATCCAGCTGTTGGAGCCACCTCGGTGCCTGTATACAAAGCAGAGATAGCGCTCACAGGTGCGTTTGTAGCCCTCCCCCTCCTGATTGTTTTCTTGCTTTCACAGAAACGACTTATCCGGGGAATGCTCGCTGGATCAATCAAGAAATGAAGAGGTGTTCATGTCTCAAGTGGTCTATCCGTTCAGCGCGGGAAATCGCACCATGTCCGACCTCCTTGGCGGAAAAGGTGCGAATTTGGCCGAGATGGTTGCGTTGGGAGTTCCCGTTCCAGATGGCTTTACGATCACCACAGAGGCGTGTCGCCTCTACTTGAATTCAGGTGAACTCAGCTTTGAACTTATGGGTCAAGTGGAATCGGCAATTATTAATCTCCAGAGCAGGACTGGTAAGACTTTTGGTTCAAAGGAGAATCCGCTTCTGGTTTCAGTTCGCTCGGGCGCGAAATATTCCATGCCAGGAATGATGGAAACGGTGCTCAATGTGGGCATGTCTGAAGAGGTTGCACTAACTCTAGAATCAATAACCGGCGATGCAAAATTTGCTTGGGACTCATACCGAAGGTTTGTTGAAATGTTTGGCAAGACGGTCTGCGATATACCTGGGGAGGAATTCTCAAAGGCAGCTTTGCCATATCTTTCAGAGGGGTCAGCGAACTCTATTTCCGATCTCTCGGGTTCGGTGCTAAGGAAGTTAGGACATGACTTTGTCTCCATCGTTGAGGCGCACACAGATGCAGCATTTCCATGGCAGGCTCAACAGCAACTGCGACAGACGATAGAGGCCGTATTCCGCTCATGGAACTCCGAGAGAGCACAGCTTTATCGTCGACGCGAGAGGATAAGTTCGGACTTAGGAACTGCCATCAATGTTCAGGCGATGGTCTTTGGAAATATTGGAGAGACATCAGGAACTGGTGTTTGTTTCACCCGAGATCCTGGAAGTGGTGGGCGGGGAGCTTATGGTGACTATCTGCCCAGAGCCCAGGGCGAAGATGTAGTTGCCGGCATTCGCAATACCTTCCCACTTTCATACCTTAATGAAGTAAATCCTGATGCTTATCAAGAACTATCAAGAGTAATCACTATTTTGGAGAATCATTATCGGGACATGTGTGACATCGAATTTACCGTTGAAACAGGCCAGCTTTGGATTCTTCAGACAAGAGTAGGAAAGAGAACGGCCGAGGCTGCATTCAAGATTGCCACCCAGTTAGTTGATGAAGGTGCGATAGACCTTGATCAAGCCTTAAATCGCGTCAATGGCGAACAACTGGTGCAACTGATGTTTCCGCAGTTTGACCTTTCTTCAGCCCCAGACGAATTAACCCGTGGGATCGCAGCATCACCTGGAGCTGCCGTCGGAACCGTGGTTTTCAACCCAAGAGATGCAGCAGATCAAGCCTTGGCTGGGGAAAAAGTGATTTTGGTGCGGCGCGAAACCAATCCAGATGACCTAGTTGGCATGGTCGCAGCTCAAGGAATTCTCACCTCAAGGGGAGGAAAAACATCCCATGCTGCCGTAGTTGCCAGAGGGATGGGGCGACCTGCAGTCTGCGGAACTGAGAGCATCGAGGTTGATCTTGAGAAGAGACTCTTTGTCTGTGGTGGAGTAACAGTGCATCAAGGCGAGATGATCTCTATTGATGGGACTACCGGGGCTGTTTACCTTGGGCAAGTTGCTGTCGCTCCAAGTCTTGTGACGAAATATGTTCAAGGACTGCTAAATCCAGATTCAAATGAGGCATCATCCTTAATAAAGAGCGTGCATCGCATTATTACTCACGCCGATAAAGTGCGAAGGATGAGAGTGAGGGCCAATGCCGACACTCCAGAAGATGCTCAAGTTGCACGGCAAATGGGCGCAGAGGGAATAGGGCTAACTAGAACTGAGCATATGTTTCTTGGAGATAGGCGAGTATTGGTTGAAAAACTAGTTCTGGCCAATAACGATGAAGAACGCAAAGAAATCATTAATGAGATGGAGAAATTGCAATACGACGACTTTGTGGGCATTTTGCGTGCAATGAGTGGATTGCCGGTCACAATTCGCCTTCTTGACCCTCCACTTCACGAATTCTTGACTAATCAATCCAGCCTTGCGGTGGAGATAGCACTGACTCAAGAGCGAGGTGAAGTTGTAGATGAACGAAAATTAGCACTTAATAGAGCAGTAAATCGTCTACATGAATCAAATCCGATGATGGGGCTCAGAGGAGTTCGCCTGGGTGTTCTAATCCCAGATCTATTTGCAATGCAGGTGCGCTCACTTGCCAGGGCTGCATTGGCCCTTCGCAAAGAAGGCTTTGATCCAAAACCAGAGATCATGATTCCGCTTGTAGCATCACAACGTGAACTTCTTTATTTCAGATCTTTCCTGGAAAAAGAAGTCGACAGAGTCCTTAGAGGCGCAGGTGAAGAGATACATATCAGCATTGGCAGCATGATTGAGACACCTCGTGCTGCGATAACTGCAGCAAAACTTGCTGACTACTCGGATTTCTTCTCATTTGGCACTAATGATTTAACGCAACTAACTTGGGCCTTTAGCCGCGATGATGTGGAGTCATCATTTCTACCACGCTATCTAGATCTGGAGCTTTTGCCCTTCAACCCTTTCGAATCTCTAGATGAAGATGGAGTTGGTCTATTAGTGAAGATTGCTAGTGATGCAGTCAGATCTGTCTCACCTGATGTGAGGCTAGGAATATGTGGTGAACATGGAGGAGATCCGCAAAGCATCGACTTCTTCCATGAAGTCGGACTGGATTATGTCTCGTGTTCGCCATTTCGAGTTCCTGTTGCCCGCCTTGAAGCAGGACGAGCGGCAGTCTCCATGGATCGAACCCTAGGAAGTGTTTAGTGAAACACAATCAGAAGATAAAGCTACGAACCGGCGTTGGAATCATCACCCCTTTCTTTGATGAAACGGTGGCAACAACTGATGGAGGAAAGCTTTTATTCATTACCCCTACTAGATAGTAGGGTCAAGTTTCTTGTATTCTCCCGACCTATGTATAACGACGAGGATTGGAAAGATGACCTTAGAGAGAAGAAGCGTCTAAGCGATGAAGAGATTCACAAGAACAAAAGGTCTTGGAAGAGACTCTCTTCCGTAGCACTTTTGATAATTGCAGTTATTTGGGTCTTCAAAGGCTAATATCTCTAGTTATCCGGCCAATTAGAAATCAAGTCATAAACAAGTAGAAGCGCCGCAGAAAGAATTCCCCCGACCCAAATCCCTACTCCAACACCCCACTGCAGTTCAATAGAGGCCCAAGTCGAGGCAATAAAAATAACTACCATCGCAAGATCAAAGATTGTCCGTTCCTTCGAATTCATGGCTAAAGCATAGGACAGAGCGATTTAAATACGGGGTAGGCCTGGGCCTTGCTATACATTGAGCTTGTTACATATTGTGGATCTGAAAGGATATTTAAGGTAATGCGCTTTCTAATCAATGTAATTGAAAGCATAGAAAGGCATCATCATTCTCAGCAGGAACTTGCCGCGATAAATACCTTTAATGAGGAACTCATGGCCTGTGTCATAACAGAACCTTTATCGGGCAAAGAGTTTTAGCCCAGTCATCAATAATCACAATCGCCCCTTTCATCAGGGACATACTGATTCGGCATCAGAAGGCTCCAAGCCTTACTGATAGTTGGGATGGGTCTCTACTTACGTTAAGGGGTTCTGGCAGGCAGTAGACCGCTCTTAGGCCAATTAATATCTTGCTAAATCCGTTATTGATAACCCCCCCAAGATAAATACCTGCAGATAATAGGAGTAAATCCTGTAAATTACTTCAAAGATTTCTGATCGTTGCCTATATCTTCAAAACTCATAATCCTCACCTGTTCATTCAAGAAAGGGAGGGTGATGGCAACCACAGTGACCCCAACCAAAATATACAGAAAGTTTTCAATTCCAAACAGCCCAGATAATGGGGCAGCAATGGCTAAGCCAATTGGCCTAAACATCATTGAACCCATGGCATCAAATGATGCCACTCGAGAGAGTGCCTCCTGTGGCACCTTTTTTTGCATAGCGGTATTCCAAAATGTTCCCCACAGATCAAGTGTTATGCCAAACAAGAATGCAGCAGATGCAATCACAATAAGTGATTGTGGCTTTGCCATAGTGAAGATATAGAAGGTGAGGGTAAAGGAGGCAAGTTGTAAAAAGCGCAGTGGATACCTCAGCTTAATCCTTAGAGCAATGACCGAGCCAACTATTAATCCAACTGATTCTGAGGTTATTACCAATGACCAAGACTTTGCCCCGTTAAAGTGCTCTAAAGCTATTAATGGCCCTAAGACATTTTCTGCTGCTGCCCAGCACATAACTAAGAACGACCAAGACAAGACTGAGACCACAATCCATCTAAAGGAGACGAAGACCTGCCATCCATGGCGAAGATCAGCAAGTACTGTGCTTTCACTGTGTAATGCTCTAGGTGTTAAATGCCTAAAGCTATAGATCATTACCCCTGAGATCATGAATGAGGCTGCATCAATTGCTAAGGTAACCGCTGCCCCATATTGATCAATCAAAATCCCTGCACAAGCTGCGCCAATTATGAAGCCACTATTTGTCAGTAGTTGATTGAGAGCATTTCCTTTTTGTAATCCCTCGCTTGGCACCACCGCTGGAATAATCCCAGAAAATGCCGGCCAAAATATCCCCCAAAAAACACCGTATAAGCCATTAACAATTAACAGCAACGTCACCGGTACATCCCCAGTTGCAAAAGACCAAGCCTGCACCAGTAATACTAAGCCGGCTAGAAAGTCGGTTATCCCCACCATTCTGGCCCGACCATACTTATCAGCAATAACACCGCCAAAAGGTGCCATCAATAGAAAAAACACTGTGGTGGTGCCAAGCACTAAACCGAGTAAATTAGCAGAGCCATTTGGAAGCCCCAATATGCCAAAAGCCAAGGCGATCGGCCCCATGCCATTGCCAAGATTTGAGATAAAACGAGCAGCAAACAACCTTTTTACATATGGTTGGGATAAAACCTGCCTGGTATCCAACTTACTTTATTATCTCACTTGATGTAGTGATTGAATCAAGAAATTCCATATCGGGGGTTTTGCCAATTCCATCCCCGGTTGGTACAGCTAAATACCCATCATCCATAACAAATGGTGTTGTTATATCTTGCTTAAAGTATCGGGCAGAGGCTGATGTGTCACCAGGTAAGGTAAATCCAGGAAGGGCAGCCAGAGCTAGATTAGCAGCTCTGCCAATACCAGTCTCTAACATTCCGCCACACCAAACTGGAATATTATTTTTGACACACAAATCATGAATCTTTACCGACTCTAAATACCCACCAACTCTGCCTGGTTTGATGTTGATAACAGTTGTAGCTTTAAGTGCTAGCGCATCCTGCGCAGATTGCAAGGAGATAATTGATTCATCAAGACAGATTGGCGTCTTTACCTCTTTAGCAAGGAGTGCGTGCCCCAATATGTCATGTTCGTCAAGTGGTTGCTCAATTAGTAATAAATTAAACTCGTCAAGAAGGGCTAGGTGCTTACCATCATCTCTTGAATAAGCTTGATTTGCATCTACTTGCAGTGGGATCTCTGGGTAGATATCTCTAATAGTTTTAACCGCCTGGGTATCCCAACCTGGTTCAATCTTTAACTTAATTCTTCTATAACCGGCATCCACATAGGATTCAACCTCTTCAACTAGAGCATCAAGGCTATTTGCTATCCCAACCGAGACCCCACATTCAACTCTACTTTTAGTACCACCAAGATAGGCAGTAAGTGATCTTTTTTCATCCCTTAATTGCGCATCTAGAATGGCGGTTTCAAGAGATGCTTTTGCCATCTGCCCACCTAAGAAGGGTCTTAATATTGTGGCAACCTCTTCTGCTTTGAAATCCCCGGCTTTTTTCAAGGCTGGAATTAAGAATCTCTTAATAAGATCAATACATGCGTAGGTGTACTCTGGTGAGTAAAGGGGCTCAGACATCGCCACGCACTCGGCCCAACCAGTTGTGCCATTCTCATTTACCACCTTTACCATTAAGACTTGACGAGAGGTTTGACTCCCAAATGAGGTTCTAAATGGCCTCACTAGAGGTAGTTGTATGACTCTTAGTTCAATCTCTCTTAATCTCATATCCGCACAACATATTCATTATTTGTTGAAAAACCAATTACCTTGCCATCTTTCTCAAATGCTGCCATGAACTGCTCACGAACCTGCCTGCGCCACCTCATACTTTCACGTTGATTCTTACTGCGAATCGCAACAATATCCTCTGGAATCGCAATCAAAATATCATTAGGCTTTGGATTAGCGATCAAATCTCTGGCTTTTGGCGCATCTAGACTGGTTTTCCAAGAAACCATTAATCGATCTGATTCATCTCCAGCATTCAGCGCATCTGACATTTCACCATAGAAATTCGGATAGTAACCCAAGATTTCAACTCCTAATTTAACAATATTTAACTTGGCATTTCTTCTTACCAATGGGTCAAAGGTCCAGGACAGGTGAGAGTAATTATTTTGCTTAGCCCAATTCCATTGATCGACTTTCAATGCATAGCCAACACCTTTATCTCGATACTCATCTAAGACCGCTGTCATATGAGAGTGAAGATGTAGCCCTTGATTGGTAGCCGGAAATGCAAAAGCTGCACCAACCAATTTATTTTCAATAAATGCTCCGGATAAGTATGAACCACTATGAATCATTGCTTGCAAAAGGTTGGGTGTAATCTCTGTCCCAGCGTCCAGAGCCCAAGTTTGGTCAAAAACCATACGGGCATTATTTTGATCCTGGAAGGTATCTAACCTTCGAACTTGAATTAATTTATTCACTTGGCAATCTTATTGGCGCGCCCGAAGGGATTCGAACCCCTAACCTTCTGATCCGTAGTCAGATGCTCTATCCGTTGAGCTACGGGCGCAATTAGCCTGCGAAGCCTAGCATTTCTTGCTTGTCAGTAATTTTCACACGAGGTTTTCCTAGAACTTCGCCTGCTGCCACTTCAGCGTTATTTATCTGCTCCCAGCCCTTCTGTGAAACGAAGGTGATCTTTCTCGAATTTAGAATCTTACGAAGATCTAGACCTTTTTTCGGCGACTTCAAATTAGATATGAGTAACTTAATAACCTCTGATGAATCACTCTTGTTTGTTCCGATAACTCCAGTTGGACCTCGTTTAGCCCAGCCGACTACGTAGCTATTGCTCTGATCGATACGACCATCGGTATTCTTCACCTTCCCACTTTCATAGACAAGCCCTGGTAGTTCTAAGCATTGATAGCTAATCGCGCTGATTACTAGATCGCACTTGATTGATTTGGTCTTCCCAGTCGCAACCACTTTCCCACCTTTAACTTCATTTATACCGAATACTATTTCTTCAACCCTGCCCTGGCCTCTTATCTCTAAGGGAGTGGAGAGGAAGTGCAGAGATAGTCTGCGATCTACGCCCTTCTTGTCAGCCTTAGATATTGCTGCCATGGCCTCGAGGTTTGTCTTCAAATCTCTAGGCAGTTCACCTGTGCTACTAGCCCTTTGTTGCGCTGCGCTGATTTCTCCTTCATCAAAAAAGACATCGGTGAATTCAAGCTTTGGAAGCTCTCTAAGTTCTGGGGAGGTAAAAGCCGCATGTTCAGCACCGCGCCTACCAAATAAGTGAACTTGCCTGATCGCTGATTTGTGCAATTGCTCTAGGGCGTATTGGGCGGTATCGGTTGGGTCTAATTCTTTTGGATCAAGAGCTAGCATCCTCGCCACATCGATAGCAACGTTGCCCGCGCCAATCACCACCGCTACCCGACCACTTAAGTCGACTTCTAAATCTTTGAAATCAGGGTGGGCGTTATACCAAGGAACAAATTGAGCAGCAGAGATCGAGTTGGCTAAATCCTCCCCTGGAATTCCAAGCTTCCTGCCAACACTAGAACCAGTTGCGATGACGACAGCATCGTAAATCTCTTCAAGTTCTGATAGAGAAATGTCTTTGCCTAACTCAACATTGCCAAATAATCTAAAGCCTTCGGTGGTCGCAATCTTTTCAAATACTTTGGAAACGCTCTTTATTTTCGGATGATCTGGGGCAACACCGCTTCGAACCAAGCCCCAAGGGGTAGGAAGTCTTTCGATCATGTCGATTTTGAATTTGAGTTGCTCGGTCTGGAGGGTTTGAAGCGCTTGAGCTGCGAAATACCCTGCAGGGCCAGCACCAATAATCGCTATCGAATGAGTCCTCATAACCTTCCAGCTTTAGCGGCAGCAATTTCCAGAATTAGTAGAGCTGCAAGACGCGTACTTCGCTGATCTGAGGAATCAATAGTGGCATCTAATTCAGTTATGTCGAAGAGTTTGGTGCGACGATCTCGAGCCAAAGTAGAAATGAGTTTTCGAATCTGGTCAGCTGAGATACCGC
>Ga0194119_10005879_pt1 | contig 18114 bp, 13 predicted proteins | sample TA2MahC100mmetaG_FD_148620 | JGI IMG/M metagenome (GOLD analysis project Ga0194119, IMG submission 148620) | Freshwater microbial communities from Lake Tanganyika, Tanzania - TA2015018 Mahale Deep Cast 100m | ecosystem: Environmental > Aquatic > Freshwater > Lake | place: Tanzania: Lake...
TCACGGCGAGCCTCCTTGCTCAAAGTGAATGGGGGTTGAAGTCCACTCACTTTGAAGGAGGCTCGCCGCTTTTCAGAGGCCAGTTTCAGCCCGCGATTCGGCCCTCAAAAAGTGCAAAACCCGAGCTCACCTTCCGTCATTCATCCATGCCCAACGCACCTCGGGGTCGCCCGCACCCCCTCGCTGGACGCTCGCCTCGGGCAACCCCGAGCCTGGCAGCAGACCGAGCTGCTCGCTCACGAGCCCGAGCTTCCCAAACCGCGCGCCGCATCGCGAATCTGGAGGAGCTCCGCCGCCACGCTCACGGCGATCTCCCCCGGCTGATTGCTCCCCACGGGCAACCCGATCGGGCACCGCAGCCGCTCGACCATCGCGGTAGGAACTCCGGCCGCCTCGAGTTCCCGGCGGAGCACCTCCCGCTTGGCCCGGCTGCCGATCACGCCGAGGGAGGCGACGTCGAGCCCCGACCGGTAGAGCGCCTCGAGAATCGGTCGGTCGGTCGCATGCCCCATGGTCATGCAGAGCACGTGATCGCCGGGCCGCAGCCGCGGGACAAAGTCGCGGGGCTCGTCGAGCCGCACCTTCTCGAGCTTGGGCGCGTCGGGCAGCCGGCTCAGCCACTCGGCCCGCGAGTCGACGCACGCCACCTCGCAGTCGAGGAGCAGCAGGCAGCGCACCACCGCCTGGCCCACGTGGCCGGCACCGAACACCACGACCCGCCACGGATGCACGTGATAGGCCTCGAACAGGAGTTTCACGGTCCCGCCGCAGGTCATGCCCACGTCGCGCTTGAGGTTCCACTCCAGGAGCGTGCAGGGCTTGGCTGCCGGATCGGCGAGGATCGCCCGGGCCGTGGCGATCGCCTGCTGCTCCACCTTGCCGCCGCCGACGGTGCCGAAGCGGAGTCCCGAGACGTCGACCAGCATCTTCGTGCCCGCGTCCTGCGGCGTGCTGCCCACCGCCTCCGCGAGCGTGACGAGCACGAAGGGCCTGCCCTCTGCCGCCATCTCGGCGAGCCGTTCGATGAGTCCGTGCGGGGCGGGCATGGGCGGCTCCGAATCCGGTCAGCGGGCCGGGCCCCAGGACCGCATCTCGGCGCTGTGAGCCCAGCCGCCGTCGGCGGCGGGACCCGTGGAGGCGTGCAGCGCCCGGAGGATCTCCTCGTTCGTGGCCGGCAGGCAGAGCCGGCGGGCCGCGGCGGGCGACACGGTGGCCAGCGCGTGCTTCACGGCCGACCAGACGGCGATCGCGTGCATCAGCGGCGGCTCGCCCACCGCCTTGCTGCGGGCGACGTTCTCGACGTTGTCGTCGTTGGGGAAGAACTCGCAGCGGAAGTCGGCCGGCACGTCGGAGGCTGCGGGGATCTTGTAGGTGGTTGGGGAGTCGGAGAGCAGCCGGCCCCGCTCGTCGTAGACGAGGCACTCGCCGGTCACCCAGCCCATGCCCTGCACGAAGCCGCCGATCACCTGCCCCCGATCGACGCCGGGGTTGATCGAGCGGCCGATGTCGATCAGCAGGTCGACGCGCGTCACCGTGAGGTCGCCGGTGAAGCGGTCGATCCGGACCTCGGCCGCCGCGGCCCCCTGCGTGTAGTAGAAAAACGGGCTCCCCTGCCCGACCGTGACGTCGAAGCCCGCGATCGGCGTCGCATAGAAGCCGCGGGCGCCGAGATCGACCCGCTCGCGCCGCGCCAGGTTGCACAGCTCGCCGAAGGCGATCCGCCATTCCGGCGACCGCGTGTCGTAGACCCAGCCGCCGGCGAAGCCCACGTGCTCGGCCGCCGCCGGCCGGCCGTCGCCCGCGAACCGCGTGACCGCCAGCGCCGCCAGCCGGCCCCTGATCTCGCGGCAGGCCTGCACCGCCGCGGCGCCGTTGAGGTCGGTGCCCGCCGAGGCCGCGGTCGGCGACGTGTTGCAGTTCTTCTCGGTCGACGTCGGCATCAGCACCACCTGCTCCGGCGGCAGCCCGAACTCGTCCGCCACCAGCTGCCGGATCTTGGTGTTCAGCCCCTGCCCCATCTCCGTGCCGCCGGTGGAGACCTGCACCGTGCCGTCCTCGTAGACGTTCACCAGGGCGTTGCCCTGGTTGAGAAACTTCGCCGTGAACGAGATCCCGAACTTCACCGGCATCATCGCCAGCCCCCGGAGGACGAGCGGGTCGCGGCCATTGGCCGTCTCCACCTCGGCGAGCCGCCGGTCGAAGTCGCTGCGGGTGCGGAGCGTGTCGAGGATCGCGGCGAGGTGGTTACCCCTGACGAGCTGCCCGTAGGGCGTGACGTTCCGGTCGTGGATCCCGTACAGGTTTCGCCACTGCACGTCGATCGTGGCGACCGGCTTGAAGCGGCCCGCCAGATGCATCGCGATCTCCTGGATCACGCTCTCGGTCACCGCCATGCCCTGCGGTCCGCCGAAGCCGCGGAACGCGGTGGCCGGCGCGATGTTCGTGAAGCAGACGCGGCCCCGGATCTCGACGTTGGGCAGCCAGTAGGCGTTGTCGACGTGGAACATCGACCGCTCCATGATCGATGTCGAGAGGTCGGCCGCCGCGCCGCCGGCCGAGTGGAAGTCGATCACGTAGCCGAGGATCCGCCCCTCGTCGTCGAACCCCACCTCCCAGGCGGTGCGGTAGGCGTGCCGCTTGCCGGTGGAGGCCATGTCGTCCTCGCGGACGTAGACGACCCGGGCGGCGCGGCCGGTGCGGCGGGCCACCACCGCCGCCATCACCGCGGGCAGCACGCCCTGCGTCTCCTTGCCGCCGAAGCCGCCTCCCATCCGCTTGCAGACGCAGACCACCTCGTGCATGCCGACCCCGAGCACCTCGGCGACCACGTGCTGCGTCTCGGTGGGGCCCTGCGTCGAGGAGTGGACGACGATCTGCCCCCCCTCGCCGGGATGCGCAAGGGCGGCCTGGGCCTCGAGGTAGAGGTGCTCCTGGCCGAGGCTGTGGAACACGCCGGCGAGCCGGTGCGGCGCGGCGGCAATCGCGGCGGCCGCGTCCCCCCGGGCGATCCGCCGCGGGGGCCCGATGAAGCGGCCGAGTTCGATCGCCCGCTCGATCGAGAGGATCGGCTCGGTGGGCTCGATGTCGAGCTTGACCAGACGCCGTGCCGCGTCGAGGGCTGCCTGGGTCTCGGCGGCGATCACCACCACGGGCTGGCCCACGTAGAGCACCGCGCCGTCCGCGAGCACCGGCTCGTCCCGGATGATCGGCCCCCAGACCTTGGCCCCCGGCAGGTCCGCGGCCGTCACGAGATCGACCACGCCCGGCACGCGGCGGGCCGCCGCGAGCTCGATGCCCCTGATGCGGCCGCTGGCCACGGGGCTCGGCACGAAGCCCACCACGAGTTCGTCGCTCCGCCGCGGCTTGTCGGCGATGTACGCGGCGGCACCCGTCACGTGCCCTACGGCGGAATCGTGCGGGATCGTACGGCCGACGCTCGGCACGTGGGCTCCCGGCTCCGCGACGGGCTGGAACCGCATGCCGCTCATCCGACCGCCGCCGTCTGCTCGTGGAAGAACTTCAGCAGCACGCTGCGGGCCAGCTGCAGCCGATAATCGGCGCTGCCGCGGACATCGGAGAGCGGCCGGATCTCGGCGGCGGCAGCGTCGCCCGCCTGGCGGAACGTGGCCTCCGTGAAGGGCTTCCCTGCCAGGGCTTGCTCGGTGTTACGCATCCGCACCGCCGTCGGCCCCACGCCGCCGTAGGCCACTCGGGCCGTGGCGATCCGATCACCCGCGCGGCGGACGAGGATCGCGGAGGTGAAGGTGGAGATGTCGAGATCGCGGCGGCGGGAGACCTTCACGAGCCGGAGCACGTCGTCCGGCCCGGGCAGCGGCATCCGCACCCGCACGAGGAGCTCGTCCGGGCCGAGATCGAGCTGCTTGTAGCCTTTGTAGAACACGTGGACCGGCACCGCCCGCGTCCCGGCGGCACTCGCGAGCTCGAGCGTGGCCTCCATGGCGTAGAGCAGGGGCAACGAGTCGGCGATCGGCGAGCCGTTGACGATGTTGCCGCCGAGCGTGCCGACGTGGCGGATCTGCGGGCCTCCGAACGACTCGAGCACCGCCACCGCCTCGCCGCACCGCTCGGTGCACACCCGCAGCATGTCGGTCCAGGTGGCGAGCGGACCGGCCATGAGCGTCGCAGGAGCCCCCGACTCCTCGACGTCCACTCCGCGGAGCTCCACCACCCTCGAGAGATCGAGCCAGTGCCGCGGCCGGAGCTTTCCCTTGTTCCAGAGCACGCCCAGGTCGGTGGCGCCGGCCACGACGCGGGCCTCGGGCTGCCGGCGGGCGGCGAGCGCCTCGGTCAGTGACGCCGGGCAGGTGGCCCGCATCGCCACGCCGTCGAGTTCGCCCCGCACGTCGAGCGACTCCCGCCGCAGCCGGACGCCTTCCCGCATCCACGAATCGTCGAACCTCGTGGCGAGCCAGTCGGCCTCCCCGCCGGCCCGCTCGGCCGCCTCGAAGATCGACACGTAGCCGGTGCAGCGGCAGAGGTTGCCGGCGAGTTCCTTCCGCCAGTCCACCACTTCTCCGGCCGCCTCCGCATGCCGTCCGCCAGCGAGCGCCATCACGAAACCGGGCGTGCAGAACCCGCACTGGGAGCCGTGGCAGTCGATCATCGCCTGCTGCACGGGGGCGAGGCTGCCGCCGTTCGCGAGCCCGTCGACCGTGACCACATGGCAGCCGTCCACCTGAAACAGGAAGCGGATGCAGGAATCGATCGGCAGGAACCGCGGCCGGCCCCGCTCGACCGGCTCGGCGACGAGCACGGTGCAGGCGCCGCAATCCCCCTCGGCGCACATGATCTTCGTGCCCACGAGGCCGAGCCGACCGCGGAGCCAGTCGCTGAGCGTGAGGAAGGCGTCACCGCCGCGAACCTCGCGCCGCACGCCGTTGACCCAGAGAACCAGGTAGTCCCGCATGGAACTATCGTATCGTACGGCCTTGATCCCGTGAGCCGCGTCGACCGGGTTCCGACGTGCTCCCCGGGATGCAGGGCGATTGCGCGATAATGGGTAATAGGGCATGCTTGGGCAACCGCAGTCTGTGCGGCTTCAAACAGGACTCGGAGCGCTACGAACTGCGATCTTCATGGAGGAAAGATCATGCCCGTGACCAAGCCAGCGACTGCCAAACTCCAGGTTCACTTTGCGAGCCTCACCGACCCGCGTCGCCGCAAGATCACTCATCCGCTTATCAACTTCATCGTCATCGCGATCTGCGCCGTCATCTGCGGCGCGGATGACTTCGTCGCGATTGCTGATTTCGGGCGAAAGAAGCGGAAGTGGTTCCGCAGGATCCTCGACCTGCGAAACGGAATTCCCGCGCACGATCGGTTCAACGCCATCTTCGCCATGCTGTCGCCCGCGGAGTTTGAGCGCTGCCTGCTCAGCTGGATTGAGGCCTTGCATGAGGTCACCGGCGGCCAAGTGATCGCCATCGATGGCAAGACGCTGCGGGGGAGCTTCGACAAGGCAAGCAGCAAGTCGGCCATCCACATGATCAGCGCCTGGGCGTCGGCCAACTCCATCAGCCTGGGGCAAGTGGTGGCGGACGAGAAGAGCAACGAGATTACCGCGATCCCAAAATTGCTGGAAATGCTGCATCTGAAGGGGGCAACGGTGACCATCGACGCGATGGGGTGCCAGACGGATATCGCCCGCCGCATCATCGATGCAGGCGGCCATTACGTGCTCAATGTGAAGGGCAATCAAGGCCGGCTGCGGGACGGCATCGAAGAGTTCTTCGCGGAGTTCCTCGATGGCAAAGAGCCGTCGGTGCCGGTTCGGCAGCGGCACAGCACGACCAGCGGCCACGGTCGCAAGGAGGCGAGATGGCATTACGTCTGCCCCGTGCCGCGAGACCTGCCTGATCGCGAGCGCTGGCCAGGCCTCAAGGCGATCGGCATGGTGATCAGCAACACGATTCGCGATGGAAAAGAGTGCGTCGATATCCGCTACTACATTCTCAGCAAGAAGCTCGCGGTGAAGACGTTCGCGGCAATCGTGAAAGGCCACTGGGCGATCGAGAACGAACTGCATTGGCAGTTGGACGTCACGTTCCGCGAAGATCACTGCCGTATCCGCAAGGGCAACGCCGACGTGAACTTCAGCACCCTCCGGCGGACCGCACTGACGCTCTTGAAGAACGAGAAGACGGCAAAACTCGGAGTGAAGAACAAACGGCTTTCAGCCGGCTGGGACGAGGACTACCTGCTTCAAGTACTTGTCGGCACTTGAGATATGGTGCGATCGCCCTGGACCTCGTGGTAGAGCTCGAGGTAGCGATCCGCGACCGCTTCCCAGGCATAGCGGACGGCCGTCTGCCGTGCGCCGGCACACAGGGCTGCCAGCGCGGCAGGATCGCCGACGAGGCGGCGCACCGCCCCGGCGATCGCCGCGGGCGAGTCGGCTGGAACGAGCAGGCCGTTCACGCCGTGTCGGATCATCTCGCAGTTGCCCCCGACGTCGGTGGCCACGACCGCGAGCCCCGAGGCGAAGGCTTCGAGGATCACGTTGGCGAACGGCTCCCGCCGCGACGGACAGACGAAGCACACGGCCGACCGGTAGAGCGCCACCTTCTCGCGGCCCGTCACGATCCCCAGGAGGTGCACCCGGTCGCCGACCTCGAGCTCTGCGGCGAGGCGACGGAGCGAGCCTGCCTCGGGGCCCGCCCCGGCGAGCAGCAGGTCTGGGCTCCCGGCGGGCAGCGCGGCATGTCCGCGGATGAGCACGTCGAACCCCTTGTGGGGCACGAGGCTGCCGACGCTGAGGATGTAGGGGCGGGGATGCGGGTGGGGCGCCGCATCTGCGAACTCCGTCAGGTCGACGCCGTTGTTGATCACGCGGACCAGGGCCGGATCGACCCCGACCTCCTCGATCACGCCGCGGAGGAACTCCCCCTGGGCGATGACGGCGTCGGCCCCGACGATCGCCCGTCGCATCCGCCGCTCGAGCCGCGGATGGCGGCGGATCGACTCGCCCGGAAGGATGTCGCTGCCGTGGGGCCGCACCACGTACGGCACCCCGCTGACAGCCCGGAAGCTGGCCGCCACGTGCGCCTGCGGGTAGGCCGCGTGGCAGTGGACGAGATCGAACCGCCGCCGCCTGTGCATGGCGAGCAGTCGCGGAATCAGCAGCCGCGTGCCGAACCGCTTCGAGATCATCCGCCGGTGCCGCACGAGCGGGTAACCGTAGTCGTCGGTGCCGGGCTCGCGCCGCGGGGGCGCGAGCACGACCGGACGGTGGCCGAGGGCCGTGAGCCGACGAGCCAGGCAGTCGAGCACCGTCTGCGCGCCGCCGAGGCTCGGCAGCGACACGTCGCTGAGCAGGCAGACCGAGAGCGGCTCGCGGGGGCCGCTCATGCCGCGGCCTTCACGGGACTCGCCTCGCGCCAGCCGCGGTACCACTCCACGAACCGGCTCAGCCCGACCTGCAGCGGCGTCGCCGGCTCGAAGCCGAAATCCCGCGCGAGGGCCGACACGTCGGCGAACGTCGCCTCCACGTCGCCTGGGGGGCGGGGCTTCATCACCGTCACCGCCCGCCTGCCGCACAGCCGCTCGAGCGTCGCCAGCAGCACGGCGACGGTCACCGGCGTGTGGTTGCCCACGTTGTAGACGCGGCACGCCGCGGCGTCGTCGGCCGCGACGGGGGGCTGGTCCACCATCCGGACGATCGACTCCACCACGTCGTCCACGTAGGTGAAGTCACGGCGAAGCGTCCCCCCCCCATACACCTCGATCGGCGTGCCCGCGAGGATCGACTCCGTGAACTTCCAGTAGGCCATGTCGGGGCGGCCCCACGGGCCGTAGACGGTGAAGAAGCGCAGGCCGGTGCAGGGCAGGCCGAACAGATGGCTGTAGGCGTGGGCCATCGCCTCGTTGGCCTTCTTGGTCGCGGCGTACAGGCTCACCGGCCGGTCGGTCCGGTCAAGCTCGGAAAACGGCGTCTTGGTGTTCGCGCCGTAGACGCTGCTGGAACTGGCGTACACGAGATGGGGCGTCGCCGCATGGCGGCAGGCCTCGAGCACGTGGGCGAAGCCCACCAGGTTGGACTCGACGTAGGCCGCCGGGTGGTCGAGGGACCAACGGACGCCGGCCTGGGCCGCGAGGTGCACGACGCAGCGCGGCACCGCGTCGGCGACCAGGGCCGCGACGTTTCCGCCGTCGACGAGATCCCCCTCGACGAACCGCCAGCCCGGCAGGCCGGCCAGCGCCGCGAGCCGATCCCGCTTGAGGCGCGGCGTGTAGTACGCGTTGAGATTGTCGAATCCGACGACCTCCTCGCCCAGTTCCAGCAGCCGGCGCGACACGTGATAGCCCACGAATCCGGCGGCACCCGTCACGACGATCATCGCGGCCTCTCGACTCCGGTCAGAAGGCGGGGGGCGACCGATCCCCCGAGGCCGGGGATGGTCGCCGCCGTCGCCCACCCGCACCAGCCTGGTTTCCGGCGCGAAGGTGGCGGGCGAACACCCCCGCTTGCGCCGCTTGCCTGGCTTTCACCGGGGCCGCGTCAGCCGCGGAGGACGTCCGCCCACAGGGAGTCGGACACGAGCATGCCTTCCCGGGTCAGTCGGATGCGGTCCCCTGCCGACGTCGCCAGGCCCGCCGCGACCCATCGCCTCAACGCCTCGGCAGCGAGCGCGTCGACCGCGAATCCGGTGGCCTGCCTGAATGCCGTGCGGTCGATCCCGTCGCGCCGGCGGAGTCCGACGACGATCCGCTCACGGGCGGCGTCCTCGGCGGTCATCGCGTCGACCTCTCCTGCGAAGTCCCGGCCCGACAAGACCCTGTCCATCCACGTGGTCGTGGAGCGGTGGTTGGTGATCCTCGTGAAGCCGTCGAACCGGGCCGCACCGGGACCGAAACCCTCCCACGGTCGGCAGTCCCAGTAGGCCTCGTTGTGTCGGCAGCGGCCGCCGGCCCGCGCGAAGTTCGAAACCTCGTACTGCTCGTAGCCGGCCCCTTCGAGGCGATCGATCGCGGCCTCGAACATCGCCCGCTCGAGCCGCTCGTCGGCCTGCCGCAGGTCGCCGCGCCGCCGAGCCGACTCGAAGGCCGTCCCCTGCTCCCACGTCAGGCAGTAGACCGAGACGTGATGCACGCCGAGGGACGCCGCTGAATCAAGATCGGCCTCCACCGCGGCGAGCGACTGCCCCGGGGCGGCGGTCATGAGATCGAGGTTCACGTGGAGTCCGGCGGCCAGGAGCATGCTGGCCGCGCGGCGGACGTCGTCGGGATCGTGATCGCGGTCGAGGGCACGGAGCGTGGCGGCGTCGAGCGACTGGCCGCCCAGGCTCACGCGGGTGGCGCCCACGGTTCCGAGCTTCGACACGAGCGCGGCCGTGACGTCGAGCGGATTCGCCTCGAGCGAGACCTCGGCCCCGGCGCCGAGCCGCAGGCGCTGGTTCAGGATGCCGAACAGGCGTTCGAGTCCGTCGGGGCCGAGGTGCGACGGCGTTCCGCCGCCGAGGTAGAGCGTGTCGATGGCGAGTGGCTCGGCGACCCGCTCCAGTTCCCGCTGGAGCGCCGTCAGGTAGCGACCGACGAGGTCGTCGCGGCCGGCGAGCAGCGTGAAATCGCAGTAGCCGCACCGGTGCCGGCAGAAGGGCACGTGGACGTAGGCGTGGCGGGGCGGGGTCGCTGACGGGTTCATGGATGCCGCGGCGGGCAAGACGTTCCCCGTAGTATGCCTGCCCCCATCGCTCACGCGATCGGGGCTTCCGACAGGGCCGGTGGGTCGGCCAGGGCTTCGGAAGCGTAACCGCGTAAGCGGTACGGCGGCGCCACGCCGGGCTCCGCCCCCATCGCTCACGCGATCGGGGCTTCCGCCGCGGGGCCGGCGGGCGTGCGCCCGGGTTGAAAACCCACGCTCGCACGCAGGCCCACCGCCCGCTCAGAGCCAGACGTTCAGCCGGCCGCCGAGCATGTCTGGCACCTTCTTGGCGAGGATCCGGCGGATCCGGTCGTCCGTGTAGCGCGTCGAAAAGTGGGTCGCGATCACCACCTCGTTGCGAAACCGGTCGCGGCGGGCGAGGAGGTCGTCGAGGTGCATGTGGCCGAACTTGTGGATCTTCTCCTTGCGGTGCGAGTGCGCCACGAAGGTCAGCTCGGTGATCAGCACCATCGCCTCGAACATCGCCGGGCAGTGGTCGAGCCCCTCGGGGGAACTGTCGCCCAGGTACGCCACCAGCGGCGTGCGGATCTCCTGCGTGACTTCCACTCCCGACAGCCGCAGGTCGCGGATCCGTTCCCCCGGCAGGCCCTGGTACTCGTGCTTCAGCTTCCGGCGGCGCTCCCAGACGACGTAGCCCACGCTGGGGATGGTGTGGCACGTGGCCGAAACGGTCACCACGTGCTCTCGGGAGAGCTCGATCTCGTCCCCCGGGCGCGCCGGTAGGAGATGGCAGGGCAGGCGACCGCGGTCGAGCCGTGAGACGGCCCGGAGGAGTCGCTCGATCGGCTCGATCGCCGACTCGGGGAGATAGATCGTGGGTGGGTCCATCTTCATCATCCGGCGCCTGGCCACGTAGACCGGCAGGGCGGCGATGTGGTCGAGATGCGTGTGGGTCACGAACCACGTCGCCGTCGCCATGAAGGACCAGGGCTGGGAACCGAGATCGAAGCCCAGCTTGAGTTCCGGGATCCGCCAGCAGCTCTGCACGGCCGCCCGCGAGTACCCCTCGATGGTCAGGCCCTTGTGGACGAGCGTGCGGTAGGGGGAGTTGTCGATCATGCGGGGTGCGTGGGCTCGGCGGACACGGCGGCCGGCGGCCGGGCCTGCTCCAGCCAGATCTCGTCGAACAGCTTCTCCTGTCGGGTCGAGAGCTTTCCGCGCCGCACGAGTTCGAGCGCCGCCAGGAAGATGCCGACGATCCGCGAGCGGGGCATATCGTCGTCGAACAGGCTCGTGAAAGCCACCCTCCCCCGCTCGGCCACGAGCCCCTCGATGCGGGCCGCGTGCTGCTCGATCGGGGTGTCGTCGTGGACGATCTGCCGCGGCCGCCGCTTCTCCCGCTTGGCCATCACCCGCGTCATGGCACCGACCAGATCCCAGACGTGGACGTCGGCGATCGCCACCTCCGCGGGGCCGGACCGGGACGCGGCCTCGTCGACCGCCTGGCGGGCGAACCTCAGTTCCCACTGCCGCGCACGATCCTCGAGGATGGTGGCGGCATCCCGGTACTGCTTGTATTCGAGCAGCCGACGCACGAGGTCCTCGCGGACGAGCTCGGCCGGCTCTTCCGTCTCCTCGGGGCGTGGCACCAGCGCCCGGGCCTTGATCTCGAGGAGGACGCTCGCCAGATCGACGAACTCCCCCACCTGGTCGATGGCCAGGTCCTCGAGCACGTCCAGGTAGGCCACGAACTCGGTGGTGATCGCCGCGATGGGCACCTCCGTGACATCGACCTCGTGCTTCTTGACGAGGTACAGCAGGAGGTCGAGCGGGCCGGAGAAGACGTCGAGGGCGACCTTGAACTCCACGATCACCTCGCCGCCACGCGCCTCGAACGCACCGGATGCAACGCCTGCATGATAGGGAACCGGTGCCCTCGGCTGAACGCCGGAATCGACGGTAGACTCGCGGCATGGAAAACGAGCGGCTCTGGGCACCGTGGCGGCTCGGATACGTCCAGGGGCTGGCAAGCACCCAGCCGGACACGGGCACTCCGGCCTGGCGACCGGGCGCCGATCACGACTGCTTCCTCTGTCGGGCCGCGGCAATCGACGCCCCTCACTTCCGCACGCTCGGCGTGCTGGAGCGGACGGCCCATTCGCTGGTCGTCACCAACCGCTTCCCCTACGCCAACGGGCACCTGCTGGTATCGCCTCTCGACCACCGGGCCGATCTCGCCGATCTCGCCGACGAGGTCCTCCTCGACCTCCAGCGGCGGATCGTGGCGTGGTGCCGGCGAATCACCCGGACGATGCAGGCGCGGGGATTCAACGTGGGCCTGAACGTGGGCGAATCGGCCGGCGCCGGCGTGCCGGGCCATCTCCACTGGCACGTCGTGCCGCGCTGGCCGGGCGACGTGAACTTCATGCCGACGATCGCCGGGGTGCGGGTGCTGCCGCAGTCGCTCGACGCCCTCTGGGACCAGCTGGCCGCGACGGCGGAGGACGACGCATGACCCCCGCCGACTCCGGCTGGAGTCGACCGGACTGGCGGACCCGGGAGAGCCTGCTGCTCGCTCCCTGGGCGATGCACGCCGTCGACTCGGCCGGCCGCCACCATCCCGAGCCGCCGCACCAGTTTCGCAGCCCCTACCAGCGGGACCGCGATCGCATCGTGCATTCGGCGGCCTTCAGGCGGCTGGCCCACAAGACGCAGGTCTTCACCGGCTACCACGGGGACTATCATCGCAGCCGCCTGACGCACACCCTCGAAGTCACGAGCATCGCCCGCACGCTCGCCCGGGCCCTGGCCCTGAACGAGGATCTCGTCGAGGCCCTGGCGCTGGCCCACGACATCGGCCATCCGCCTCTCGGCCACGCCGGCGAAGACACGCTGGCGGAACTGCTCCGCGACGAGGGGGGCTTCAGCCACAACGCGCAGGCCCTGCGCATCATGGAACTGCTGGAGAGCCGCTACCCTGGATTTCCGGGCCTGAACCTCTCCCGCGAGGTGCTCGACGCTCAGGCGACGCGGAAGAAGGACGGCAGCGCTCCTCCCCCGCTGCTCGAGGCCCAGGTGGTCGATGCCGCCGACTCGATCGCCTACGACACGCACGACGCCGACGACGCGATCGAACTGGGGCTCGTCACCCTCGAGGAACTCTGCGGCCTGCCGCTGGTGGCCGAGGCCGCCGCCCGCGTCGGCGAGCGCCACGGAAGCCTCGCGGGGGTCGAGGCGCGGCGGGCGATCCTCCACGAACTCGTCGACAGGCAGGTCGCCGAACTGATCCGCGAGTCGCGGGCGACGATCGACGAGCTCGGCGTCGACTCGGTCGCCCGGGTGCGGGACGTGTTTCGGGGAAGCGCGGGCACGCCCGGCCGCCGGATCGTCGCCCACGCGCCGACGATCGCCGCCGGGAAGCGGCAGCTCGAACGATTCCTGTTCGAGCGGGTCTACCGCAGCGACCGGGTGCTGGCGGTGCGGGTGCCGGCCCAGCGCCAGCTCACCGAACTCTTCGACTGGTACGTGGCCCGCCCCGACCGCATGCCGGCCGGCTACCGCCAGCGCGCCGAAGCCTTCGGCGTCCGCCGCAGCGTGGCCGACTACCTTGCCGGCATGACCGACCGATACCTCGAGTTCGACCACGCTCGGCGGCTCGCCCCCGGCTCGTGACCAGGCCGGCGGCCCGTCCGTGACGCCACCCAGGGGCCGTTGGTAGACTCTCGGGGAGATTCCTCGAACCGGACAGGAACCGCGTCGGCGCTGCCATGGCCCTGATCATCCTGCGGGCGATCTTCGTGATGGTGTCGGTGGGCATTGCGGTGCTCATCTTCAACTCGCCGTCCGTGCAGGCCTCGCCGACCTGGGTTCCATGGGCGATCCTGGCCGGGATGGTGGCCTTGCCCCTGACCGTGATCGGCTTCGACGGCATGATCCGCCGCAAGGAGTTGACCACGATCACGGCGATCTACTTCGGCCTCCTGATCGGCGTGTTCCTCACCTACGTCACCATGCTCGCGCTCCAGCCGATCATGCCGCTGAGCACGAACGACCCGCTCCATTCCTGGCTTCCGCTCGTGCTCGGATCGGTGCTCTGCTACCTCTGCACCAGCCTGCTCATGCAGACCCGCGACGACTTCCGGTTCCTGATCCCCTACGTCGAGTTTGCCCGGGACGTCCGCGGCCTGCGGCCCAACGTGCTCGACGGCTCGGCGATCGTCGACGGCCGGATCGCCGACCTCGCCGAGGCGGGCGTCTTCGAGAGCCGTTTCGTCGTCCCCTCGTTCGTGCTCGACGAGCTCCAGGCGGCCGCCGAATCGGGTGATCGCTCGCGGCGGGCGCGCGGCCGTCGCGGGCTCGACGTCCTTGCCCGCCTGCGCGAGAACGACGCGATCGACATCGACGTCATCCGCCCGCGAACCGAGTCGCACGACGACCTGTCGATCGAGACCCGGGTGGTGGATCTGGCCCGTGAGCTCGGGGGCCGCGTGATCACCGTGGAGCAGAGCGCCGCGAAACTGGCCGGCGTCCGGTCCATCGCCGCCATCAACGTCAACGACGTGGCGCAGGCCCTGAAGCCTTCCTTCGTTCCCGGCGACGCCCTGAGCTTGCGGCTCGTCAAGCAGGGGGAGGAGCCGGATCAGGGAGTCGGGTATCTCGACGACGGCACCATGGTGGTCGTGGAAAACGGCCGTGATCGGATCGGCGGCACGATTCGGGTGAGCGTCACCAGCACGCTGCAGACGTCGGCGGGACGCCTCGTCTTCGCCCGCCCGGCATGACCAGGCAGTGGCAGCGGCCTCGCCCCCTCCCCCCGCACCGCCCGTCGGCGGCCGCGATCACCTCGGCGGGGCTGTGCTGCATGCTGCTCGTCGCCGCCATCGCCGGCGCCTCGGCGTCCGAGGAGTCCCCCGGCGCGGCGATCTATCGCGAGCACTGCCAGCGGTGCCACGGCGCAGGGGGTGTCGGCACTCCCGACGTGCCGGCTCCGCTCGTGGGCGACCGCTCGGTCAACCAGCTCGCCGCCTACATCGACGAGACCATGCCGGAAGACGACCCTGCTCGCGTCACCGGGGAAGCCGCCCGACAGGTCGCCGTCCATGTTCACGAGGCGTTCTATTCGGCGGTGGCCCGCGACCGCCAGCGGCCGGCCCGCGTCGACCTGCAGCGGCTCACGATCCGCCAGCACCGCAGCGTGCTGGCCGACGTCGTCGGTAGCTTCCGGCCGGGTTCCCCGCCGCTCACCGACGACCGCGGCCTGCACGGCGACTACTTTGCCACCCGCGACTTCAATCGCGACGCGGGCTTCGTGTTCGAGCGGATCGATCCGCGGATCGACTTCGATTTCGGGTCGCTGGGGCCGGCGCCGGAGAGGATCGAGCCCGACCGATTCGCGATCCGCTGGACCGGGTCGATCCTGCCGACGGAGACGGGTCGGCACGAGTTCGTCTGCCTCACCGACCACTCCGCACAACTCTGGGTCAACAAGCATGCCGGGGAGCCGGCGACGATCGACGCCTACGTCAAGTCGGGCGACGGAACCGAGCACCGCGGCTCGGCGTTTCTGCTCGGCGGCCGACCGCACCCGGTGGTGCTCGAGTTGTCCAAGGCCAACCAAGGGGTCGACAACAAGGAGCGTGAGAAGGAGACTCGCGCCTCGATCCGGCTCCTCTGGAAGCCCCCCCACGGCGCGCTGGAGGTGGTGCCCGAACGGGTTCTGGTCCCGGTGAAGGTGCCTCCCGTGTTCGCGGCCGCGACGCCGTTTCCGCCCGACGACCGCTCCCTCGGCTACGACCGGGGCACCGGCGTGTCGCCCGAATGGTTCGCCGCCACGACCGCGGCGGCGGTCGAGACGGCGGACTACGTCCTCGACAACCTCGTCGAACTCTCCGGCCTGGAGCCGACCGCGCCCGACCGGGATCGTGACCTGAGGGCTTTTGCGGCCACGTTCGCGGAGCGGGCGTTCCGCCAGCCGCTCTCGGCCGACCTCCGGGCCCTCGTCGTCGAGCGCCCGTTCGGCGACGCCCCCGATCCCGACACGGCGCTGCGCCGCGCGCTGCTGGCCACGCTCGGCTCCCCGCGGTTCCTGTTTCGCGAGTCGCCGACCGATCCCGGCGGCGTGGCGACGGCCGCCCGACTCGCGTTCGGCCTGTGGGACTCGATCCCCGACCGGGGCCTGGAGCTCGAGGCCGCACGGGGCGGGCTCGACACGGCCGCGGCCATCCGCAGTCAGGCCGAGCGGATGCTGGCCGACCGACGGACCACGGCGAAGCTCCGCGACTTCCTCGTGTGCTGGCTGCGGCTCGACCTCGGTGCCGAGATCGTCAAGGACTCCGCCCGTCACCCCGACTTCACCCCCGAGGTGGCGGCCGACCTGCGGACGAGTCTCGGGCTCATGCTCGACGACGTGCTCCGCACCGGCGCCGACTTCCGTCGGCTGTTCACGATCGACGACGTGCATCTCAACGGCCGGCTCGCCCCGCTGTACGGCATCGAGCTGCCGGCCGACGCGGCGTTTACTCCCGTACGGCTCGACGAGGGCCGGCGCGGCGGCGTGCTCTCGCATCCGTATCTGATGAGCGTGCTCTCGTACCCCGGCTCCTCATCGCCGATCCATCGGGGCGTGTTCCTCGCCCGCAGCATTCTCGGCAACGTGCTCCGGCCGCCGGAGCAGGCGATCGCCCCGCTCGCCGCCGAGCAGGCTCCCGACCTCACCACGCGCGAGCGGGTCGCCGTGCAGACGGCGGCGGTGGCCTGCCAGTCATGCCACACGATGATCAATCCGCTCGGCTTCGCGCTGGAGGAGTTCGACGCGATCGGCAGATACCGCACGGTCGAGCCGGCGGGCGGCGCGGAGAAGCCGGTGAATGCGTCGGGCTCCTACGCCCCGCGGAGCGGCGCCGTGGCGGCGTTTCGCGGAGCCCGGGAACTCGGCCTGGCCTGCGCGACGAGCACCGACGCCCAGGAGGCCTTCGTGCAGGCGCTGTTTCATGCGGCGGTCAAGCAGCCCGTGCAGGCCTGGGGCCCCGACACCCTGCCGCGGCTGCAGGAGTCGTTCGCGGCAGGCGGATACGACATCCGCCGCCTGCTAGTCGATATCATGGTCGTGGCGTCGATCCCTCCCGCTTTCGCGCCCCAGGGGGGCGTGGCACCGGCGACGGCCAGCACGTCGGAGGCAGCCCGATGAGCCGCATGTCCCTTTCCCGCCGCGACCTCCTCCGCCGCCTCGGCGTGAGTTCGGCGGTGCTTCCCTTCCTCGGCAACCTGCCGAGCCTGGCGGCCGCCGCGCCGGCGACCAAGCGGCGGCTGGTGATCGTGTTCAGTCCGGACGGGGTCGTGAAGCGGAACTTCTGGCCGGAGGCCGGCCCGCTGAACGGCCGCAGCCTGCCGCCGATCCTCGCGCCGCTGGCGCCGTTCCAGGATCGGCTGCTCACGCTCAAGGGGGTGAACAACAAGGTCCGCGGCGACGGCGACGATCACATGCGGGGCATGGGCTGCCTGCTCACGGGGATCGAACTCTTTCCGGGCAACATTCAGGGAGGCAGCGCCTCGCCCGCCGGCTGGGCCAGCGGCCTGTCGATCGACCAGGAGCTGCGACGGCACCTGCAGTCGAGCCCCGCGACCGCCACCCGCTTCGGCTCGCTCGAGTTCGGGGTGCTGGTTCCCAACCGGGCCGACACCTGGACCCGGATGGTCTACGCCGGCCCCAACAAGCCGGTCACGCCGGTCGACGATCCGTACGAGATGTTCGCCAGGCTCTACGGCGAGATGAAGGATCGCGAGAGCATGCGCAGCATTCTCGACGAGATTCACGAGGATCTCGCCCGAGTGGCCGCCGTGCTGCCCGCCGAGGATCGCCGGATCCTGGAAGACCACGCCGCCCTCGTCCGCGGGCTGGAGCGGGATCTGGCGACGGAGCTTCCGACCGCACCGCACGCCGTGCCGGTGCTCGAGTCGGGGGTCGTGGAACAGAACGATCAGATGCCGCGAATCAGCCGCATGCAGGTCGAACTGCTGGTGTCGGCGCTTGCCGCCGACTTCACCCGGGTGGCGACACTGCAGTACACCAACTCGGTCGGCCAGGCCCACATGCGGTGGATCGGCGTCGACGAGGGGCAGCACGAGTTGTCCCACGAGCCCAACTCCAACGAAGCCGCTCAGGAGAAGCTCACGAGAATCAACGCCTGGTACGCCGGGGAGATCGCCCACCTGGCCAGACGGCTCGCCGAGACGCCCGAGCCCGGAGGGCATGGCTCGCTCCTCGACCACACCACGATCCTCTGGACCAACGAGCTCGGGGAGGGCAACTCCCACTCCCAGAACGACATCCCCTGGGTGCTCGTCGGCGACGGGCTCGGCTTCGTCAGCGGCCGGGCCGTCGAGTATCCGGGCGCGCCCCACAATCGGCTCCTGCTGGCGCTGGCCCACGCGCTGGGGCACACGGGCCTGGAGCGGTTCGGCAACCCCGACTACTGCGGCGACGGTCCGCTCTC
>Ga0194119_10005882_pt1 | contig 18106 bp, 14 predicted proteins | sample TA2MahC100mmetaG_FD_148620 | JGI IMG/M metagenome (GOLD analysis project Ga0194119, IMG submission 148620) | Freshwater microbial communities from Lake Tanganyika, Tanzania - TA2015018 Mahale Deep Cast 100m | ecosystem: Environmental > Aquatic > Freshwater > Lake | place: Tanzania: Lake...
GCGGAGGGCGGCCCACGGGCAAGCTGGCGCAGATGCTGGACGAGGCGTTTGGCAGCTACGAGAAGTTCACCGAGCAGTTCAAGGCCACGGCGGTGGGCCGGTTCGGCAGTGGCTGGGGCTGGTTAGTGCTGGAGAATGGCGCCCTGAAGCTGGTCAGCACGCCCAACGCCGAGACGCCGCTGACCAAGGGGCAGGTGGCGCTGCTCACCGTGGACGTGTGGGAGCACGCCTATTATCTGGACTACCAGAATCGCCGGCCCGACTTCGTGCAGGCGTTCCTGGACAAGCTGGTCAACTGGGACTTCGTCGCCGCGAACCTGGCCCAGGCCAAGTAGCCCGGCCTGGTTTTCTTGGATTGGCCCTCCTGGCAGATGGGCAGCGACTTGCTCACCAAAGCCCTTCGACCAGGAGGGCCATGTTTTAGCCATCCCGTAGCGTGAAATATGATACAGCCAACAACGTGGAACCTGGAACTTGACCTGTTTGTTGAGGAGGCTGCCCATGCCCGACCATGCGGCCGTAAAACTGCCCACTACGGACTGGGAACGCATTGTCCGCCTGGGCACAGAAAGACATCTTGAGGAACTGGAGGCCGAACTGCAGGTGGCCCGCCAGCACATCGCCGCCTTTGAGCGGAAGTACGGTCTGACCTTCGCCCGCCTGCAGCAAGTTGGCCTGCCGGATGACGCTGGCCTGGAGGCGCACGAAGATTACGTGGCATGGAGCAGTTGGGAAGGTCGAGCTGCTGAACTGAAGAGCAAGCTGGAAGAATTGCAGGCCATCGTCGAGTATGATTATGCCAGCTAACCTCACCTCCACCACGCCATTGCGGCCGCAACTTGAAACCTGGAACGTGAAACTTGGAACGTGGAACCTGGAACATGATAATGACCTTTGACCTTCTCGCTGGCGCAACCACCGGCCCCCGCGCCGGCCTGCTCCGTGCCCCCCACGGCGACGTGCCCACGCCGGTGTTCATGCCCGTAGGCACGCAGGCCACGGTGAAGACCCTGACCCCCGATGAGCTGGCCGCCATGGGCGTGCCCATTGTGCTGGCCAACACCTACCACCTCTACCTGCGCCCCGGCGCCGAGGTGGTGGCGCGGCTGGGCGGTTTACATAAGTTCATGGGCTGGCCGCGGCCCATCCTCACGGACAGTGGCGGCTTCCAGGTCTTCAGCCTGGGGCATTTGCGGCGGGTGAGTGACGACGGCGTGCTGTTCAAGTCGCACGTTGACGGCAGCGAGCACTTCTTCAGCCCTGAGCTGGTGATGGCCACGCAGGAGCTGCTCGGCGCCGACATCGTCATGGCTTTGGACGAGTGCGCCCCGCCGGAGGCCACGTACGACTACGCGCAGGCGGCCATGACGCGCACCCATCGCTGGGCCGAGCGTTGCCGGGCGGCGCAGAGGCGCGGCGATCAGGCGCTCTTCGGCATCGTCCAGGGGGGGATGTTCGCCGATCTGCGGCAGGAGAGCGCGCAGACGCTGGCGGCACTGGACTTCCCCGGCTACGGCATCGGCGGGCTGTCTGTGGGCGAGGCTAAAGAGGTCACCTGGCGGATGCTCGACATAACCATAGAGCGCCTGCCGCCCGACCGCCCGCGCTACCTCATGGGCGTGGGCTCGCCGGAGGACATCCTGGCTGCCGTGGCCCACGGCGTGGACATGATGGACTGCGTCCTGCCCACGCGCATCGCCCGCAACGGGGCGCTCATCGTGCGCACGGGACGGCTGAACATCAAGAGCCCCCAGTACACCTGGGACGAGCGGCCCATCGAGGAAGGGTGCGGCTGCTACACCTGCCAGCACTTCTCCCGCGCCTACCTGCGCCACCTCTTCAAAGCTGAGGAGATTCTGGGCCTGCGCCTGATGACGATTCACAACGTCTACTTCCTGGTGGAGTTGATGCGACAAATTCGCCAGGCCATCCTGGAGGGGCGCTTCGCCCAGTTCCAGGCCGAGTTCCTGGCCGGCTTCCAGCCCACCGATCCTGCCGTGCAGGCGGCCAACAAGGCGCGCTGGCTGGCCCGCGCCCGGCAAAGCCCCGACCACATCGAAATCCAAACCTGACAGGTCTGGAGACCAAACCTGACAGGTCTCGGAAGACCTGTCAGGTTTAGCAGCTACTTGACCACCAGGCGTAAATCTGTTAAACTAGACCCACCGGCAGTCAACCGGGCAGTCGCCCATAGGACAGGTTGGCCACCTGTCCTACGGTTGGCTATTTCCACTGAGAGGAGGATTCTATGTCCAGCGGCACGCCGATGGAAACCATCGCCATGTTCAGCGTCCTGGGGGTGGCGATCCTGGGCCTGCTCTACGCTGTCTTCCTGACGCGCCAGATCCTGGGCGAGGATCAGGGCGACGAGCAGATGCGCAAAGTCTCCCGGGCCATCCGGGAGGGGGCAGTAGCCTACCTGAGCAGACAACTCCGCACGATCATCATCTTCATTGCCATCTTGACCATCGCCCTCTACCTGACCGCCGCCTTGGCCGGGGCCGGCAATTTCGTCTCCTTCGGTAGAGCAGGGGCCTTCCTCATGGGCTCTCTCTTCTCCCTCACCGTTGGCCAGATCGGCATGCGCATGGCTGTGCTGGGCAACGTGCGCGTGGCCGCCGCCTCCCGCCGCTCCTTCGGCGAGGCGCTGCGCATCGCCTATCGCTCCGGCACGATCAGCGGCATGCTCACCGACGGCCTGGGGCTGCTGGGCGGCACGCTCATCTTCATCATCTACGGCAAGCTGGCGCCGGAGGTGCTCCTGGGCTTCGGCTTCGGCGGCACGCTCATCGCCCTGTTCATGCGCGTGGGCGGTGGCATCTACACCAAGGCCGCCGACGTCGGTGCCGACCTGGTGGGCAAGGTGGAGGTGGGCATCCCGGAAGACGACCCGCGCAACGCCGCCGTCATCGCCGATCTGGTGGGCGATAACGTGGGCGATTGCGCCGGCATGGCCGCCGACATCTTCGAGAGCTATGAGGTCACCATCGTCTCGGCGATGATCCTGGGCCTGGCCATTCAGCCCTTCCAGCTCAAGTGGATCCTCTTCCCGCTGCTCGTGCGGGCTATGGGCGTGGTCTCCTCGATTATCGGCACCTACGCCGTGCGGGCGCACCACGAGAAGGAGAACGCCTTCCAGTCTATCAAGCGCGGCTTCAACATCAGCGCCGCCACCTCCATCCTCGGTTTCGTCGCCCTGGCTTATTTCTACGTGGGCGATCTGCGCGTGGCCGTGGCCACCTTCGCCGGGATCATGCTGGCGGTGGTTACTAATTACCTCACCGAGTATTTCACCGGCACGGATAAATCGCCGGTCAAGGAGATCGCCCGTTCCACGCAAACCGGAGCGGCCACGGACATCCTGGCCGGCCTGTCGGTGGGCATGGAATCCAGCGTTTGGGCCGTCTTCGCCATTGCCGCGGCCATCATGGCCAGCGTGCTGATCTTCCACAATACGCCGGAGATGATCCTCTACGGCGTGGCCTTGTGCGGTATCGGCCAGCTCACCCTCACCGGCAACAACGTCGCTATGGACGCCTTCGGCCCCATCGCCGATAACGCCAACGGCATCGGTGAGATGACGCACATGGAACCTAAGGCGCGCCAGATCATGGCCGACCTCGACGCCGTGGGCAACACGACCAAGGCCGTGACCAAGGGCATTGCCATTGCCTCGGCGGTGATCGCCGCTGTCTCGCTCTTCGGGGCTTTTGGCGATACGGTGATTGTGGAGTTGCAGAAGCTGGGCCTGGCGGCACCCAAGAGCTTCCTGGTCAACATCGCCGACCCCACTGTGTTCATCGGCATGCTCATCGGCGGGGCGATTCCCTTCCTGTTCAGTTCCATGACCATCCGGGCGGTGGGCCGCGCCGCCTACCTGATCGTCAACGAGGTGCGGCGGCAGTGCTGCATCCCTGGCCTGATGGAGGGCAAGGTTGAACCCGACTACGCCCGTGCCGTGGAGATGTGCACGACGGCAGCGCAGCGGGAACTGCTGGGCGTGGGGGTGCTGGCGGTGCTATCGCCCCTCATCGTCGGCTTCCTGCTACACGAGGTGGCGCTGGGCGGCTTCCTGGCCGGGGTGATCCTCTCCGGGCAGCTCATGGCCGTATTCATGGCCAACGCCGGTGGGGCCTGGGACAACGCCAAGAAGACCATCGAGGATGGCCTCTACGGCGGTAAAGGCTCGGAGGCGCACAAGGCCAGCGTGGTGGGCGATACGGTGGGCGATCCGCTGAAGGACACGGCTGGCCCGGCCTTGAACCCCATGATCAAGGTCATCAACCTGGTGTCCCTGCTCATCGTGCCGCTGATTGTGCAGCAGCGGGGGCAGATCAGCCTGGCGATCGGCATCGGCATTGCCATTGCCGTGGCCATCGTGGGTGTGGCTCTCTGGTACAGCAAGAAGGCGAGCTTCGGCGAAGCCGGGGGACGAGAAGGCAAGTAGACAAGGAACGAGTAGACAAGTAGACAAGGAGCGGGTAGGGAATCGGGGATTAACACCCGATATTCTGAAGATTGGAGTTTGGACAAAGTTGAGAAACCAGGTTTTTCCTGTTCCGCAATGCTTTCTAGAGTGTCAGAAGTGCCCGCAAACGTGCACATTTTGGGTACAAAGGCTCTCAAAAACCTGGTTTCTAGCCATTCTTCTGGATTTGTCCAAAGTCCAGTGAAGAATGCCTCGCCCTACTTTCAGAGTTGGTGTTCTTGGTGGTGCAATGGGAGACTACTCAGGAACTTGGCAGCATTAGACTGTCACTCTGAGCGCAGCGAAGAGTCTCGCCCCCACGTGGGCTGAGATGCTTCGCTGCGCTCAGTATGACATCATGCCAGTATGCCAGGCGGCCAGGCGAGGTGGGTTCTCCTGGCCGCTCTTCGTTGAGCTCATCTGAGATTGCCGATGGCTGATGTGGCTGCTGGATCCCGATCAATCTGCAATCCTTCGGACTGAGTCCCTTCACTGCGTTCAGGGCAGGCTCTCAGGACGAAGTCTAAAATCTGCAATCTGCAATCGTTGGGGGCATTATGGATTTGTTCCAGGCCCTGGTTCTGGGCGTGGTGCAGGGGCTCACGGAATTCATGCCCGTTTCCAGCTCCGCCCACCTGATCATCGTCCCCTGGGTACTGGGCTGGCACGATCCGGGGCTGGCCTTCGGCGTGGCCTTGCACCTGGGCACGCTGCTGGCCGTCCTGACCTACTTCTGGCGCGACTGGCTGGACATCATCAAGGGCTTCTTCGCCAGCCTGGCCGCCCGCAACCTGGGCCAGACACTGCATCGCCGCCTGGCCTGGCTGATCATCGTGGGCTGCATACCGGGGGCCGTGGCCGGCGCTCTGGGCGACCAATTCATCGAGAGCCTGTTCCACTCCCCCAACGAGGCCCATCGCGCCAGCGCCATGCTGGCCATCGCCGCTCTGCTGGCCATGCTCGGCGCTCTCCTTTGGCTGGCCGAGCGCCTGGCCCGCCATCGGCGCACGCTGTCCCAGATCAGTTTTGGCGACGCCATCGTCATTGGCCTGGCCCAGGCGCTGGCCCTCCTGCCCGGCGTGTCCCGTTCCGGCAGCACGATCACCGCCGGCCTGGCCTTGGGGCTGCGGCGTGAGGCGGCGGCGCGCTTCTCCTTCCTGCTGGCCACGCCCATCATCGCCGGGGCCGGGCTGAAGGAAGCCTACGACGTTCTGCAGGCCGGATTCCCCGCCGCCGAGCGCCTGCCCTTCCTGGTGGGCTTCCTGGCCGCCGCCGTGGTGGGCTATTTGTGCATCGCCTTCCTGCTGCGCTACCTGCAGCGCAATAGCGTCAACGTCTTCGTCTACTATCGCTGGCTGTTAGCTTTGGGGATCGTGTTGCTAGTACTTTTGCGGAGATAAGGAGCGGGGAATACCCAGGGGGAATCAGGGAATCGGGGGACTGGGGAATCAGGAAATCAGTGATCAGGAAATCAGGGCTCATGATGAAGCCTGATTCCCTGATTTCCCGATTGCCTGATTCCCCACCATGACAAACTTGCCTAGCCCTAAAACCTTAGCCTTCATCTGCCTCCTCTCCCTCACTCTGTCTGCCTGCGCTGGCCCCCCGCCTCCGCCGGTGCGGCTGGTCGTGGCTGGGTCAGCGGCGATACAGCCGCTGGTGCAGGAACTGGGCGCGGCCTACTATCAGCGGCATCGGGAAGTGACCATCGAGGTGCAGGCCACCGACTCGCTGGCCGGAGCTAAGGCAGTGCGTGAGGGGACGGCAGACATCGGCCTGGCCTCCCGCGCGCTGACGGAGCAAGAGGCCGCCGGGCTGACGGCGACCCTCATCGCCCGCGAGCCGCTGGCCATCGTGGTCCACGCGGCCAATCGCCTGGACATGGTAAGCGGCGAGGAGCTACGCCGCCTCTTCAGCGGGCGCGTAAACGACTGGAGCGAGTTGGGTGGCGACACCTCAGCGGTGGTGGTGCTCAGCCGGGAGGACGGGGCTGAGACGCGGGGGCTATTCGAGAGCCTGGTCATGGGCGACACGCGCGTGTCGCCCAACGCCCGCGTCCTGCCTTCGGATGCTGCCGTGGTGGAGACAGTGGCGGCCACGCCAGGGGCCATCGGTTATGCGGCGCGGGGTAGCCTGACGCCGCAGGTCAAAGCCCTGAGCATTGATGGCGTCGCCCCCAACCCGCTGGCCGTGCAGCGCGGCGAGTATCGTCTGGCGCGGCCGTTCTACCTGCTGACCAGCGGCCAGCCCAGCGGGGCGGCCAAAGGCTTCGTTGATTTCGTCCTCAGCGCCGAGGGGCAGAGGATCGTGCAGCGCTTGCGGTACGCGCGGGTCAAGTGATGGAAGAAGGTCTTTACGAACGCATCTACGAGGTGATCCGGCAGATCCCCCGCGGCCGGGTGGCCACCTACGGCCAGATCGCCGCCCTGGTGGGGCCGCCCTGCGGGGGGCGGACGGTGGGCTACGCCCTGGCCGCCCTGGGCCGGCGGCTCGACGGGCCGCCCGTGCCCTGGCAACGGGTGATCAACGCCCAGGGCAAGGTCAGCACCGGCCCCAATCAGCAGCGGCTGCTGGAGGAAGAGGGCGTCGTCTTCGACGAAGCGGGGCGCACCGACCTGCAGCGCTTCGGCTGGCCGGGCCCTGACCCGGCCTGGGCTGCGGCCCACGGCTGCGGAGCTCCCCCGCCCGCAGAGCCGCCCGGGGCAGAGTCACCCCAACTCCGGCTGTTCTGACTGCAAGAACGGGTTGTAGCGCCGCTCCTCGCCGATCGTCGTCAGCGGGCCGTGGCCAGGGTACACGACCGTATCGTCCGGCAGGGTCAGGAGCTGCGACCGGATACTGGCGATTAGTTGCCGGTAGTTGCCGCCGGGGAAGTCCGTGCGGCCGATAGAACCGGCGAACAAGGCATCACCGCTGAAGACCACGCCCGTCGTCACCAGGGCGATGCCGCCCGGCGAGTGCCCCGGCACGTGGCGCACGCTCAGTTGCACCGTCCCGCCAATGCGCACCACGTCGCCGGCGTTCAGCAGCACGTCGGCGGGCGGGCTGGGCTGAAGAGAGCCCATCCAGAAGGCAAAGCTGCGCAGCGGATTGGTGAGCATGGGGGCGTCGTCGGGGTGGATGGCGATGGGCGCCCCGCTGGCCTCGTGCACGGCGCGCAGGGCGGCGATGTGGTCGAAGTGGCCGTGGGTGAGGATGATCTGCGTAATTTTCAGCCCCAGGCGGCGCGCCTCACCCAGGATGAAATCGGCGTCGCCGCCGGGATCAATGACGGCGGCCTCGTTGGTCTGTGGGCAGCCCACCAGATAGCAATTGGTGGCCAGGCTGCCCACGGTGAGCATCTGGAGAATCAAAGTAGTCTCCTGGCGATTTTCGATTTCCGATTGCCGATTTTCGATTGGCCAATCGCCAATCGCAAATCGGAAATCGGCAATCATTATAGCAGCCTGCTGCGTGGCGGTCAAGGAGTGCGGACGCCAGTCCGCAGGCTTACGCCTGCACTCCACAATCTTCCAATGAAACTGCGCGAATGTCTGGCCAATAGCACCCTGGTGGAACTCAAAGCCATCGCCGAGCGGCGGGGCGTGCGCCTGCGCCCCAACCCGCTGAAGGCCGAGGTGGTGGACGCCCTGACCACCGAGCTGGGCACGCCGGCCTCCGTGGCCCGCGCCCTGGCCGACCTGAGCGCCGAGGAGCGCCAGGCCCTGGAGACCATCCTGGCCGAGGGCGGGCGCATCCCCAGCTACAAGCTGGAGCGCGAGTTCGGCGGGGTGCGCAAGCCAGACATCTATGCCTATCGCGACGAGAGCGCCCGCCAGCCCTGGCGACACATCGCCACCCCCACCGAGGGCCTGTGGTATCGCGGCCTCATCTTCCGCACCTTCGACGTCGTCGGCAACTGGCGGGGGGACGTCTACCTCGTCCCGGACAACCTGCGGCCCCTGCTGCCCAAGGTGGAGAAAAAACCACCCCAGTTCAGCCTGGAGGCCGTGCCCGCCCCCAGCAACCTCCTGGACGGCGGCGACCTGCGGCGCGACATCTTCGCCCTGCTGGCCTACCTGCAGCGCCGGGAGGTCGAGCCGGTGCGCGGCGATCGCCTGCCCAAGCAGGACGTGGTGCGCCTGAGCGAGGAGTTGACCATCAGGCAGGACCTGAGCGACGTGCGCAACGAGGAGGAGGCCGGACGGCTGGCCTTTGTGCGCCGCCTGGCCGATCGCGCCGGGCTGGTGCAGGTGCTCGCTGGACGATTATGCCCCTCGTCCAAGACCGGCGACTGGCTCAAAATGCCGCGGCACAAACAAATCCGCGAGCTGTGGCAAAGCTACTTCCAGGACGAGCAATGGGACGAACTGCTGCGCCTGCCCAGCCTGCAGGTAGATCGGCGCATCGGCTACTTCCGCCGGCCCACAGCGACGCGCCAGAAAATCGTCGAGCACTTCAAGCAGTGCCCGCTGGGGCAATGGCTGACCATCGAATCCTTCGTGCAGAGCATTAAACGGCTAGACCCCGACTTCCTGCGCACGCCGCAAGACTACAACCTGTGGTACATGTACGACGCCAGCGGACGCACCCTGCAGGGCTACAAGAGCTGGGACCGCGTAGAGGGCGAGTTCATCCGCAGCATCATCCGCGGCCCCCTGCACTGGCTGGGTCTGGTGGCCCTGGACGATAATCGCATCGGCGGCGTACCCACCACCTGCCGCCTCACGGCGTGGGGAGAATGGCTGCTGGGCTTCTCCTCGCATCCCCCCGCCGAGCCCGCCCACCAGCCCATCGTCATCCAGGCCAATTTTGAGGTCGCCGTCCCCTACGAGGCTGAATTGCTCCACGTCTTCCAACTGGAACGTCTCGCCGAGCTGGTGCAGCGCGATCGCATGAGCCTCTATCGCCTGAGCAAAGACAGCATCCGGCGCAACCTGGAGGCCGGGGGCAAGATCGCCGACATCATCGCCTTCCTGGAGAAGGCCAGCGGCCAGCCCCTGCCGCAGAACGTGGCCTACTCCCTGCGCGAGTGGGGCGGCCGGTACGGCGAGATTGAAGTGCGCCAGGCCGCCCTGCTCACCGTCGCCGATGCCGTGCTGCTGCAAGAGTTACGCGCCAACAAGCGCGTGGGCCTGCAGGTGCGGGACGAGCTCTCGCCCCAGGCCGTCACCGTGGACGAGGGTGAGGTGGCGGGCCTGATCGAGCGATTGCGCAAGGCCGGTTACCTGCCGCGGGTGGGCGACGAGCTGGCCGCGGCCGCCGGATCGAAGGGGCGCAAAGGCTCGTCCCGCCGTAAGGTGACTATGGACGAGAGCGACCTGGTGCCGCTCCTGGCGGCGGCGCGGGTCATACGGAGCATGGGGGCTGAGGTGGGGTTGGGACAGCCACTGGAGGTATCGTCGGCGCTGCTGGACAGGCTGGAGAGCCAACTGAGCTACGCCGCCCTGCAAACTATGCAGCGACTGGCCCGGCAGGCCGAGGAAGCCATCGCCGAGGCGCTGGAGGAGGCGGAGGAAGAGGACGAAGACGAAGACGAAGAAGAGTACTTCTCCTACCCGCCGCGCCCCAGCGTGCGCTTCGATACGCGGAGCACGCGCTCCGTGCTGGAGGAGGCCCTCCAGCGCCAGGTGGCCGTGGACATCGAATACTACACCGAAAGTCGGGGCGAGATGACCAGGCGCCGCGTCGATCCCTACCGCCTGGAGCAGCGCAGCGGCACGACCTACCTGGTGGGCTACTGTCACTGGCGCCAGGCCGAGCGCGTGTTTCGCCTTGATCACATCCGCAGCGCCGAGCTGACGAACGAGGCGATTCAGCAGCACACGTGAAATTTTAACCACAGAGGCACGGAGGACACAGAGGTTTATTATTTTTGATTCTTGTTAGCAATTCCTGGAGGCAATGCTATGTTCCTGGAAAAGGACTTGACGGAGCAAATCCTCGGGGCGGCGATTGAGGTGCATCGCAAACTTGGCCCCGGCTTGCTGGAGTCGGCTTATCGGGCCTGCCTGGCCCGGGAACTGGCCTTGCATGGTCTGTCATTTGAGCAGGAAAAGCCTTTGCCCGTGGAATACAAAGGGGTGCTCATAGATTGCAGCTATCGCCTCGACCTCATTGTGGCCGGCAAGGTGGTCGTGGAAGTGAAAGCAGTGGACGCTCTCCTACCTGTGCACGAGGCGCAGTTGTTGACCTACCTCAAGCTCACCGGCTGCCGGGTGGGCTTGCTCATCAACTTCAACGTGCCGGTGCTCAAGGACGGCATCAAGCGCCTGGTACTGTAGATCAACCACCGTTACTCGGTTAAATCAAGGAAAACTCCGTGTCCTCTGTGCCTCTGTGGTTAATAGCGCCTATCCTGGTCGCGGCCGCTCTTGCCTTGGCCCTCCTGGCCTTTGGGCTGTACGGCTCGCTGTACCTCACGCGGCCGCTGCGCTACGCCCAGCGCGTCACGCTGGCGGATATGGGCCTGCCCGGCGAGGCGGTGACCTTCCCCAGCCGCGACGGCCTGCCCCTGGCCGGCTGGCTCATCCCTGCTGCGAACGCCAAAGGCACCATCGTCTTTGGGCACGGCTACGGCGGCGGCCTGGATGAGCGTGACTTTCGCTATGCCGCCTTCCTGCACCGCCACGGCTATCGCCTGCTGCTGTTCGATTTTCGCGGCCAGGGGGCCAGCGGCGGCCACTATCGCTCCATGGGGGCGCGGGAACAGGACGACATGCTGGGCGCGATTGAGTTTCTAAAGACGGCTGGCCTGACCGACCGGCTGGGCGCTTTCGGCGTGTCTATGGGGGCAGTGGTGGCCTACATCGTCGCTGCGCAGCGACCGGAGGTGCGTGCCGTGGCCGGCGACTCCGCCTTCGCCAGTTGGCAGGGCATCATCGGCCACGGCCTCATCGCCGAGCGTGGGGCGCCGCCGGTGCTGGCCACCGCCCTGGCCTGGCTCGTGACGCGCCTCACCGGGCTGCGTCTGGGCTTCCGCGCCGCCCAGGTTGACCCCGTGCGCTTCATCGGCCGGATCAGCCCCAGGCCGGTGCTCATCATCCACGGCGCCGAGGATCGCCAGGTGCCCGCCGAGCACGCCCGCCAGCTCTACGCCGCGGCCGCGCAGCCGAAAGAGCTGTGGATCGTCCCTGGCGCAGGCCACACCAGCAGCCTGGCCCAGGCCCCGGAGGAGTACGCGGCGCGGGTGGTGGGCTTCTTCGACCGGTGGCTGGTTGGCGAAGAGGGGAATCAGTGACTAGGGAATCAGGTCTCAGGCGGCAGCAAGCTGTAGAACAGGTCGCTGACCTGTTCACCAAACGACAGGTTTGGCAACCTGTCCTACGAGGCTGGCAGCCAGATTCCCTGATTTCCTGATTCCCTCATCCCTTATTCCCTGTTAGCTAGACCCACAATCTGCAATCTCCCGGGGAGGTGCTCATGAAGCGCTTCGGCGTCTGGAACTACGTGGCTATCAGTGTCTATGCCTTTGCCCTTTCCTACCTCTGGAACAGCATGGGGCCGATTATCCTGCCGGCGCTGGTGCCGCCCCTGGCCCCAGAGGCACTGAAGGGCACGGCGCTGGGCCTGCTCAGCGCCGTGGGCCTCATCGTGGCCGTGATTGTGCAGCCGGTGGCGGGGGCGGTGAGCGATCGTTCGACCTCGCGCTGGGGGCGGCGGCGGCCCTACATTCTGGTGGGGGCGCTGCTCAACCTGGTGTTCCTGGCCATCATCGCCGCCTCCGGCAACTACTGGCTGCTCTTCGCCGGCTACATCGGCCTGCAGTTGGTCTCCAACGTCGCCCATGGCCCCTACCAGGGGCTCATCCCCGACCTCGTCCCGGAGCAGCGCCTGGGCACCGCCTCCGGCGCCAAGAACCTGGCGGAGATCCTGGGCATCGTCGTCTGCTCCCAGTTCATCGCCCGGCTGCTGCAACCCTACGTCAGCGGCCAGGGGCAAATCTGGCTGTGGCTCACCTTCGGCTCGATCATGGGCATCATCTTCGTCACTATGCTGATCACCATTCTGGCCGTGAAGGAGCAGCCCCTGACGAAGTCGTCCGACGATCGGCCCGTGCTGGTGACCATCCTGGGCACCTTCAACGTGGACGTGCGGCGCTATCCCGATTTTATGTGGCTGCTGGTCTCTCGCTTCTTCATTCTGGTGGGCGTCAACCTGGTGCGCAACTTCGCCCAGTACTTCATCAAGGACGTCATCGAGCCGGTGAACTACGTGGCGGTGGCGGGCAACCTCCTGGCTATCCTGGGTGTGGCCATCCTGTTCATCGTCTTTCCGGCGGGCTTGATCTCCGATCGCCTGGGGCGCAAGCGTCTGGTGGCCTTCAGCGGCCTGCTGGCGGCCGTGGGGTCGTTCCTGCTCATCTTCACCCGCGGCTACAACGATCTGATCATCTACGGCGGCATTATCGGCCTGGCCATGGGCATCTTCTTGAGCACCAACTGGGCGCTGGCCATTGATTTGATCCCCAAGGCCGAGGGCGGACGCTACCTGGGCATCTCCAACCTGGCCACGGCGGGTGCTGGCGTGGCCGCGGGCCTGGGTGGGCCGCTGCTGGACTTCTTCAACGCCCGCCAGGCCAATCTGGGCTACACCGCCCTCTTTATTACCGCCACCCTGTGCTGCCTGCTGGGGACGGTGCTGCTGGTGAAGGTGCGGGAGGCGACAAGAAGCCTGGCGAAGGTTTCGGAACCTTCGCAAGGTTAGAAAAATGATCAAGGTGCAATTCGAAGAAATGTTCCCCTGGGAGCTCGCCCAGGCCCTGGCGGAGGCCCCCATCGGCTACCTGCCGCTCGGCGTCCTGGAATGGCACGGCGAACACAACGCGGTAGGTCTGGACGCGCTCAAAGCCCACGCCGTCTGTGTGCAAGCCGCCCAGAAATCGGGCGGCGTCGTCGTACCGCCGTTGTATTGGGCCACAGACTCGCGTGAGGACTTGGATCGTGGGATGTACCTGACGGGCGGCGTCGAGCATGGTGAGCGTTACCACGTCCCCGGCAACATGTTCTGGATTCGTCTGGAAACATTCCACAGCCTGCTTCTGGACATCTACGAGGCCATGCGACGCCGCGGGTTCCGCGTCATCGTGGTCGTCAGTGGGCACTGGTCCGAGCGACACAATCTACCGGCAATCCGGGCCACCGGAGAGCAGTTCCTTGCTCAGCACCCCGAGATGAGGTGGATCCTGCTGACGGATCAAGAAGTAGTCCCCGATCTGCATTATCCCAACGAGCACGCCGCCGGCGGTGAAACCTCGCTTCTGATGGCCATCCGGCCGGATTTGGTGGACTTGGGCCAGACGCTGGAAACCGATGGCGCGCTCAGGTCTTACTACGCCGAGCAGCCCGATCACCTCCGGCGGCGCCGGGAAACCAGGAACAAGTACATCGGCGTCTGCACGGCTGTGGACGATGAATCGAACGATCCAGAACTGACGGCCAGCGCGGAGAGAGGACGATTGCTGCTCAGAACGATCGCCGAGCGCATAGCGGAGCGGGCGAGAGCCTTGCTGGCCGAAACGACAGCTAACCAAGTCCCTTCGGCCAGCCAAGAAGCAAAGTCCACGGCGTAGTAGCAAAAACCTGGCGAAGGTTTCGGAACCTTCGCCAGGTTTTTCAGTTTACCATAACCTTGCGAAGGTTTCGGAGCCTTCGCAAGGTTTTTTCAGTTTACACGGCAATCTTCTTCCACTTGCCGGACAGGTAGCGCCGCAGGAGGAGGGCGTCACGCACCAGGTGGTCGGCGAACATGGCTACCCACACCCCGGCTACGCCCCAGCCCACCGGGTAGGCCAGCAGGTAGCTCAGCGGCAGCCGGAAGAACCACATTCCCGCCAGCGTGGCGCGCAGCGTCCAGCGCGTGTCCCCCGCCCCGCGCAGCCCGCCGGCCGTGATGAAGCCGAAAGCCTGCACCGGCTCGCCGGCGGCGATGATACGCAGGCACAGCGCCCCCCAGAACACCACCGTGGCATCGGTGCTGAACACGCGCACCATCGCCGGGGAGAACAGGAAAAACACCAGCCCCATGAGTGAGGTCCAGAAGATGCCCATGCGCACCGCCGCCCAGCCGCTGGCCTCCGCCCGTTGCGGCTTGCCCGCCCCCAGGTGCTGGCCGATGAGGGTGCTGGCCGCCACGGCAAAGCCGAAGCAGGGCATCACGGAGATGGCCTCGATCTGCATGGCCACCTGATGGGCGGCGTAGGGTGCTGTGCCCATGCGCACCACCATGATGGACATCAGCATCATGCCGAAGGTCACCAGGAACTGCTCGGCGGCGGCGGGCAGGCTGATGTTCAGCAGCGAGCCCAACAACTGGCGATCAATCCGCCAGCTCGTCCGCCAGGCGATGCGCAGCCCGCTGCGCCCCCGGAACAGCAGCACGAGCAAGGCCAGAAAGCCCACAGCGCGAGCGACGACCGAGGCCCACGCCGCTCCGGCGATCCCCAGCGCCGGCACCACGCCCGCCACGCCAAAGATGAGCACGTAGGCCACAGCCAGGTTCAGCACGTTGATGCTGGCCGTGATGTACATGGGCGTGCGGGTGTCCCCGGCGCCACGCAGCGCCCCGCCCATGATGAACATGACCACGGGCAGCACGGCCAGCCCGCCGGTGATGCGCAGCACCAGCGCCGCCGGCTCCACCAGCTCGGCTGGCGCGCCGATAAGCTGGACCAGCGGCTTGGCCAGGAAGATGCTGATCACGCCCAGGCCCAGCCCCAGGAGCAGGCCCAGCAGCACCGACTGCTTGGCCACCCGCGAGGCTTCGGCCCAGTCGCCCGCGCCCACGCGGCGCGCCACCAGGGCCACCGTGCCCACGCTGACGGAGCCCCAGATGGGCATCATCAGGAAGATGAACTGGTTGGCCACGCCTACGGAAGCAATGGCCTCTGTGCCCAGTCGCCCCAGCATGATCATCGTCGTTATGCTGAGCATGGTCTGGAGCAACTGCTCGGCGATGGCCGGCCAGGCCAGGTGCAGCACCTGGTTGTTCAGACCATCCGGGTCCAGGACGCGCCGCCAGGCCGCCGCCGGACTCGCCTGCAGGCCAGGTAGTGCTGTTGGTCGCTCCAGGGTCTCCAGTTCAATGGCCTGGTCGGAATTGCTCATTTAGTGGTTCTTCAAGACCAGCGGCAGGTAGAGTCGGTTGCCCCATAAGCTGCCCCAGATGTCATCGTTGCCGCTGCCCTGGTCATCCTGAAAAGCGATCAGGAAATCGCCGAGCGGCCCGGCGGCCACGGCCGCGTAGTCGGAACTGAACCCCCCGCCGACCCAGGTTGTCTGGCCCAGGAGAGCACCCCCAGTGGAGATGGCTCGCCCGTATATGTGGTGGAAGGCGAACGGCGGGTCAGAAGGGCGAGTCCAGACCAACAGGTATTGCTGGTTGCTCTCGCTGCCGGCCACGGCCGGGCTCATGTCATATTGCGGGGAACTGTAAACCCCAATAACACTCCCTTCTAGGGTTCCCTCACCGGCGACCCGCTGCGCCCAGATGTCGTGGTCGGTCGCGCTGAAGCGGTATTCCCAGGCGACCAGGTATTGACCGTCGGGGAAACGGGGGACCGCTGCCACGGCCGGGTGCAAGTCCTCGTTGGGGTCCCAGGGGGAGATCCAGAAGGCGCTGCCCAACGGGGCAGCGCCGCCCAACATCTTCACCCGTTGCCCCCGGATGTTGGACTTGTTGATGAAATCCTGCGCCCAGACCACCAGGAACTCGTTGCGCAGGTAATTGTAGGCCAGGTCAGAATCCAGCTTGTAGCCGACACTTTGAGGCACTATACTGAAGCCCGAGCCCCAGACTGAACCATCGCTGTTGAGGGCTTGGGCCCAGATCCCGTACCCTGCTGTCGTGTCGCGCAATTCAGAAACCACCAGGTACTTATTTTCCGTGGAGGCGTAGGCTACGGCCGGGCTGGTACAGAATATGGAGCCGACAGTGCCTGTGGCGATTATTAGCATCCCGCCCACCAGTCCGCCGGTCGCCGAGACGCGCTGGCCGCGGATGTCTATGTCGTCTTCCTGCCAGACCACCAGGTACTCGTTGGCCTGGCTGTTGTAGGCTACGTCCGGGTAGCGGCGGTCAGCGGGGCATCCGTAGGCAACCCACACGCCCCCGAGCAGTTTCCCGTCCTTGGACACTCGCTCCGCCCGGATGTCGTCGCATCCCGGCCGGTCGTTCCAGAACACCACCAGGTACTCCTGGCGCTGGCTATTGTAGGCCACGGCCGGGTCCTTCGTATCTACTGCCTCGTCTCTGATGAGGAACATGCCGCCGATGGGGCCGCCGGCGCTGACCGCGGCCAGGCCGGCCAGGAGCGGCGCCAGCAGGGCCAGCGCCAGGGCCAATGTGAACCAACGTGTCTGCTTCATCGCTCATTCTCCTCTCGCTGCTTCCACATGCCCGTCACCTGGGGAGTGACGAGCACGTGGAAGTGCTGTTGGTTGACCACACAGACTGTCTGGCAACACATCACCTCCCCCCGATTCACTGCTTGCTCAAGGCGTGAGCCTGCTGGTATCGCGGGGGAACAGCGTGGTCTCCCGCAGGTTCTCCACCCCGGTGAGCTGCATCAGGAGACGCTCCGCGCCGATGGCGAAGCCACCGTGGGGTGGCATGCCATACTTGAAGGCCTCCAGATAGTAGGCGAAATCGGCCGGGTTCAGCCCGCGCTGCTCCAGAGCGGCCACCAATTGCGCATAGTTGTGGACGCGCTGGCCACCGGTGGCAATCTCGCAACCCCGAAAGAGCAGGTCGAAGCCGTAGGTGTACGTCGGGTCTTGCGGATCCACGTAGGTGTAGAAAGGCCGCTTCACAGTTGGGTAGCCGGTGACGAAGAGGAAATCGGAGGCGTAGTCCGTGCGGGCGATCTCCCCCAGCCAGCGTTCATGCTGCGGGGACAGGTCGGGCTCGCCCCGGCAATCCTCGCCGAAGCGCTGCCGGATGAGCGCCTGGGCATCCCGAAAGTGCAGGATGGGAATCGGATCGGCGATTACGGGCAGCGCCACGCCCAGGAGAGCCAGCTCTGCGCCGTGCTGCTCCTGCAGCCGCGCCAGCAGGTGGCGCATCAGGCGGGCCAGCAGGGCCATCACGGTGTGGTGATCCTCGATGAAGCCCATCTCCACGTCCAGGCTGACGTACTCGTTGGTGTGGCGGATCGTGTCGTGGGGCTCAGCGCGGAAGACGGGGCCCACCTCGTAGACGCGCTCGAAGACGCCGACCATAATCTGCTTGTAGAACTGGGGGCTTTGGGCCAGGAAGGCGGGCCGTCCGAAGTAGTCCACGCGAAAGACGTTGGCCCCACCCTCGGTGGCCGAACCGACCAGCTTGGGCGTCTGGATCTCCACGAAGCCTTCGCCGTCCAGGAACTCCCGAAAGGCGGCCAGGAGGGCGGCGAAGAGCCGGAAGAGGGCGCGCTTGTGCGGGTGCCGCAGGCCGATGGGGGCGTGATCCAGGAAGAGGTCCAGGTTCGGCTTGAGCACGGGCTTGTTCAGCTCGAAGGGCGGCGGCTCACTCACCGCGCTGAGGACGGTGAGGTGGGGGTCGTGCACCTCCACGCCGCCGGGCGCCTGGGGCTCGGCGACGACCGTGCCCGCCACGGCCAGCACCGACTCGACTTGCAGCCCCTTCAGCTTGGCCAGTTCCTGGGGGTCAGTGAGCACCACC
>Ga0194119_10005889_pt1 | contig 18093 bp, 16 predicted proteins | sample TA2MahC100mmetaG_FD_148620 | JGI IMG/M metagenome (GOLD analysis project Ga0194119, IMG submission 148620) | Freshwater microbial communities from Lake Tanganyika, Tanzania - TA2015018 Mahale Deep Cast 100m | ecosystem: Environmental > Aquatic > Freshwater > Lake | place: Tanzania: Lake...
TCACCCGTTATGAAGTTGTTCGGCATCTGGAGTCTCATCGCATTGCGACTCGACAGCTCTTCGGTGGAAACTTGCTGGCGCAACCCGGATATCAGGGCATTGAGCACCGTGTCTCGGGCACGCTGAAAAACACGGAGTTGGTTTCGTTGAACTCGTTCTGGATTGGCGTGTATCCCGGTTTGAGCGATGAAATGATTGATTACATGATCGAAACCATTGACGGCTTCGTAAAGTCAAAGACGTGATATCGAGGTCAAAATGAAGCGACATCGCCAGATAGACAAATAGATTTAACCAGTTTTCAGGGGCATTCTTGAGTAATTTTTTGTTTTTGTGGTTCTTCTGTGATGATTAGTCGATGACTACTTCGGCACCCAATTCGAATAATTCTATTTCGGAGCGTCTCGCAGTTGAATCGAGAAAGGCAATTCTCAAAATGACTCATGCCGCTCAAGCTTCGCACGTTGGATCTTCTCTTTCGGTCGTAGATATTCTTGCAGTTCTCTACTCTGGTATTGCCTCAATTAGTCCTGCAACAGTGACTGAGATAGATCGAGATATTGTCATTTTGTCAAAGGGCCACGCTTGCGCAGCGTTGTATTCAGTATTGGGGCTATGTGGTTATTTTCCTGAGGAATGGCTCGAACGTTTCTGCAATGATGGCGCCGAGCTGAATGGTCATGCAACCAGCATCAAGTGTCCCGGCGTTGAACTTTCGACGGGCTCGCTTGGCCACGGACTTCCGTATGGGCTTGGAATTCAGCTCGCGAGAAAAAATGGTCTGATAGGGGGGCGAAGTTACGTTGTGATGTCCGATGGTGAGTGCGATGAGGGCACGACTTGGGAGTCGGCGTTGATTGCGAACCACCATAATCTAGATTCTCTGTTTGTAATTGTTGATCGCAATGGTATTCAATCGATGGGCTCAACGGAGGAAACTCTTGCATTAGAGCCTTTTGAGTCGAAGTGGAGGTCTTTTGGCTGGACTGTACGAAGTGTTGACGGACATAACCACGATGAGCTTAAGGCTGCACTGGTTGCCCCAAACTTTGGTCGACCGACTTGTGTAATAGCGAAGACTATTAAGGGCAAGGGAGTGAGGTTCATGGAAAATCAAGTTTTGTGGCACTATCGACCACCAAATGACCAAGAGCTTTCAATCGGATTGGATTTGTTGCAAGGAAAGAGTCATTGAGAAACAAGTTTGTCGAAACTTTGTATCAAGAGGCATGTTTAAACCATGACATCGTACTTATAACAGGTGACTTAGGTTTTCAACTTTTTGATGAATTTTCTAAAGAGCTTCCCAAACAATTCATTAACGCGGGACTCACCGAGCAGTCAATGGTGAGTATTGCTGCAGGTGTAGCTTCTTTGGGCAAGAGGGTCTTTGTATACAGCATCGCTAATTTTTCTACATTTCGATGTCTCGAACAAATTCGAAATGATGTCTGTTACATGAATAATTCTGTCGTTATTGTCTCAGTTGGAGCCGGTTTTGCCTATGGAACTTTGGGGTACACTCACCATGCAGTTGAGGATCTTGCAGTTATGCGAACTCTGCCGAACTTAGAGGTCATTTCTCCTTGTGACAGGTATGAAACTGAAGTAGTTACTAGAATGATCGCCAGAGACTCGAGGCCAACTTTTCTTCGATTGGGTAAGGTTGGTGAGCAAGACTTGTATAGCGCTGCGCCAGATTTACAGTTTGGTAACTTTTCGCGTTTGTCAGATGGTGAAGATGGATATATCTTTTTTACTGGTCCTGTTGGTTCTTTAGCAATGCAAGCAAGAAACATTCTCCGCCAATCCAACAAATTCATTGAAGTAATTTCAGTCCCGTTTGTCTCGAATCTTGAAAAAAAGTATCTGTCCGAAATTAATCCGAATTTGCCAATTGTTGTATTGGAGGAACATTTTAAACGGGGTGGCCTAGGGGCAGCTTTTTTTGAAAAGTTCAACGAATTGGGGATTAGCGCAAGAGTTAAACATGTGGCTGCGTCTGATGAAGATTTGGCGATGACGGGTTCGCAGGATTATATTCGGCGGCGAAGAGGCATCTCGCTAGAAGCAATACTGGATGCATTCTAATATCGTCATTTTGGTTTTATCTTTTGGTGTTGATTGCAGCATAAACCAATGAAAGTCGAATCTGAGATATGAAACGATTAATCTCAATTATTGTTCCAGCCTTTAATGAGGAACTCTGTATAGAAGAGCTCGTTCGTCGACTGAAATTAGTTTTTTTCGAAAATCAAGGCTACGACTTTGAGACGATTATTGTAGAGAATGGCTCGACTGATCGAACATGGGAAATTTTGCAAAGTGTTCACAAGCAAGATGCACGGTTCAAAATCGTGCGACTGGCTCGCAACTTTCGCACGGATGGCGGAATCACGGCGGGGCTCGACTATGTTTCGGGCGACGCGTGCGTGTTCTTGAACGCAGATCTTCAAGATCCACCTGAATTGATCACCGAATTCATAAAAAAGTGGGAAGACGGCTACGAGAACATCTACATGCAAGTGTCGAAGCGGGTAGGTACTGGCCCGATCAGAACTTTTAACTCGAAAGCCTTCTATTGGTTGGCGAGCAAGTTGACCGACCACAGAATTCCGAAAAATGCGAGTGACTATCGGTTGTTGGATCGCAAGGTTTACGAAGCGGTCAGATCGATGAACGAGCGCAATCGATTTGTGCGAGGGCTAGTTGCGTGGGTCGGCTTCAAGTCGATCGGAATAGAAGCCGAGCGGCCCGAACGATTCGGTGGCGAGTCGAAGGCCCACTCGCTCAAAGTCATCGACCTCGCGTTAAAAGGTATTTTTTCCCACTCGTACATTCCGCTCAAGATGATCACCGCTACCGGGGTGGCGATCTCGTTGACTTCGTTCATTGCTTTGGTCGTTTGTGTCGTCACCTGGGTGACGGTTGGCGTGCCTTTTGCCGGCTTCGGAACAATCGTTTCGGTTATCGTTCTCGCGTTCGGCTCGATCACTTTCATGCTCGGCATCATCGCCGAATATCTGGGGCTCATCTATGAAGAAGTTAAAGGCCGGCCAAATTTCGTCGTGTCAGAACTTCTCGGACTAAAGAGTGGTGGCGAAAAATGATGTCAGAAAAACAGAATTGGTCAGAAATCAGCGCCAGTCTTTGGCGGCGATGAGCATTTGCTCGATGCCAGCCTCAAGGCTTGTCCACTCGTCGACCTCGAGCAACGCCCGAGTTTTTCGGGTGGCGGGCACATATTGGTGAAAGTTTTTTGCGCTCGAGTCGGGGAGTGCAACGATGATTTCCGGTTTGTAGTCGAGGACGCGCGCCGACACTTCGGCCACCGCATGAGCGAGTTCAAGAATCGAGACCGACCTTTCGGAACCGACATGAATCGGGTTGGCGATCGACCTTTTTGCCAATGCGACCCACAGCCATGTCGCCATATCGGAACCATGCAAATATGACCGGCGCGACTTGCCGTCGCTATTGATTCTGATCGGCTCGCGCCTCAAAGCGTTTCGCACGAAGTTGCCGATCGCAAAGTGCGTGTCGAGTGGCAGGTATTCGCCGCTGAAGGTGAATAGTCGAGCGATGATCGGCGAGCATTTGCCGGTGACCGCGGCATCTAGACACATCGACTCGGCGACTTGTTTGGACGCGGCGTAGGCGTTGTTCAGTGCGCTATACGGTTTGCGCTGATCTTCGGGGATATTCGACACAGACTGTGGTTGGCTTCCGTAAACCGCGCCCGAGGAAGTGAACAGAAACGGCGCTTTGTTGGCTGAAATTTGCAAAGCCGAGCGCATCGCCTCGATGTTGATTCGTGTCATCTCGGCGGGGTTCGACTCGTTGAGTTGTGCCGATGCCGGAGTCGCGGCGTGGATGATCATATCAATCGAGCCGAATTGCAGGCGATCTGTGAGCAGATCGCCGTGCACCAAGCGTAGGTTGTGAAAACCGATCGCATTTGTCTGTCGGGCATGGACCGAGTCGAGATTGCGGGTCGGAACGAGGATCTCGACTGTTGATGATGAAACACTGCCCGCAATTTTCGCCGCTTCGATCAACCACTTGCCGACAAAACCCGTGCCACCGGTGATCAGCACGCGCGCTCCGTCGAGTTTGCGAAATGCTCGAGTCAGTGATTCGAGATGGGGCTCGGTCAACTGATGCGAGATGTTTTGCCCCATCTAGATATAGATTAGGGGCAAATGAATGGCGTAATTGCGGCGAGTTTGCTCGAGGTGCATACGTCGTGGTCGTGGGTCGTGATCATCGGCAACGGTTTGGCCGGTGTTTGGGCGCTGGTGGCGCACAGGAACCAGTCGTTGCGCAGTCGCGCGTTGTGGTGGTTCACCGCGCTGGTGCAGGTGAGCGTTTTCGTGCAGGTGATATTGGGCGTGGCTGTCGTCAACCGCGACAAAATCGAGTATCCGGCTTTTCACGCCTTCTACGGTTTCGTGGCGACAATCGCGATCGCGATCATTTATGCGTATCGCTCGCAGTTGAAAACCAAGATGTATCTGCTTTACGGCCTCGGCGGTCTGTTCATCATGGGTCTGGGAATTCGGGCGATGCTCGTCGGCCAGACCGGCTGAAGTTCAAGCCAGCGCGGCGGCGAGCGAAGCGAGCGACGAAGAAAGTTTTTTCGGCAGGCGGTCGCCGAATGTCGCGAAGTGCTCTTGAATCTGCGGTACGGCCTCGCGCCAGCCCTGCGCATCGAGGCTCAACAATTGCTTGAGATCGTCGGCGCCGACCTGCAGACCCGAGACATCCATCGCGCCCGAATCGGGCAAGAAGCCGATGGCCGTCTTGCGCGCGGTTGCCTCGCCGTCGATGCGCTGAAAAATCCATTTGAGAACCCGGCTGTTTTCGCCGTAACCGGGCCACAAGAATCGACCGTCGCCGTCGCGCCTGAACCAGTTGACGAAGAATATTTGTGGCAGTTTCGCCGCCGAAGTTTTTTCGCCGATCGACAACCAGTGCGCGAAATAGTCGGCCATGTTGTAACCGCAGAACGGCAACATCGCCATCGGGTCGAAACGCAATTTGCCGACCGCGCCGACCGCGGCCGCCGTTGTTTCGCTGGCCATGATCGAACCGAGAAAGACCCCGTGGCCCCAATCGAACGCCTGCGTCACGAGCGGCACGGTCGTGCGTCGTCGACCACCGAACAAGATCGCCGAGATCGGCACGCCACGCGGGTCTTGCCATTCGGGCGCGATCGACGGACACTGACTCGCCGGCGCGGTGAACCTCGCGTTGGGGTGCGCCGCCGGGGTCTCGGTCTCGGGTGTCCACGGATTGTTGCGCCAATCGGTGGCGCGCGCAGGTTTCGTCGCCGTCATGCCTTCCCACCAAACGTCGCCGTCCGAGGTCAGGGCGGTGTTCGTGAAAATACAGTTCGCATTGAGCGTTTGCATCGCGTTGGCGTTCGTCTCGAAACCGGTGCCCGGTGCGACGCCGAAGAACCCGGCCTCGGGGTTGATCGCGTGGAGCCGGCCGTCTTGGCCGAACTTCATCCAACAAATGTCGTCGCCGATCGTCTCGGCCTTCCAGCCTTTGATCGTGGGCACGAGCATCGCCAGGTTCGTCTTGCCGCATGCCGAGGGAAACGCGGCGGCGATGTATTTGAAGTCGCCGTGCGGATTTGTCAGTTTCAAGATCAACATGTGCTCGGCCAACCAACCGTCGTCGCGCGCCATCACCGAGGCGATGCGCAGCGCGAAACACTTTTTTCCGAGCAAGGCGTTGCCGCCGTAGCCCGAGCCGTAACTCATGATCTCACGCGTCTCGGGGAAGTGCACGATGTATTTGTTGTCGGGGTTGCACGGCCAAGGCGAATCTTTCGCGCCGTCGATCAACGGCGCGCCGACCGAATGCAGGCATGGCACCCATTCGCCGTCGCCGAGCGCGTCGAGAGCACCCTGGCCCATACGGGTCATGATCCGCATGCTCACGGCGACATACGCGCTGTCGGTGAGTTGAACGCCGATGTGGGCGATCGGCGAACCGAGCGGACCCATTGAAAATGGAACCACATACATCGTCCGCCCGCGCATCGAACCCGTGTAGTGAGACATCATCTCCGTGCGCATTTCGGCGGGCTCGCGCCAATTGTTGTTTGGCCCGGCGTCGATCTTGTTCACCGAGCAGATGAAGGTGCGGTCCTCGACCCTCGCGACATCGCCCGGATCAGAGTGCGCCCAAAAAGAATTCGGGCGTTTGGTGTCGTCAAGTTTGGTGAACGTTCCCGACTGCACCAGTTTTTTGCACAGCGCGTCGTATTCGGATTGAGATCCGTCGCACCAGTGAACTGCGTCGGGTTGCAGCACTTGCGACCACTTCTCGACCCAAGCCGTCAACCTCGCGCTAGAAGTTTTTGCACCCATCGGCGGGTTGGGCGCTATGCGCCTGGGGTTTCCATGTCGCGCTCTGAGCCGAAGCGAAGTTTGGTTGCGGCGCCCGAACTGTCGAGCGTGAACAACACGCGTTGCCCCTGGCGCAACATGCGAAACAGCGAGCCCTCGAGCGCGTCGGGAGCAAGATTGAATTCGCTCAGATCGGTGTCTCGAATCACGACCCCGTCGCCCGACGACGGGTCGAACGCTTTGATCACGCCTTGCACATCTAAAAACATAGTTGCCGATTCGGGGGAGTTGCGAGTCGCCTCGGTGCTCCGGGTCGGGTTGTCACGGGTCTGACTAGCCTTACGGCGTGGCAGTTCTTGAGGAATTCGGGGCCGATGCCTTGCGTCACACCGTGATCATTTTTCGCGACACGATGAGAAAACATGCGGGCGGAATCAATCGCCTGAATGTTTACCCCGTGCCCGATGGCGACACGGGCACGAACATGTCGCGAACGCTCGACGCAGTCGTCGCCGAACTGGAGGGCGCCTCGACGGATCTAGACAAGACTTGCGAGGCGATCAGTCACGGTTCGCTGATGGGCGCGCGGGGCAACAGCGGCGTTATCCTCAGCCAGATTCTGCGCGGAATGGTTTCGACTTTGAAAAGCGCCAAGACCCCCGGCGCACCTTGCGTGGCCGAGGCGTTGAAAGCGGCCTCGGCCGCGGCGTATGAGGCGGTGCTCAAACCGATCGAGGGCACGATCTTGACCGTCGCGCGCGAAACCGCGGAGGCCGCGACACGGGCGGCGAACGACGGTGCGACTCTCGCGGCGATGCTGCGCGTCGCGCGCGCCGCAGGGCAAAGAGCGCTCGACAACACGCCCGAGCAATTGCCCGTGTTGAAAGATGCCGGAGTCGTGGATGCCGGTGGCGCAGGTTTTATGCTGCTGCTCGACTCGGCGCTGCATGTCGTCGATGGCGTGGCGTTGCCCGAACCCACTTACGACGATGGCCCGTCGGCCGAGCAACTCGAAAAAGTCGCGTTGCGTCAAGCGTCGGACGGCACCGCGGACGTCAGCGAGTTGCGCTACGAGGTGATGTTCTTTCTCGGTCTCGACGACACGAAACTGAAAAAATTCAAGAATGCCTGGGGCGAGATCGGCGATTCGATCGTGGTCGTCGGCGGGGACGGCATCTACAACTGTCACATTCATACCAACGACATCGGCGCGGCGATCGAGGCGCCGATCGCGATCGGCGGTGTGCCGTCAAAAATTCGCGTCACCGACTTGTTCGAGGAAGTCGCCGAAGAGCACGCGATGCGCGAGGCGGGCATCGCCGCGCCGTCTTTAGATGCGAACGCCGATCAGGGGCAGACGGCGCTCGACCGCCACGGCGCCCGGCACGGGGCCCAATCGGCATTGCCGCCCGTCACTTGTGCCGTCGTCGCCGTCGCCAGTGGAGACGGTTTGGCGGAGTTGTTCGGTCAGATGGGCGTGCACGGCGTCGTCACCGGCGGGCAGACGATGAATCCGTCGACGCAAGAATTGCTCGACGCCGTCGAGCACATGAACGCCACGCAGGTCGTGATTCTGCCGAACAACAAGAACATCATTCCCGTGGCCAACAAGATCGACGAACTGACGAAAAAAGATGTTCGCGTCGTGCCGACTTGTTCGATGCCCGAGGCGCTCGCCGCACTGGTGGCCTACGACCCCGAGGCCTCGGCCGAACACAACGGCTCACAGATGTCGCGCGCGGCGAGTTCGGTCGCCACGGGCGAGGTGACTACGGCGATTCGTGACGCCAATTCGGAGGCGGGTCAGGTACATGCCGGAGATTTCATCGGCTTGGTGCGCGGCGACGGCGTGGTCGCGGTCGGCAAGACGCTCGACTCGACCTGCCATGACTTGTTGGCGAACCTGATCACACCGGGTCGCGAGTTGTTGACGATCATCACGGGCGAGCAGGCCGAGGCGACGTGCACCGCGGATCTCATCGCCCATGTGAACGCGGTGCATCCGCAGATTTCTTGCGAGGTTCACTTCGGTGGCCAGCCGTTGTATCCGTATCTGTTTGGTGTCGAATAGACCGAGGCCCGTATGACGGGGCAAATCACATTGCGCGATTTGGCGGCGATCGACGTAAAGGTTCTCAAGGGGGTGGGCGACAAGCGCAAGGCGGCGCTCGCCGAATATGGCATCGAGAACGTGCTCGAGTTGTTGATGAACTATCCGCGCAGGTGGGTGGACCGGACGAACGAGGCCCGAGTGAGCGATCTCGTCGCGGGACAAGAGGCGCTCGTGTTGGTCGAGGTGCGCAAGGTTTCGAGGTTCACCACCAAGACGCGCAAGACGATCGTCAAAGTTCAGGTCGGCGACGAGTCGGGTCGTTTCAGCGCCGCTTTTTTCAATCAACCGTGGCGTGAACGACAGCTCAAAGTCGGGTTGCAGGTGGCGATGTTCGGCAAAGTCGACGAGTTTCGCGGCGCGTTGCAGATGAACAACCCGCTCGTCGATTTGATCGGCGACCGCACGGGTCGCATCGTGCCGATATATCCGCAGAGCGAAAGGACCCAGGTCTCGACTTGGGAGTTGGCGAGCTGGGTCGAGAACGCGCTGGAGCGTTGTCGTGAGCGGGGTATCGCCGACCCGTTGCCCGAGTCGTTGTTGAACGAATACGACCTGATGGCCCGCGGACCGGCTCTTTGGTCGATTCACTTTCCCGATTCGATGACCGCCAAACAAAACGCCCGGCGTCGACTGGCGTTCGACGAGTTGCTGCGCGTGCAACTGGTTTTGGTCGGCCGCAAGCGGTCGTTCGAACTCGACAACACGGGGATTCGACATGTCGTCGGCGGCAGACTGCAACAGCGCTTCATCGACGCGTTGCCCTTTTCGATAACGGGCGCCCAGCGCCGCGTGATCGACGAGATCGACCGAGACTTGGCCGGCCCGCACCCGATGCACAGGTTGTTGCAGGGAGATGTCGGTAGCGGAAAAACCGTGGTCGCCGTTGCGGCGATGTTGGCCGCCGTGCAGGGACGACATCAGGGTGCGTTGATGGCCCCAACCGAGGTTTTGGCCGAACAGCATTTCGCCGGCGTAAAAGAACTTCTGCACGGTTTGCTCGTGCCCGACGGGGGAAACTTGTTCGGCGATCGGCAATTGCGCGTAGAACTATTGACGAGTCGCGTCACCAGCGAGCGTCGCCGCGAGTTGTTGCACGATTTGGCCGACTCCTCGATCGACATTTTGATCGGCACGCACGCGCTGATCGAAGATGCGGTCGAGTTCGGCTCGCTCGGGGTGGTGGTGATCGACGAGCAACATCGCTTCGGCGTCGAACAACGGGCCGCGCTGCGCAACAAGGGTTCGCAATTTGGCAAGCCGAACTCGACTTCGCCCGATGTGTTGGTGATGACGGCCACTCCGATTCCGCGCACGGCGGCGATGACGGTATACGGGGATCTGGACGTGAGCGTGCTCGATGAAATGCCGCCCGGTCGCACGCCGATCAAGACTTATGCGGTGGCGGGCAAAGATGCGACCTCGAAAATGTGGTCTGAGGTGCGCGCGGCGATTGCTCAGGGGCAACAGGCGTTCGTGGTGTGCCCGTTGATCGACGAGAGCGAGAAACTCGAGGTCGCCTCGGCCGAAAAGACTTTTGCCACCCTCGGCAAAGCCGAGTTGAAAGGCCTGCGCCTCGGTTTGTTGCACGGACGAATGTCGTCGAGCGAAAAGGACGCGACAATGAGCCGGTTTCGGGACCGAAAACTCGATGTGCTGGTGGCCACGACGGTGATCGAAGTGGGGGTCGACGTGCCGAACGCGACATGTATGGTCGTGTTAGACGCCGATCGTTTCGGGATCGCCCAGTTGCATCAATTGCGGGGACGAGTCGGTCGCGGCGCGATCGCCTCGCGCTGTTGGCTCGTGACCGAGACTTCAGACATCGAGTCGCCACGAATCGAGGCTTTGTGCGCGTCGACCGACGGGTTTTATTTGGCCGAGGTCGATCTCGAACTACGGGGCGAGGGCACGATCATGAACACCGCGCAAAAAGGTCGGAGCGACCTGAAGCTGGCCTCGCTGCGTCGCGATCGTGATCTGATCGAATCGGCGCGCGCCGCCGCGTCGCGAATCATCGACGCCGATCCGTCGTTGACGAATCAGACTCAACTTCGCGATGAGATCGACTTGCTGCTGACTCGAGACGAGGAAGAGTTCTTGTCCAAAAACTAGAATGAGTGTTCGAAAATCACTCGTCCGCGGGGGCGAGCACCAAGTCCCATCGATCCCGACAATCGGCGCAGCGGTAGGCCACCATCTCGCCGACGAGCCAAACGCCGTCCTCGGGTGGGTGGGTCAGCAGGTGTGCAGTGCCGCCGCAGTCGACACAAATGATCGTCGGGCTCGGCGCCTCGGCTCGACCCGAGGGTGAATCGTCGTCCGAGTCGACGCGGATCTCGTTCACGCGTCAATTCAAGCAGTCTCGGGCCGAGCAAGCGTCATCCACGGGACGAGAACCGTTGAACCAATAGCGTGAAATCATGCGAGTCGTGGCCGGTGCACTGCGAGGCCGAAAAATTTCGGCACCCGCGGGCGACTCGACCCGACCGACGACCGACATGGCTCGCGAGGCGATTTTCAACACGCTCAACAGCATGGGTGTGATCGATGGCGCGCGCGTGCTCGATCTGTTCGCCGGCTCGGGTGCGCTCGGCATCGAGGCGCTGTCGCGCGGCGCCGCGCACTGCACGTTCGTCGAAAGCGACCGCGAGGCACTGCGGGTGTTGCAGGAGAATCTTCGCAACCTCGAGTTGTCCGGGCGCGCCACGGTCGCTCGCGGCGACGCCAAGGCGGGGCTCGCCAAGTACCGCGATATTGATTTCGTATTGGCCGACCCGCCATATGACTTCGCCGACTGGAAGCAGATTCTCGACCAGGTTTCGGCCGACCTGGTGGTCGCCGAGAGCGACCGAGAAATCGTGGCGATCGAGGGATGGCAGTCGCTGCGCACGAAGCGTTACGGTCGAACCCATGTCACCTATTTGAGGCGAGTACCGTAGAGGTTGAAATGAGAGCGATGTTTCCCGGCAGTTTCGACCCGGTTCACCTCGGGCATCTCGACATTATCGGCCAAGCCGCGACGCTTTTCGGCGAGGTCGTCGTTGTCGTGATGAACAATCCCGGGAAGCCGGTCGGCATGTTTTCGGTGGACGAGCGGGTCGAGTTGGCCAAGTCGGCCACGAGTCATATCAAAGGTGTGACGGTGAACCCCGCCTCGGGCCTGGCGGTGGATGCGGCCAAAAAATTCGGTGCCGACTTCATCGTCAAGAGCGTGCGCAACGCCGCCGACTTCGATGTCGAGGTGCAGATGGCCGACACGAATCGAGTCGTCGGTGCGATTGAAACCGTTCTGCTCATCGCCAAACCCCAGAACGCATTTATCAGCAGTCGTTATGTTCGTGATGTCGCCCTGAATGGCGGCGATGTGAGCGCGTTGGTGCCGAAAGTCGTCGTCGAGGCGATTTCAAAGAAGAAATAGGGAGAACCATGTCATCCGATGATCACGACGATTACGACGATTACGACAAGGTCGTAGATTCATACGACGGCGAAACCGTGCCGGTCGAACTCGGCGATACCGAGGCGTTTCTCACCGAAGCCATCGGCTTGATTTCGAACGCGCCGAACGCGGCTTTGTCGAGCGCGCCGAAGATCAATCGCGAGCAAGTGCTCGGCATCCTGCAGGACGCCCTCGACAGTTTGCCCGTCGAGATTCGTGAGGCCCGATGGATGCTCAAGGAGCGCGCCGATTTTCTCGCCAAAACCCAGCGCGAGGCCGACGAGGTTCTTGAAGCGGCGCGGGTTCAGGCCGAACGGATGGTGCAACGCACCGAAGTGGTGCGGGCATCCGAGGCGCGGGCGCGTCAAGTGATCGAGGCGGCGAACGAAGACTCGCGTCGACTCAAGAGCGAAACGGAGGATTTTTTGGATCGTCGTCTCGGAAGTTTCGAGATCTTGCTCGAACGACTCACGAAAACGGTCGCCGAAGGCAGGGCGCGACTGTCGATCGCCACGCAGCAGCCGGCCCACGAAGTGACGCTCGATGACTCGGCGACGGGATTGTTCGACCAAGAAGAAGAACACTGAACGCGGTTTGGCCTCGCCATTATTGATCAACGTCGCAGAATTGTTGCGGCGCGCGGGAAGTGTGCGCGAAGTCGGCCGTCGCATCGATGCCGAGGTTTTCAGTTTCGACGACCCGCGGATAGCCGCCGACGCGCAGGTCGAAGTTGGCTTGACGCTCGAGGCTTTGACCGACGGCATCGTGGTGCACGGCAGACTCGGGGCCGACTGGGTTGCGGAATGTCGCCGATGCCTGCGTCAGTTGTCGGGCCGCTCGGAAATCGAAGTGCAAGAGTTGTATCAGGCCGTCGTCAGCGACCCCGATGCATACCCGATCGTCGGCGAGCAACTCGACCTGCTCGAGATGGTGCGTGAAAACTTGTTGCTCGCCGTGCCGTCGGCACCGTTGTGCAAGAGCGATTGTCCGGGTCTTTGTCCGCAATGTGGCGCCGACCTGCAGACCACAAGATGCGGATGCTCGAACAAGGCCGGCGACGATCGCTGGGCAGTACTCGACCAACTAAAAATTGACCAAAGCCGCCCAACCGCCGAGTGAAAAGGGCGGGTCGTGGCTAGCATTGTTGGTCGCTCGAACAGATAATCCAGCAACAGTTCCACGAAAGCCGAGTTCGCGATGGCAGTTCCAAAAAAGAAGAAGTCCAAGGCCAAGGGTCGCATGCGACAGGCCGCGAACTGGAAACTCAACGCCCCGACTTTTGGCGGTTGCCCGCGTTGCGGCGCACCGAAGCGACCCCACACGGTCTGCTCTTCGTGCGGGTGGTACAAGGGTCGCGTCGCGGTCAACGTCGACGCGAGTTAACTTCGTCAATCGGCGTCGTTGGTTTCAGCGATGCTGCCAATCGCCGTAGACGCCATGGGGGGCGACAAAGCCCCGGCTGAAATCTTGGCGGGAGCCCGCGAGGCGCTTGCCGCGGGAATCGACGTCGTGCTTGTCGGGCCGAGCGACCTGGCGAATCGAGACGGCTTCGAGTTGATCGAAGCCGGTGAAGTCATCGAGATGCATGAAGATGCCGCCAGTTCGGTGCGCAACAAAAAAGATTCGACCCTGGTTCGCGCCGCCGAGGCGGTGCGCGACGGCAGAGCCAGCGCGATGATTTCGGCGGGCAACACGGGCGCGACGATGGCGTCGGCGTTGTTGCGGATGGGTCGCATCGAGGGCGTCAAGCGTCCGGCAATCGCCACGCCGATTCCGGCCCCGGGCACGACCCCGACGGTTCTGCTCGACGCCGGGGCGAACGCCGAGGTCGAACCCGAGTGGCTCGTTCAGTTTGGATTGATGGGCAGCGTCTATGCCGACGCTCGATTCGGCATCAAGGATCCACGGGTTGGTCTGCTGTCGATCGGCGAGGAGCCGGGCAAGGGCGACACGTTGCGCAAGCAGGCTTTCGAATTGTTTTCGTCGGCCAAAGATCTGCATTTCATCGGCAATGTCGAGGGTCGTGACATAATGACCGACAAGGTCGACGTCGTCGTGACCGACGGCTTCACGGGCAACGTCGTCCTAAAAACTTTGGAGGGCACGATGCGCGGAGTGGTCAAGGCGTTGTTCGCCGCCATCGGCGCCCCCGAATATAAACAGCACGCCGACGGCATCATGCCCGCTCTACTGAGTTTGTATTCGGTTTTTGACCCCGATACTTACGGTGGGGCGATATTGCTCGGTGTCGATGGCGTGTGCATAATCTCGCACGGTTCATCGGGCTCGCGGGCGATGCTGAACGGAATCAAGGTCGCCAAGGAAATGGTCGAAGTCGACATGGTCGGCAAGATTCGCCGGGCTTTGCAGGCGTCGAGACAGTCATCGTGACCGAGCCGCTGCGAGAACTGTCACAAAAAATCGGATACGAGTTCAAAGACGCAGGCCTGCTCGAGACGGCGATGCGTCACAGTTCGTGGACCGCCGAAAACGAGGGGTTTGAATCGAACGAGCGGCTCGAGTTCTTGGGCGACTCGTTGATCGGTTTCGTCATCGCCGACATCATGTATCGGCGTTACCCCGATTTCGACGAGGGCAAACTCACCGACCTTCGCAAAATAGTGGTGAATTCGAACGCGCTTTCGCGCGTCGCCCAAGCTCTCGATCTCGGCGCGCATATCTTGTTGGGTCGAGGCGAGCAGGCGGGTGGTGGTCGGGCGAAGACATCGATTCTGGGAAACGCGCTAGAGGCCGTGTTCGGCGCCGTCTACCTTGACTCTGATTCACGGCGCGCGTATGAAATCGTGGCGAACCTGCTCACCGAGTCGATCGACGAGGCACTCGAACGCCTGGGGCAACTCGACGCGAAATCGCAACTGCAGGAACTGGCGGCGCGACTCGACCGACCAATGCCCGAATATCGGGTCAGGGACGAGGGGCCCGATCATGCCAAGGTTTTCTTTGCCGAAGTTTTCGTCGGCGACGAGCCAATGGGTTCGGGCTCGGGCAGGTCGAAAAAATCGGCCGAAGAACAGGCGGCGCTCGCCGCGTGCTCGGTCTTGCAGGAAGACTCGAAGCCGGCCTGAAGATCGGGGCCCGAATGCCTGAATTGCCCGAGGTCGAAACCGTTCGGCGGGGCCTGCAACGCAACGTGGTTGGGCGAAAGATCCTGAAAGTCGAAGTGTGGCGCGAGCGAACCGTGCGGCGCACGAGCCGCGAGGCCCTGATCGACGGTCTGACCGGCGTTCGCATCACAGCCGTCGCCCGTCGCGGAAAATATCTGGTGTTCGACCTGGACTCGCGACAAAAGATGATGATCCACCTGCGCATGAGCGGGCGCCTGATCGTCGCCAAACCTGGCGCGACCCGACCCGCGCATACGCACGTGGTGTTGCATCTGGCGTCGGCCGACGCAGACAAAGCAGAGAGCGAATTGTGGTTCGTCGATCCGCGGACGTTTGGTGAGGTCGTGGTTTTTGATCCCGACGAAATTGAAACACAGATGCCCGACCTGGCCCGACTCGGCGTGGATCCGCTCGTGGATGAAGTTTCCCCCGAGATCTTGCGGCGTCTGTTCAAGAACCGTCGCGGGAACTTGAAGGCGTTGCTGCTGAACCAGCATGTGGTCGCAGGGATCGGCAACATTTATGCCGACGAAATTTTGCACAGGGCGAAACTTCGGCCCGATCGTCTGCCCGGGCGTTTGACGATTGCGTCGTTGAAGCGGTTGCACGCGGCGATGATCGAAGTGTTGAACAACGCCGTGCAGGCGGGCGGGAGCACGCTGAAGGACACGCAATACGTGGATTTAGAGGGGCAAAGCGGCAGTTTTCAAGAGGCGCACCGCGTCTACGGTCGCGGCGGAATGCGCTGCTTGAGCTGTGGAAAAGGTCGGATCTTGATGACGCAAGTCGCGGGTCGAACGACTTGCTATTGCTCCAAATGTCAGCATTGATTTCAAGTTTGGGCGCGATTTATGAAGTAATCTCGGCGACTGGGTGTTTCTCAAATCATTGACTCTTAAAGGTTTCAAGTCTTTCGCCGAAACCACGGTGCTCGAACTCGAACCCGGCGTCACGATCGTTGTCGGCCCCAACGGTTCGGGAAAATCGAATGTCGTCGACGCCATCGCCTGGGTTTTGGGGGCCCAGGCCCCGAGTTCGGTGCGCAGCCAAAAAATGGACGATGTGATCTTCGCCGGAACGTCTCAGCGCCCCGCTTTGGGTCGGGCCGAGGTCATCTTGACGATCGACAACTCGGCGGGTTTGTTGCCGATCGAGTTCTCGGAAGTCAGCGTGAGTCGAACATTGTTTCGCAGCGGAGAAAGCGAATACGCGATCAACGGCATCGCCTGCCGGTTGTTGGATGTGCAAGACCTGCTCTCCGACGCGGGCGTGGGTCGACAACAGCATGTGATCGTCAGTCAGGGACAAATTGACGCGGTGTTGAACGCGCGTCCCGAAGACCGACGAGCGATCATCGAGGAGGCTTCGGGTGTATTGAAACATCGCAAGCGCAAGGAGAAAGCCGAGCGCCGACTTGAGGGCACCGAGGCCAATTTGTTGCGCGCCCAAGATTTGTTGCGCGAGGTTCGAAGGCAATTGCGTCCGCTCGAGCGCCAAGCCGATGCCGCGCGTCGCCACGGTTCGATCGCATCGGAACTGCGCACACTGCAGCTCTACATCTCCGGGCGCGAGATCTCGGCTTTGCGCAGTCGGCTTGAAAATTCGGCGACGAGCAAGGTCGAGGGAGAATCGCTCGAAAAGAGTTTGCGCGCCAAACTCGCCAGTCTCGACACGACCGTGATGGCCGACGAGGCCGAACTAACCGCTCGCGGCGAGTCGGGTACGAGCGATGATCTGGTGCGGGTCGAGCAATTGCTGGGTCGAGCCAGGGGCCAGATCGCCGTGTTGGCAGAGCGGCGCCGATCGGTCGAGCGCGATCGCGGACAACTGATGGACGCGGGTGTCGTCGCCTCGCTCGAGGCCGACGCGGCGGTGAGGCGCGAAGAATTGGCGCGGGTCTCGGCCGAGATCGCCGGGCTCGAGTCGCAAGAAATCGAGTTGAGTCGCGACGAAGCAGCGTTGACTGCCGACAGGGCGAACGACGCCGAGGCGGCCGCACGCGCGACGCGCGACGCGCAAGACGCACTCGACTCGGCGACGTCAGAGTATGCGAAGGCTGTGGCCGCCGCATCGGGTGACAGAGCGCGTGTCGAAACGCTGCGCGCGTCGATCGCCGCCAATGCGTCTAGTCTCGCCGAGTTCGCAAACATGGAGGGTGCGCTCGGAGCGTTGGGCGAATTGATCGAGGTCGACGAAGGATGGTCGGCGGCCGTGCATGCTGGTTTGGCCGACGCGGTGAATGCGATCGTGATGACGGACGCTGATCGCGCTCGGGCGACTCTCGCGAGTTTGCGCAAGGCCGACGCGATGGGTGCGGTTGTTTCCCTCGGTGATTGGACGTCGAAGATCGCCCCGATCGCGGTGCAGGGCGCGTCGTCGTTGCGTTCGTTCGTCAGGGCCAGGTCTGGCCCAAACATGACGGCGATCAACTCGCTGCTGGATGCGTTGTTGGCGCGGGTGGTATTCGTCGATTTGTTCGAGCGCGGAATCGACATCGTTCTCGATCGACCCGATGTGGTCGTCGTGACAAACGGCGGCGATCGTCTGGCCACAAGTTCGTTGCGCGTCGGGCCCAACGCCGTCACATCCGCGGCGCTCGACAAGGCGATTGCGCGGGAGCAGGCCAGCGCAAAATATTTGGTCGAGGCCGAGTCGGCATTGAACCTGCGTCGGGTCGAGGTCGCCAGCGTGCGCGAACGGTTGGCCAGCCCGCGGACGAACCAAATTGATATCGATGATCGTTCGCGGGCCGTAGCTTCGCGTCGTCGCGAGTTTGACGCGCGAGCCGTGGCGCTGCGCGAACGAAGGAGTTTGGTCGATGCCAGATTGGTAGAGGTCGAGGCGCGGTTGCAGGCCGATGCCGGTGCGCGCACCGCGGCGACCGAACAACGCAGCCGAATTGAAGCGGTGATGGGGGCCCTGGTTCGACTTTCGACAGTTGTCGAGGGGCACGTCGGCAAACTCGAGTCGCGTCAAACCGAGTTGCAAGAGTTGCGCCGTCGCCAGAGCGCCGAAGTCAGGGATATTTCACATCGACTCGACGAGTCGAGACGC
>Ga0194119_10005890_pt1 | contig 18093 bp, 17 predicted proteins | sample TA2MahC100mmetaG_FD_148620 | JGI IMG/M metagenome (GOLD analysis project Ga0194119, IMG submission 148620) | Freshwater microbial communities from Lake Tanganyika, Tanzania - TA2015018 Mahale Deep Cast 100m | ecosystem: Environmental > Aquatic > Freshwater > Lake | place: Tanzania: Lake...
TCTGCCATCAAGTCTTCAACTTCAGGCCTCAGCTGTTCTGTCTTTTGCAATATTTCTTGAAATCGTTCGGAGCCGTATTTGAGAGTCTTAGCTTCGAGAACATAAAGATCCATCAACCTTTTTTTCTCAAGCTGAGACAGTTCAGGTTTAGTCTCCAGAACTCGACACTCTTTGACCGTGCTTGGCGAAAAGAGCTCATCAGGAAATTTTTGAAACGTCGCAGGAAATCGAATGGGTTGATGTTTGGTGGCACACTGGCATAATAGAAAAAGACTTAAAAGACACAATCTCGAATAGCTAACTGTCATTGGGTTATTTTAAACTATCGGATGGGTCAGGGAAAAGAAATGAACTTAAAAGCCTTAAAAAGAATTTTCCTCCTGGTTGCGCTTCACGTTATCATTGGCTGCACCTCGTCAGACACTCCTCAGGTTAAAGCCATTGAAAAGAGTATCGCCGCAGCCGAAGCCACTCTAGATGGGATAGCTCAGGCCCTTAATAAGGCCCCAGCAGCTGATCAAGGATTGGTAATTAAACTCAATCAGGACAAAACGCTCGCTGAATCACGATTAGAAAGACTAAAAGAAAACCTTTACTTCCTAGACCCCAAGAAAAAACTGCAACAAAAGACCCCTGTCGAGGGCGCAGGCGCCCAACATTAATGACTATCGTCGGTAAAAACTAAACCATGACACAGATTCCCCCTTCGATGCCTAAAATAAAATGGTTTTCACGCTTTCAAAAATATGAAAAATATTTTTCGACAGAATTTCGTTGTATGGGGGTTAAGCTCTAACTCTCTATTTTTTATCTCCGATTTTTGAATCAAGTGCCGAGTTCATCACTTTGAGGTTTTAATTCTAGATTTGGACTTTTCTCGGACTCTTCGAATCGTAGGAGGTAGACCTATCATCAAAGCTAGAATGATCAGCGTGGTCACAGTTCCATTTCCCAATATGTTGTTAAGCCAAAGCGTTGAGGACATGAGTAGGAGAAAATAAAACATATCCCCGGTTATAGCGATGAGCCAGCCGGTAACAAAACCATGACCTGCGGCTTTGGCTATCGATCTTCCCGTCATGGGATCTACGCCAAAAGAAATCACAATCAATGAAAGTGGACTTAAGACATGACTGTAAGTTCCTGTGGTCTTTCTAATAGACTGTTTGTAAGCCGCTCTAAAAAGCTCCATTTTCTTAGAGTTCTTACCTAACCTAATGACTAAAAGCATCAACGGCTCAAACACAAAGGCCAAAATGATGTCAGATACAAAATACAGAACGGCAGAAACAACCCAAGGAAGACCACGACTCTTTGCCAATAATACCCCTGCCGGAATGCCTCCACCTATCGGAATCAAATAAAGCGCTAAAACTTCCCAAGCGTGAGAAAAAAACTGACTAGGTATATTGAATTGTCCCATAAAGAATCGGCTGAACTACAGGCCTCAGATTAGTGGAATACCTGAGCCCTTTCAAGCCCCTGTTTGAGCAAGAGCCCCAGGATTCACTTCGCGAAAGCGAAGTGATGGTGGCGGAGGGAGAGAGACTCGAACTCTCAAGACCTTGCGGTCGCCGCATTTCGAATGCGGTGGCATACCAATTTGCCTATCCCTCCAAAATGATGTTTATTCTTGCCCCCTAGCCCTGGCGTTGTAAAGCTCTTATCCTCAAAGATGAAAGCTAAAGAATCAGACCGACGACTTATAAGGAATCCCCACAATATCTTTCACATACCGAGGCACAAGATAACCAGGCAATCGGCTCTTCATTCCTTCCCAAATTCTTTGGCCCTCCCCTTCAGCCACAAAGAAATGGCCGGTTCCAATCGAAGGATCTAATTGGTGAAGATAATACGGAAGAACTCCGGCCTCAAAAAGTTTTTCGGACAACTCAACCAAAGTATCGATTGAATCGTTAACCCGTCTTAAAAGCACTGACTGATTAAGTAAAACCGTTCTTTTTTTTAAAAGCTCTAGACCCCTTCGAGTTTCGAGGGTCACCTCTTTCGGGTGATTAAAATGGGTTACCACAACCGGGTGAAATCGAGTGCTCGACAATGATTCACTTAACTCCAAGGTGACTCGAGAAGGGAAAGTCACGGGTACCCTTGTATGAAATCGCACTCGTTTCAAATGGGCTATCGCTTCTAACTCTTCTAAAACCTTCCTTAGGACTTCATCCCCTACCATCAAAGGATCCCCACCAGAAAAAATAACTTCACTCACCTCAGGTGTCTGTCGCAAATATTGAAACGCCTCTTTCCAAGTTCCTGAGAACAAGGAGGGCTTTAACTCATTAAGAAGCGTTTTTCTAAAACAAAATCGGCAGTACATACTACAATTGGGGGTCAAATGAAAAAGAGCTCGATTTTGATATCGGTGGGTAATTCTTTGTATCGGCTGATGTTGTAAATCTTGAAGAGGATCTTTCATTTCCTCGATACGACTTTCTAACTCCTCAAACGAAGGGATAGCCTGAAGCCGAATGGGACAATGAGGATCTTTTTTATCAATCAAATTCGCATAATACTGGGGAAGTAAAAACTGATACTTCAATGAAACTTTGCCTGCCTGAATAACTTCTTCAGGGGATAAAAGCCCGGCTTGAACCAAATCATTAGGCGTTCGATAGGCCGCTCTTAATTCCTGTTCCCAACTCACAAATTCTCTAACCTTTTATCTCGCTCATTTTTTGCCGACATTACGCAATACCCTCACACTTATTAGGGATGAATCACCTGTTTAGATTCAACTTGAGAGCTCTCAAAAGAACGACCCTTTCCAACATACCAACTTTCAAAAAGATCCTGGTAATGAGGAGAAAGAAAATACCCAGATTGCCCACCCGGCTGGGAATACAAGGAATGCCCGGGGTTCGAAACGTCTATCACCATTCTCATTGACGCTCCATTCTTAGGCTTGCTTACATGAACAACCAAACCATCTCCCGCTAAACTACGCTCCGGGAGATTGATCAATCGTGCCAAAAAACTGGGAATCCTTGATGAGAAAGGGTGCCTTGCTTGAAGAATATTTCTTGTACCCCAAGTCACTTTAGATAGCTCTTTCGGAGATTTTGCTAATTGACCAGCCGCCTCGGTAGCCGAAACTATTAGCAGCTCATCCCAAGAATTATATTGAGGATTTAATAAATGAAAGGGCTTATTAAGAAGCAGCATCTGAACGACGCTGTCTTTAGCAATTAAGGCCATGACCTCTTCATGTCGGTAAGGGGCCGTTCGAGCTACAAAAGGGCTCATCGCATTTTTTAGAACAGCTAACCTAAATTCCCTTAATAACGAAAAGGCCGCTGAATCGATCCCTGCCTTTCCATCCCAAACTCCAACGAGATTTAGAATCTCCTCCACCCAAGGGGAGAGAGGCTTATTTTGATTTTCGATATTTCGGATCGCTTCAACCAATCGATCACGATACCAAACATGAACCGGGGAATAGATTTCATTTTGAATAGCCTGCATTCGATCTACCGAAATCGTAGAGCTCTCTAAGAGTAATTTTCGAATTTGAAATCCGCGAGCAGGAGATGGCCAATCATGCCCCCAACGATATTTTTCGATCGACTCAATCCACATATTTTGATTACCGCTTGCCACAAAGCCCTCGATGGGGTCAACAACTCGGGGCATTTCTTCCCAAGGGATATACTGTTTCCATACTGATCGCTCTTTAATTAGAGAACTTGTTCTTCCAAAATCTTTTCGTTGATCAGGTATCTTTCCGACCATCCCCCAAGCGATATGATTATCTTGGGTGGCCACTAAAATATTTTGGACCGGGCCTCCCCACCTAGAAAGAGCTTCCCAGAGTTCATCTAACTGATGAGATTGATCGAGAGCTAAAGGGTTTAGCTGACTTAAAGGGTTCGGATCTAGAGCCGTCCATTGCAGAATCCGTTTATACTTTAAGCCCGATTCTAATTTTTCTTCAACCAACGGTCCATAAGCACTATCCCAACATTTTATGAGATGCTCTTTCCCACCTTTGATTTGAATTTTTTCCTCTCGTTTTACTAGCCTCAAAAACTCTTGTAATTCTGCAGGCACTATTTCTTCGTTAAATTGACTCCCAAGCTCAATAAAGTCTTGAACATCCGCTCTCGAATTAGTGAAAGACCAAGCCAAATGGTTATTTCTCCCGATCACGACTCCCGGAATTCCAGGAACAGTGACCCCTCTCACACTCAGCTCCGGATCTTTGAGTTCTACTCGATACCAAATGTTAGGAACCGTAATATTCAAATGGGGATCCCCAGCAAGAAGGGGTTTGCCCGTATCGGAATTCGCCCCCGAAACTACCCAAGCGTTACTGCCGTACACTTCTTTTTCTTCCCATCTTATTTTGTCGCTTGAACTCGCAGTCGACCTAAGATCAAAATCAATACGTGAGGGAATTCTCCCTTGAAGATTCCCTCTCTTGAAGACTTTAAGGGGAGCGTCGAGAAAACCAAAGTCCCAAGTTAAAAACTCAACCATCTTTTTGGAAAATCGGTTATTAAGCTCATTATAGGCAAGTTCCTCGCCATTATCGAAATCATTTAAAGATTCAAACATACTTAGAACAACTAGAAGCCCATCTTGAGCTCGCCAGGATTTGGGCGAGTATCCTAATAATTTAATCTCCCAAGGAAGAACCTCGAAAGAGAGATAGTCGTTAACTCCTTCAGAAAAAGACTGCCAGACAGTTTTGGTCTTTGGATCCATTTGCTCCCAAGCCCTATCGGCCACCTGTTTAAATCCCATCCGCCGATGTAGCACATCAGACTCTAGAGCTGCTTCTCCAAAGAGTTCACTTAATTCGCCGGCCATTTTTCGACGAATCAGTTCCATTTGAAAAAATCGATCTCGAGCGGTGACCAGTCCCTGAGCTCGCAATAAATCATCTCTTTGAGTACTTTCAAGAGTCGAAACACCCTGTGTATCTTTGACAATAGTCACTGTGGTTTTAAAAGTTGGACGGGTGAGATTTTCTTTCGAGTTTGGAAAGAACTGGCTTAAAAAATAGACTGCACTCCAAAAGACACACAAAATAATCGCACTAACGACTGTGAGAAGAACTATTGAGGAACGACGCATCTTATTTCCAATTTCCTTCCTGATCCCTATGAAGGTCGACCACCCGTTCTTTTTTATGCGAACGATAGACTTCAAATTGCATTTTTCCCGACTCTCGACTGAGAGACAACTGACAAATCCAGGAAACAAGGCTCAGAATTAAAGAAGCTAAAAATGCCGAACCAAAAGAATCAACCGCAAACCCCATCACAAACTGCCCTGCTAATTTAAAAAGAAAAGCGTTGATGATTAAAAGAAAAAAACCAAAAGTAAAAAGTGTTAACGGAAAAGTAATGAAAATAAGTATCGGCCTAATGATTTGGTTAAAAAGGGCTAAAACTGCCGCGGCGGCAAGCGCCGTTCCTAAGCCGTCGATGTAAATTCCCGAAACTAAATGAGGGATAGCTAAAATAGTTGCTGCGGTCACTACCCACTTGATTAAAAATTTGGGCATGGGTTACTCCTCTTCACTTAGGGCCCTTTATATACCAAAACTCAACGCTTAAGTGAAAAGCTTAATTGGCTCAAATGAATGGATTTTTGGACTATTATTTAAAAAAAAACCCAAAAATGGGGTAAATTAGTCTAAAAAGATACCTATGGCGCTATTTTCTCGAAATGACTGGATTATTAATAGCTCTTTTCACCCGCTTTCCACCAGAGAGGTTTTGCAAAAGGTTGAAGAAACAGTAGGAGCCCATGTCCAAGGCCCCAACAGAAACAACAAGCCCATCGTGCTTTTCGATCTCGATTCCACTCTCTACGAAGTAGGATATCGCACACTAGCTATTATTGAAGATTGGAATAAGGCCCCTAAAGCCCGCCTGTCTATTCAAGAAGATCTCAACCGACTCAAATTGGAACACATTGGGTATTCACTCTACGATTTAGCGAGAAATTTAGGCCTAGAGCCCGCTCACCCTGAAATTAAAAATGCACTCGATGAAATTAAGCCCTTTTGGTGGGAGCGTTTCTTCTCCAATGAGTTTCTTCCCTACGATAAGCCTTACCCGGGAGCCGCAGAATTCGCTCAAAGACTCTTTCAACTAGGCGCCCATATTATTTATCTAACCGGAAGAGAAGAACAAAAAATGTTATCTATGACTATCCATAATTTGAAACGAGATGACTTTCCTTGGTGCGATAAAAACACAACTCTTTTAATGAAACCAAGCGCCCAGATTTCAGACGTAGCGCACAAGCAAAGCGTGAAACATAAAGTCGTTCAAGTAGGTGCTCTTTTGGCTTCATTTGAAAATGAACCCGTGAACATTGTAGCGCTCTCTAAAATTTTTCCTGAATCGATGCATATTTTTATGGATTCCGTCTACAGTGACCACCCTTCGGAGCCTGGGAATTTGCTTTACAAAATTAACTCATTTTTAAAAACTTAGACCCTTATGAATCTGTTAAACGACTTAAAAAACTTCTACGTCTTCGGGGCTATATTGATTCCGCTCAACTCAAATGTCCCCGAATGGAAGGCTCTCTCTTTTTCCAAAATGAAAACTAATGAGACTTCTTTCTCTCAAGAGGGACTAAAAATTGAAGTTAACCAATCTTCAAGTCCTCTTTTTTATAAATTTTCAAAGCCCACGCAAATCGTTGGCTTTTCAGTTACGGGACATTTATCCGGACTTCCTGAAATCAATCGGCTAAAAGAAGGAGACTCTGAGAACGATGACTTTTCTCTTCGAGTCGGGTTCGTAGAAACCAACTCAATAAGACTGAACTGGATTGAGAGATTGTGGACATCCGACTGGGTAAACGAACTTCTCAATCTTTTCCCAGAACAAGGTTTAAACAAAGTTCGATTCTTCACAATCTCTCAAATAAAAAATCCTGGAACGTTTAGAGTTCATCCCAAAAGTGACTCAATGGAAGAGACGGTATTTCTTAAAAAAGAACAGCCGGGAAGCTTTTCTATCGACTATCAACTTCCTAAACCAATCCCGGCCAGCGCTCTATGGCTCCAACCAGATGGTGACGATTCAAAATCGACGTTTGTTCTTACCTTAAGTCATCTCGTGATTCAAACTAGTGGGGAGTAAAACTTAATTACTCATTGTAAGAGTCATCATCTCGGCAATCCGTTCACCTACTAAGTCTACATAATCTTGGGGGGTCGAAGCACCGCCCGTGACACCAATTTTCTTCTTTCCTTGAAACCAGGATTGCTCCAACTCTTCCACTTCTTCGATAATATAAGTGTTGGGTTGAAACCGCTTACAAATTTTTACAAGCTTGTTAGTGTTGCTGCTATTTTTGCCCCCGACCACGACTAAAATATCAGCCTTTTGAGCCAAAACTTCCGCTTCTTCCTGTCGAATACTGGTAGCATCGCAAATCGTATTGTAAACAGCCAAGTCACTAAATCTCTTCTGACAGGCTTCGATAATGTTATTGAGAACTGTAACTTCAATTGTGGTTTGAGCTACAATTCCCACCTTCTCAACTCCGCAAGGAATCTTTTCCAAATCTTCGGGCTTATAAGTGACTAAATAATTATCGGAGCCAAAGTAACTTAACACCCCTTTCACTTCCGGATGATTGGCATCTCCCACGACAACTAAAAAATAGCCCCGGGCTCCAAGGCTTGCTGCGATTTTTTGTGGCTTCTTAACTAGAGGACAGGTCGCGTCCACTACTTTAATGCCCCGATTGTTAAAATCTTTCTCAATTTCTTGACGAACACCGTGGGATCTCAAAATTACGGTTCCACCTTCCACCTGGGCCGACTCCTCTACCGTTTTGACCCCTTGTTCCTCTAACTCTCGAATTGTCTTCGGGTTATGTACAATAGCCCCAAAAGAGTAAACCGCAGTTGAACTCGACTTTCCTTTACTGGCGGCTTGATGACCTAGTTTGATCGCTCTAACCACCCCAAAACAGGCCCCACCATTAGGACTTATCGTGATTTCAATGGAATCATCTTCGGTAAAGTCAAGAGAACGCTTGGCTTGGAGTTTATCGGTCGAATTCACTTTGCTATCTAGACTCATGTTGTCCTCTAAAAAGTATAGACTATCTGCCACACTCAATTTTTGTCAATCGGTGCTCCACTTTAAGGCCTCCTCAATCCTACCACAAAATGCCTTATTTTTTCGATTTTAAGGACCTTGTCGGTTTTACCGAAAAACAAAGTGTGAGAACACTGATTCACAAAAAAGTGAGATATACTTGGCACCTAGCGTGTTTCCTAGGACTAGTCTGGGCCATACTGACCCTGACCTAGAGGTTACATTAAACCAACTTCATGGCCGTTTGAACCTCTTAAAAAGCTCATTATCAGTCTTAAGCGGTTCGTCGTCGCTCTTCATCACACCAATGCTCGCTTTTCTTTTACGATCCGGATTGATCAAAGGATAAGCAGCATAAAAGCCCATTTCTTATTGAGTTATAAGGGCCATAAATAACACTTACTTTTCTTAAGAAAACTGCCGAGAAGTTTTAAATAACTTATGCATGTCACATCAGACAAGTATTCGCTACTAAGTCGGTTTATCAACATCTTCTTTGCGTTGAACGCAACCCTGTTTTATGCGAGTCGTCTAGTCATCAATGGGGGATATTGGTTTCCGCTAGTAGCGGCCGCCCTCTTCCTCATAGCAGAAGGCATCATGTTGTGGCCGTGGACCGATCTTAAATCGAATAAGGTTTATCTGACCTGTTTTATCGTGACGGCAATGGGCGCTTACTTCACCGTTGCCTCAATCTTGTACTGGATTCAGCATCCCACCTAATGTTTTTCGTTTTCGCCAGGTAGTTTCCGGTAGGTCATCTTCTGTTTTCTTGATTAGATAAGCGGAGCCAGCTAGCTTGATTGATGACGACATATTCTGCGACGTAAGAGTAAGCACCCCCCTGTAGCCAACGGATAGGAGAGATAAAAGCCCCTTTCTTATTGAGTTATAAGGGCCATAAATACGGCGACACTAAGCCTTAGCGGGTGGGGTCCGAACCACCATCAGCCGAATCTCCGTCATGTCCTCCATCGCGAAACGAATGCCTTCTCGTCCGAGTCCGCTGTCTTTCACACCACCGTAGGGCATGTGATCGACCCGCCAGGAAGGAACGTCACCAATCACGACGCCACCAACCTCCAGTTCATCCCAAGCTTGATGAGCTTTGTAAAGGTCCCGAGTGAAGATGCCGGCCTGCAGACCGAACTTGGAAGCGTTGATAGTCTTCAACGCCTTGCCGTAGTCGGAGAACCGGGAAAGCACTGCCACGGGGCCAAAGGCCTCCTCCACGCACACCTCCAGGCTGTCAGGAACATCCTCGAGAAGGGTCGCCTCCAGCATGGAGCCCCGCCGATTCCCTCCGCAGAGGAGTTTGCCGCCTGCCTTCACGGCGTTGCGGATCCAGCCCTCCAGACGTTTGGCTTCACCCTCGGAGATCATGGGTCCAATAAAAGTACTTTCCTCAGCGGGATCTCCCGCCTTCAGCGCTTTTGTCGCGGCCACAAGACGATCACGGAAATCTTTGTAAATGGAGTCATGAATCAGGATACGTTGAACGCTGATGCAGCTTTGCCCGGATTGGTAGAAGGCGCCAACGATCAGACGTTCGAGCGCGTCCGTGAGATCGGCATCTGCGTCGACGATACAAGCGGCATTTCCGCCAAGTTCCAGGGTGACCTTCTTCTTGCCCGCTTTTGCTTTCAAATCCCAGCCCACCGAAGGTGAGCCGGTAAAGCTCAGGAACTTGAGTCGTTCGTCCACCGTGAAGAGGTCCGCGCCGTCCCGGTGGCAGGGAAGAATCGAAAAAGCTCCGGGAGGCAGCTCTGTTTCGGCCAAGATTTCTCCAATCAAGATGGCTCCGAGCGGAGTCCGACTCGCTGGTTTCAAGACGAACGGGCAACCGACGGCGAGTGCCGGGGCTATCTTGTGTGCAGCCAGGTTGAGCGGAAAATTGAACGGCGAAATGAAGGAACAGGGGCCGATGGGAACCCGGCGCCACATTCCCAGGTAGCCCTTGGCCCTGGGAGAAATATCGAGAGGAAGCACCTCGCCGGTGTTGCGGACGCTCTCCTCCGCGGCAATACGGAAAGTGTCGACAAGACGGCTCACCTCTCCTCGGGCGTCCTTGATAGGCTTGCCGGCCTCGATGCAAAGTAAGTGAGCCAATTCCTCGGAGCGCTCTTCAAATCGTCGCACGCAGTGATGAAGGACCTTGGCCCGGGCGTAAGCAGGCATTTTTGCCATGGCGGGGGCTGCCTGTTCGGCGGCGGCGATGGCCCGGTCGATCAACTTGGCGTCGGCCAGAGCCACACGGGTTGCTACCTCTCCGGTGTACTTGTTGGTCACCTCGAGGTCACGATTGGGCTGCTCGAGACGATTGGCCACATAGCAAGGGTATTCGGATCTGATCTTCATGGGAGCTCCTTAAAAAAGGCGTTCAACAAATCCAACACCAAGGAGAACGTCAAATGGGGCATGCGATGTTTCCCAGACGCTGCGTGAGCAGGGCGTTCTCTCTGTAGTCGATAGGAATCGTCACCAGGGTAGGCCTGTTCAAGGTAAAGGCCTTCTCCAGCGCGGGCAGCAGATCGCGCGATCGGTTCACTCGCATTCCGGCCCACCCAAAGGATTCCGCTAGAGCGACCCAGTCGGGATTGTCGAAAGCTAGCGGAGTGTGGCGACCGAACTCGTTGGTCTGCTTCCAGGCGATGAGGCCGTAGGCCTTGTCCTCCCATAGGAGAACTACGATCGGGGTTTTTGCCCTCTTGGCGGTTTCCATTTCCTGAACGTTCATCAGAAAGCCACCGTCTCCGGTGATGGCCAGCACGCGACGATTCGGGTGAACCATCTTGGCGGCAATGGCTCCGGGGAGAGCGAAACCCATGGAGCAAAACCCGTTCGAAATGAGGCACGTGTTTGGCCGATCGCACTGGTAGTACCGGGCGGTCCACATCTTATGAGCACCGACATCGCACACCAGAAGGTCTTCCGGTCCTAGGACTGTTCGGACATCGTAAAGTGCCTTCTGAGGACGGATACTCCCTTCGGTGTCATCGTTGGCGTGGGCGCTAAGTTCTGCTCCCATCTCTCGGCGGACAGCCGCTTGACCCCGTAGATCAAGATTCCAGCTCTTTCCCCCGATTCGCTTGTTCAGTTCCCATAAGGTGTGGGCGATATCCCCGACAATCTCCACCGTCGGGAGATAACTTTCATCCACTTCCGCTGGGAGAAAGTCGATGTGAAGGATGTTTTTATCTCGCTTGGGATTCCAGAGGTGAGGGTGGTACTCGACGAGATCATAGCCGATAGAGATAACGAGATCGGAAGCCTCAATCGCGCAAACGCCGTAATCCTTCGCTTGAAGGCCAACGGTATAGAGGCACTGTTCCTGATCTCTGGGAATCGCCCCTTTACCCATGAACGTGGAGAGCACTCCGATCCCTGTGCGCTTAGTGAACTCCTGTAGCTGGTTGGCGGCGCGCTTTCGGATCGCCCCGTTCCCCGCCAAAATAATGGGGCGCTTGGCCGACTCAATGAGTGCCATCGCTTGGCCCAGGATCTTTTCATCAGGAATACTTCTTCGAACAAAGGTACGAGGAAGGGGAGACTTGGTCGTTTGCATTTTGGCCACATCTTCGGGCAACTCGATATGAGAGGCCCCGGGCTTCTCCGTGACGGCAATCTTGAAGGCTTTTCGAATCACCTCGGGAATGTTGTCCGGGTGCGAAATAGTTGTCGCCCATTTTGTCATGGGACGAAACATGGAAACTACATCGATCACCTGATGACTCTCTTTGTGCTGCCGCCGGGTCGCGGCTTGAGCAGTGATGACCACCATGGGGGCGCGATCCATGTTTCCGTCAGCTACCCCCGTGACCAAGTTAGTCGCTCCGGGTCCGAGGGTCGCCAGGCAGACGCCCGCATGTCCAGTGAGGCGACCGTAGATATCCGCCATGAACGCAGCGCCTTGCTCGTGGCGCGTCAGAATGAAACGAATGGGAGAATCCTGGAGGGCCATCATGAGATGGGCGTTCTCCTCGCCAGGGACACCAAACATCGTATCGATCTTTTCGTTTTCGAGGCAGCGGACAAACAGTTGGGCGGCTTCCATAAATTCTCCTGAGGTGATGAGAAATTTTAATACCCGCTCCCTTTGAGTGGGCTTTTTAAGAGGCTGGTCCGATATGTTTTTTCCTAAATTGCAAAGACTTATAGAGGACCAAGGTTATAAGATTTGATAAGTTTTCTTGGAGTTTCATTTGATAATTCATCCCATCGTCAAACGGCCAAAAAACTGCATAATGAAACAACGGAATAAACACACTTTCTATTTAGAGTTTTTACAAACAATAACAATTATAACACCAAAAATGCCGCTAACTCACTCATCCTTCTTCCGCCACAACTCGGGCAGAATCCGCGGCCCTTAAATGAAAACCCACGGATAAGCAGCATAAAAGCCCATTTCTTGTTAGGCCATTTTCCTAGACCGAGGGTGGTGAGAAGATAGGGAATGAGCGAAAAATAATTTAGGTTTTTGGTTTCAGACGAATGAACTGATAAGCAGCCTATGATTTTATCTGCAATCTTTTTAAGATCCTTAAACAAACTTCATGGCCGTTTGAACCTCTTAAAAAGCCCAATTAAAGGGATTAGGTATTTACATTTCAATGTCAGATTTTTAGGTAGGTATTGAACTGATTCAAATTGACACAGCCACTTCAGAGTTAGGTTGGGAATAACGCCCCGACAAATAAAAAACTAAAACGCCAGTAAAAAGCCCAAAAACATTAAAAAGGATATCCTCTCCACTGGGCCAGCGATTAGGTACAAAAGACTGTAAAACTTCAGACACTCCGCAATAGGCTATCAGCCAAAGAACATGTCTAACACGTTGAGACTCGTTCCTGTCCGCGTAGGCCCAACCCCACAAAAAGCCCAAAATACCAAAAGCCCCAATGTGCAAAATCCCCGAGGCCACGACTGTATGGGTATCTAGCGGAGGATGAGTAGCGATTTTGTCCCCTAAAATCACCCACGGATTCTTCAAAAGAAGTTCATAGGTAAGAAGACAAAGGTAACTCCAGAAACTTATTATTTTGAGTCCGTTCGTAACCATACTTAGGAGTCAGATTTTTCCTTAGAGGACAGTTAATTGCACGATATAGCCTTTAAATTATAAACCGAAAGCTTGTAGGATTCCAGAGAACTCCTTTTTTAAACTTCGCAACGCGTCTAGGCTTCACTAAAGAACAAGTTTACCATTTTAAGATGAACTCTTTCTCAGCCTTCCCACGATATGCAATCTTGGCCCTAATTCTAGTTATTAACTTCTCCGAAGCCGCTCTTTCCCCTCAAGAAATTATTAAGCGAGCCGACCAAGCTCGGTATCCTGAAGGTCAGTTTTCTTTTTTTGTCAAAGTCACTGATAAAGATGAGTTTTCAGATTCTAAGGAGACGGTTTATCTCGTGCACACAAAAGATACCAACAACTCTCTTGTAGAGACCAAAGCTCCAGAGCGAATGAGAGGTCGTAAACTTCTCATGAAACAACATGACCTATGGATGTTTTTACCTAATCTAAAAAAACCTACACGAGTTGGTTTTGAGCAACGACTGACTGGCGAAGTATCCAATGGCGATTTGGCCCGAACCAATTTTTCCACCGACTATAAAGCCAAACTCATTTCCGAAGAAACGATCGAAGGCAAAACTTGTTATAAGCTTCTTTTGACTGCAACTCATAAAGAGGTTGCCTACCGAAGAATTGTCTACTGGGTGTCAAAAACCGACTTTGTTCCCGTACAAGTTAATTTTTACGCACTCTCCGGCAAACTTTTAAAATCAGGAAAATACTCAAACGTTAAACCGGTTCTTAATAAAAACCGAGTCACTCAACTTGTAATTACCGATGCACTGAAGGGAAAAAAACAATCGGTGCTTAACTATTTTAATTTTAAAAAGGCTTCCTACGATGATTCATTCTTTAGTAAAGAGTCTTTGAGTGACTAAAGAATATGTTCTCCTATTTTCTCAAAAGCTTTCCCTAGCGCTTGAGTTGTTATCTCGATTAACACAGCTTGGATTGTTTTTTCTTCCTTTTTCCCTTTCAGCTGTCGTCGTTCAATCTCAAATAAACACGCAATCACGATTGGGTTATCATCTTGTCGCTCCGACTGATTTAAGCTCTCACCGCCACGAACTCGAAATCAATCATGTCATAAAATTTCAAAGCCCCTGGTCATTAGGAACCGGATTTAGAGCCTTGGTTGAAGGGGCCTACGCTACGAATAGCTCTAGATATCCTGATCCCGTTAGAACTCGTGACACTCAAGATGTTATTTTACGAGATCTCTATCTGCAATATAAATCAGGGTTGACCACCTTGACGTTTGGAAACCAACAGGTGGTTTGGGGAGAGGCTTTTGGCTTTTACTATGCCGACTTAATTAATCCCAAAGACTTTAGAGATTTCGGAATAGGGCCTCTTGAGAGAAACCGTCTTCACATTCCGATGATCAATTTTAAGTTAAATTTCACTGATAATGTTTTTCAATTTTTATACGTAATCAAACCTTTCTTCAATAAAACCCCCAATATTGGAAGCGATTTTTCTTTTCCTTTTAATCGCTTTTTTGCTCCGGGCACATTCTCTTTTAACGATGAGAGAACGCAAGATATTTCATGGAAAAGTGCAGAGTATGGAGGTCGCTTCACCCCAAATATTTCAGGGATCGATCTCTCTTTTCTTTATTTCAACTACTTTGATAGGGCACCTGTTTACATTTCAAGTCTTTCTTCGGGGCAAACTGAGATTCGAGGGAAACATAATCGTCTTGAAACTTTAGGCGCTACCCTATCTCTGCCCATCTCGACCCTAGTGTTACGAGCCGAGACACTACTTCACCGCCACAAACACTTTAATAAATTTAGCGGTGCGCTAAATAGTTTCATCTCCGATCAATTTGTCGGGGTACTAGGGATGGATTATATCGTGGGGGACCGTTGGAGACTAGGGGTTCAACTCGGCGAAAACTACCGATTTCGAACCGAAGAGGGTGTTCTAGAGAAAGCTTCAACACAACTCATAACTGTTCATGGTAGCTTGACGTTTTTCCACGATAGAACGTTTGATCTGTTGGTGGCCTATGCCCCTCATGATGGAAGTAGTCTTACCGAAATTAGTTACACTCTCCCCTTGAGTAAAAGAATTGATCTTCTCATAGCCTCCGACCTTTTTAACGGTGGTAGTTCAAGCCAATTTGGTCTCTACCATCCGGCCACAAGAGCCTACATTCAAATTAAAACTTACTTAGGAAGTGAGTCTAGACTCTAATTCTTAGGGCACTCACCCACTCATAGGTAATAAAAAGTGGGCCCCGCCACAAATGTTTCCAATGAGTAAAAAACGCCGGCCGATTCTTTTCAAAAGTGTGCCCTACCGCCTGAAAAATCCATCCAATGATGAAAAGAACAACAACAGCAACCACCGCTCTTCGGTTGGATTCTAAAAACATTTGGTGAGCTAAAATAAGCAAGGGAGCAGACCAAGCAGCAAAAGCTAAAGCTATTCTTCGACTGATCTTAAAATAAAAAAAGACAAGCACCATTAAGAGGACAGTCGCACCGGAAAGATAGACTCCCCCTAAAAGGGATACTCGAATCCATGAGAGCGCTCCGAAAATAGAAAAAAGAATAATCGGAATGCCCGCAAAGTGACTCAGTCTATTGACCTGAGTCCTATGATAACTTCGATATTCCTCTATCTCCCTCTCCAACCGATTCAAGGGTGTCAGTCTCCCATTACGATTCAAGGGTGTCAGTCTCCCATTAAGCTTAAAAGGTAGCGGACACTCATGATCACGCTTTGTTTATCCCTTTTCCGAAATACTACTCAATTCGAGATAAGCAAACAACTTATGATTTCTACTCAAATTGAAATTGTGCCGTAAAAACTTTTATTGGCTAACCCCACTATTTGGCACTGAGTAAGTGGCTCCACAGTCGAGACTCCCACGATGCCAAACTCCTAAAAAGCCCACTCAAAGGGAGCGAGGTATATAAAGTCACATTCATGCCATCGTAGAGGCCTTTTGGTCCTTTTCGGATAACAATTATTTTTTATGACCGCTACCTTTTAAGCTTACTGGGAGACTGACACCCCTATGGACACCCCTATGCCCGATGATCCAGAGAAGTTTGGAGGGGTTTTCGGGAGAAATAACTTTTAAGTTGGGGTATTCGAAGGGTTCGGCTCGTGTAATCCTTACCGACTCATTTGATTCTATCAAACATTTCTGACCACTTAACCGCTCGATCACTTCGATTTTTCCAGAGAGACACAAAACACAATGTTCATGCCCAGAAAGAGGGAGTTGATATTCCTCAAACGATTTAAGTCTTGTGGGATAGAACCCGGCTCTCATCGGTTCCGGAAATCCTAACACTCGAAGGATCTCTCTTGGCACTTCAGCGTAGGATATCGCCTCTTCAAATCCATGCAGAAAGTTAAGAGCTGAATCCAAAATGTGGTTATTCTTTTTCAGTTCCAGAGGGGCTTTTTTATGCGAGATTGAGCTCTTATTCTTTTTCATCTTTATCATTAAATATTATGTCTGAGAGCTTGCACAATATTCATTTTAGCGGATCGATAAGCCGGCAAAAGAGCTGCTAATACCGTGATGACAATACCGGAAATTCCAGCTTTAGCCATAGCCGAAAACAGAACGGCAATTTTAATAAAAATAGGAGAGCTGGCCCCGGGGAAAACAATGGGAATATTCAAACTATTAAAAAAATGGGCAAAACCTATTCCACCTAAAGTTCCAATCAAAACACCGGTCGTTCCTAAAACAAACCCCTCAAATAAAAACTGAACGACGACTGAAGCTCTTTGTTCTCCTAAGGCTCTCAAAGTCCCTATCTCGCCCGTTCGTTCCATAATAGACATACCGACCGTATTAGCGATGCTGAGCAAAACCAAAGTCATCAAAATCATCTGAATGATAGTGTTTTGTACGCTGTTGAACATGGAAACCTGTTTATAAAGTGTCGCCAATTGAAACCATGTTTTTATGTCGGTCTCAGGTGCAAGCGAAGAGAGTTTTGGAGCCATGCTCTCCATGACCGACTTGGTATCCCTAGAAGAATTAAGCCCAATCACAATTTGTTCTACAGCTTTGGTGTCAAGTAGCCTCTGAGCGGTTTTTAAGGGCATGAGCAGCGTATTATCATCGAACTCTGCGATGTCGGTTTGAAAAATCCCTGACACTTTAAAATCCATAGCATTCACAATGCCATCATAGGTGTGCGTGAGAACCGTGACTTGGCTTCCTGTCTCTATACTAAGTTTCTTGGCCAGACCACTGCCCACAGCCACTTCGAACGGTCGTTTGTGGCTCAGTTCTCTTCCTTTTCTAAAGTTAAAATACTTGTTTCGAGACCGCTCTTTAAAAGGGTCCACTGTCGTCACTCTTGTGCTGATTGACTCATCACCATGACTTAGAAGGCCAAAAAACTCTAAACGACCTGCAGCATATTTGATTCGTTTGTCGCGATTAAGCTCCGCTAAAATCTTTGTGTAATTGGGGATTAGATTGTCTTTCGGTCGAAGCTTTTTTTTCTCCCAGAAACTCTGAGAGGCAATTTGAAGATGGCCCGTTTGTGTTTCAATAGTGGTTTCTCTCAAACCCTCCACCATATTAAAAGTAAATCCTTCAAAGAGAATAATGCAAGCTACGGCACTCGCAATCATAAAGACATTAAGCAGACTGCGTCTTCGATTTCTAAAAGCATTACGAAGTGCAATTTTAAATCTAAGCCACAAGGAGATTTCCCCTTTCTTTCGGGTTCCACACCTGGCCGTCAACTAGGTAAGTTACCGAAGAGGCTCGTTTTAAAACTTCTCCGTCGTGACTGGAAAACAAAACAGAAATTCCGTCTTCCACGTTTAATCTTTGCATCAGATCCAAGATCTCTCTTGCCGTTTTTTGATCTAAGTTAGCAGTAGGTTCATCGGCTAAAATAAGAACCGGTTTCTTTACGATGGCTCTGGCAA